>Ga0163144_10013578_pt1 | contig 16985 bp, 17 predicted proteins | sample OliLak19BULKMAT1_FD_123175 | JGI IMG/M metagenome (GOLD analysis project Ga0163144, IMG submission 123175) | Freshwater microbial mat bacterial communities from Lake Vanda, McMurdo Dry Valleys, Antarctica - Oligotrophic Lake LV.19.BULKMAT1 | ecosystem: Environmental > Aquatic > Freshwater >... | reverse complement strand
TAGATGCTTTGATAAGACTTTGCACTTTTCGATACAACTATATATGGGCCAGTAGCTCAGCTGGTTAGAGCACCTGCCTCTTAAGCAGGGTGTCCCGAGTTCAAGTCTCGGCTGGCCCTCCAAGCATAAGCTATTTAAAAGACTCCACCAGGAGTCTTTTAATTTGCCCAAACTGGTTTTGTATCTTGGGTAATTTTGTCAAAATCGTGGTAATTATTCGTAAGCTCTTCGCCTACTCTTATGTCTCTGTTAGCTATAAAATAGGGTTCGGTTGAGATGTCTTTATCGTAAACGACAGAAAGATTATTCTGATTACTGTGATTTGTATATTGTGCTGGGTCGTTGTCCGGTGGAAACACCCAATACCCTGTCCAAGGCGAAAGATAAGCAGTTTTATCTAACATAAGTCTCTTACCTGCAGGTAAAGCACTGTAATCTTCGGGAGTAAGTTTAATGTCGTGGTTTTGTTTGAATTGCCAGACTATCTTCCCTTTTGCGATTTGCTCTTGAGCAAAAACACCTAGTCCTTCGATATTAGACTTGGTTATTTTCGTTGAAATTATATACATTAATATTATTATTATAGCTTTGTATTGAGGTAGTTGCGATAGACAAGACTTGGCCCTCCAAAGATACTTAAACAAATACTAATTGGTTCCAATAACGGCACCGCTGTTTTATTAGTACCGATTCGTATCTGTTATTTAGTTCTAGTCTCTTTTGGAGAACTTATTTTTCTTATGCTTTGGTATTCATAACGAATTTTGTACAATTGATTTGATGAGTGAGCGTAAACCAATACAAGATGTAAATATTGAACTCGGCGATGATGTTTCTAGGATGCTTTACGAAGCATCTAAGTTGACGCACGAAAATAGGCCGGGCTTGCTAGTTGAGTTTCATGAATCATTTTCAGGGTTTCGTGCAATTCCTGGAACTATACTTAAAGATATTGACAACCTATACCTAAACCTAGCTTTTGATGGTGTTGGAACAAAAGTTGAAATAGCGGAACGACTAGACGACCATTCTGCTGTTGCACACGACTTATTTGCAATGGTGTGTGACGATGCCGTCGTGCGAGGCGCTGAGTCTGTTGCTATCGGCTCAATACTGGACGTCAGACAACTAGATGATACCGAACACACAAGAAATGCAATCAAACAATTAGGCCAAGGATATGTAGAGGCAGCCAAGGTGGCCGGTGTTGTCGTAGTAAACGGAGAAGTTGCCGAGCTTGGTGATAGGGTAGGTGGCTACGGAGACTTTAATTATAATTGGGGTGCTACCGTTTTGTGGTTGGCCCATAAAGAGCGAATACTCACAGGACACCAAGTGCGTCCAGGAGATACTATAGTTGGCTTGGCGGAACATGGTTTCCGTTCCAATGGTATTACTGATGTTCGCAAAGCAATGCTCGCAGAATACGGGCCACAATGGCACGACACAATAGTAGAACAATTAGGTAGTGTATCGCTGGGCAGATTAGTGCAAAAACCCTCAATTATTTATTCTAGGTTTGTATCAGAACTTACTGGTGGGTTTGATATTGATAAAGAGCCTAAAGCCAAAGTAACAGGCGTTGCCCATATTACCGGTGGTGGTCAACCAAGTAAACTTGGTCGTATGCTTGAACCCTCTGGACTTGGCATAACCATAGACAGCCCTATTGACCCACCAAAGATAATGTTAGAAGCTCAACGAATACGCGGTTTTTCAGACGAAAAAACTTACGAAAAATGGCATATGGGTTCAGGTATGGTGATTGCTACATCAGAACCTGAAAAAGTACTAGCGGAAGCGGCAAAAAATGGTGTTACAGCAAAAGAAATTGGTCAAGTGACCGACGAGCCTGGCATTCGTATCAAAAATCGTGGCGTTGAACAACAGGAAGAATGGCTTACTTTTTAGCGTCAAGCCATAGTCCTTCGATATTAGACTTGGTTATTTTCGTTGAAATTATATACATTAATATTATTATAGCTTTGTATTGAGATAGTTGCGATAGACAAGACTTGGCCCTCCACATAAAAAACACCCTTTGATTACTACCGAGGGGTTTTTTTATTTGATAGTATGAATGTATGAAGAATATTAAAATCACTAACTACATTAAACTATTTCCCGGTAATTATGGCTGGTACTATGTGGAACTTGACGATGAGTTAAGCAAGCAACTGAGACCTTTATTATCCAACTTGTGGCCGGCATTATTAAAAGCAGAATTCACTATCAATACGACTGTTTGGCGAAGCTCTATTATGCCCATTAAAAACGGCCCGCTATTTATAGCATTGCCTTCAAAAGTGCGTAAAGCAGAGGAGCTAAGTGTCGGGGATAAAATAACAGTTAGCTTTGAGCTGAAGGTGTAGTTCGCGGACTAATGAGCATATTTTTATAAACTTCGCTATTAAACAGTAGCGACGTTTGGATTCCATTTGGATTTGTCGAACGCCAGAACCGCAAACCACACAATCGGTATAAATATCGCAATAACAACCCACCAACCGTCCTTGCCGAGCTTGAGGCCGACATTGTACATGGCAATATATATAAACACCGTTGATACGATATTAATAATTGGAATAACAGCAAGAACTGCCCAAAAGCCCTGCTGGCCACCGATTTCGAGTAATTTCCAGCTGTTGTAAAAGGGAACCCAGGCAATCCACTCAGCTAAGCCGGCTTTTTTAAATATCCGTGCAAGCAGGTATGCGTAAATTGCATACACCACAATACCGAAAACAAATGCCATAACATAGATTAGTAGCACAATACCAAGAGCTACGCCTTCTACTGCAAGCGGGTTATTACTATGTGATGCCAAAGAGGTAAGTATATTCATGCCTGTATTTTACCACGAGACTATTATTTGGTAAGCTATAAGTAATGAAATTACTCGATGGACTAGAGCTTGTGGGTTTTATAAAGGAGCGCCAAGCCAAACAAGTGCGAGCACTGCGCCAGTCGTGGCGTGTTATTCCGCGTCTGGCAATTGTCCAAACAATTGATAACCCGGTAATTGATACGTATGTGCGTCTTAAACGGGCGTACGGCGACGATATATTAATAGAAGTAATAATTCACAAGGTTGACCAAGCAGACCTACTCGCGGCGATTGACGCACTCAATAGCGATCAAACTGTCCACGGAATTATAATCCAGCTCCCGCTGGCTGATCCTGGACTCACGCAAGAAGCGGTAGATAGGGTAGCCCCCGCAAAAGATGTCGATGGGCTTGGTGTTGGCGCTACATTAACAGCGGCTACAGCTATGGCTATAGACTGGCTACTAGCTGGTTATAATGTCGCGCTCGAGGGCAAAGACATTGCGATTGTAGGTAACGGCCGCCTGGTTGGAGCACCACTATCGCGTATATGGAAGTCGGCTGGGCTTAGTGCGGTGGTATACGATAGTAAGACCGCCAACCTAGCTGGGGCTTTACAAGCCGCAGATATAATTGTGACGGCAACTGGCGTACCGAATCTTATTACTGCCAGTATGATAAAGCCAGGCGCGGTAGTGGTAGATGCTGGTACGGCTGCCGAACATGGCAAGATTGTGGGTGATCTTGCGCCAGATGTGCGTGTACTCGATGATATTACGCTTACTCCCGAAAAAGGCGGCGTTGGCCCACTTACGGTGGCTGCGTTATTTGACAATGTTATTACCGCAGCTCGAGTGGTGGCAGATAGCCGTGGCCAACAAGACCTCTAAAACGAGGAAGAGTATGGATTTTGGATGATAGACTCTAGGTTGAAAAAAGCTGCAATTTGCAGCCTATTCTATAATCCATAATCTAAAATCTACCTTCTATTTTCCCAAAGCGTCTTTAACGCGCTCAACAACTTGCCGGGGTGTTAGGTCGGCTTTTACAATGTAGCTGTGAATGCCGAGAGCGCGAATTTCCTTTGGAGACTCTTCTTCACCCATGTTCGTCAATATGATGACAGGGATATTTTTGCCCCATTCATTTTTTCGTATCACTGTAAGTGCTTCGGCGCCGTCCATTTCGGGCATTTGAAGGTCGAGAAGTATGATATCAGGTGTAAACGCCTCTACTAATGCAACACCTCTTTTACCATTGTTGGCAAGCTGCACATCAAAGCCATCCGACTCAAACTTCATTCGGTACATTTGGCTGATTACTGGGTCGTCTTCGATGATGGCTATTTTGGTCATTGTTGCTACAATAATACCATAAGTGGAATGTACTCAGTGGGAATAAAACGAACCAAGCACGCACACATACCTGAAAAACGCACTGCCTACGATAGGGGTGATTTTTTTGAAGTTATTAACCAAACGCTCACGTCTACAACCGATCTTCGCAGCCTACTTGAGCGCGTGTCAGACAAGCTCGCGCTTATGCTCGGTGCGAGTCATGTCTCGTTTTTTATCTCACGACCCGACGGGCGATTTGTGTCTTCTGGTACGACGTCACATCCGCGTATCCCGCGCCAAGATATTATGGCTATCGATAGCGAATCTATACAATTACCAATGCTGCAAATAAGCCAACTACCCAGCGAGAGCCTACTCAGACGGCTGCTTTTGAGTTATCGTATTGAGTTAGTGCTGCCACTTGTGAGGCGGGGAATACCGTTAGGTTATTTGTTTATTGGGCAACATACAACTGCCGAATATAGCAGACAAACGCTCGAGTTGGTGCAAATTATGACGGACGAACTGAGCATTGCTGTGCAAAATGCCCTGTCTATAGAGGAAATACGGGAACTCAACGCGTCGCTGACGCAGCGCATAGATACCGCTACGCGCGAGCTTCGGGCTAGTAATGCGCAGTTACAACGACTCGACGCGGCTAAGGACGAATTTGTGAGTATGGCCAGCCACCAGCTCCGCACGCCACTTACAAGTGTAAAAGGCTATATAAGTATGGTGCTTGAAGGCGACGCGGGTGCTATTACACCTGCGCAAAAACACCTTCTGAGCGAGGCATTTACTAGTAGTGAGCGCATGGTTCATCTTATAAGCGACTTCTTAAATGTGTCTCGTTTGCAGACAGGCAAGTTTCTCATTGATAAGCGTCCGGTTAATCTGGCTATATTGGTCGAGCAAGAACTCGATAGTCTGGCAACAACCGCTAAGTCGCGCAATTTGTCGTTTAGCTACCGCGTACCTGCACATTTCCCAGTACTTAATCTCGATGAAGGCAAATTCCGGCAGGTTATTATGAACATTGCCGATAACGCACTGTATTATTCACGCGAGAATACGGTCATTCACGTACATCTTGCATCGACCGAAAACGAAGCGATGTTCACTGTTAAAGACACGGGTATAGGTGTACCAAAGGCCGAGCAATCACAGCTATTTACTAAGTTTTACAGGGCGAGTAACGCCCGTAAGCAACGTCCTGACGGCACGGGCGTCGGGTTATTCCTCGCCAAAAAGGTGATTGATGCGCATGGTGGCAAGGTAATTGTAGAATCACTTGAAGGCAAAGGCAGTACCTTTGGGTTCCGCTTACCTATAGCGCCGTTACGCGTTAGCGATACGGACCAGCTCGGCAATCAGCCACACAATTAAGATAATAATTGCTGAAGTAATAAGAATTGGCTTAAGTATGCGCTTGCGGTCGAACCACCACTGGCCGAGTTTGCTTCGATTAACAGCTGTTACTCGCGTTATAACTGGGCGCGTGATTGCTGCATCTACCCCGGTGTAGGCTTTGTTTCGTTTTTTCTTAGTTTTTCCCATAGCACTGCTAGTATAACAAAAACAACCCCCGCGTTATAGTGCGGGGGGTTGTTTGGTCTGAATCGCTTCAGGTGGAGCGGTCAGACTCGTTTATTCTTGGATCAGGCGACGACTACGTACGTAGTAAACTACGCTCGCAATAAGTGCACCAAGACCAATTACGGCAACAATGTTTTCTGTCGGACCAGTCTTTGGAAGCTCTGGTGGGGTTACCTCACATTTCGTAAGGTCTTTGGTATATTTGCTGGTGTCAAACTGCGCTTCATCGATCGTAACGATCTTTTTAGTCGCAATTTCACACACAGTAATCTTCCCAGGAGCACATACCTTGTTGACTAGTACATCAGCGGTATTTTGCTTAGTACCGGTACTTGTAACAGCTTTTACGATGTTACGAAGTGTGTTTGGTCCACAAACGAGGCTTATGTTCTTGTTTACTTCAGCAGTAAACTTGATGTATGCATCTGCGCCAGGTGCGTAGTCGCCGATGTTTAGGCCATTAGCCGCCACACCATCAGCAACAATACGAGTACCGTTAGCATTGTGGAGGTAGGTTGTACCTGTAACGTATGTAACGCCAGCAGGAAGTGTATCTTGGATACTAACATTTGGAAGAGTCGTACCGCCTGTATTTTTAAAGTACAGTTGGTAATCTACTTTGTCACCTGCGTTAACAGCGACGTTCTCTTTAAATGTTTTGTCTGTTGCGCTGTTAACTCGGACGGTTTTTTGAATATCAAAGTTGCTTGTAACAGCCTTGACCTTAAATGTGACGTATCCTGCGTACTCAAAACAGCCAGGAATTTTACCATTCATAGAGTCGTAGCCGAGCTGTGCGCCAGTAGTTGCAACAGAGTCCCCAAGATTAAACACACGTGTTTGTTCTTGGAGGTTATTGTTTGTGTACTGCGCAGAACCTGCAACATACTGCAACTGGAAGTTGCTGTCGCTGTTAAACACTGCTTGGTCCCAAACTTTAGTCGGGCTTGCGTTTGTTGAAGACAAGTAGCCGTCAATTTGAATACGCTTTGCGCTGTAGTCAGGGATATTAAACTGTGCCGTCACACCTTCGGCTACGTGCTCAGCCTCTGCGTTATTATGCACGTACATACGTACAAAGTATTCTTTGTTGTTTTGTACGGTAATGTCGTCACCCCAGGCGCTTGAGCTACCTGAACCACCATCAGTTGTTTTAATTGTTACGAAGTTACGCTCGTCACCATAGTTCGGAGTATTCGTGATCGAGTTAAATGTTGGCTGGGTTGGGCTGACACACGTTGATGTGTTCGATGCTAAACAAACACGATTGTTAGCGTCGTCGTATGTATAGGTTGGACGGTTAGGCCCCCAGGCGAAAAGTGTTGCAGGGATAATAATTGCAAAAGCAACCATTAACACAGCAGCAGAAAAACGCTTAGGAGCACGTCGGATCATTGAAGTAAGTGTACTCATGTGATTCTCCATTCTTAATATATGTTTCGAGATATATCAAAGTTATAGTAATTAAAATTATGCGGATTGGAACATTGTTGCCGTATTGTTAATATCAACAAATCAGATCATTACATACCGTATATAAATATGGTTTGAGTGCATGTCCGAGTCGGTTATCTCATGGGAGACAAAATAACTCACAAGGAGTCATCTCGAACTGCGAGCGAATAAATTCGCTACAAGCAGGAGTTGACTCCTTGGAACAATAGCTATAAAACAACCTTTCCGAGTGGAGCGTGCGGCCGAAGGCCGCACGCTCCACTCGTGGGGTTACCAGCCGGGGGGCAACGCTGGGGCTGGCGAAGGTACGAAGGTGTCGACGACAGTGTCGTCGACAATCGCTTCTTCGTGGGCCTGCGTCACCTCCTCGTTTGAAATGGCTGCAATCTCCTCAGCAACCAGGGCGTCTCCTACGGGGTCGTCCTGGAAGCCCTGGGAATCGGTTGCGCCGTCGTTGTTGTTGACGACGTGCTCCTCATCCCAAGTACGGGTAATACCTTTGTTGGCGTCCTTCCCACCCTCGCAGCTCGGCACGCACAGAGGCGTGTCGGGCGTAGGGGTCGGCGACGGGATTAACGATGGGGTTGCCGTAGGCGGCGTCTCGCAGGTGAACCCCGCAATACGCTGATCGCCTCTAGTGATATCCCCGTGGATACCAACGTTTATACCCCAGATTCCCCAGCAACCCTCTCTCTCTTTGTGAGTGAGAGTGTACACCAGGAAATCACCAGTGTATTCCTGGTCGTTAAGCATGATTCCCCGAACATTTGCTTCGGTACTAATACCGGGCAGAGCTTCGTAGTTCCATGTTGTTGATAAGCGCGACTCCGTGCTTACCTGTGCAATAGTCATGACTCCAGCAAGCTGTGCCATGGTATCCGTTGCATCAGCATACGAAATCTCACCAGAGAAGACCTTGTCGGCCCACTCCTTGACGGTGATTCCGGCGAACTGCCCGAACAAGTCCGGGTTGATGTTCACTATGCGCTCGTTCCCAACAAGTTGGTTGTTGGTGAGCCCAACACCTACCATTCCTGCCATTTCTGGCTGGGAGCAGATGGACGCGTTCACACGGTCGCGCTCCGCCGGTATGGCGGAGACGTTGACCGCGTTGCTCGTGTCGCGGGCGTCGGGGTTAGTGCTGTCGACCTCGTTGGGGATGTAGGTCAGAACGACCTGCTCCTTTCCGTCGGCTTCCAGCGTGGGAAGGTTGGACTGCTTGGCCAAGGCCAGGCAGTCAACCTTGGGGGGATTAGCAATCAAGCTCCGGATATCATCCGGAGCTGTGCCAATCGGGCCTTGCGGAACCGCTGACCCGAAGGTCAGCGGGACCAGCAGGGCGACGATGACGGCAAAGATACTCAAAAAAGCACCAATGCCCCACCACACTCTGTTCATTTTGACCTCCTCAGGTCGATAGTTCCTAATTTTTTTAAAGCCCCAGGAAAAGGATGGGCTTAGTGGATGTAACGGGATCGACCCCGTTCTGAAGCGAACTTCAGGGAGACTAATCTCCACACCCTCCCGTATTACGGAACGGGGGCCACCGGTGGAGCCGGAATGGCGACAACCGGAACGGCGACAGCAGCCATACGACGCTCAGCGAAACTGAGCGCTGCGTAGCCACCACCGAAGAAGCCAGCGAAGACTGATCCCACCCAGTAGACGATGCTCAAGAGCACCGCAAGGATGAGCCACTTGTCTCCGTGACCCCAGAACCACTCCTGCACGAACAGCGCCCAAAAGAGGGCTGCAATCGTGCTGGTGATCAGGGCACCGACGAACGCCCATAAGAGCGTCCATCCTCGCCAGTGGATCGGATTGTTGTTGTTGTGGACCCCACCGATCACAACCGCGTTAGCGATGGCGACAGGCGGAGTCTGTGCCGTTGTCGGGTCCGCGGCGGGTGCCGGGGGCTCGACGGGCAGGACAGGCGTGACGGGAGCATCTGGCTCGGAAGCCGGCTGTCCGTCTCCGTTGATTACGAAGTCGAGCTGTTCAAGCTCGTCAACGTGTGCGGCAAGCTCGTCAACGTATCGTTGACTACTTGCTCTTGCTGCGATGGTGAAATTTTGGGCATCAACCAAACGGTTGTTGTCCAGAACTGCCACGCTCGCTGCAAGTGCACGCGCTCGGGTCACTACCGAATCGGCAGTGGCTTTGGTTGCGCGCCGCGCTGGGTTTATTCCGTTGATGTTACGCGTGGTCATGGTGTACCTTTCTTTCTTGTTTTGTGTCGATTGTGGGGGCAAGCCCCGATCTGTAAAGATTGGGGAGGGCTCCCCCTGTGTGTAACTTACGTTAAACACAGGCCGATTGACACGAAGTCGAAAACGGCAATTCAACCAACATATACATTGTGAGCTGAATTGCCGCTTTCGCAACAAAAGAAAGGATAGGTAATTGTTCTATAGCTAGTGCGCGCATAAACGTGTAAAACACATTCAGGACATGCACTGTAATGATCTGACTTGTTAATGATCCTCCGCCGCTCGGGTCCTCACACCTAGAACAAGCTGATGTACCTAATTTACCACAAAAGTATAAAAATGTCAATAACTTAAGCAATAATAACGCTTAAAGCACAAGCACTTTGGCCGAACACGCTAGATATAGCAGTATGAACAATAAAACAACGCTATATATTGTACTGTTTGACAACAACTGTCAACAAGCGTATAAATGCAAGTTATGCAACAGGAACGGGTCCTGACTCATTGCATACGCGAAAAAGGTACAACATGACAAACAAGAAACGTGCTACAACGCACGAGGCGAACGCCGAACACCTCAAGGTTGTTCAGGATGTGGCGGCCGCGCTTCACCCTGGCATCAAAAAAACCATCGAAAATGGTGGTCCTGCCGGAGTTTTAGCACAGAGGAACCTCGTTCCTTTGCTCAAGACCCCGCAGCACAGAATGACGGCTGTGTATATCATTTTGGCCGAACTGCGCGTCGACGTGATTCCCGAGCTCGAGGAAGGCTTGTCTGACTGGGTCTTAGAGACCAAGATAGACCTCGGCCTCCTGAGCCCCGAGACAGCTGCGCTGGTAGACTCTGTGTCAACCGGCGCGCCGACTCTCACGTACTGACCCATAATCTCCGGGGGACTGCGCTCAACACGAGCCAGTTCCCCTGGTACCACCCATCTACAACGCAACCCACACCTGTTAGGTGTTTTTTTGATACCAAATGTAGCGTACCGAACCCACCCAAACACGCTACATATAAAATATTTGACATACTGTGTCAAATGGCGTATATTTCACTGTTAAGTGTAGCAAGAGAGATGGTCTTTCTTGTAATGCCTGTAGACGGCTTGTTCTACGGCATAAATACACCGAGTGTGAAAGGTGTCATCATGACACATAATGCCAAAAAGTGCGTCCAGGAGCTTCTCAAAAGCGATGGCTGGTCTATCGATGCGAAAAACCTCAAGGACGCGGCAACTTTGTTCTCGGCGAAGCAGCAGGGTTGCTGCCCCAAGATCGAAGTGCTTCAAATGTTCCGTCGTGCGTTCAAGGATGACGGTACGCTTGTTGCTATATTGGAAGAAGGCGTTGTCGTTGCATACCGCGCACTGACCGATTTCGAACGCGAACAGGCGGAAGTTTACCGCCGAAACGATTCCCTTCGCAGTATTCGGAGAAAAAAGGCAAGGACTCCCAAGCCGAGTTCCCATCGCCACAACCCCGCACCACCCGTTTTGCTCGATTCTGACCCGGTTCTCGAGCCGAACAACGAGTACGAAACTTCCAACCGGGAGTCCGCACTCGTCCTGTCGTAGGCCACTTTTGTTGCCACGATAACAGTATTGGAAGACCCGCCAGTGCCCGTCATCCCCATAAAGGCAACGGATATTCTCTACCTCACCATTGGTGGAGAAACGAATTCGGTGATGGTTCCAATCTGACTATGACAACCAGGGTGGGGTACCGCGCGCGATGATACGCGCCTCGGTACCCCACTCGGGTCAAAACAACGCGCACCACCCCTTCACAGATGAGGGGATTTTTGTTATAATAACGCGAGTCAAAAGACAGTAACAGTCACTAATTTTACTCAAAATACGGTCTCATCGTCTAACGGTTAGGACACCAGGTTTTCATCCTGGCAATCGGAGTTCGATTCTCCGTGAGATCACCAAAGAAATAACCCCATCCAATGCGATGGGGTTATTTCTATACAAGTTTCCCGCACGGAAATCGAACTCCGCAAGCAGCGAGCCCACTATCAAATCTACATTGCCGCACGTCGCAACTCCTACGTTGCAAGGCCAGGCCCTGCAACGAAAAAGTTAAAGAGAGGATTAAATCATCTTATCTGTCGCTATCATATTGCAGGGCCTGGCCTTGCAAATTTATCGCAAATTTCTTACTTTCTTATCAAAGTGTGACAATGATTTTACAAACCATTAAAAAGCTTGCGAGATTGTGAGTGCCTTAGTCGTGGTGAGCGTGCAGGAACTGTGAGTCATGCAGCCAGAATATTTTTAAGTAGTTTCATTTCTTCGTGCATCGTTTCGTAATCAGATACAAACTCGATATATTCAGCAGATTCAGCCTTTGTTGTTACAAGTTTGTCGACATGCAGCCAATCAGCATGTCGTTCACCTGCAAAATATGCGATGCTTGAATAAACATAAAGCCGAAAATCAACACCTAAATCAAGTGGATTTAGGTGTATGTATCTACTGACATGCCACAAATACCCATCATTCGTAATGCGAGATGCCAAGAACGGGCCTTCAAATAGTCCGCCCGTCCGCTTGTATTTCTTATTGAAATACATTGAATAGGCGGTGAGAACACTGTGCATAAGATTTACAATACCCTGAGGCTCTTTTAAATAACATAAAAGGTGAAAATGGTTTGGCATCATACAAAATGCAACTAATTCTACTTCTGTGTCCAGTTTGATGTAGTAGCGTCCAGAACCGTCTTTAAAGGGCTCATCTGAAAGGTACCGCTTAAAAAGTCCCAGAAAATAGAAATAATCTTCGGGTTCACAAAAGATATCTTGCTTGTTAACACCTCTATTATAAAGGTGATAATAGGTATCAGCTCCGTACACTTTTAACCTATTTCGTTTTGGCATAGTCCCATTGTACCTCTCGTGTACTCTATTGCAAGGCCAGGCCCTGCAAATACTGCAAATAGTAAATAACAGCTTATGCAATATTACTTCGTCTGTTATCAATTTTGCAGGGCCTGGCCTTGCAATGTCTTAAAATGAAAGGGTGGTTAAAATATGTCGTAGAGACGCTCGGACAGTTCACGGTCAAATCGACAGCGCATAGGCAAATCGGCAACGCTCGACAGCGTATAGGCGCTCGGGCAACTAGGCAACGCTCAGAGACAACGCTCACGTAACGCAAAATGACATGTAAGCAACGCTAAAAAGAAGCTTAGACAAGGTTAAAATAACGCTACAATAGCCAAAAATATAGCTGGGTAAAATATTTTATAGATGAAAAAATGTTACAATTGGCTGATATGAGTATAATTTTCAAACGCACAAAAATCCTTGCAACAATTGGCCCACCGACACATAGTCACGATATGATTGAAAACCTCATAAAAGCTGGTGTTAATGGGTTTCGGCTTAATTTTAGTCATGGTACCAACAATGACCGGCTTGAGCAAATTGCGTGGATTCGAGATGCAAGTAACAAACTAGGTAAACCAGTGGCGGTGTTACAAGATTTACAGGGTCCGAAAATCAGATTAGGCATGCTTACCGAAAACACTCCAGTTAAAAAAGATGATGAAATAACCCTAGACTTTGCAGCCGATCACAACGGCATGACGTTTCCCATTCAATACAATTTAGCCGAAAAAGTAAAAGTGGGAGAGCCAATCTATATCTTTGACGGTAAAGTTCGCACAACAGTCATAGAGATTACGTCTAGTACCGCAATTAAGCTACGTGTCGAAAACGACGGGACGCTTATGAGCAAAAAAGGTATTAACTTACCAGATACCGATTTTGGTGGTGATATTCTGACGCCAAAAGATTTAGCAGACATAGACTTTGGCCTCACGCAAGATTACGACTATGTGGCACTCAGCTTTATTCAAAGTGCCGATGATATCCACAACCTTCGTCAGATTTTGGTTGCTGGTGGCTCACAAGCACAGATTATTGCTAAAATAGAGACAAAAGCCGCCATAAAAGACGATGTTATGGAAGCAATCGTCAAAGCAACCGATGGCATTATGGTTGCCCGCGGGGATCTTGCGGTAGAAGCAGGTGCTGAAGTGGTGCCAATCGTTCAACGCCGCTTGATTGCTCTGTGTCGCAAGCATGGCAAATTATGCATTGTCGCAACCCAAATGATGGCCAGTATGGTAGATTCGCCAGAACCAACTCGCGCTGAGGTAAATGATGTTGCAAATGCCGTCATCCAGGGTGCTGATACGGTAATGTTAAGTGACGAAACCGCCAACGGAAAATATCCACTTGAAACGGTAGCGGCTATGAAAAAAGTAATACTTTACACGCAAGATAATGCGCCTGTTGCTATACTTGAAGACCATATGGTCGCAAAAAATCTCAAGCGTGACGCAATTAGTACAGCAACCGTGCAACTCGCTGAACAATTACACGTAACGGCTATTATTGCGGAGACAAAATCTGGTGCAACAGCTGCAAACATTGCTGCTCATCGTCCAAATTTGCCAATTATAAGCGTGACAAGCGAACTTCGATCGGCTCAACAACTTGCACTTAGCTACGCAAATCGAAGCTATGTTCGCCCTGACGCTCCCGAGGCTGGGTATGATTTAGCGTTAGAGCTTAAACAAAACGGGTATTTTGGTAACGACATATCGACTGTTATTATCGTGAGCGGCCAGCAGCCGGGAATTATTGGAACCACTGACACAATTAAAGTCCGTGTGCTAGAATAGCAGTAGTAAAAAGGGTGGGCGCATGAGTTTTTTCAAGCTAACAATTCGAGATGTGCCGCTAAAAGGTAAAACTGTTCTAGTCCGGGCCGATTTTAACGTGCCCTTGGCAATCGACGGGACTATTAGTGATGATTTACGTATAAAAGCCAGTTTACCGACGCTTACCTATCTACTGGATCGGGAGTGTAAAGTAGTAATTATTGGCCACTTAGGTAGGCCAGAAGGACGCGACCCAAAGCTTAGTTTTGAGCAAGTTGGTGTGCGTTTAGCGCAACTTCTTGGTCGTGATGTTCGCTTTGTTGACGACTGTAAGGGCGACAAGGTGTACCAGGCCATAAAACGTGCGCCAGCAGTGAGCGTAACGCTCCTTGAAAACTTGCGCTATTACCCCGAAGAAGAGGCTGATGATCATGTATTTGCCCAGGAAATTGCCAAAAGTACTGGTGCGAAGTATTTTGTGCAAGATGGATTCGGTGTTGTGCACCGGGCTCATGCAAGTACGCATGCGATAACACTGTGTATTCCGAGTGTTTCGGGGCTTTTATTGGAGCGCGAATACACTACGATAACGGGAGCAATGTTAGCACCAAAACACCCACTTGTTGCAGTGCTTGGTGGGGCTAAGGTAAGTGACAAAATAAGTGTCATTGAAAAATTTGTAGAGGTTGCCGATACTATACTTATCGGGGGGGCAATGGCTAATACGTTCCTTGCCTACAAAGGCTATGATATGGGTAAAAGCAGGCGTGAGCCAGACGAGCAGGACGTACTCGACCGTATATATCAAGCTGCGGCTAAAAAGGTTGGTGCTGACAATGTTGATGAATTTATAGTATTGCCGGTAGATGTCGCTATCGGAAGTACAGACCCAAGCAGTACGCGCCACAACGTGTCTGTAGCTGACATTGGCACACAAGACACGGCACTTGATATAGGCGACGCGTCTATAGAAACAATTGCACGGCGTGTTAAGCACGCTAGCACGGTAGTATGGAGCGGAACGCTCGGATACGCTGAGTCGCCGGAATTTGCTCATGGCTCTGCACGCCTGGCACTCGCACTTGCGAGTCAACCGCACACGATATCCATCATTGGCGGCGGAGATACGGCTGATTTTGTCCTGAAATGGGATATGCACGGCGGAAAGAGTTTTACGCTCGTATCTACCGGGGGCAGCGCAAGTCTAGAATTAATGGCTGGTGTCACGCTTCCGGGGATTGAGAGCTTACTGGACGCTCGCCTGTAAGTAAGGTACACTAACAGTAATAACCATAAGTAGTATGAGATATGGCACGCGATAAAACACTGATTGTAGGTAACTGGAAGTTGAATCTCACTGTTGGTGAGTCAAGCCTGCTTGTGCACGAACTCTCAAAACTAGTAAAAAATCACCGTGATGTAGAAGTCGTACTTGCCCCGACATCACTTGCCCTGCAGACACTGAGCTTACAGGTGAATCATCGCCAGTTCAAACTAGCGGCCCAAAACTTTTATTGGCGAGACCATGGGCCATACACGGGTGAAATATCTGCGGCGCAACTGCGCGGTATTGCTCAGTTTGCTCTTGTTGGGCACTCCGAGCGTCGTCATATTTTTAACGATAGTGACAAAGATATTCGCGCCAAGGTACAGGCAGCAATACGTAACCATATACGCCCTATTTTGTGCATCGGTGAAACAGCAAGTGAGCGCGCAAACGGTGAAACGCAAGATACACTTCATGACCAATTAATTGGCGGGCTAGCAAACGTAACAAGTGAAGAACTGGAGCATATTATTATCGCCTACGAGCCAGTATGGGCGATTGGTACTGGCCAAAACGCTCACCCGCACGATGTTAGTCAAGCAATTCGTTCAATCAGGAGCCAGATTAAGCACTTATACGGCACAAAACAAGCAGAAAATATGCAGGTTCTATATGGGGGTAGTGTTACGGCAGACGGCGCATCGAGTTACTTGGCACTACCCGATGTTGACGGACTACTGGTGGGCGGCGCAAGTTTGGATGCACATGCATTTAGTGAGATAATAAAAAAAGCACATAAAAGCGCAGGAGCTTCTAAGGTATAAGGTGGGAATATGACAGATATAGACTTCGACGAATTAGATAGAGCAGTGAACTCACTTGTGGGCGCAAAAAGCCCCGAAGCGCCAGTGCCAGCGCCAAGCCCACTTACCGAAACACAACAATCAACTATGAGCTTGGCTGCTAAACGTAGTTCGGGCAGGTTTATGGATGTTGTTCATCCGTCGTCTGACATGCGCAGCGCGCCACTTATTCCAGCTCGACCAGCAGCTCGAGAAGGCGTGACAATAGCAGCACCTACAATATCGGTAACGGCGCCCACGTTACCGCCAGCTCCTGCCTCGATACCTGATCTTCCCGAGGTGACAGCTGTAACAACAGCCAAAAATGAATGGCCTGATCCTATTGATTTTCATGGAGCTGTTGATTCGGCCGTTATTGCAGCTGTTGCTGCACCCGCACCCTCGCAGGCGCTCGACACCCCGTTTATTGCAGATGCCAAAGTAGAAAAACGTCCGCTCGGTGCTTTTTCTGACGTACCTTCAACACCCGAACCTGTGACCGAACCCGTTAACGAGCCTATCTCTGAACCTGAAACTACACCAGCCGCTCAGGATACACCCCAATTAGACAAAACAAATGAAGAAGTCGTAGATACGCCTATGCCAGCCGAGCTTGGTAACGACTTATTATCTATTGAGTCCGATGAAAGCACGGTAGGAACAACCGCAGGAGCATTAGATTTATCTGTGGCAACTCCGACGTTGTCTATTCCTCAGCAATATAGTGAAACGCCGAGCACTGGCGATAAGCCAGCTGGCTCGATATTTGAT
>Ga0163144_10013577_pt1 | contig 16986 bp, 15 predicted proteins | sample OliLak19BULKMAT1_FD_123175 | JGI IMG/M metagenome (GOLD analysis project Ga0163144, IMG submission 123175) | Freshwater microbial mat bacterial communities from Lake Vanda, McMurdo Dry Valleys, Antarctica - Oligotrophic Lake LV.19.BULKMAT1 | ecosystem: Environmental > Aquatic > Freshwater >... | reverse complement strand
GGGGCGGCGCTTGTCGAGAGCAGGGGAACGTCGCCGGCGCAGGATCGCTCACCCGCGCCCCGCCCCATGGCGAGACGCCCTTCTAGGACTTCATGGGGCGACTTTGGGGCACCGGGTGCGAAAGGATGTCGCACCGGCGGAACCCGACAGACAAAGGCGCGCCGACATTATGGCCGGCGCGCCTCGTCGGAACCGGCTGCTGGCCTATAGCGGCAGGGTCAGGGTGACACCGCCCATGTGGCTGTCGGCATGGTCGCCGAAGCGTCCGCGATACCCAACCTCCAGTTCGAGCGGACCGAGATCGCCCCTGATGCCCGCCGAGGCCAGCACCGAGCCGCCGAACGGGTCGTCGAACGAACGGGACAGGACCTGGGCGGGGTTGCCAGTAATGCCGACCCTGACCGCGTCCGAACTGTCATCCAGACTGTCGCGATAGCCGCCCTCGACGAAAACGCCGAAGCCGCCCATGTCGCCCTCGGCCCGCAGCGCGACCTCGGCGGTCACGCCTTTCACGGTACGGTCCTGATAGGCATAGGACGCCGCCACGCCCTGCTCGACGTAACCGTCGACGTCGGAGCTGGCATAGGTCACCGCGATGCGGGGCGACAGGGCGATGCCACCCAGGTCGAACCACAGACCGCCCTGGGCCCGTGCACCGGTGCTGCCACCCCGGGTCGCGGCCGTCTGGACGATCGGGGCCAGGGCGCTGACCCGGTCTATGTCATTATAGTCGTCGCTGGCCGCGCCCGCCGCGACGCTCAGGAACAGGTTGTCGGAGCGCCAGCCGGCATAGACGTCGAGGGCCAGGGTTTGCAGCTGGAAGCGGGTCGGCCCAGCCTCGACTTCGGCGTTGCGATAACTGCCGGCCAGGCCGACCCGCAGGGTTTCGGTGCCCGATTCCAGCATCATCTGCGCGCCATAGCCGTCCGACTGGCCAGCCGCGACCGGTCCGCGTCCGTCGGTCTCGGTGCTGTCAAACAGCCCTCCCACCGTGACCGATGTGCCTGACGTCCAGGCCCCGCGGCCGGAAAGGCGGGCGCCGGCGGCATCCAGCGCGTCCTCGCGGTGACGGTAGGCCGTTTCGCCCTGAAGGGTCGAGGCGGCTCCGCGATCACCGTAGTACAGATAGTCGTTGCCCAGGGCCGCGAACAGCCTGTGGCCCGCCGCCGTCGGATGAACCCCATCGAAAAACAGGAAGCTGTCCGGGTTCGAACAGACCGTCACGCCGTTGAAGCAGGGGTCGGTGACGTTGATCAGACCGAACCGGCCCGGATTGGCTGCCAGCACGTCACTGATCTTGGCGATATCGAACAGGATGATGTTCGTTCCCGGACGGGCGGCGGCGGTCGTCAAAAGCGCCGTCTGCAGACCGGTGTTGAACGTCGAACCGGCAAAGTCGGCCAGACCCGCAAGGGGCGTGGTGCGGAACTGCGGCGTGGTCCCCAGGCGCGGCAGGTTGGTGACGAGGATGGTCCCCGCGCCGCGCGAGGCGATGTTGTCGACGAGGAAGGTCATGTCGGCGATGGCGGCCGTGAGAGTCGGCGTTATGAAGCCCGTGGGATTGCCCTGCGAGGCCGGAGGCAGCACGGCGAAGGCACCAAGGCTCTGGAAGATATTGTTCGCGCCGCCCAGGACGCTGACCAGATCACGGCTGCCGAAGGTCCCGCCCGCGGTCGTGTAGGTCGTCAGCTGCTGGCGCATGCCGGGCGGGAAGGCCACGACGTTGTCGGTGCGCGAGCCGCCAAAGGCATAGTTGATACTGCCACTGACGGGCGCGCCGGCGGCCGACACCCCGGCGGTAAACCCCAGCAGCTCGGTGAACACCGGCCCGTTCGAGAATCGGCCCTGGAAATAGGGCGGCGAGGGCGGTTGGGTGCGGAAGGTGGCGGCAAAAAGGTTGCCGTTGTCGCTGAGGCTGTCGCCGAAGACGACCAGACGGCCGTAGGACTGGGCCGAAGCGGCGGTGGCAAGCGCTGCAGACGCGGCCAGCGTCAGCGCAGCCAGGGCTGCCCCGCGAAGATATCGTGACATGGTGTCCTCCCATCGGCCGTCCGTTTCGCGACCGTTGGACCCCAGTCTGCGCTCCTTTTTCGGTGACGCAAGATGCCGTAAGGGAGGTTTCTAGTGGAGCAGGCGGAAACGCAGCGTTCCGGCCACACTCTTCAGTACCCGGAGCGCCTGCGGATCATAGTCGCGGTCCACGTCGGTGATGACATAGCCGGTGCGCTCGTCGGTCTTGAGATGCTGGCCGAGGATGTTCAGCCCCGCCGCTGACAGCTCGCGGTTCAGCTCGGCCAACACCCCCGGCTGGTTCCTGTGAATGTGCAGGATTCGGTGTCCGCCCGAGACCTCGGTCAGCTGCACATTGGGCAGGTTCACGCAGAACGTCGTGTCGCCGCGATTGAGATATCCCAGCAGACGCTCGGCCGCGAACTCGGCGATGGCCTCCTGGGCCTCCTCGGTGGAGCCGCCGATATGGGGCGTCAAGATGACGTTCTTCAGACCCGTCAGCGGGCTGTCGAACGGATCGGCGTTGGTCCGGGGCTCTTCCGGGAACACATCCAGCGCCGCGCCCCCGACCCGGCCCGCTCCGATCGCCTGGGCCAGGGCCCCGACATCGACCACATGGCCGCGCGACAGGTTCAGGAAAAGTGTGCCGGGCTTCATGGCCTGGAACTGGGCGGCACCGATCAGATTGGCGTTCTCGCGCCGGCCGTCGACATGCAGTGTCACCACGTCCGCCTCCGCGAGCAGGGCGTCCAGCGACCGCATCCGCCGCGCATTGCCCAGCGCCAGCCGCTCCGACAGATCGTGGAAGATCACACGCATGCCCAGGGCCTCGGCCAGCACCGACAGCTGCGACCCGATCGCCCCATAGCCGACGATGCCCAGGGTCTTGCCCCGCAGCTCGCGTGAGCCCGCTGCCGACTTGTTCCAACGGCCCTCGTGCATAGCGGCGGACTTGTCGACCACGTCGCGCATCAGGGTGATGGTCAGGCCGATGGCCAGCTCGACCACGCTGCGGGTGTTGGAATAGGGCGCGTTGAACACCGCCACGCCCCTGGCCGCCGCCGCGTCCAGATCGACCTGGTTGGTGCCGATGCAGAAGGCCGCCACGGCCATCAGCCGGTCCGCCGCATCCAGCACCCGCTCCGTCACATTGGTCTTGGACCGGATCCCCAGGACGTGCACCCCCTTGATGCGCTGGATCAGGTCGTCCTCGTCCAGCGCGCCCTTCATGGTCTCGACCGAATAGCCCGCCTCCTCCAGCTGCTCGACGGCGGCAGGATGGATGTTCTCGAGCAGCAGCATGCGGATCCGGCTGCGCGGATAGGACCATCGCCCGGCCAGTCCTTCGGCATGCAGTAGTTCGTCGATCGATCGCGCCTCGCTATCGGCCACGGCGACCACCGTGTCGCGGCGCGCGATCTCGGTGAAGGCATGGAAACGGTCGGCGGCCCCCGCCAGCTTGACTTCCGCATCGGTCCAGCCGTCGCCCACCATGACGATTGGCCCGGTCAGACCCAGGGCCTTGACAACCTCGGGCTTTCCGTTGGCGTGCGACAGCGGGTTGGCGTCATCGACGCCGGTGACGCGCCCCTCGGCGTCATAGGCCAGATCGTTGCACAGTACCCGCTCCGGCGCGACGCCCAGCCGCTCGGCCACGGGCGCGATAATCTCGCGGAACCCTCCGGACAGAATGATGATCCTGTCCGCATTGTCATTGAAGAACTGCAGGTTCCGGCGCACCGACGGGGTGCCCTCGTCCAGAATTCGGTCGGCCAGCGCCTCCACATGGGTGCGGGTCAGAGGCAGCAGCGCCAATCGAACCCTTAAGGCGTCACCGAAGTCGAGCGCCCCCGCCATCGCCCGGTCCGTCAGCAAGGCCACCTCGGCCCGAATGGCGGCAGCGTCCGGGTGACCCTCAAGCGCGATGTCGGCCAGCGCTTCCAGAGTCTCGATCCGGACGAGGGTGGAATCGAAATCGAAGATCAATGTCGGGGCGGCGGTCATGCCCCTCTTTCGCCGACCTTCGCACCCGCAGCAATGGATTTTCGTTTGCGACTAGAGGCCGGTCATCCGACGCACCTGGCTATCGGGTCGGCGACTTTCCAGGGCGGCGGCACCGATCGCGGCTGCGATCGTGGCCACAGCCAGCAGGGCACCGCCCTCGCGGGCATGATCCCGGGCATATTGTCCGGCGTCGCTCGCGTATCTCCGGGCTGAACGACCGGTCTCCTCGGCATAACGCCGCGCCTCACGGGAGTATTTCTGGCGCTGCTTTTCCGAGATGGCGCGTTGCCCCCGCTTGACAAGCTTGCGCGCCTGATGTCGCGCGTCGTCGCCAAAATCTTCGGCCCGGCCGCCGAGGTCTGCGGCGCGCTCGGTCAGACCGCGCGAGATTCCATCGAAGCGATGCCTCAAGGCCTCGCCGTCGATCCACCCGCGCGGGTCGATACGGTCCCGAATGACCTCGATCCGCCGCGGTCCGGTCCTCTGGGTCAGCAACAGCGTGGCCAGGGCCGCCGTCGCCACAAGCGCGAGCGAGCCTGCGGTGATGCCGGGATGTTTGCGGACTTCGGCGAGGGCGCTGAACTGTCGAACCATGGGATAATGAACCTTTTCCTCGAGGCCATCGTCGGACGCCTCGTAGAGACCGTCGTCATATGGCTGATCGGCGGAACCCCGGTCCCGCATCAGAACAGGAGCGAACCGGGCGAGGAGTGGTTCCGCCACGCCCGGCAGAAGGGCGTAGAACGACGCGATCACCCGTCCGCCCGCACCGACCGTGATCTCGCGGATGCGATGGGTGGCGCACCACAACACCGTGTCTGCCACGACCCCCGTGGCATAGACGGGCTGCGGATTGTGGAACGCCTGGCCGGTCAGATTGCGGGCATGCCGGTTGTAAGGCGTGTCGATCGCCGACGGCTTGACCAGACTGACCGCCACCGGCGAGTTCTCCCGCATCAACTCCATCCGGAAAGCATTGGTGAACCCCTTCACCGCGTGTTTGGAGGCTGAGTAGAGGCCCTGGACCGGGATCGGCGCATCGCCCAGGACGGAGCCGACGTTGACGATCGTCCCGCCGTCCAGCCGCGCCCGAAGGTGATCGGCCGCGATCAGCGATCCGTTCACCACGCCCCAGTAGTTGGTCTGGAACAGCCGGTGCTGGTCTTCCAGCGTCGTCTCACGAATCGGACCGTAGATCGACACGCCGGCGTTGTTGACCCAGGTGTCGAAGCCGCCGAACAGCCGCACGCACTTGTCCGCCGCAAGGGCCAGCGCGTCGTGATCGCCGACATCCGCCACGGCATAGGCGACGCGCGCGCCGTCACGCTGCAGTTCCTCGACCAGCGTCTTCAAATCGGTTTCGCCCCGCGCAATCAGGAAGACACAGGCCCCGGCCCGGGCGGCCCGCCGCGCCGTCGCCAGCCCGATCCCGGATGTGGCACCGGTGATCACGATGGTCTGCTGTTTGACAGGCTTCAGGTTCGGCTTGGCGGGCATGGTGTGGCTTTCGTCGGATCGGGTCGGAAACGGCACGGCGCGCGGGCCGGTTCCGGACGATAGCATGGGCGGGCGGCGGCGCGAGCGCGCGCCGGCCCTTACCAACCGGGGCGTCGTTTCCTATCTTGCCTGCTTCTCCACATCCCGCATTCAGGACCTCGCCGTGACCGATCACGAGCACGCCCAAGCGTTCACCGCCACCGCGTCGGCCGACGATCTGGCCGCTGCCTTCCAGATCGAGGGCTGGCCCGTGCGCGGCCGGCTGGTCCGCCTCGGCGCGGCAATCGACACCATCCTGTCGGCCCACGACTATCCCGAACCCGTCGCCGCCCTGTTGGGCGAAGCCTGCGCGCTCGCGGCCCTGGTCGGCTCGGCGCTCAAGTTCGAGGGCCGGTTGATCGTCCAGGCCCAGGGTGACGGTCCGGTTCGCTATGTGGTCGCCGACTACGACACCGCCGGTCACCTGCGCGGCTACTGCCGCTTCGACGCCGACGAGGTGGCCGCCGCCTCCACCGGATTCGCCCGGCCGGGTGCCCAGACCCTGCTGGGCAAGGGGGTCTTCATCATGACCCTGGATCAGGGCCTCGACTTCGACCGGCATCAGGGCATCACCCCGATCGAAGGCGAGAGCCTGTCGCTGTGCGCGGAACATTATTTCGCCCAGTCCGAACAGGTGCCGACCAGGGTCCGTCTGGCGGTCGGTCGGGCGACGACCGGGGCCGGTTCGGGCTGGCGCGCAGGCGGAGCCATGATCCAGATGGTCGCCGGCGACGAGACGCGCGGCTCGACGACGGAGGTCTGGAACCGCAGCCGCGCCCTGTTTCAGACCCTCGGCGACGACGAGCTCATCGACCCCACCGTCTCGCCCGAAACCCTGCTGTTCCGTCTGTTCCACGAGGACGGTGTCCGGCTTGAACAGCCCCTGCCCCTGGCCGCGATCTGTCGCTGCTCCACCGAGCGGATCGCGGCGGTCCTCGGCTCTTTCACGCAGGCAGAGCGCACCGAGATGATCGAGGAGGACGGCATGATCCGGGTGACATGCGAATACTGCTCCAGCGTCTATGGCCTGGACCCCGCGGCAGTGACCGCAGACTGACAAGAGTTCACGTCGGGCACTGGACGGGCTGGACCTTGAGGCGCGACGGGCCGAGGTTGCCCGCCATGTCCACTGCCCTTCCCGACCCCGTCCGCAAACAGTTCGACCAGGGGGTCGGCTGGTTGCGGGACCACCTGCTCAACCATGCAGAGCTCGTTCTGCGACGCGCCCTGGTCGCTGCCCCCCACGACGGCCCGATCCAGCGCCATCTCGGGATAACCCTCGTCAAACTGGGTCGGACCGGGGATGGCGTCGCCCTGCTGCGCGCTGCCGTCAGGGCGGAGCCGGACGATGCGGGCGTCCGGTCGGACCTCGCCGTGGCGCTCGGAGACGGCGGCGACGGCGCGGTCTTCAGCACCGACCGGGCTGAACATCCCTTCGGCGTCATCGACTATCGCTACCGCGCGACCATCCGTTACGGCGCGGGCCGCCCGTCCCATCCCGGTCTGACCCGGATCATAGAGGGCGGCCGCTCGCGGTATGAAGCCCTGCTGGACGCGCTCGGCAACATACAGGCCGATTTTCTCTCGGTCTCCTCCGGGGGGACCTATGAGATGCGCGAGCCGTTCTGGCTGAACGGCTGGTTTCCGCCGCTGGACGGCATGGCCCTCACCCACTTCCTGCGTCACCACAACCCGGCCCGGTTTATCGAGATCGGTTCCGGCGTCTCGACCAAATTCGCGCGCCGGGCCGTGGAGCTCTATGGCCTGCGCACGAGTCTGACCTCCATCGACCCGCAGCCGCGCAATCAGATCGACACCCTGTGCGACACGGTCATCCGCCAGCCGCTGGAGGACACCGACCCGACCATCTTCGAGGCGCTCGAGCCTGCGGACATCCTGTTCCTCGACAGTTCGCACCGCAGCTTCCAGGGCTCTGATGTGACGGTCTTCTTCCTCGACATCCTGCCCCGGATCAAACCGGGCGTGATCGTGCATATTCACGACATCTATTTGCCGGACGACTACATCTCCGGCCATGTTCACCGGCTCTGGAACGAGCAGTATCTGCTGGCGACCGCCCTGCTGTTCGGCGAGGGCGCGTTCGAGATCCTGTTCCCAAGCTGGTTTGTCCATCGCGATCCGGCCCTGTCGGCCCGGGCTAACGGCCTTCTGCGAAAGGGCGGAATGGAAACACTCAACCTGTACGGTGCGTCGTTCTGGATGACGAAACGCTGACCCGGCCTTGCCTCGCCCTCAGAAGCCGGCGCGAAGCCGTTCGGTCAGCCGTTCAAACAGGGCCAGGGTCTCCGGACTGACATGGTGCTCGATCCCTTCGGCGTCGGCTTCGGCGGTCTCCCCGGTGACCCCCAGCGCGACGAGGAAATCGTGGACGACACGATGGCGCTCGCGCGACGCCTCGGCCAGTTTCTCGCCCGCCCCCGTCAGGGTGATCGAACGATAGGGCTGCGTCTCCACGAGGCCTTCGCGCTGCAGCCGCTGCAGCGTCTTGGCTGCCGTCGCCGGAGCAACCCCCAGGCAGTCCGCCAGATCCGTCAGCCGCGCGGAGCCCTGCTCGGCGATCAGGTCGCCGACCAGTTCGACATAGTCCTCCGCAACCTCGCTGGAGCGGGCGTCACGCATTCGACGAAAGGCGGCCGCGCGGCGGGCGGCACCGGGAACCTGGACCAAGACGGTATTCCCACAATCTCGGGGCCGGGCCCCATCCAACCCCAGACTAGACCATCCGGGCACCCGGAACAGGGCGCGATTTCATCGTCCTGTCACGGGCCTGGGGCCCCGGCCGTGGTATCGAGGCCTCGATGACCCTGCGCCCGTTCCTGTCCGCCTCGCTTCTGCTGGTCCTTGCGGCCGCCACGCCGTCGGTCGCCCGGGCACCCGCAGCGGCGGTCGTGCCGGCCTCGACCGAGCCCGTGCAGTTCTATGTCTTCAGCTTCACTGACACCCCGGCCGCCGAGGCGGCGCAGGACCTGGTCGGCGGGGCCCTGGTCTATGCGCTGACCATCGACCCGGCGGTGGAGGGCGTGGTCAGCTTCCGCACCGAGGGCTGGTCCAGCGGCGACGCCCTGCTGAAGGAATTCGGTGCCGCCCTGCTGGACGAGGACATCGCCCTGATGCGAACCGGTCCCGGGGCCTACGCCCTGATCCCGCGCGTCAATGTGCCAATGTTACTGGCGCGCGGCGGCGTACTGATGACCCTGGCGGAGCCGGCCTCGGCGAGACCGCCCTCGCCGGCGGCGATCGCCGTACCTGCAGTGGCCTATGGGCAGGACCGCTGGTGGGAAGGCGCGCTCACGGCCCTGGTGATCTTCTTCGCCGGAGCGCTGGCAGGCGGCGCGGCGCTGTTCGGCGGCCAGACGGTCTATCGCCGCGCCGAAGCGCAAGGTCGCCTGTCTCCGCCCGTCCTGCGCCTGACCGACCAGCGCCTTCGGTTTCACCGGCCCAGCGAACCGGCAGACGCCGACGCCCACCCCGACCTGATCATTCCCCGGTTCGACACCGAACCCCGGGGCTAGAACACCTCGTCCACCACAAGCGGGAGGCGCGGGTCGCGGGCGATGGGAGGCGGACGGGTCGGGTCCATCCGCACCGGCTCATTGGCCCGCAACCGGTCGAAGCTCTCGCGCGCAGAGGCCGCCACATCCTCGCTGCTCCGCAGGATCGTCGGCTTGAGGAAAATGAACAGCGTCCGCCGCGTCTGGCTGTCGCGCCGCGACCGGAAGGCGTTGCCGACCAGGGGAATGCTGCTGAGGCCCGGCACACGGCTGTTCACGCTCTGCCGGTCGTCGGTCACGAGGCCACCCAGCACAATGGTCGCGCCATCGTCGGCAAGGGCTGACGTCTGGATGCTGCGCCGATTGGTGACCAGGTCGGCGGCACCGGCGACGGCCGTCGGGACCAAAGAAGAAATCTCCTGGCTGATCTCGAGCTTGACCACACCACCCTCGTGAACGCGCGGGACGACCCGCAGCGTCAGGCCGACGTCCTCGCGGCTGATGGTGGTGAACGGGTTGGTGGAGTTGCCGTCGGTGGCGAAACTGCCCGTCCGGAACGGCACGTTCTGGCCCACCACGAACTCAGCCGCCTCATTGTCGAGCACGGTGAGGCTGGGAGAGGACAGCAGGTTCGCCGCGCTGTTCGTGCCGACGGCCTGGAGCAAGAGGCCAAAATCGCCCTCGGACCCGGCCGCAAGGGAAAGCCCCTGACCCAATATCCGTCCGGCCTGAAAGCCCAGGGCAGTCAGTACTGTGCCGAGGTCCGACCCGGCGTTGGAGAAGCTGGTGCCTCCGATCACTCCATCGGCCGGCACCGCGCCGCCCGCGGCCAGTTGCACCCCGATCTGTTCGCCCAGTTCGCCGGTGATCTCCACGATGGCGACCTCGATCTTGACCTGGGCCCTGCGCAGATCCAGCTGGCTGATCAGGTCCTCCAGCATCTCGACCGTAGCCGGCGGTCCGCGCATGACCACGGCGTTAAGTTCTGGCGAGGCCTGGACCGTCACCCCTTCGAGGGTGAAACTGACCTGGCGGGCGCTGGAGCCCGAAGATGGCAGGGGCGTCGACCCACTCTCGCCGGACGAAGAAATCGCGCTGACGGCCTGGGCCGCCGTGTCGCGGTTGGAGGCGCTGAGGCTGGCCAGGCCGGTGTCGTTGCGCAGCGACCGCGCCACGGGGTTGGTGGCCGACGGCTCGCCGCCCAGCAGGCCGCGGACGATCTCGGTGATCGATTCAGCATCGGAGTTCCTCAGCCGGACAACGCGCGTGACCGGCGTGGCCCCGCCGGGCGTGTCCAGTGCCGAGACAATGGACCGGGCCTGGGCCAGGTCGGCCGCATCGCCCCGAATCAACAGCACGTTCGACCGCTCGTCCGCAGTCACTCGCGGCCCGCCCGCATCCGATCCCAGCAGCGCGCTGACCGAAGCGGCGACATCGGCCGCCGAGGCGTGGCGCAGGGCAATACTGTCGAACAATGTGCCGCCCCCCTGATCCAGGGTCGCGGCCAACTGCTGCACGCGCCGGATGTTCTCGGCATAATCGGTCACGACCACGCCGTTCGGCTCGGTCAGGGCCTCGATGGCCCCGAACGACGAGACCAGCGGTCGCAGCGCCCGCACCGCCTGATCGCTGGGCAGGTTCCTGAGCCGGACGAGGCGCGTGACGATCTGCTGGTTCGAACTGGCCGGTCCGGTCTCGGACGCGCCGCCCTGCACCACCGAGGCCTGGGGCACGATGCGCCAGACATTGCCGCTGCGCACCGCCGCAAAGCCGGACGTCCTCAGGACGGACAGGAACAGCTCCCACACGCCGGTGCGGCTCAGCGGTTCGGCCGAGACCACATTCACCTGCCCCTGCACGGCCGGATCCAGCACCAGGGTGCGGCCGGTGATGCGCGAGACCTGCTCGGCCACATCCTTGATGTCGGCCCCCCGCATGTTGATGACCACGTCCTGCATGGCCTGGGGCGGTGGCGCAACGGCCTGGGGGGCGGCGGCCAGGGTGGCACCGGGGACCACGGGCCCGATCATCATCGAAAGGGCCAGGACGCTGGTCGTGGACAGGCGGAGAAACTTGGTCACGCCGGGCTCCTAGCGAAGGTGAAAGTTGAGGGTCATGCGACGGCCCTGCCGGACCACCACCACCCGCGCCTGGCCGGACGACCGGGCACGTTCGAACAGTTGCTGGTCGGTCGCGGCATTGCCGACGGCCTGGCCGTTCAGGGTCTCGATCACGTCGCCCGGCAGCAGCCCGAAGCGGCGCAGTTCGGCCGACGGATTGTCGCCGACGCGATAGCCTTCCGCCGAGGCGGCGACGCCGAGCGTCCCGGCGGCGGCGGCCACATTCGCCGTCGCGCCGCGATCCGGGGCGGGCCGCGCGGGTTGGGCGGCACTGGCTGCAGCGGCGGCAGCCGCTTCCGGCGAGGGCGTCGGGGGACCCGGCGTCGTGACTGTGATGCCCGCGCCCGGGCCGACGGAAGCCGGTGCCGGGAGGCCGGCCGGCGGCGCGGGGAAATCCAGCCGCTGCCGCGCGCCGCCGACGATCAGGATCACATGGTCCATGGCGATGGCCTCGATCATCGCGTCAGCGACGGCCTGGCCGACGCCGTACAGGGCCGCCGGGCCTTCGCCGATGGCGATCAGCGCCGTCGATGCCGAGGCCGGACTGGCCATCAGCAGGCCTTTCAGCACCAGGCCCGAACTGGAGCCCGGCAGACCACCGGCCCCCAGAGCCCCGCCCCCGAAGGGCGCCAGGCCCAGGATGCGCGCCACGTCCGCGTCGCCGCCGACCAATCCGCCCGGGGGCGGCAGGGTCTCGGCCACGGCGACCTCCGAACGGCCGTCGTCCCAGCCGGTCAGACGCCAGGTCAGCCCCGCCAGCGCCACGGCCAGTGAGCCCACGACCGCCACGCTCACAGCCCTCAGTGCCAGTTCATCCCTTCGCTCGGGGGTCATCATGCCCCTCCTGCCAGCCGATCGACGAAACCCGACAGCGACACGATCTCGCCCGTCGATCCGGCCGGGCCCACAGACACGTCCACCGCGATCAGGTCAGGATCGTCGGTGGCGCGCCGGGCGACCCGTACGGCCCATTCCCGTGCCATCATCCGGACGGTCGAGACATCGGGACCCGCGTCCACGCCTTCGAGGTTGAGCTCCACCAGCCGGTTCTCGGCTACCCACTGCGCCACGACCCGCTGCTCCAGCCCGCGCACGCCGTCGACATGGGTCTGGGTCGCCCGGGTCAGGCCCACCGCGGCGATAGCCAGGATGAACAGGGCGACCAGCGCCTCCATCAGGGAATAGCCGGTTCGTCTCACGACGCCGTCTCCCCGCCCACCCGAACCGCGACCGCATTCAGTCCGTCGAACTCCACGCGCCAGCGGCGATCTCCCTTCGCCAGGCCGAAGGCCGCCGGCGGAACCGCCCCGTCCGGGTCGATGACCAGCGGCGAGGACACCCCCAGCCCCACCAGCCGGACCCCCGCCGGCAGCCTGTGCCGTTCGGCCAGGGCGTCGGTCACGCCCGCCGCCTGATCCGCGCCCCGGACGAATCCATAGCCCTCGCCATCGAACGCCAGGGCCAGGGGCCGGCGCGTCACCAGCACATCGTCAGCCGCCAGTCGCAGCCGGTCGGCCAGACGGTTGGCCTCACTCTCCACGCCCAGCCCCCGGTCGCCGAGACCGACGCCCAAGGTCACGACCCCTGCCATCACACCGACGATGGTCAGCACCACCAGGATCTCGACCAGCGTCATGCCCTCGCGGCGGGCCCGGCGTATGGTTCCCCCCGGAAACCGCATCAGCGGGTCTTGTCGCTCAGGTCGGCGTCCAGATCCTCGCCGCCCTCCCGCCCGTCCTTGCCGAAGGAGACCAGGTCATAGGCACCGGTCTGGCCCGGGCTGCGATAGACATAGGCCTTGCCCCAGGGATCGGCGGGCAGTTCGGGCAGATAGCCGTCGGTCGCCCACGCTGCAGGCTCGGGCGGACTGGTCGGCTTTTCCACCAGAGCCTGCAGCCCCTGGGCGGTCGTCGGATAATCGCCGTTGTCGAGGCGATAGACCCGCAGGGCTGTGGCGATGGTCTTCAGGTCGGTCCTGGCCACCGTCACCCGAGCCTGATCCGGCCGGCCGATTACGTTCGGAACGATCAGGACGGCGACCACGGCGATGATCGCCAGCACGACGATCATCTCGACCAGGGTCAGGCCCGCGCGCCGCGACGCGGGACAAGGGCTCCGCTTGTGACGTTTGGACAAAGCAATCATGACACTTTTTCTCGACGGTGCACGAGTGGCGACAGGCTTGTTTTCGCTGCTATAGACCGGGGCGTTCCGCGCGACCACGCCAATCTCTTTGAGTTCCGCCGATGCTCGGTCGACCCGCCAGATCGAACCTTCCGTGTCGAGGCTTATGGCGCATCGTTGATGACAGAATCATAGCAGTCGACCGCGCCTGGGACGGGCCGACGACGGTGCTGGCCCCGTCCGAAGACGTGCTGACCCTGACGGTCGACCTGCCCTTCCCCACCCGGGCGCAGCGCCTGACCAACCTGCCCTACGCGGTCGAGGACGCTGTGGCCGAGCCTTTGGCCACCCTGCATTTCGCCCTCGGCATGGAGGTGGCGCCGCGCCGCCACATCGCCGGGGTTGTGCGTCATGCCCGCATGCAGTCGTGGCTGGCGATCCTGGCCGAGGCCGATCTGGAGCCGGCCATCCTGGTTCCCGACGCCCTGACCCTGCCCCTGCCGTCGCCCGGTCTCTGGGTGGTGCGCACCGATGGCGACCGCGCCCTGGTCCGCACCGACAACGGAGCGGGCTTCGCCCTGCCGGTCTCCATGCTCGAATCGGCCTGGAGCGCGGCGGGCCGGCCCCGGGTCATTCCGCTGGGGGGCCCGCTGCCGGAGATTTTCGCCGAGGGCATTGAGGCCGAGACCGCGCTTGTGGACGTTCGGGGCGAGGCCGTCGCCCTGCTGCCGCCGCTGGACCTGCTTCAGGGCCCCTATGCCGCGACCCGCTCGGTGGGCCCCTCGGCCCTGCGGTCCCTGACCCTCGCCGTCGGCATCGGCGTTGTCGCCCACATCACTCTCCTGGCCACGGACGCCCTCCTGCTCGACCGGATGGCCGACCGGAAGGAGGCCGAGGCACGCGCCCTGCTCCAGTCCGTCTCGCCCCAGATCGCCATGACCGACGATCCCGTCGTCGCCGCCGACCGCATCCTCCCGTCCGCCGGCGGCGGGGCGCGGCCCTTCACCCGCCTGCTGGCCCAGACCTCGGGGGCCCTGCCCGGTGCCGGCGCGGTCGCCTTCAACAGCCTCGCCTATGCGCCCGGCGCACTGGATCTGGGCGTGGTCGTGTCTGACGCCGCGACCCTGGACCGGGCCGTCGCCGCTCTCAACGCCTCGGGCCTCAATGCAACGGGCGCGCCGTCCGGCGTCGACCCGGCCGCGGCGACCAACGGCCTGAACGCCACCCTGCGCATCACGCCGGCGGTTGCCCGATGAAGCCACCGCCCCTGCTCGAACGCGCCTCCCCGGCCTTCGCCTCGGCCGCCGGCTGGATGGCCGGGCGATCGCGGCGCGAGCAGATCCTGCTCGCCATGCTCGGCGGCTTTCTCGTCGTCGCCGCCCTGTGGCTGCTGATCCTGCGTCCCCTGCTGGACGCCCGCGCCACGGCCGTCGGCCGAATCGCCGCCTATGAGACCGTCATGGTCCGGGTGCGCACGGCGGGCGCGACCGGCCCCGTGGCCCAGCTCCTGACCGGCCCGCTGGAGACCGCCATCCCGACCCAGGCCGCCTCGTTCGGCGTCATCCCCACCGTCACGACCGATGGGGACGCTGTCGCGGTCACGGTCACCGAGGCCCGCTACGACAATCTCGCGCCATGGCTGGCGGCACTGGAGGCGTCGGGTGCCTCCCTGTCCTCGGTCCGTATCGAGCGCGGCAGCCAGCCGGGAGCCGTCAACCTGACCCTGCGCGTCGAACCATGAGCCTGGCCGAAGATCATATCCCCGCCCCGCCGCTCCCCGGCCTGGCCTATGGCTTCGCCCGCCGGCGCGGGGCCATGATCCTGCGCGGCGGCGACCGTCCCTTGTGCCTGCACCGGCGTTCCGCCACGCTCGAGACCCTGCTGGAGGTCCGGCGCGTGAACGGCTCGGACATCGCCTTCGAGGCGGTGGACGACGACCGGTTCGACGCCCTGCTGCGCGAACAGACCAGCGGCGAGGCCGCGCCCGCGGCCGACTACGCTGCCTCGGAAGACGATCTGGCCGCCCTCGCCGAGGACGCCGCCGCCGTAGACGACCTGCTGGACAGCCGAGACGACGCCCCGGTTGTGCGCCTGATCAACGCCCTTCTGCTGCAGGCCATCCGCGACGGAGCCTCCGACATTCACATCGAGGCCGAGGAGAAGCGGCTGGTCGTTCGGTTCCGCATCGACGGCGTGCTGCGCGAGGTGCTCGAACCCGCCCGCGCCCTGGCCCCCCTGCTGGTCAGCCGGATCAAGGTGATGGCCCGGCTGGACATCGCCGAGAAGCGCGTTCCCCACGACGGCCGGGTGACCCTGCGGATCGGCGGGCTGGACGTGGACGTGCGCGTCTCGACAATCCCGTCACAGCATGGCGAACGCGTCGTGCTGCGCCTGCTTGACCGCGGCTCGACCAGCCTCGATCTGGCCCAGCTGGGGATGAGCGCGCGCGATCTCGAGACCTTCGAGCGCCTGATTGCGCGCCCGCACGGGGTCATCCTGGTCACCGGCCCGACCGGCTCTGGCAAGACCACCACCCTCTATTCCATCCTGACGCGGCTGAACGACCGCCGCCGCAACATCATGACGGTAGAGGATCCGATCGAATACGCGCTCGACGGCATTGGCCAGATGCAGGTCAACGCCCGCATCGACCTGACCTTCGCGCGCGGCCTGCGCGCCATCCTGCGCCAGGACCCGGACGTCATCATGGTCGGCGAAATCCGCGACCACGAGACCGCCGAGGTCGCCGTGCGCGCCTCCATGACCGGCCACCTGATGCTGTCCACCCTGCACACCAATACGGCGGTGGGCAGCGTGACCCGGCTGATCGACATGGGCGTCGAACGCTATCTGCTGGCCCCCATGCTGACCGGCCTGGCGGCCCAGCGTCTGGTCCGGCGCCTGTGTCCGGCCTGCAAGGCCCCGGCCGAGGCGACGCCGGCCGACTCCGAGATGACCGGCGGTGCCATCCCCGTCGGGGCCCGCGTCTACCGGCCCGTGGGCTGTCCCGCCTGCCGGGGCGAGGGCTACAAGGGCCGGCTGGGCGTCTATGAGGTGATCGAGATCGATGCCGACCTGCAGCAGGCGATCCACGACGGTGCCGCTGAGAGCGAGCTCGTCCGCCTCGCCCGCCAGCGCGGTCCCGGACTGCTGGAAGACGGTGCCGCCAAGGCCCTGGCCGGCGAAACCTCAGTTCACGAGATCGCGCGCGTGGTGCGCGAGGACATCTGATGCCGGTCTTCGCCTTTCAGGCCGTGGACGCCGAAGGCAAGCCCCACAAGGGCGTGATCGAGGCCGCCTCCGACGTAGGCGCCCGCCAGCTGGTCCGCGACCGCGGCCTGTTGCCTACGGTGGTCATCCTGTCGGGCGAGCGGCGCAAGACCGACCTCTCCAAAGGGATCGTGATCTTTCAGCGCGGGATCAGTTCCAGGACCCTGTCGGCCGTCACCCGCCAGCTCTCGACCCTGATCGGCTCGGACATCCGCATCGAGGAGGCCCTGCGGATCGCCGCCCAGCAGACCGAGGGCCAGCCCATCGGCATGGTCCTGACCGACGTTCGCACCGCCATCCTCGAGGGCCGCAGCTTCGCTTCCGCCCTGGCGCGCCACCCCAAGGTCTTCCCCGAGTTCTACCGCGCCTCGATCGCGGCCGGCGAACAGTCCGGCAAGCTGTCGACGGTG
>Ga0163144_10013576_pt1 | contig 16986 bp, 11 predicted proteins | sample OliLak19BULKMAT1_FD_123175 | JGI IMG/M metagenome (GOLD analysis project Ga0163144, IMG submission 123175) | Freshwater microbial mat bacterial communities from Lake Vanda, McMurdo Dry Valleys, Antarctica - Oligotrophic Lake LV.19.BULKMAT1 | ecosystem: Environmental > Aquatic > Freshwater >... | reverse complement strand
TCGCCGCCTACGCCCACGCGCACGCCACCGCCCGCATCTCGCGCGCCGACTCGCTGGGCGAGAAAGCCCGCGCCGATCTCATCGCCGCCCAGGCCGAGCTCGCCAAGATCGACGCCGACCAGGTCCGCGTCAGCGCCGAGATCGACGCCTTCGACCTCAAGATCAAGGTCGCCCGCGACGCCCAGCCAACCGTCGCCTCGGGTCGCACCGACCCCGACCGCGAGGCGGCTCGCCTCGCCGCCGCCCGCTCGCTCGCCGTGCAGGCCCGCGTGCTGTGCGCCGCCGCCCGCCTGCTGGCGAGCGACGCCGCGAAAGACTCCGACGTCGGCAAGCTCTCCTCCACCATCGACGAGGCCACCCTCGCCGCCGACAAGCTCGACGCCGCCGTCGGGCCGAGCGCCACCCTCGCCCCGATCGATCAGGCCTCGCGCACCCGCGCCGCCTGCCTCTCCGCCCTCACCCTCGTCCGCCGCGCCAAATCGCCCGTCACCGTCGCCACCGGGGCCGGCGACGCCCTGCTGACCGAGCTCTCCGGCGCCGGCGTGTGGTCGCCCTCGCGCGACGATCGCGGCGTCTTCGTCACGCTGCGCGGCATCTTCGCGGGCGACGCCCTCTCCACCGCGGGCGACACCAAGGTGGCCGAGGTCGCCAAGCTCGCCGTCGCGCACCCCACGTTCCCGCTCGCCGTCGTCATCCACCACGACAAGACCACCACCGCCAAGGACGAAGCCTCGCTCCGCGCCCGCGCCGACGCCGTCGTCGCCGCCCTCAAGAAGGGTGGCGCCACGCGGGTGACCGGCGTCGTGGCCGGCGCGGCCGCCCCCGTCGTCGATCCCGCCGGCAAGGACAAGACGCGGAACGCCCGCGTCGAGCTGGTGTTCATCACGCCCGAGACGCTCTGATCGGCGGACCAGGAGGTCTGTCGGTCGCCAAGGTCGCTTTTCGCTCCATCGAGCCGTTCACCCCAGCCGTTCACCCATGTCGCCACCACCCCGTGCAGGTTCAAACATGCGCTTCGTAAGTTCGTTCGGTTGGGCCGTGCCGGCCGTCGCCATCGTCGCCACGCTCGCTCCCCTTGCCACCGGCTGCGGCGACGCCGCCAAGACGTCCGAAAAGGCCGCGTCGGACCGCCTCCCGGGCGTCGTCGCGCTCGTCAAAGAAGACGTCGCCCAGGTGCGGAACGGCCTGCCCGAGGGCTCGGCCAAGCTCGCCAAGCTGCTCGGCCCCGACCCGGGCGCCGACCTCGCCGGGCTGCAGCGCGCGATCAGCTCGGCGCGCGCCGGCGCCAAAGATCTCCAGCTCGCCAAGAGCACCTTCTTCACCTTCCTCGACCCGAGCGGCATCTCGCTGCGCAGCGAGGCCGACCCCGATCTCCTCGCCACCAAGAACCTCTTTGCCACCCTGCCAAAGCTCAAGAAGGCGACCGAAGCGGGCAGCGGCGTCGTCGAAGAGCTCGGCGAATTGAAGGACGTCTACATTCGCGCCGGCAACGACTTCGCCTGGGCCGCGGCGCACCCCGTGAAAGACGACACCGGCGCCGTGCGCGGCGCCTTCGTCACCGGCTGGTCGTTCCGCAGCCTGGCCTACCACCTCGAAGAGATGACGAAGCGCGAGGTCATCGAGGCCGCCAAGAAAGCGGGCAAGAAGAGCGTCCCCATCGTCTACGTGTTCGTCCTCCACGGCAAAAAAGCCTACGGCGCCGCCACCACTCCCGACGTGAACACCCAGGCTGTCGAGGGCCTCGACCTGCTGTCCAAGGCCGCCAATGGCAATTACGTCGGCAACCTCAACATCACCGGTCGCGTCTTCGGCGTCGCCGCGGCGAAGACCGACAGCGAATATGCTCCCGGCACCGGCGTCGCGGTGATCGCCTCGGAGATCTGAGCGGGCGTGTCGCACCATCTCGCCCCCTTCCCGGCGAAGGGCACGTACGCCGGCGGCTTCGAGCCGCTGGCCCGCACCTTCGCCGAGCAGCTCCGCGATGGGTCCGAGATTGGCGCGAGCCTGGCTGTCTATCGAGGGGGGGAGTGCGTCGCCGACCTGTGGGGCGGGCTGGCCGACGTGCAGGGCAGTCGCCCCTGGGTGGCCGACACCCGAGTGGTGGTGTTCTCGGTGACCAAGGGCCTGGCCGCCATGGCCCTCAATCTGCTGGCGGACCGCGGCAAGCTCGACTGGGATGCGCCTGTCGCGAGTTATTGGCCCGAGTTCGCCCAGGCCGGCAAGGCCGCCATCACGGTACGCACGCTGTTCAATCACCGGGGCGGCCTCGCGGCGCTGGACGAGCCGCTGACCCTCGACGATTGCCTGTTGCCGGACCGCGCAACCAAGCTGCGGCGCGCGCTCGAGCGCCAGCGCCCCGCGTGGGAGCCGGAAAAGGGGCAGGGTTATCACGCCATCACCTTTGGCATGTACGCGCGCGAGCTGTTCGAGCGCATTGCCGGCGAGCCGGTCGGCCCGTTCCTCCGCCGCGAGCTGTTCGAGCCGCTGGGTGCCAGTGTGTGGGTCGGCACCCCCGCCTCCGAAGATGCCAGTGTCGCCACCCTCTACCCGCCGCCGCTCGGCGAGCGCGTGGCCCGCATGCTCGTCGAGGGCCTCCGCGGCACCTCCACCGAAGCACGCGTCGCGCGCGCCGCCCTCTCCCGCGAGTCGCTCGTCCGCCGGGCCTTCGGCAATCCGCGCATGGGAAAGGGCGGCCTGCTCGCTTACAACGACGTCCCCGTCCGCCGCGCCGAGCTCCTCTGGGCCTCGGCCACCGCCACCGCGCGCGGCCTCGCCCGGGCGTACCTGCCCTTCGCCGGAGACGGCACCTTCAATGGCCGGTCGTACCTCCGCGCCGCATCGCTCTCGCCCATCCACGAGCGCCAGGGCTGGTCCGACCGCGACGCCGTCTTGCAGAAACCCATCGGCTGGTCCCAGGGCTTCCTCAAGGACGAGCCCCACGTCTTCTCGCCCAACCTCGAATCGTTCGGCCACGCCGGCATGGGCGGCGCCCTCGGCTGGTGCGACCCCGTCCAGAACATGACCTTCGGCTACGTCATGAACCGCATGGACTGGCGTGTTCGCTCGCCGCGCACACTGGCCCTCTCCCGCGCCCTCTACGCCTGCGAGCCGCTCCGGGCATGACCCCCTGGCGGAGGCGCCTCGTCACGGAGCCTGCTCTTCGACGACGGGCTCCTCGTCGCCCTCCACACTCTGCTTCTCCGTCGCCGCGGCCGCCTTCTTCCGCTTCTTTTTCTTCGGCGCTGCCACCTCGTCCGCGATGTGGATGCCCGTCTGGTCCGCCACGCGCTCGCGCACCTCGTTCGTCATCTGCCGCTGGAGCGCGTCGCGATCGCCGAACAGGTCGAGCGCCTCGCTGTCGTCGTCCTCGGGCTCGGGGGCGCGCAGCTTGTGCACCAATGCAAAGCGCTCCGCCGGGGCAGGGTGGCTGTCGTAAGGCGAGGCCTCGCGCGACAGCGCCTCTTCGATGGCGCTCTCGATCTCGCCCTGGTTCGGCTTCTCTTCCGGCTCGTAGGTGTAAAGGTTGCGCAGCCCGCGCTTCTTCTCGACCACCTCGTTCAGCACGGCCGTCGACTGCGCGTCGAACCTGACCGAAGCCGCGATGACGTGCCGCAGCCCGCTCTCGAAGGCCCGCGCGCCGTACGAGAACGCCGCCCAGCGATCCGCCATGACCTCTTGCAAGCGCGAGGCGCCCTGCGAGATGCGCAGGAACAGCATGTAGAACCCCCGCACGAACCACCACGCCGGGTTGTACCAGGTCGCCACGCCCGACTGCGCCATGGCCATGGCCGAGATCAGGAGGCTCCTCCGCACGGCCAGCGCAAAGCCCCCGCCGGCCGTGTCCTCGTTCTGGAAGTGGCCGTATTCGTGCGCCAAGATCGCCTTGAAATCGAGCAGACGCATACCTTGCAGCGCGCCCACCCCGAGCACCAGACAGCGCTCCAGCTTGCCATTGCGAAGCCGGGCCAGGGCGCTGCCGCGCTCCAGGACGGCGACGTCGGTGCCCGGAGTGATGAAGACCCGGTCGACCGGCCGCGTGCCCACCTTGCCCGCCACCTCGTGCAATACCGCCCGGAGCCGCGGGTGATCGTCCACGTCAATCGATGTGCCGGGGTCCGAGTCTTTCGCGCGGACGAACAGGCTGCGCAAGATGGCCAGCATGGTCCACCCGGCCCCGAAGACCAGCAGCGCGAGCAGCTTGACCGGGATTTGCCCGAGGGCGAAGAAGCCATAGATGATAGCGCCCGTCGCCGCCACGATCACCGCGAGGATCAGCGGGATTGACGCGTAATAAAAAGCGCAGGCAATCCATAAAAGGCCCTTGTAAGCGCCGCGCACCAGCGCGTCCGGGCCGCGCACGTGGCCGGTCGGCTCGGCCGGCAGCCGCGCCGCCGAGCGCAATGCCGCCTGGCTCAATAGAAAGCCGCCGGCGAGCAGCAGGAGCAGAGTCGCCGTCCAGCCAATGCCGAACGATCGCAGCGGCGCCCAGTAGCGCCGGTAGGGCGGCTGCTGATCGCGCATCATCGCTTCGAGCCGGTCGGCCTCTTCCGCCGGGAAGCCCGCCGCGCGCGCCGCCGCGAGCGACTCTTCGGCAGCGTTCCAGTCGCCGTCCGAGGCCGCCGCGATGGTCGAGAGGTAGTGGGTGCCGGCGTCGTTCGGAGCGAGGCGTCGGAGGCGCTCGGCGCCCCGCTTCAGCCCGTGGAGATCCTTGTTCCGCAGGGCGGCCTGGCAGTAGACGCTGGCCGTGAACGTGTCCGTCGTGTCGCGCTCGAAGGCGATGGCCGCTGCCCTGGCCGCCTCGCCCACGTGGGCGTCACCGTTGCTCGCCAGGAGCGCGGCCGCGAGCGCCGTGTGGTTCATCGGCAGGTCGTCCTTCGCGAGCGCCTGGCGACACTGCGAGACCCCCTCGCGGCCACGCTGCACGTTCGTCGTGCAAAGCCGCCGCAGCGGGTGCGACGAGCGCGGCGCGAGCCGTGCCGCCTCGGTGTACGCGTCGGCCGCGCCGTCGAAGTCCTTCTTGTCGCGCAGCTCGTTCCCGCGCGCGAACGCCGCCGCAGCCTCCGGGCTCTCCGCGGCCAGCTCGCGCCCGAGCTTCTCGTCCAGCTCGACCTGCGCGCGATCAGGCTCCGCCCACGCCGGCCACGCCACGCCCGCGGCGGCAGCAAACACCCACGCCCACACAACTCCCTTCCACACGCCCCGACCAACCATCGCGGCCATTCAACCGGGGAACCACCGCGACTGCAAGCTCGCCGCCGAGGTCTGCCGCTTGCCCGTCGGTTTCACGAGTGTCATTCCGCCCGCGTTTGAACGTATCCGAGCGCCCGCGCATCGTGTTACGTTGGGCTTTGATCTGGCGGATGGGCTTGGGAGGATGATCGGTATGAACCGAGGGATGCGTCGTGAGCGGTGGGGTGGCGGCCGTTTCACGCGTCGCGGAGCGCGCCGATGAACGGTCCGGCGGTCGGCGTGGTCGTCGCGGGTAAGTACGCGATCGAAAGGCCGCTCAGCCGCGGCGGGATGGGCTCCGTGTGGGTCGCGCGCCACCGCGACCTCCGGACCTCCGTGGCCGTCAAGTTCATGGAGCCCGTGCTCATCGCCTCTGCGGATGCACGCGCACGGTTCGAACGGGAGGCCAGGGCCGCCGCGCACCTCGACAGCATGCACGTGGTACAGGTCCACGACTACGGTGTGGACCGTGGCATCCCCTACATTGTAATGGAGCTACTGAAAGGTGAGGATCTCGCCGACCGGCTCTCGCGCGAGGACCGCCTCTCCCTCGCAGTCACGGCCGACATCGTGACCCAGGTGTGTCGAGCCCTCCGAAAGGCTCACGAGCTGCAGCTCGTTCACCGCGATCTGAAGCCCGCGAATATCTTCATCACCGAGCGCGACGAGACGCAGATCGTCAAGGTCCTCGACTTCGGCATCGCCAAGGCCGGCGGCCCGAGCTTCGGGGGTGCCGCCACCCAATCGGGTGCGCTGATTGGCACGCTCCACTACATGAGCCCGGAGCAGGCGCGCGGCTCCAAAGACGTCGACCATCGGAGCGATCTCTGGTCGCTCGGAGTCATCGTATTTCGTGCGCTGACCGGTCAGTTGCCATTTGCCGGCGACGAGGTCGGCGACGTCATCGTGAAGATTTGCACCGACCCGATCCCGGTGGCCACCAGTGTGGCGCCCGACCTCCCTCCAGAGGTGGACAGTTTCATGGCGCGCGCGCTCGCGAGACAGCCCGACGAGCGTTTCCAGTCCGTCGGCGAGCTCGTCGAGGCGCTCACGGCGCTCGCGCGCCCGCGCCTCCTCGCGAGGCGGGTAGCCCCTCCCCCCGCGCAACCCCCGACGCCAGCAACGCCCGCCGCCGCGCAACCCCTGACACCAGCAACGCCCGACGCCGCGGAACCCGCGAGCCTTGCCAACTCAATCGAGCCGATCGCGGCTCCGAGCGAGCCAATCCCTCTCAGCAGCACCATGCACGCCGGCGACGCAGGAGGAAGGCGATCCCTCGGGCCGCCTTCCTCCAGCATGCCCGTCTCCCTCAGCGACGACGACGTTTCCATTGTCGAGGAGAGGCGGAAGGGCACGGCTTACTTCCGGCCGTCTCTCACCGGCGCGTCGCTCTTGATCCGCGACGATGGCCTCGTTGTGGTGGAAGTGGAGCCGCCGCAGGCAGACAGCGATGCCGTTCCGGAAGTGGACGTCCTCCTGTCGGACACGTTGGAGCCGCCGCTTCCGAAAAAGGCCGCCGCTGTCCCGGGGTCTTCGGCGCCAAACGAAGACTCCTTTTCTCCTTCACTGCAAACGATCCATCCGCACGAGCGGGCTCGCCGTATTGTCGGCATAGTGATTGTCGGCACCGTGATCGCCGCCGCGCTCCTGATGGTGATCGGAGCCGGCTGGTGGCCGCCGAAAGAACCGGAGACGCCCTCCGCGGCGACCGCAGCGTCCGCCTCGTCTCCCAAGTCGGTCCCAGAGCCCACGAAGTTGCCGACCGCGAAGCCCACGGCCTCGTCGACCTCGGGGGATCCTGTCGATGTCAATCCAACGGCACTCTCTGCGAAACCGACAGCAGCCGCGCTGGCCACCGTCCCGCCGCGTCCCACCGCTACGTTGAGTGGACCCCTGCGCACCGCTCCTTCGCCAGCAACCGCCCACGAGCCAGCGGCGACTTCTTCATCCTCCACGACGGCGCCGACGCAGCCCACCGCCGGCGTGCCGAACGACCCCGAGATCTTGCACTACTAACCTAGCGATCTGCGATGTTGCATAGGCATTCATGTGTCCCACGAAGCCCCGTCAGGGCGACGCCGATGGCCGGTGAGCACCAAGGAGAAAGCAGATGATCAGCGTAGCTCTTCGACGCGTTCCGCAAACTCGTGGCCGGCGGATCGGGACCGCCTTGCTGGGCCTCGCCGGGGGCTTCGGCGTCCTCTGCTCCGCTGAGATCGCGTTCGCGGACGCCGCGTCGAGAGCCGCTGCCGACAAGCTGTACGCCAAGGGATCCGCCCTGATCCGCGACGGAAAGCAGGCAGAAGGCTGTGCCATCGTCCAGCAGAGCGTCGATATCGAAGCCAGCGTCACCGCCGAGGAAGTGCTTATCAACTGCGACAAGGATCTCCATCGCGTGGGGCGGGCCGCTCTCAGGAACCGTCGGCGCACACTAGACCTCACGGCGGCGTTGAAGGTCACCAGTGACCCCGACCGAAGGGCCCGTCTGGAGAAGGCGTTGCAGGACACGCAGGCGCGCTCCGTCGCGCTGGAGCCAAAGCTCGCGGCGCTGCCCAGGCTGACCCTCGTGTTGCCGGCCGGTGCGAAGGAGCTCGCCGACCTCGTCGTCGAAATCGACGGCATTGCGCTCGCCGCGTCCGCATGGACCGTGCCGATTGCCGTCGATCTGGGACACCATGTCGTCAAGGCCCGGGCCAAAGGGAAGAGACCCTTCACGGTGGAGTTCGACGTCACCACCGGTCCCGCCTCCGTGATGGTCGACCTCATTGACGAACCGCCTGTCACCCAGACCCCGGCCATTGCACCGACGGGGTCAGTCGCGCCGGCGGCGTCAGTCAGGCCGACCGGGTCAGTCAAGCCGACGGGGCCGGTCGTCGTGGCGGCGTCCTCGCCATGGGTCACCGGCCGTGAGATCGGGATCGGCGCCGGCCTTGCTGTGGGGCTGGTGGGCGTTGCCATTGGAGTGGGGTTCGGCGCCGCGTTCGTGGAGGCGCGTGACGCTTATCCCAGAGACTGCGCCCGTGGAGCCGAGTGGTGTCGCGACGGGACGAGCTCCGACAAGCGCTACCAGGACGCGATTAATCTGCGAACCACCGAAACCACTGCGTTCATCGTCGGAGGTGTGGGCATCGGCGCGGCCGCCCTGCTCCGCTACTTCGTGGCGGGGGCGCCCGTCCGTTCTGCCAGATCCCCCACGCCGGTCACGGTGAGCGTGGGTCCTGGGGGGGTCCGTGTGACCGGCTCGTTCTAATGGATGGCTTGCTTGGAGATCGTGTCATGCTCAATGCAACGTGGTTGGGATCGCTGCTCCTGTCGGCGATCGCTCTGGGGAGCGCAGGGTGCGACGTGGAGTGCCTCAGCGCGCGGTGCATTGGCACCGGGGGTACCGGCCGAACCGGCGGAACCGGGGGTAGCGGTGCGACCGGCGGAACCGGGGGTAGCGGTGCAACAGGCGGAACCGGTACGACCGGGGGTACCGGCGGCGTCGCGTGTCTCGTTGCCCTGACGACACCGGCAAGCAACGAGACGAGCTTCCCTGTCAATGGAGAGCTTCGTATCGAGTGGACGGTGGCTGTCTCTCCGGGGTCGCTCGCGGGAGCCGTGACACTCACCGACGCGGCCGGCCAGATGGTGCCTGCCAGCGTTGCGCTGGAGGACGATTCGACTGCGCTCGTGGTTCCGCAGCAGAGCCTCCATATCTGGTCCGACTACACGCTTGCAGCGGGGCTGGCCGTGACGTCGGCGACGGGCAATCCCTGCGAAGCTGTGAGCGTGCCTTTCTCGACGGGTGGCCCTGTCCTGGTGCCCCGGTCGTTGCTTCCGGCGGCGCTCGACGGCGTCACCCTCATCGATGGCAAGGTCTACGGCGTTTCCGCTCAATATCGCGGGCTCCAGGTGTACGAGCTGTCCCCTGGGCCGATCGCGCTCGTCGATGACATTCGCACCGTCCGGTCTCCGCGGTCGCTCGTCCCGGCCGAGGGCACGCTCGCGTTTGCGCCCGGCGACTATGACGGGTTGTTGCGCTTCCGACTCGATACGGCGGCGCCGCCCGACGCGATCGACATGCTCGGACGGGTCTTGGACGCAGCCCCGTTCGTGCGATCGGGTGCCTGGTACGTGGCCACGGCGAACTATTTCGCGGGGCTTCACATCGTTTCCACCGGCGGGGCGGACGGCATCACGCCCATGGTCGATCTCGGCCCTGTCAACGGCGTGACCGGTCCCGTCACGAGCGTGGACACGAATGCCGACGCTAGCCTGATGGTCGTCGGCCAGGGCGACAAGATATCGATTCTTGCGAGCACAATGCCGTACGATCTCGACAGCTTCACGCTCTTGGCGGAGATCGTGGTCACCAACACGGACGTGCGGATCGACGACGACCGGCTCTTCGTCGCCTCGGGCGATCTAGGCCTCTCCTATTATGATCTGACGGTGCCGGAGGCGCCGCTGCTGGTGAACACGACATGTGGCGAGTGCAAGGGTGTCTCGAAGCTGTTCACGTTTGGTGGCCACGTGTTCGCCAAGACCGGTGTGCGACAAGCCGAGCAGTTCACCATCGACGGCTCGGGAGACCTGGTGTCGGCCGCGACCTATGCGGCGCTCTCCCCGGTGTCCGCCGTCACGGCCAACGACACGCAGGTTTTCCTCGCCACTCACGAGGGAGTGGCCGTCTTTGCGAAGGGCATATCGGCTCCTTTACCGGACTGGGAGCCCAAGACCGGATTCGGCATCGCGCACGACGCGGTCCGGGTGGGCGACTACGTCTATGTCGCCGCGGAGATGCTCGGTCTTCTGACCTTCCACTGGCCGCTTTCCGGCTCTCCGGAGCGCGTGGATCAAGATTTCTCCCCCGGCACCGCTCTGGACTATGCCGCGTATACCCTCTCCGTCGTGGGCGATCCGCCGGCGGCTCGGTTGGTGCTCGGCGACGCCCGTGGCGGCGTGTCGACCTACAAGCTGTCGGAGGAAGGGATGCCACAGAATCCCGCTCTTCTCAAGAGCACCCCGCCTGCCGACATCGCGGGACGCATGGTGATCTTCGGGGACCTGGCCTATGCGTGCAATGGCAACGGGGGTGTCATGGTGGTGGACATCGCGCGCGGCGCCAGCAAGGTGTTCGATCTCACGTTCCCCCCTGGTTCCTTTGAAAGCTGCTGGGACATCGCGATCTCGGGGAACCTCTTGTTCGTCGTGGGCGCTCACCCCACAGAGGCTCATTTCCGCGTCGCCGACCTCTCCGTCGACCCGAAGGCTCCTGTGTGGAAACAGCTCGCTTATTTCCCCGAGGTGGATGGTTTCGACTCAATGGCCCTGGTCAATGGCCAAATCTTCGTGACGACGCGAAAGCTTGATCCAGGTGGACACAACGGGAACGTTCGCAGACTGGCCGTCATGAGCGCGAGCGCGGAAGCGGCTCCGACCCTCGACTGGCTGAGCGACGACCTCGGCGCCGTCAACGTCACCGCCCTGGGCGATTACCTCTTCGTCTCCGCCGCCGACCTTGGCATCGAGGTCTTCGACGCCAAGGTGGCAGGGCCGCCTCTCTTCCTTGGGCTCGTCCAGACCCCCGGCAACGTCTGGGACGTCCGCCCCGACGGCGACGGCGTCCTGGTCATCGAGCGCAATGGCGGCGTCGACCGCTACGCCACCGGCACGTTTTAGAGACCCATGGAGCCCTCGTCGCGGAGCTCTTCCGTGGACGTGAACCAGACCGGCTCTCCGCCGGCTGCCAGCGAGCTTGCCCAATCCGCCCCACGAGCGGGCGGACACCGAGGTTGATCTGGCGGCGAGCTCCCCGGTGCTCGCCCCCGGCGTCATCGATCACCACCCAGGGCCGAGCCGACAGGCGCGGGCCTCCGCCAGTCAAAACAGCAACGTCCTTCGATTCCTTCTTGCAAGCCACCCTCCATTGCCGCTCTACTCGCGTCCACTATCTGCCTGCACCCGTTGCAGCAAGGAAGGGACGAACACCATGGATGGCTCTCTAGAGTCTCTCTTCAACGTGTATCAATTCACCACGGGTCGCCTGCTCTTCGGCATCGCCCAGGTCCGCTCCGCCGCCCAGGAACAGGGCTTCACCGAGCTGGTGAAGCATTGTGACCTCACCATCGCGCACGCGCGCGCCACGCGCGATCTCGAGCGCCGTTGGTCGGGGGCGCCCGCCGACCCCGGCGCCAACCCCGTGGCCCAACGTCTCGACGTCCTCGTCGACGGCGCCCTCGGCGCCATTCGCGATCACGCCGTCGCCCAGACCCGCGGCGCCCCCCCGGACGATCCCATTCACCAGGAGGTCACGACCTTCGTGAAGGCGATCTTTCCCATCAGCGTCCATGCCGTCACTTCGCTCCCCTATGTCGAGGAGCTCGCCGCCGTCGACGACATCGTGAAGCTCTTCAAAGGCACGCTCGCTCCCAGCGTGAAAGAGCTCGGTCTCAACCGTCTGGCCAAGCGCCTCGCCGACCTCGCCGAGCAATACCGCGACGCGCTCACCGCAGCGCCGGAGTCGGTGGTGCAATGGGGCCAGGTGCGCGCCGCCCGCGCCGAGGGCCAGGGCCTCCTCCTCGAGACGGTCGCCATCCTCCTCGGCAAGCACCACAAGCGCACCGCCGAGGGCACCGAGCAACGCCTCGCGCTCCTCGGACCCATCCTCAAGCAAAACGAAGCGATCGGGCACTACCTGCGGGCACGGCGCGCGGTCGGCGACGTCGACCCGGCGACCGGCAAAGACGCGCCCGACACAGCGGGGAGCGCGGACGGGCCGGAGGGCGAGAAGGGGCCGGACGGCGCCAAAGGCAACGGTTAACGGCGGAAATTCTCGGTGGACCCCCCTCGGAGCAGAGGGGTGGTAGGGCGCGAGGGGGGTCCGACCCCCCTCGGAGCAGAGGGGTGGTCGGGCGCGAGGGGGGTCCGACCCCCGTCGGAGCAGATGGATCATCGGGTCGCAGGGGGTCCGATCCCCTTCGGGGCAGGTGGATCATCGGGCCGAGGGGGGGTCCGACCCCCCTCGGGGCAGATGGAAGGTCAGGCTCGGCGGGGCTCGAATGCCGCTGGGGCGTCCACCGCCGGGGAGCCAACGGTGTGCGGCTGCGGAACGGCCGTTCAGCCCCGCTAGAATCGTTCGCTGGTCCCGCGCCCCCGGACGATTTCTGGATATTTTCGCCCCCGTTCGAGCGCTTGAGAGCATGACGCCGAAACCGCCGGCCAAACCTCCCGCCGCTTCCGTTCCGCCGCCGCTCCGCGGCGAGCGAGGTCGCGATCCTGGCGAATCGAGCCACGCCGAGAGCATCGAGGAGTTCCTCGCGCGGCAGGCCAGGCTCCCGGCTCGGGATGTCGCCCGCAAGGTCCACGCTCGCGAGATCAGCGACGCCGAAGAGGCCCGACAAAACGCTGCCGTGGTCTGGTTGGAGAAGAGGCCCGAGATCGCGCCGGAGTCCCGGGAGGGCTCGTGGTGGCAAACCGTCAGGCACCGCAAACTCCGCCTCGAGCGCGAGCGGCGCTGCGACGAGGCGCGCAAGCCTCGGATCGCGGCGCACCTGCGCCAGGTCACTCCGCTTCTGCCGTCGCCCGAGATGACGATGGCTCGAACGCGGATCCAGAGGTGGTCGATCAACCAGATCGACCCGAAGCGCCGCGACGTCGCCGAGCAAAACCTCCTCGAAGACAAGACGCTGGAAGCGATCGCCGAAGAATGGGGCAAGCCCCTGGGCACGGTGCGGTCGCAGTCGCTCCGCGCGAAGGCCGACCTCCGCGCGGCCGTCGCGCGCTTGCCCGAGAAAGATCGAGGGGCGTTGAGACAGCTCTTGCTGCTGCTCGCGGCGCTCCTGGGCTTCGTGTGGACGCTCTTCACGCGGCGCGGGCGTGGCTCGGAGCGCCGTCTGCTCGCGTGCGCCGCGTGCGGTGCCATGGCCCTCCTCGTCGCGAGCGACCGCGGGAGCGATCCCCCGGTGCTCGCGTTCGCGGAAATCGAAGCCCGGGCCGATCACGTTTCCTGTTCTTGGGAACCCCACTTCTCGACGTGGGCCGAGCGCGAAATGGAAGCGAGCGGCGTCACGGCGCGATTGCCTTCGCCGGTGAAACCGACGTCCACGGCGGCGAATGCGCGGCGCCGGACGTCTCGCTCGGGGTCCGCCGCGCCCGGCCCCAAGCCGCCGCGGGATTTGCTCTCCCGCGCGCTGGCCGACGTCGATGCGGGCGACCTTCAAACGGCCCGTGCGGCCGCGGAGCTGTACGCAGAAACCTACGGCCACGACCCCTATCCGGCGCAGCGGGCCCACATCGCGGCGGAGACGCGCTCGCCTTGACGGTGCTCGCGTCGCGCCCGTACGGTGCGCGCGTGTTTCGGTTCGGGTGGCGGTCCCGGGGAGCGGCGGCGGCGCTGCTGTTCTGTGCGTCCACGGCCCGTGCCACGGAACCGACCGAGGCCGACAAGGCGCGCGTCGCGACCCTGCTGCGCACGGGGGCCCAGGCCGCGAAAGCCAAGCAATGGGAAGCGTGTACCGAGGCATTGTCCGCTGCCCTGGCGATTGAAGACGCGGCGCGCACCGCCGGTGATCTGGGCCTGTGCGAGGAGCAGGCGGGCCGCTTCGCCTCGGCGCACCGGCATTTGCTCCATGCCCGGCTGACGGCCCCGCCCGGCGACAAGAAGAACGAGCCGTGGAAGGGCTACCAGGAAGCGCTCGCGCGGGTGACCGAGCGCGTTGCCATCGTGTTCATCTCCACCTATCCGACCGACGCGCGCGTACTCCTAAACGGACGGCCGCTCGGAGCGGCGGACGGGGGCCACGTCGCGCTGGAGCCCGGCAAGCACACGCTCGCTGCACGGCGCGAAGGCTATGAGGACGCGCGGGACGAGCGGGTCCACACAGCGGGCAGCACGCCGCACGTACACCTGGTGCTGGCGCGCAAGCCGCAGCCGGCGGAGCCCGCGGATTTGACGCCGAGCGTGCCGGCAACGGCGAAGCGGCCCGCGCTTGCACCTGTGTTGGTGCCCACGGCTGAAGTCGTCGCACCCTGGTACGAGCCTACATGGAGGCCGAGTGGCGTGCTCGTGTCAATCGCCTATGCCAGCGCGGCGACGGCGGTTGTCAGCGGCGGAGTTGCCATTGGCCTCGAAGTCGATCGCGCCTCGCTGAGAGCCGGCCTCGGTCGCTACGCGTGTGGTCCCGCCTCCACCTCTCGCCCCGAGGACTGCGACAGATTGGCCGAGCGGCGCGACCAGCACAACGCCGCCCTGGGGGTGACGATTGGCGCATTCGTCGCCGGTGGCCTCGCAGCGGGAGCAGCGCGCCTGGCGTTTGGCTTCGAACGCAGTGCCGGGAGCCCAACGATAGCCCCCGCGGCGAGCACGAGCGGAGGTGGAATCGTCATCCTTGGGAAGTGGTAGCGTGGCAAATATGGAAGAGCTTCGGTATTGGGCGATTGGGCTTGTCGTTCTGGGCGCGGTCGCTGTGGTGGGCTGCGGCACCGGGGATACCTCGACAGCGGGCGGAGGAACCGGCGGGACGTCGGGCACCGGCGGCACCGGAGGGACGGGTGGCAGCGGAGGAAGCGGCGGCGGCATCGTCTGTCCCGACGATCCAGCCGCCGGCGCGGTGCCCGAAGCGTGCGGGATCTGGGTGAGTGTCAGTCAGGGCGACGACGCGAACGACGGAAGGCAAGCGACTCCGGTCAAGACGTTGACGCACGCCATCGAGCTTGCGCAGACGGACAAGAACCGCGTGTACGCGTGCGGCGAGACCTGGACGGAATCGCTCGTCGTGACAAGCGGCCTGTCACTGCACGGCGGTTTCGATTGTGATGCAGGTTGGACGTACGAAGGCGAAATCAAGCGCGCCATGATCATTGCCCCTAGCCCGAGGGGGGTCACGTGGATCGGCATCGGGGAACCGACACGAGGATTCTTCACGGACTTTTACGTCGAGTCCGCCGATGCGGTCGAGCCGGGCGATTCGTCGATTGCCGGGTTCGTCCGCGAGTCCTTGTTGCTGACCGCGCTGCGGTGTGAGTTCACGGCCGGCAATGGCGCGGACGGCGTGGACGGCGATCCCGCCGATGTGAACGGACTGCCAGCGCTGTCGGGAACGCCGGGGAACGACGGCGCGAACGCGTGCAGCGCCCCGCTGAGCCAGGGCGGCGCCGCGGTCGAGATCGAGTGTTTCCCCGGGCTGTCGAAGGGCGGCAAGGGAGGCGACAGCGGCCCGTTGATCGCGGCGAGCGGCGAAGCCGGCGAACCGGTCGCTGCCGGCGGCTCGGGCGGCCTCGGACAAGACGTTGCCCCGGCGTGTACCCCCGGCAGCTCCGGCGCCAAAGGTAGCAACGGACCCGCCGGCCAGGGCGGTGGCCAAGACTTGAGCCTCGGCTACGGCCGTCTTCTCCAGCAAGGTTTCGTGGGCCAGTCAGGCGAGGACGGCGGGCTGGGAGCGCCGGCGCAGGGCGGCGGCGGCGGCGGCGCGACGTTCGGCAGCGCGGCGGTTTGCGGCGCGGCGAACCCAGGAGGGGCGGCGGGCGGCTCGGGCGGCGCGGGCGGCTGCGCCGGCAAGGGCAGTGGTGGCGGACGACCCGGCGGGGGGAGCTTCGCGTTCGCCACGCGCAGCGACGGCGGGGTGGTGCTGGACATGATCTACTTTCGCTCCGGCAAGGGTGGCAAGGGCGGCAACGGCGGTGCGCCGCAGCTCGGCGGCGCGGGCGGGGCCGGTGGCAAGGGGGGCAACAGCGCCGGGTCGATCGAGCCCGGGTGCGCCGGCGGCAACGGGGCGACCGGCGGCCGTGGAGGCATCGGCGGCGGTGGCATGGGCGGTCCCAGCGCCGCGTGGGTGCAGTTGAAGGGAACCCTAGTCTTCGGCCCGATGTGGACCGGTTTCGAGATTGGCACCGGCGGCGAGGGTGGAATCGGCGATCCGAATTTTCAGGACACGGAGGGCGCGGAAGGGCCTGAGAGCTTGGGGATGTTGGCGGACCAGTGACGGCCGGCGGGTGAGGCAAGGGCGACGCGACGAAGACGGGAAGGCATATGCGACAGTCCATCGTGACAAACGTGGTTCTCGGGGGGAGTCTGCTCTCCCTCGTGGTGTGGATGACGGGGTGCGGTACCGGTACCTATTGGGGCTGTGACGCCACGGCCACATGCGTACCCCCCGCTGCGGGAGCTGGGGTAGGCACGGCGGGCGAAGCTGGGAGCAGCGGAGCCGGCGGCAGCGGCGGGGCGACGAGCACCGGCGTCCCTTGCCCGGACGATCCGGCCCAAGGAGAGGTCGGCGACGACTGCGGCGTCTTCGTTTCGTCCACGCTCGGCGACGACGGCAATTCCGGCACACGCGAGCTCCCCGTCAAGACGCTCACCCAAGCCATCACGCTCGCCGAGAAAGGTCGGCGGCGAGTCTATGCTTGCGCGGAGAAGTACCCGGAGAGGGTCACCCTGGCCGGCGTGTCGCTTTATGGTGGCTTCGATTGCCAGCACGACTGGAGCTACGACATCAACGAGGATCAACGCGCCGAGATCCAGGCCCCGCCCGCGCCCGCGGTACTGACCTTGGGGGCGAGCGAGACGCTCTCGTGGATCTCCGACGTCCGCGTGATCGCCCCCGCGGCGATCACGCCGGGAGGGTCATCCATTGCTGTCCTTGTCAAGGTAGGCTCTGACGTCCTGACAGCGAGGGGAAGAATGCAGCAATCCGCGACGATTCTGGCCGCTCGAAAGATGTACGAAGCGATGACTTTGTGAAGGCCGTCGGGGCGGAGGTGGCCGTTCGCGGGTAG
>Ga0163144_10013575_pt1 | contig 16986 bp, 18 predicted proteins | sample OliLak19BULKMAT1_FD_123175 | JGI IMG/M metagenome (GOLD analysis project Ga0163144, IMG submission 123175) | Freshwater microbial mat bacterial communities from Lake Vanda, McMurdo Dry Valleys, Antarctica - Oligotrophic Lake LV.19.BULKMAT1 | ecosystem: Environmental > Aquatic > Freshwater >... | reverse complement strand
CGTCGTAGCCCAGGGTCTGCAGCGCCAGCGTGACTGTCTGGTTGATGATCTTGAAATAGCCGCCGCCCGCCAGTTTCTTGAACTTGACCAGCGAGAAGTCGGGCTCGATGCCGGTGGTGTCGCAATCCATCACCAGGCCGATGGTGCCGGTGGGCGCGATCACGGAGACCTGGGCATTGCGGAAACCGTGGCGCTCGCCGAGTTCCAGGGCGCGGTCCCAGACCCGCCGGGCTGCCGCGACGAGGGGGGCGTCGGGGCAATTGCCGGCATCCAGCGCGACCGGCACGATCGCCAGGCCTTCATAGCCGGTGGTCTCGCCATGGGCGGCGCGACGATGGTTGCGAACCACGCGGAGCATCGAATCGCGATTGGCGGCGAAGCCGGGGAAGGCGCCCATCAGGCCGGCCATCTCGGCCGAGGCCGCGTAGGCCGCACCGGTCATGATCGCGGTCACGGCGCCGGCGATGGCACGGCCGCGGGTGCTGTCGTAGCCGAGGCCGGATGCCATCAAGAGGGCGCCGAGGTTGGCGTAGCCGAGGCCCAGCGTGCGGTACTGGTAGGACAGCTCGGCGATCCGGCGCGACGGGTACTGCGCCATCATCACGGAGATTTCCAGCACGACGGTCCACAGCCGGGCAGCATGCTCGAGTGCGGCGACATCGAGCGCGCCGTCGGCCTGGCGGAACCGCATCAGGTTCAGCGAGGCCAGATTGCAGGCCGTGTCGTCGAGGAACATGTACTCCGAGCACGGGTTGGAGGCGTTGATGCGCCCCGACTCCGGGCAGGTGTGCCAGTCGTTGATCGTGGTGTCGTACTGCACGCCGGGGTCGGCCGAATGCCAGGCCGCCTCGGCGATGCGATCCCAGAGATCGCGCGCCTCCACGGTCTTGACCGTCTTGCCGGTCGTGCGCGCGGTGAGCGCCCAGTCGCGGTCGGCCTCGACCGCGCGGAGGAAATCGTCGGTGACGCGGACGGAGTTGTTGGCGTTCTGGCCCGACACCGAAATGTAGGCTTCCGACTGCCAGTCGGTGTCGAAGGACGGGAATTCGATGTGGCGGTAGCCTTGGCGCGCGAACTGGATGACGCGCTGGATGTAGTTCTCGGAGATCTCGGCCTGCCGCGCCGCCACGATCTCGCGGCGCAGTTTCGGGTTCTGCCGGGGATCGAACGCCGCCTTGCCCTCAATCTCGGTGTCGAGACAGGCGCGCATCACGGCGTTGAGATGCCGGTTGGCGAGACGGGAGCCGGCGACGAGTGCGGCGACCTTCTGCTCCTCCAGCATCTTCCAGGCGATGAAGTCCTCGATATCGGGATGGTCGATATCGACAGTGACCATCTTGGCGGCGCGCCGCGTCGTGCCACCCGACTTGATGGCGCCCGCCGCCCGGTCGCCGATCTTGAGGAAGGACATCAGGCCGGAGGACTGGCCGCCGCCCGACAGGCGCTCGCCTTGGCCGCGCAGCGCCGAGAAGTTCGAACCGGTGCCGGAGCCGTACTTGAAGAGGCGCGCCTCGCGGACCCACAGATCCATGATGCCGCCATCGCTCACCAGATCGTCGGAGACGCCCTGGATGAAGCAGGCGTGTGGCTGCGGCCGCTCGTAGGCCGAGTCGGAGGGATGAGAGACGCCGTCGCGATGGTCGACATACCAGTGACCCTGGCCCGGCCCATCGATGCCGTAGGCCCAGTGCAGGCCGGTGTTGAACCACTGCGGCGAATTCGGCGCGCAGATCTGCGCCGCCAGCATGTAGCAATGTTCGTCGTGGAAGGCACGGGCGTCGTCTTCGCTGTCGAAGTAGCCACCCTTCCAGCCCCAGTAGGTCCAGGCGCCAGCCATGCGCTCGAAGACCTGGCGGGAGCTGCGCTCGCTGCCATAGCGCTCGGCCGCGGGCAGCAGCGCGACCGCGATCTCGTCGGCCCGCGAGCGCCACAGCCACTCCGGCACATCGGTCTCGGCAACCTTGACGAGGCGGGCGGGGATGCCGGCACGGCGGAAATACTTCTGCGCGAGAACGTCGGCGGCAACCTGCGACCAGGCGGCCGGCACGTCGACGCCCTTCAGCTGGAAGACGATCGAACCGTCGGGGTTGCGGATTTCGGAGTCGGCAGCACGAAACGCCATTCCCTCGAATGGCGATTTTCCTGCTTGCGTATACCGACGCTCGAAGCGCATCGACGATCCCCCGTGCCCAGTTCCCGTCATTTGTTCCCTTGCGGGGTGTGCCCGAATTGGAATCGAGCACGCACTAATAGGCACAGGAGGATACTAAATTACAAAATCTTGTGTGCGCAACTACATTTTGTAGACCATGGTGTTGATGATACTAGATGATGCAATCGCGCAACAGGTCATCGGAACGAGCGAATCGCATGTCATCGAACGAGTTGAACGGGGTGCTCGACGGCGTCGCGTTGCGCGCCAACGACCGCGCGCGTACAAGCGGCGCGGTCACTCTTCGAGGCGTGGTTCGCTCATGACGATCGGCACTTGGCTCTTCACGAAAATGCATGGCGCACTCGTCGGCAGCGATGCCGAAGGCAACCGATACTTCCAGGACAAGCGCGTGATCGCCGGCCGCCGCCGCAAGCGCTGGGTCATCTATAACGGTGTCGCCGAAGCCTCGCGCGTGCCGCCCGATTGGCACGGCTGGCTGCACTACACGACCGATGCGACCCCGCCCGCAGGCGGCGTTCCGCGCAAAGCGTGGCAGAAGGATCACGAACCCAACCACACCGGCACCAGCCATGCCTATCGCCCGCCGGGCCATACGCTGAGCAGCGGCGACAAGCCCAAGCCCCATTACGAGGCGTGGCGCCCGGGCTGAGTGGCGCCGGCAGCAAGGGAGAAGTGGCGTGGGCCGTAATATCGTCGAGACCATCGTTGGCGCATTGGTCCTGCTGGTGGCGGGCGCCTTTGTCTTTTATGCCTTCGCCAAATCCGACCGTACCGGCCCTGACGGCTATGAAGTCGTCGCGCGCTTCGGCCGGATCGACGGGCTGAAGCGCGGCGCCGACGTGACGCTGAGCGGTGTGAAGGTCGGCACCGTTACCGGCGTCTCTCTCGACAGCAAGACCTATCAGGCCATCGTGCGCATGACGGTGTCGTCGAACGTCAACCTGCCGGCCGACACCAACGCCAAGATCGTGAGCGAATCGCTCCTGGGCGGCACGGTCGTTTCCCTGGAGCCCGGCAACGAGAAGAATTTGATCCGCGCCAGCGGCGAGATCCAGAACACGCAGGACTCCATCCCCCTCACCGAACTGATCGCCAAGTTCATGTTCGGCGGGACCGGGTCCAAGTGATGAGCGCGGAGGTGCCCAAGGGCCCGCCGGTGTGGCGGCAACCCGACGGCAAGCCGGTGTCGTGCCTCGAAAAGATCAAAGTCATGAATCAGAATGTGCAGGAAATCGAAACCCTCTGCGCCGATGCGCTGGAGGACGGAGTCCTGATGGGATGCGACGTCGATCAGATCAAGGCGGCCCTGCATACGCTGATCGATGGGCTGAAGCTGCCCGGCGCCAAGGACTGAGCATGCGCGGCCTGGTCGTCATCGCGGTGCTGGCCGCCGGCGTGGGCGTGGCCGCCGCACAAACGCCGCGACCGCCGGCCAACGTCAACCCCGGCATCAATCTTCGGCCGATCCCCGATGCGCCCGGCAAGCGCGTGGCCGAACTGCAGGGGCTCGACAAGGTGACGGCGCGCACCCAGCGCTTCTATGCCCCGGTCGGCCAGTCGACGCGCTTCGGCACACTGGAAATCGCGGTCGCCGATTGCCTGGTGAACGTGCCCGAGGCGCCGCCTGAATCGGTGGCCTATCTCACCATCGTCGACAACAAGCCGGGCCAAGCGCCGGAGAAATTGTTCGCCGGCTGGATGTTCGCTTCGACGCCGTCGCTCTCGGCGCTCGACCACGGCGTCTACGACGTGCGCGTGCTCGCCTGCACGATGGCGCAGGGATCGGCGCCGCCCAGTTCGCGCTGAAACACCGCGGGCCGGTCGATCGCATCGGCCAACAAGACGTGAAATGTCTCGCGAGGCACTTCGATGGCGCCGAAACTCCTGAGATGCTCGGTCATGAACTGGCAGTCGAGCAGGCGGAAGCCTCCCTGGATGAGGCGGGCCACGAGATGGACCAGCGCCACCTTCGAGGCGTCGCGCTCACGGCTGAACATGCTCTCGCCGAAGAAGACCGCGCCCACCGAGACGCCGTAGAGTCCACCCACGAGCTGGTCGTCGACCCGGCATTCGATGCTGTGGGCGTGGCCTCGGTCGTGCAGCTCCGAATAAAGGTCGATGATCGGGTCGTTGATCCAGCTTTCCGGATGGCCCGGACGCGGTTCGGCACAGGCACGCATGACCTCGACGAAAGAGGTATCGGCGCTGACGGTGAATCGTTCCGAGCGGACGGTGCGGGCGAGGCGGTTGGGGAGGTGGAAGCCGTCGAGCGGCAACACCGCGCGCAGCCTGGGATCGAGCCAATGGAGCTTGGGGTCGTCGCGGCGCTCGCCCATGGGAAAGACGCCGATGCGGTAGGCCTTCAGGAGGACGTCGGGCGTGATCTCCAGCATCGTCACGATTACTTCTTGAGGCCGACCAGCTTCTCCAACCAGTGAATGTCGTAGTCGCCGTCGATGAACGCCTGCTCGCCGATGATCCGCCGATGCAGGGGGATGGTCGTGTCGATGCCGCCGATCACGAATTCTTCCAGCGAGCGGCGGAGGCGCATCAGGCACTCGTTGCGGCTGCCGCCGTTCACGATCAGCTTGGCCACCATCGAATCGTAGTAGGGCGGGATGGAGTAGCCGGCGTAGAGCCCGGAGTCGACGCGCACGCCCAGCCCGCCCGGCGCGTGATAGTCGGTGACGAGGCCGGGGCAGGGCACGAAAGTCTCGGAGTTCTCGGCATTGATCCGGCATTCGATCGCATGGCCCTGGATCACGATGTCTTTCTGCGTGAGCGTGAGTGGGGCGCCGGAGGCGATGCGGATCTGCTCGCGGACCAGGTCGATGCCGGTCACCGCCTCGGTGATCGGGTGCTCGACCTGGAGGCGGGTGTTCATCTCGATGAAGTAGAATTCACCGTCCTGGAACAGGAATTCCATCGTGCCGGCGCCGCGGTAGTTGAGCTTACGCACGGCGTCGGCGGCCAATTCGCCGATCCGGTTGCGCTGCTCGGCGTTGAGGGCGGGCGAGGGTGCTTCTTCCAGCACCTTCTGATGGCGGCGCTGCAGCGAGCAGTCGCGCTCGCCGAGATGCACGCCGGCGCCCAGCCCATCGCCCAGCACCTGGATCTCGATGTGGCGTGGCCGCGGCAGGTACTTCTCGAGGTAGACCGAGTCGTTGCTGAAGGCGGCCTTGGCCTCGGTGCGGGCGAGCGAAAACGCTTCGGCCGCACCCTCGGCATCTTCGACCACCTTCATGCCGCGTCCACCGCCGCCGGCCACCGCCTTGATCAGGATCGGCCAGCCGATCTTGGTGCCGAGCGCCACGATCTCCTCGATCGTGTCGACCGGCCCGGGGGAGCCCGGCACCAGCGGCAGGCCAAGCTCCTTGGCCGTCTGCTTGGCCACGATCTTGTCGCCCATCATCGAGATGTGCTGCGGCGTCGGGCCGATGAAGGTGAAGCCATGCGCCTCGACCGCTTCGGCAAAGCGCGCGTTCTCCGACAGGAAGCCGTAGCCGGGATGGATGGCGTCGACGCCGGCGATGGTCGCCGCTGAAAGAATTGCCGGGATGTTGAGGTAGCTGTCGCGCGCTGGCGGCGGGCCGATGCAGACCGACTCGTCGGCCAGGCGGACATGCATGGCGTCGCTGTCGGCCGTCGAATGGACTGCCACCGTCTGGATCCCCATCTCGCGGCAGGCGCGATGGATGCGGAGCGCGATCTCGCCCCGGTTGGCGATCAGGACCTTGTCGAACATTGTGCCGGACCGCCCCTATTCGACGATCATCAGCGCTTCACCGAACTCCACCGGTTGGGCGTTCTCGATGAGGATCTGCATCAGCAAGCCGGACTTCGGCGCCTTGATGGGATTGAAGGTCTTCATCGCCTCGATGATGAGCAGCGTCTGGCCGGCCGTCACCTTGTCGCCGATGCTGACGAAGTTGGGCTTGCCGGGTTCGGGCGCGAGATAGGCGGTGCCCACCATGGGCGACTTCACCGCGCCGGGGTGCTTGGCGAGATCGGCGGCGCCAGCCGGTGCCGCGGCTGCGACTATTCCGGCGCCGGGCGCGGAAGCCGAGGGAGCGGCCATCGGTGCCGCGGCATAGGTCACCGTTGGTCGGGCGATCCGGATCTTGCGGTCGCCATCGGCCAGCTCGATTTCACCGAGATCTTTCTCCTCCAGTATCTCCGCCAGCTTGCGGACGAACTCGGTATCCATCTCGAATTTTGCCATGGAGAAACGCTCCGGATGAAAGTCAGCGACCCAGCAGGCGGGCCAGCGCCTGGAGGGCCAGAAGGTAGCCTTGGGTGCCGAGGCCCGCGATCACGCCGATCGCCGCCGGGCTGATATAGGAATGATGCCGGAACCGCTCGCGCTTATAAATGTTGGACAGGTGAACCTCGACCGCCGGCAGTTCGGCGGCATTCAGCGCATCGAGCAGGGCGACCGAGGTGTGGGTGTAGGCGCCGGCGTTGATGACGATGCCGGCATTCTTCTCGCGTGCCGCCTGAATAAGGTCGACCAGCACGCCCTCATGGTTGCTCTGGGCGAATTCGACCGGGAGGCCCAGGCGCAAAGCCTCGGCGCGGCACGCCTTTTCGACGTCCGCCAGGGTTTCGCGGCCGTAGATCTCCGGCTGCCGCTTGCCCAGCATATTGAGATTGGGCCCGTTGAGCACCAGCACCGGCTTACTTGCCGATGGGCGCCGGGCGGCCTTAGCGGCCAAGCCTGCCTCCCTGAGATTAGGTGCGCAATTCACACGTCGCGGGCGTTATAGCATGGCGAGTCGGGGTCACAAGGCAGGGACAAGCCAGCCGCTAAGGGGCTTCCCGGAGTGCTTGGGCGTGCGCAAACAGCCTGTCGGACAGCGCATCGAAGCTGCGTCTTTCATCGGGACTGAGTGCCTTATAGAGGCGTGCCTCGTAGTCGAGGGCCAGGGGCACGATGCGCGCGTGCATGGCGCGGCCGCGGGCGCTCAGCTTCAGCGAGGCGCGGCGGCGGTCGCTTCGGTCGGTAGCGCGCTCGACCAGGCCGCGTTTCATCAGGCCAGCGACGGCCCGGCTGACGGCCACCTTGTCCATCACGATGCGCTGCCCCACATCCGAGGCGGTAAGCGGCGCGAACAGCCCCAGAGCGGCCATCACCCGCCATTGCGTCACGGAAAGGCCATGCGGCTGGGCGTAGAGATCGTGCAGCGATTCGCTCACGCGCTGGGCCAGGACCGAGAGCCGGTAGGGGAGGAATTTCTCCAGTTCGAGGGCTTGCAAAGCGTTCGGCATAATAGTTACATATGAAACTAATTCAGCCGGGAGGTCAAATATGGCCAGCATCAGCGAACGGACGGTCCTCGAGGTCGATGCGGTGAACCCGATGGGCACCGACGGTTTCGAGTTCGTCGAATACACCGCGCCCGACCCGGCGGCGCTGGGCGCCCTGTTCGAGAGCATGGGCTTCGTGCGCGTTGCCCGGCATCGATCCAAGGATGTCTCGCTCTATCGTCAGGGCGACGTGAATTTCATCGTGAACGGCGAGGCGGAGAGCTTCGCCCAGGGCTTCGCCCGCGTGCACGGGCCCAGCGTCTGTGCCATCGCCTTCCGGGTGAGGAATGCGGCGCGTGCCTACAAGCGGGCGCTCTCGCTTGGCGCCTGGGGCGTCGAGAACAAGGTCGGGCCGATGGAGCTCAACATCCCGGCGATCAAGGGCATTGGCGATTCGCTGATCTACCTGGTCGACCGTTACGGCGAGCGCGGCAGCATCTACGACGTCGATTTCGAGTTCCTGTCCGGGGTGGAGCACAATCCGAAGGGCGTGGGCCTCACCTATATCGACCATCTGACCCACAACGTGCATCGCGGGCGGATGGACGAATGGTCGTCGTTCTACGAGCGTCTCTTCAATTTCCGCGAGATCCGCTACTTCGACATCGAAGGCAAGTTGACCGGGTTGAAGTCGAAGGCGATGACCAGCCCGTGCGGCAAGATCCGTATCCCGATCAACGAGAGCACCGACGACAAGTCGCAGATCCAGGAATATCTCGCCGCCTATCACGGCGAGGGCATCCAACACATCGCGCTCGGCACCGGCGACATCTACGAGACGGTGGAAACGCTCAGGACGAGGGGTGTGCCGTTCCAGACCGTGCCCGACACCTATTATGAACAGATCGACAAGCGCCTGCCGGGCCATGGCGAGGACCTGGCGCGGCTGGCGGCCGACCGCATCCTGATCGACGGCGCGCCCACCGAAGGCGGCGGGCTGCTACTGCAGATCTTCACCCAGACGGTGATCGGCCCCATCTTTTTCGAGATCATCCAGCGCCGCGGCAACGAAGGCTTCGGCGAGGGCAACTTCCGCGCTCTGTTCGAGTCGATCGAACTCGACCAGATCCGTCGCGGCGTACTGAAAGCATAGGAGGGCACCATGGCCAGGAACTGGATCCCGTTGCGCCAGGTCGAAGGCAATGCTTCGCGCCAGGCCCATGTCCGTCTGCCCGAGGGTACGTTCGAGCGCGAGATCAGCAAGGAGGGCTTCTTCGGCCCATCCGCGCAATTCCACCACAAGCACAAGCCGACCGACTGGGTCGAGTTCGACGGGCCGATCCGCCCGCGCGCGCTCGACCTCAACAAGTTGGTCACGGCCAAGGCCAATCCGTGGATGGCCGAGAAGGTGATGGGCAATGCCCACGTGCAGATGCGGATCTGGCGCCTCGAAAAGGCGATGCCCGACCTGGCGCGCAACAGCGACGGCGACCAACTCCTGTTCATCCACGAGGGCAGCGGTGCGCTCTTCTGCGACTACGGCCATCTCGATTATGTCGACGGCGACTATCTGGTGATCCCGCGGGGCACGATGTGGCGGCTGGAACCCAAGACTCCCACCGTGTCGCTGATGGTCGAGGCGACCAACGACCACTTCACCCTGCCGGAGAAGGGGCTGGTCGGCCGTCACGCGATCTTCGATCCAGCGATCCTCGACACGCCCAGGATCGACGAGGCCTTCAAGGCACAGCAGGACGAGCGCACCTGGAAGGTGTCGGTGAAGCGACGCAACCAGCTCTCGACGGTAACCTTCCCATTCAACCCGCTGGATGCGGTGGGTTGGCATGGCGATCTCAGCGTCGTGCGCATCAATTGGCGCGACCTGCGGCCGTTGATAAGCCATCGCGCTCATCTGCCGCCGTCGGCGCACACGACCTGGGTAGCCGGCCGCTTCGTGGTCTGCACCTTCGTGCCACGGCCGCTGGAAAGCGATCCGGAGGCGCTGCGCCTGCCGTTCTTCCACAACAACGACGATTTTGAGGAAGTGATCTTCTATCACAAGGGCAGCTTCTTCAGCCGCGACAACATCCATCCTGGCATGATGACGGTGCATCCGACCGGCTTCACCCATGGACCGCATCCAAAGGCTTTCGAGGCGGCGACAAAAGGCGGCAAAACCGAGACCGACGAGGTCGCGGTGATGATCGACACGCGCGACGCGATCGACGTCGCCGACATGCCGGCCGGCGTGGAGTTCGAGGGCTATGTGAAGTCGTGGCGGCCGCCCGCCCTGAAGCAGGCGGCAGAGTAGGGAAGACGGTAATGAAACTGGGAACGCTGAAGGAAGGCGGCCGCGACGGCACGCTGATCGTGGTCAACCGCGAGCTGACGCGGGCGGTGCGGGCCACCAACGTGGTGCCGACACTGCAACGGGCGCTCGACGATTGGGCGGAAATCGTGCCGCGCCTGCGCGCGCTGGCCGAGCAGCTTGCCGACGACAAGGCGCCGGGATCATTCGAACTCGACAGCACGGCGCTCGCCGCCCCGCTGCCGCGCGCCTACCAATGGGCCGACGGCTCGGCCTACGTCGTTCACGTCGAGCTGGTGCGCAAGGCCCGCGGCGTCGAGATGCCACCGTCCTTCTGGACCGACCCGCTGATGTATCAGGGCGGCTCCGACTCCTTCATCGGCTCGACCGACGAGATCGAAGCCATAGACGAGGCCTGGGGCATCGACTTCGAGGGCGAGATTGCCGTGTTCGTCGACGACGTGCCGATGGGAACCCCGGCCGCCGCCGCACGAAAGCATATCAAGCTGGTCACGATCCTGAACGACGTGTCGCTGCGCAACCTGATCCCGGCCGAGCTCAACAAGGGCTTCGGCTTCCTCCATGGCAAGCCCGCCACGGCCTTCGCCCCTGTGGCCGTGACGCCGGACGAGCTGGGCGATGCCTGGGAGGGCGCCAAGCTCAACCTGCCGCTGATCTCGACACTAAACGGCAAGGAGTTTGGCCATCCCAACGCCGCCACCGATCTCACCTTCGACTTCGGCCAGCTCATCGCCCATGCTGCCAAGACCCGCCATCTCGAGGCCGGCACCGTCATCGGCTCGGGGACGGTCGCCAATCGAGATGCCGCGGCCGGGTGCTCCTGCATCGCCGAGCGCCGCGTGCGCGAGACGCTGGACGGGGGCAAGCCCGTGACCCCCTTCATGAAGTTCGGTGACCGCATCCGCATCGAAATGTTCGACCGCGGTGGGCGGACGATCTTCGGCGCCATCGACCAGAAGGTCGTGCGTTACACGCCACCGGCCTGAGCCGTGCTAGGGTGAAGCCGGAGGCGGTCATGAAGCTCATCGGCTATTTTCGTTCGTCAGCGGCGTATCGCGTGCGGATCGCGCTCAACCTCAAGGGCATCACGGTCGAGCATGCCTCGCGCCATCTGCGCAAGGGCGAGCAGCGGGCGCCCGACTATGCTTCGATCAACCCGCAGAAGCTGGTGCCGGCGCTGGTGCTCGATACGGGCGAGGTGCTGACCCAGTCGCTGGCTATCCTCGAATACCTGGAGGAAACCCATCCCCACCCGCCGTTACTGCCCAAGGATCCGGTCGGGCGCGCCCGCGTCCGGGCACTGGCGCTGATCCCGACGGCCGACATTCATCCCATCCAGAACCTGCGCGTGATGGGCTATCTGCGCGAGAAATTCGGCCAGACCGAGGAGAGCGCCTTCGGCTGGTCGCGCCACTGGATCGAAACGGGCTTTGATGCCTACGAGGCGTCGATCGCGAACGATCCCACGACCGGCACCTTCAGCCACGGCAACTCGCCCACCATGGCCGATCTCTGTCTTATTCCGCAGGTCTTCAATGCGGCGCGCTTCAAGGTCGAGATGAAGAGATATCCGACCATTCAGCGCATCTACGATTCCTGCATGCGGCTTCCGGCCTTCGATGCCGCCCAGCCGTCCAAGCAACCGGACGCCGAGGCGTGAACAAGGGCGTCATTGCCGGTACCGTGGCCATCGGCCTGATTGCCACCGGTGCTATGGCAGTGCCGGTCGTCGAGCGCTATGCGGCAGGACGGATCAAGGCGGAAATCGAGCGCGACGGCGCTAGCACGGTAGGTGGGGTCGAGGTCGGGCTCCTCAAGCGCAGCATTACACTCACCGATCTCAAATCCAGCCGTGAGGCCGACGTATCCGTCGGCCGTTGGCAAGCCTTGGGCCTGGGCTGGCCGCTGGCCGAACTGATGCAGGGGCGCACGCCGCTGGCGGGCCTCAAATGGGGCGACCCGCTGCAGGCCGACCGACTCGAATTGCGCGATCTCAGCATCGGCAACCGCGAAGCCGGCGGCACCTGGAAGATTGAGTCACTCGTCCTCGAAGGGCTCGACCTTGCGCGTTTCGATGCCGGCGACGTTGGTCCCTACGGTCCCCTGGTACTTGTTGCCCGGGCGCTGGGCGCGCTCCAGGTGCGCCGCCTGGAGCAGCGCGGCATGGTCTTTGTCATGCCCGGCAGCGGCGACACTTTCAGCGTGGCGACGATCGTCGTCGAACGTTACGGGGGTGGGCACATGGCCGCGATTGTCGTCGGCGACATCGAGGCCACGCCGCGCGAGGGCCGGACACCGCTGTTCAAGGTGGCGGACATCACGATCAAAGGCCTCGATGTCGGTCGCAGCATCGAGGCCTTTTCGTCGGCGGACTGGCGTCCCGGCATCTCGATCGGGCAGGTCAGAGTCGAACACGCCAGCGCCACCGGTTTCAGTGGCGATACGCTGGCTCGCTATGGCGTGTCGCTCGGATCACTCACCCTCGAGACGATGCGCGAAAGCGACACGGTCAGCCGCTCCAGGGCCCGCATCGATGGCTTCGTCCTGGCGCCGCCGCTCCGCAGCATGGAAGGCCTGAAGTTGCGCCTGGCTCTTCAGGCGATGGGGCTGCGCGAAGTCAAATTGAGCTTCGATTGCACGGGCGTGGAGGATCGGGCGCGCGGCGAGATCACGGTCGATCGATGCGCCCTCTCGGGTCCCAATCTTGCGGAGATCAATTTCACCGGCCGGATCGTCGGCGCTGACGAGGCGTTCTGGCAAGCCATCGACGACGGCGATGTGGCCGCTCTCTACGATTCGAAGGCAGTCCTCGATTCGGCACGTCTGGTGCTGGCCGATGCGAGCCTATTGGAACGCGGGCTAAAAGCGCTGTCGGCGACGACGGGACAGCCGGTGTCGACCACCAGGGCTAATCTGGCGCGCGACATCAGGCGCTTCCAGCCGGCGGGCGTGCTGATCACCCCGACGCTGACGCAGCTTCTCGACACCGTCGCGCGGTTCGTCGAGCAGGGGGGTACGCTGACTCTCGATGCGCGGCCCGAGCCGCCGCTGGCGATCGACAGGATCGACTATCTGATGAGCCCGGGTGCCGATCTCGTGGAGGCACTTGGGTTGAAGGCCACCCTGTCGCGCTAAAGTTGATAGAGCCAGAAGCCGCCCAGGCCGATGAGCATCATGGTGACGCCGAGGTACCGGACATAGCGCGTCGATCGCGCCTCCCGCTCATGCTGGTCACGGAGTGACTGCCGGTGGGCGTCCGACAATTCCTGCCTGGTCCTGTGCTGCTGGGCAAGGAAGCCTGGTGTGATGCCCGCACCCACGGCACCGTCGCGTTCCCGGTCCAGTGTCACGCTGACAGCCAAGATGAAGACGCCGATCACGGCGATGCCGAAGAAGCTCGTGTAGGCCAAGATCAGGGCCGCCAGCACCGCGGCGATGAGCCAGCCGCTGAGAACGAACGCCATGACGATGGATTTGGCAGGCATGATGCCCTCCCGTTCGGCGAGCAGCGATCATGATCTTCCCGCCGGCCGCGGGCAACCATGCCTGCGGGTCGGCCTTCAGCGCCTGCGGGCGTCGGCGATCAGCTGTTTTAGCGCAGCAGCGTCGACCGCGCCTGGAACGAATTGGTCGCCGATCACGAAGGCGGGTGTCCCGCGAACGCCCAGCGCGCCGGCCAGCGCCATGTTGCGGTCGATGAGCTGCTTGAACTTGGGATCTTCCATGTCCTTTTCGAGCAGGGCCATGTCGAGGCCGACCGAGGCCGCAAGCTCGAGGATGCGGGCGCGATCGAGCTTGCCGCCGAACTCCATCAGGGCGTCATGCATCGCCGCATGCTTGCCCTGCTTGCCCGCAGCCAGGGCGGCGAGGGCTGCAATGCGCGACGGCTCGCCCAGGATCGGCAGGTCCTTGTAGACCACCTTGACCTTGCTGTCGGCGCCAACGACCTGCTTCACGGCCTGGTGCGCGCGCTTGCAGTAGGGGCACTGGTAGTCGTTGAAATCGACGATGACGACGTCGCCGTTGGCGTTACCACTGAACGGGGCGTCGGGATCGGACAGCAGCTCGGCCTTGTGCTGACCGATCGCCTTCTGGGCGACCGCGTCGCGCTGGGTGTCCTGCTTGCGCTCCAGTTCCTGCATGGCCTCGACCAGCACTTCCGGGTTGGCGATCAGGTATTCCCGGATCTGCTTGCCCACGATCCTTTGGTCGCCGGTCGCCGTGGCAGTGCCTGGTGCCGCGATGCGCGACGGCGAGGTGGCGGCTGCGGCGAGAAGTGCGCCCCCGCCGATCAGGGCAGCACAGAGAGCGAGAAGGACTGAACGCATTGTCGTGAACTCCGGAGGGCGAATTGTAGGACCGGCGGCGTAACCGGAGCGATCGTCAGCGGCGCGGACGCGCGCTGATATAGGCTTTGATGTCCTGGGCGCGTTGCCAGGCCGGCGTTCCGGGTTGGAGGCTGCGTTCGGCGGTCGCCGCGTGCGACTGCGCCTCGGCACGCTGACCGCGCAGGATCGCCATCTCGGCACGGGCGAGCGACGTCATGCCGGCGTTGTTCTGCTTGGAATAGGCGGAGGCCAGCAGCCGCCACAGTTCGAACGAGCCGGATTCCTGTTGTGCCGCGAGTTCGAGGTTGCGGATGGCCTCGCGATCGTTCTCGGCATTGTTGGTGTCGAGAAGCGCGCGCCCCAGGTCGATCTTCAGGATGGCGGCCGCCGGCAACAACTGGACGGCGCGGCGGTAGAAGGCGACGGATTCGGCGGCGCGGCCGTTCTCGTAGAGCATCTGCCCTTTAACTTCGTTGAAGTAGGGGTCGTTGGGATACTCCTTCAGCAGGCCGTCGATGGTGAGCAGGGCCGAGCCGAGGTTGCCCTTGCGATAGAGCGCGATGGCGCGGGCATAGCGCGCCGGTATCGAGCGATCGGCCTCGCTGAAGCGCTGCAGGGCGACATCGGGCATGATGAAGCCGTAGAGCTTGGCGACCATGCGGTGATGCATGCTGAGGAATTGCGGCGAGTCGGGCGTGTTGGCGTAGGGCGAGCGCGCCGCTGCTTCCTCGAACGCGGCGATACGGTCGGGCGTGAGAGGATGGGTGGACAGATAAGGGTCGCGCTGGTTGATCGCCAGGCGCTCTTCCTTCTGCAGGACGCGGAGAAATTCGATCGTGCCCTTGGGCGACTGGCCGGTCTTCTGAAGATAGCCGATGGCGGCCTGGTCGGCGGCGAACTCCTGCGTCTGCGAGTATTTGAGGAAAGACATGATCGATCCCGGTGCCTTGGTGACGCCGCCGGTCGGGCCACCCCGACCGGCGCCGGCACCCGACGCAGCGCCGCCCGCGACCGCGCCGCCGGCCAGGAGCGTCTCCAGAATCTGCATCGTCGACAGCGCCCGCAACTCTTCGTGCATGCGGGCCAGATGTCCGCCGGCGATATGGCCGCTTTCGTGCGCCAGGACGCCGATGAGCTGATTGGGCGTCTCGGTCCGCATGATCAGGCCGGTGTTGATGAATATCCGCTGTCCACCCGCCACGAAGGCGTTGAGGGAATTGTCTTGGACGATCATGATCTCGACCGCATTGGGGTCCAGGCCGGCCGCCTTCCAGATCGGAATGGTGAAGGTTCGGATGGTGTTTTCGATCTCGGCGTCGCGTATGAGGTTGAGCCGTTGGGCGTAGGCGGCATGAACCGGCGCCAGCGCGAGCAGCGAGAAGCAAATGAGGATGGTGATGCGTCTGAACACGGGCGGCACGGGTTGCGAGCAGGCTAGGAACGCGCGGCGGCCACGTCAATCGCGCAGCTTGGCGTTGGTGGGCGTTCTTTTGCTGTCGGCTTGTGGCAGAAGTGAGACGGAAGTGTCCTCCGAGCGAGCCGCGAACGCCGCCAACCCGGCCGGCAAGGCAGCCGGGCAGAGCGGCCTGTCAGGCATTTTGCGCGGGGCTTCGTTCGCTGCCGTTTCGGCCGACGAGAGCCGCGCGGCCGAGGTCGGCCGCGACGTCCTGTTGAATGGCGGCAACGCCGTAGACGCTGCAGTCGCCATGTATTTCGCGATGGCGGTCACCTTGCCGTCGGCGGGCGGGCTCGGCGCCTCGGGCGTCTGCATTGTGCACAACAGCAAGACCATGGCGGCCGAAGCGTTCGTATTCGCGCCGGTCGCCGCGCCCGGCGCGGTCAAAGGCGTGTCGTTCTCGATACCGACCGGCGTTCGGGCCATGACGCTGATGCACGTTCGCCACGGCGAGGGCCGCTGGGAGCAATCCGTGTCGGCCGCCGAGCGGATGGCCCGGTTTGGCGTCCCGGTGTCACGGGCCCTGGCGCGGGATCTCCAGGCCGGCGGGGCGCTCCTCGGGAGCGATCGCGAGGCCCAGCGCATCTTTGGCTCAGGATTGTCGGAGGGCAGCAATCTGGTGCAACCCGAACTTGCCGGGACTTTGGCAGTGATCCGCTCGCGTGGCGGCGTCGACTTCTTCCAGGGAACCTTCGCCCGCACCCTGTCCGATCAGATCTCGCAGATGGGCGGCAGCATGCCTCTCGAGGCACTGCGCAACGCGGCACCGCAGGCGGGTCCGCCGGCCGGCGAGAACTACGGCACCTTCGGGCGCCAGCGCATTTATGTGGCGCCGTCGCCGATGGCGGGCGCCGCCGCCTTGGCAGGTTGGCGTGGCCAGGCGCCCGGCGGCGGGGCGCCGGCCGACTCGGGCGGCTTTTCCAGTCTGGTGGCGGTCGACAGCAGGGGCGGCGCCGCTGCCTGCAGCCTGTCGATGGGGCAATTGTTCGGAGCCCGCATGGTCGTGCCGGGTACCGGCATCCTGCTCGGCGCGCCGACGCCTGAGGCCACGTCCGTCAGCCCGATGATCATCGCCTACCCCAGCAGTGGCGAATTCATTTTCGCCGGTGCCGGCGGTGGTGCGCCGACAGCGGCGCAAGCGACCGGTGCGGTGGCGCGTACGACGATCGAGGCCGGACAAAACATTGCCCAGGTGCTGGCTGCGCGGCGCGGACAGGGCGGTTACGTCAATGCCATTGCCTGTCCGAGCGGGTTGCGTGGCAGTGCGGGCACGTGCCAAGGCGCCATCGATCCCGCCGGTGCGGGGCTCGCGCTGATCGCCGTTCCCCGCTAGGGAAAGTCTGAACAAGTGACGATTGACGCGGACGATGCCATCGGTGGCGACCGGACGGTGTTTTGCGCGTGGTTTTCGATCGGCCTGGAGGCCGATTTGGCGCCTGCCGCGTTCAAT
>Ga0163144_10013574_pt1 | contig 16986 bp, 17 predicted proteins | sample OliLak19BULKMAT1_FD_123175 | JGI IMG/M metagenome (GOLD analysis project Ga0163144, IMG submission 123175) | Freshwater microbial mat bacterial communities from Lake Vanda, McMurdo Dry Valleys, Antarctica - Oligotrophic Lake LV.19.BULKMAT1 | ecosystem: Environmental > Aquatic > Freshwater >... | reverse complement strand
TGTACGTGGCCTGCGCTGAAGCGCATCAGCCCAGCGCGCGGTCCCAGGATTCCTGCTGGAAGCCGACGAGCCACGCGTCGCCAGCGCGCACGGCCGGCGCACGCAGGTTGCCGGTCGGACCGAGGACCGCGTCGACCAGGTCGTCCGGCAGAATCGCTTCGCGCGCGAGCTCGAACTCGACCGACTTCTTGCCCTTGGCGACGACCACGCGCCGTGCACCGAGGGACTGCGCGCCGAGGGACTGCGCGCCAGAGGACTGCGCGCCGGAGGATTGCGCGCCGGAGGATTGCGCGCCGAGGGATTGCGTGCCAGAGGACTGCGCACCGAGGGACTGCGCACCAGAGAACAACGCGGCGAGGTCGGCGCGCCCGTAGCGCACCTTCGCGGCGTCCACCGTCGCACGGACGGCGGCGCGCCGCGCCTGGATCCAGGCATCGGCGCGCGTACAGCTCGTTCAACCGCGGCGGCGGTAGTACCAGTCGATCGCGGCGGTCATGTCGCGGAGGAAGTCACTTTCGAGGTCAGCGCGACGCGCCGACCGTCCCCTGTGACGTCAGGCGTTCGCCTTCGATCGCGCTCAAGCGATCCAGGGTGATGTCGCCGGTCGGATAGTCGCCGGTGAAGCACGCGTTGCAGAACTGCTCGATCTTCGGATTTCCCGCCCGCGCCGCGGCGTTCATCGCCTCGCGATCGAGGTACACGAGGTGATCGACGCCGAGCTGCTCGCCGATCTCGGGCGTCGTCTTGCCGGTCGCGACGAACTCGCGCTTCGTCGCCATGTCGATGCCGTACGGACACGGCGCGATCAAGGGCGGCGACGTGGAGGCGAAGTACACGCTGCGCGCACCCGCGTCGCGCGCCATCTTGACGATGCGCGCCGCCGTGTTGCCGCGCACGATCGAGTCGTCCACGAGCAGCACGTTCTTGCCTTCGAACTCGAGCGGGATCGGGTTCAGCTTGCGCCGGATCGAGTTCTGGCGGCTCGACTGGCTGGGCATGATGAACGTGCGGCCGATGTAGCGATTCTTGACGAAGCCCTCGCGATACGGGAGGCCCATCTCCATCGCCATGGCCAGCGCGGCGTCGCGCGAGCTGTCGGGGATCGGGATCACCACGTCGGGCTCGGGCGCGCCTTCCGCGCGCCATTGCCGTGCGAGCGCCTCGCCGAAGCGGCGGCGCGTCTTGTAGACGGAAACGTCGTCGAGGAACGAGTCCGGTCGCGCGAAGTACACGAGCTCGAAGATGCACGGCCGGTGCGGCTTGTCGGAGAGCTTGCGGCGCACGACCTTGCGGTCGTGCAGGATGATCACGCACTCGCCGGCGTCGAGGTCGAACGAGCGCTTGTAGCCGTTCACGTCGAGCACGACGGACTCGCTGGCGCAGGCGTACCACTTGCCTTCGGGCGTCGTCTTCTCGCCGAACACGCAGGGCTTGATGCCGTACGGATCGCGGAACGCGACCATCCCGACGTCCGGGATCACCGCGACGACCGAATACGCGCCCTTGACCTGCTCGAACACGCGCTTCACGGCGAAGAACACGTCCTCGGCAGTCGGATTGTGACCCGGGCGCATGCGCTCGTTCAGCGCGCTCGTGAAGACGAAGAGGATGACCTCGACGTCGCACGTGCTGTTCAGGCGCGTGCCGCTCTTCTTGAAGTGGCGCTCGTGCAGCTCGAGAAAGTTCGTGATGTTGCCGTTGTGCGCCATCGCGACGCCGACGGGGAACGTGAGGTGGAACGGTTGCGCGTCGTCCTTCGAACCGGAGCCGATCGTCGGGTAGCGCACGTGCCCGACGCCGAGGTTGCCGCGCAGGCGCGACATATTCTTTTCGTTGAAGACCTCGAGCACGAGCCCGAGCCCCTTCTTCACGTGGAACGAGTCCGTGAACGTGACGATGCCCGCGGCGTCCTGCCCGCGGTGCTGGACCGCCAGAAGCCCTTCGTAGATCTCGCCCGCGACGTCGACGCCGTCGGGGCCGTAGATACCGATGAAACCGCACATAGGGACCGCTCCGCGGGCGCCTGCTGATCGCTCGTGAAGCGCGTGAGTGTAGAGGATCCGCGGCGATCAGCCAACCTGTACGGAGTCAGGTGAGTTCGTGCAGGGTTCGTTTCGTACGGTGTCAGGTGAGTTCGTGCAGGGTTCGCCGCCGAGTCGTGGGCAGCGCATGGCCCAGGAGCGAACCCTGCACGAACTCACCTGACACCGTACGAAACGAACCCTGCACGAACTCACCTGACTCCGTACACCGCGAGTAGATTGGAGTCCGTGGCGCAGGCGATCCCCATGAAGCGGCTCCAGGTCGCTGACCAGGTGCTCGGGATCGTCTTGTGCGCGCTCCTCCAGCCGGTGCGCTGGCTGAGGGCGCTCCGGCGCCGCCCGGTGCCCTCGGCGCGCAACGTCCTGCTGATCAAGTTTTGGGGCATCGGCAGCCTGCAGCTCTTGACGCCGGCCGTGAACACTCTGCGGCGGCGGCATCCCGACGCGCGCCTCACCCTGCTGACGCTCGAAGCGAACGCGGACTTCGTGCGCGGTCTGCGCGTCTTCGACGAAGTCCTCACGCTCGACGTGAAGAGCGGGCTCGGCGCGAGGGGTTGGTTGCGCATCCACGGACGCATCCTGAGCCTGCTCGTTGCGCTGCGTCGGCGGCGCTTCGATCGCGTCTACGATTTCGAGTTCTTCACGCGTTTTTCGGCGCTGGTCTCGCTGGCGACCGGCGCGCGAGAAACGAGCGGGTTCGCATCCCCGCACGTGAACCGCGGCCATTTCCACCACCGCACCGTTCCGTTCAATCGCTACTGGCACGTCGCGCGCAACTTCCGCGCGCTGGCGGGCGGCGAGAACGGCCGCGACATCGAGCCCGACGACCTGATCCCGTACGCGGCGACCGCGGCGGACCGCGAGAGCCTGCGCGGGAAGCTCGCCGCCGCGGGCCTGCCGCGCGGACGCGCCTTCGTCGTGCTGAACCCGAACGCGGGCGAGCTGTCGCTGGAACGGCGCTGGCCCGCGTCGTCGTTCGCCGAACTCGCGCGCACGCTCGCCAACGACGACGGCGTGCCCGTGGTGCTCGTCGGCGCGCCGTCCGAGGCCGAGTACGTGCACTCGATCGCCGCGCTCGCCGGAGACGTCGCGCGCGGACACATCCTCGATCTCGCGGGGCAGCTCTCGATCGGCGAACTCTGCGCCGCGCTCGCCGACGCGCACACCGTCGTCACGAACGACTCCGGCCCCATGCACATCGCGGCCGCGCTCGGCACGCCGACGATCGGCCTCTTCGGGCCCGAGACGCCGGTCATGTACGGCCCGCTCGGCGAGCGCGCCAGCGCGCTCTGGCGCCCGCCGGTGTGCAGCCCGTGCATCAACGTGCACGAGAACAAGGTGCTGAACTGCGTGCGCGGATTCCCTGAGTGTCTCGTGAACCTCTCCGTGCAGGTCGTGCTGGACGAGACACGCGCCTGGATGCTCGACGCCGAACTGGTGCCCGCCGCTCGCCGCGGCGCGCGCGGCGGACTCCACGTGTTGCGCGGCGGCGCTCGCGAGCACAGCGCGCCGTGAGAGTCCTCCTCCTGAACCCGCCGGGCGAGCGCGTCTACATCCGCGACTATCTCTGCTCGAAGACGACGAAGTCGAACTACCTGTTCCACCCGATCGATCTCGTCGTGATGTCGGGCACGGTCGCGGCCGAGCACGAAGTGCGCGTGCTCGATTGCATGGCCGAATCGCTTTCGATCGACGCCGCGAACGCGCGCATCGACGCGTTCGCGCCCGACGCGATCGTCAGCCTCGTGGGCGCGGTCTCCTGGCCTGAAGACAAGCGCTTCCTGGCCGCGCAATTCGCGCGCGGACGCCGCGTCGCGGCGATCGGCGACGTGCTGCACGAGCACAGCGAGAAGCGCCTCGCCGAGGAACCGTGGCTCGAGCTCGCGCTGCACGATTTCTCGAACGCGGACGTCGTGCGCTGGCTCGTCCGCGATCTCGACGCGCTCGAGGAAGCCACCGTGCGCCGCGCCGACGGCTCGATCGAGCGCCTGAAACGCGGCGCGAAGAAGGGCACGTTCCGCGTGCCGACTCCGCGACACGAGCTCTTCCCGCGCGCCGGCTACCACTTCTCGTTCGCGCGCCGCGAGCCGTTCGCCACGCTGCTCACCGACTACGGCTGCCCCTACCCGTGCACGTTCTGCGTGATCGGCACGCTGGGCTTCAAGACGCGCTCGGTCGAGGACGCGCTGCTCGAAGTCGATCACGTGCGCGCGCTCGGCCTGCGCGAGCTCTTCTTCCTCGACCAGACGTTCGGCGTCGTGAAGAAGCGCGCGCTCGATCTGTGCCGCGGCCTCGAGGAACGCGGGGATCTGTCATGGACCGCGTTCACGCGCCCCGACACGGCCGACGACGAGCTGCTCGCGGCGATGAAGCGCGCCGGCTGCCACACCGTGATCCTGGGCGTCGAGAGCGCCGACGACGCGCGCCTCGCCACCTACAAGAAGGGCTACTCGGTCGATGCGGTGCGCGACGGATTCCGCCGCGTGAAGCGCCACGGCCTGCGGACGGTCGGCACGTTCATCGTCGGGCTCCCCGAAGAGGACGCCGAGTCGCTGCGCCGCACGCTCGAGCTCGCCGTCGAACTCGACCTCGACTTCCTCTCGCTGAACATGGCCGTGCCGCGCTTCGGCACCGCGTTCCGCCGCCAGGCGATCGAGCTGGGCCTGTGCGACGAGGACGACCTCGTCATGGACCAGGGCGGCGCGGACGCGTTCCTGCCGACGAAGCACCTCGAACGCGCGCAGATGCTGCAGCTCAAGAAGGAGATGGTGCGCCGCTTCTACCTGCGCCCGCGCTACCTGATGCGCCGGCTGCGCGACGTCGCGAGTCCGGGCGAGCTGGCCCGGCAGGCGCGCGAGGGGCTGTCGCTCCTCCGGCGGAACTTGTGAAGTTGCGGGCCGGTGGCTGAACTTCCGCGAGGTCGGAGCCACGCGCAGCGACACTTTCGACATCCCGACTTCGACAAGCGCCAGTTCCCGCGAACGTTTTTCACGTTGCCCGGGCAGACAGGCGCCCTAGGGTCGTCCGCCGTGGCCCCGTCAGGAGGCTCCCCGTGACTCGCCGGATCGCATCTCTCGCTCTCATCCTCGTCGCCGCGTCGCCCAGCTCGCGCGCGACCGGCGGTTCGTGCCCGGGCACGCCGCTCGCCTGCTTCGGCTCCGGCTCGCAGACACTCGTCGTGGCGGTGGACCTGCCGCCGCGCGCGCTCGGGCTTCTCGTCGCGGGATCGCGGGCCGATGTCGGACCCGTTTTCGGCTGCGGACGCTGGTGCATCGCCGATCCGCGGCAGCGGCTCGGTACGGTCCACGCGGATGCTGAAGGCACGGCGGTCGTGCGGCTCGAAGGTCGCCCCCATCTCCATGCCGGCGCCGTCGTCCAGATCGTGTGGCGCGACCAGATGAGCGGGATGACGGGCGCGACGGGCGTCGCGCGCTTGCCCGGCTGAGGACGGGCAAGAGGGCGGGCGATGGAGCGTGCCCACGCGCGCGCTGAACCGCGGTCAGCACGCGGGCGGGTTTCCCTCCCTCCGCGGCGAACAAGTGAGCCGAACAAGTGAGCCAGGCTGGTTCGTTCACCGCGATTCACGCACTCCGCGTTTTGCGGTCCGATCCCCTCCGCGGGTACCGTCGCGAGCGATCCCCGCGCTACTTTGCCCCTCCTTCGGCGCGGAGAGTCCCCTCCGGACGTATCCCATGCTGAACCTCACTCTCGCGCTCGTCACCTCGACCCTGTCGCCGATTCCGTTCGCTGAAACCTCGTACACGACCTCGCCGCTGGCGGAATTCCTGACGCCGGCCGCGTCCGCGAACTTCGCGCCCGAGACGAGCGCGTCCGACGCCGCCGACTCGCTGCTCGGCTACACCTACATCGAGGTCGGCGCGGCGAAGAACGACGTGGACGACTTCGACGAGGACGTCGACATCTACTACGGGCGCGGGTCGTTCAACCTGCTCGCGTTCCTCTACCTGTTCGGCGAGTACTCGAACCAGTCCACGGACTTCGGCAACACGGACACCGACGTGATCGAGCTCGGCGCCGGCGCGCACTTCGGCGTGCTCCCGACGCTGGATGTCTTCGCCGAAGTCGGCGTGCTCTTCAGCGACGTGTCGAGCGACATCGACGAGCTGGACGACTCGGAGACCGGCTACCGCGTCGAAGGCGGCGTGCGCTGGCTGGTCCTGCCTTGGACGAGCGGCGGGCTCGAGCTCGACGCCAGCGTCGGCACGATCAGCCTCGACAACCGACTGGGCAGCGACGAGGACCCGACGTTCTTCAGCCTGGGCGCCCGCGCGCACTTCCTGAAGTTCCTCAGCGTCGGCGCCGCCTACGAGAAGATCGAGGACGACGACCAGATCGTGGGGAACGTGCGGTTCTCGTTCTGAGCCGGACCAACCTGCCCCTGACCCTGGACCAGCGCGGCGCGGTGAATGAACGAGCCCGGCTCGTTCATGAACCAGCCGAACCAGCCGGGCTCGCTCGTCGCGCTGCTATCCTGCGGACTTCTCCCCTGAGCTAGAGACTCCGCATGACCACCGCATCCCCCATCGTCGACGTCACCACGCAGACCTTCGTCCAAGAGGTCGTCGAGCGCTCACACGCGACCCCCGTCCTCGTGGACCTGTGGGCGACCTGGTGCGGGCCGTGCAAGACGCTCGGGCCCCTGCTCGAGAAGCTGGCGCGCGAGATGAACGGCAAGTTCGTGCTGGCCAAGATCGACATCGACGCGAACCCGGAGATCGCTGACGCGTTCCAGGTCCAGAGCGTCCCGACCGTGCTGCTCCTGAAAGGCGGCCGCCCCGTCGACGGGTTCGTCGGTGGGCAGCCCGAGCAGAAGATCCGCGACATGCTCGCGAAGCACCTCGGGCCCTCGATCGATCCGCTCGAGGCGGCGCTGGAGCACGAGAAGGCGGGCGAGCCGGCGGTCGCGCTCATGCACGTCGCGGAGCTCGCGGACCAAGAGCCGCCGCACCCGCTGGCGCGCGCGCACCGGGCGCGGCTCTTGCTCGTGATCGGCGAGACCGAGGACGGACGCACGGAATACGAAGCGCTGCCGGAATCGGAAAGGGATTCGGATCCGGGTCGCGCGGCGAAGGCGCTGCTCGCGCTGCAGGCGAAGAAGACCGACCTGGCGCCGCTCGAAGCGGCAGTGAAGGCGAAGCCCGACGACGTGGCGGCGCGCATCGCGCTCGGCCGCGCGCTCCTCGCGGAGAGCCGCGGGGCGGACGGGCTCGAGCAGCTCTACCAGGCCGCGAAGCTCGATCTGCGCTTCAACGACAGCGAACCGCGCAAGGCGATGGTCGAGGCCTTCGAGGCGCTCGGCGGCGCCGACCCGGCCGTCGTCGACTACCGGCGCAAGCTCTCGATCCTGCTCTGCTGATCGGGCTTCTGGACCTCCCCCGTTCCGTGGAAACGGGTTGGGTCACAGCAGCCGTCGCTCGCGGCACGTGGTAGGGACTTCCATGCGAACGCATGGGTCATGGCGCAGTCCGGCAGGCCTGAGCCTTTTCCGGCAACGAATCCATATGATCGCATGGAATTCGTCTAGATCCGCTCCATGCCGACCGATAAGTTGGTCGAAACCATGCGATCTCATGGATCGAAATCGCCGACCGGCCCGGAGTCAGCCGCGCGCGCGTTGGGACAGGCGGTCCGAGCGCGTCGGCGCGCCCTAGGGCTCGACCAACTCGTGCTCTGCGACCTCGCCGGCGTCGGACCGGCCTTCCTCTACTCACTGGAGCACGGCAAGCCGAGCGTGCGCCTGGACAAGGTCGTCGCCGTGCTGGCGGTGCTCGGCCTCGAGTTGCACGTGCGTCCTGGCCGTGCGCTGGTGAGCGCGGACGAGTCTTTGCGCGAGACCGAAGAATGAAGGCGCGCGACGCCGACGCGCTCGACGTGCATCTGGGCGACGAGCGCGTCGGCCGACTCAGCCGGATCGAGCGCGGCGCGCGCTTCGCTTACGACGCCGATTGGGTGCGTCGTCACGACGCGGATCCGAACCACTCGATCGCGGTCCGCATGCCGGTGCGCGCCGCGCCCTACGACTGCGCGGGCGTGAACCTCCATCCGTTCTTCGCGGGGCTCTTACCCGAGGGCTTGCGCTTGAAGGCCTTGGTGCGCGCCGTGAAGACCTCCGAGGACGATCTCTACTCGTTGCTCGCCGCGATCGGACCGGACACGGTCGGCGACGTGTCCGCGACGGCGGTGGGCGCCGTGCCCGACGAGCGCGCCCGGGAAGCGCCTCCAGGTCCTTGGTCGCAGGTGCGGTTCCGCGAGCTGCTCGAGGAGAGTCTGTCGCTTGGAGCCGTGGTCGAACACAGCTCGGTGGCAGGCATCCAGCCCAAAGTCTCGACCGCGATGATTTCGTTCCCCTTGCGCAGGCGCGGAGCGCAAGGACGCTACTTGCTCAAGCTCTCGCCGGCGGATCTGCCGCGGTTGGTCGAGAACGAAGCGTTCTTCATGACGGCCGCGCGCGCGGTCGGGATCCCGACGGCAAATGTCGAGCTCGTGCACGACGCGCACGGCGAGGCCGGTCTGCTCGTCGAGCGTTTCGATCGCGTCGTGACCCGAGCGGGCTCCGTCGAGCGCCTGCACCAGGAGGACGTCTGCCAACTCCTGGATCGCTACCCGGCGGACAAGTACCGCCTGAAGCTCCAGGACGTGAGCGACGCGCTCGATGCGACCTCGGCGCCGATCGTCGCGCGCCTGGAGCTCTTGCGCATGCAGGCGTTCTCGTACGCGATCGCGAACGGCGACCTCCACGCCAAGAACATGAGCGTGCAGCGTCGCGCTGGATTGGTGTCCTTCACGCCGGCTTACGACCTCCTTTCCACTCTGCCGTACGGCGATGCCAAGCTCGCGCTGCCCTTCGAGGGGCGCGACGAGCGACTCACCTGGAAGCACTTCGCTGCGTTCGGAGAGCGCAATGGCGTGAGCGCGGCGTCGGTGCGGCGCGTGCTCGCGAGCCTCGTGAAGCGACTGTCGCCCTTCGTCGACCGCATCGCGGAGATCGGGCTCTCCGGAAAGGCGACGCGCCACCTGGAGAAGACGATGGTCGTGCGACTGAGCGCGCTCGAACCGGAGTAAGGAGTCTGGCTCTCCTCCGCCGTTCTCGCCCTCACACCGCTGAGCTCGCCGTTGCGTGCAGCGAGAACGGCGGAGGAGAGCCTGACTCCGTACCCTCCGTACCCTGACTCCGTACCCCCCGATGGACGGCCACAGGACGGAGGGGAGCCTAATGGCATTGACCCCCTCGGAGGGTGGCCCTCTCATCCCATCTCCGTGCCACGTCGACTACCGGCGCAAGCTCTCAATCCTGCTCTGCTGATCGAACTTGGCCTGCTGTCCGCGCGGCGGATACACCCCGGTCACCTTGTTCCAAAACACCTGCAGCGCCTCGCGCAGCACGCGCACGTAGCTCACCGCGCGGACCGTGCTGCCCAGTTGGTGCTCGACGCGCACCGGGATCTCGATCGCGCGGTGGCCGTAGCGGCGCGCGAGGTACAGCACCTCGAAGTCGAAGCCGAAGCCGTCGAGCTTGTTCACCGCGAAGAGCTCCTTCGCGACGTCGGTGCGGTACAGCTTGAAGCCGCACTGCGTGTCGTGGAAACCCGGCACGACCAGCGCCGCGATCACGAGCCCGCCGATCGCGCCCAAGAACAGGCGGAACTTCGGGTACACGATGTCGTTGCCGGGCGCGCGCTTGCTGCCGATCACGATCGGCGCTTCCTCCGAGCGCGCGGCGAGCTTCTCGAGCTCGCGGATCGGGATCGCCAGGTCGGCGTCGGCGAAGAGGATCCACGGCCGCGTCGCCGCCTGGACACCCGTGCGCACCGCCGCGCCCTTGCCGCCGTTCGGGCGTCGCAGGACCTTCACGCGGTCGCCGAACTTGCGCTCGACCAGCTCGCCGGTGCCGTCGGAGCTGCCGTCGTCCACCACCAGGAGCTCGAGCTGATCCAGGTGGGTCGCCGACCAGGCCAGGATCTTTTCGATCGTGGCTTCGATCCGCAGCGCCTCGTTGTAGGCCGGCAGGACGATGGTGAGGTCGCGGATCAAGGCGTCGCCCTAGCCCAGAGGGCTCCGAACCCTACGTCGGCAGGTCGGAAGCGGCAACCGCACGAACCGCTCGGCCGCGCGAATCGTCGCCTGGTCCACATCCCGAGCCCGCTCGTCGCGCGTCGGCCACGTTCACCTGGAACCGGATGAGCGCTGGCTCCAGGCCGCTCGTGCCCCATCGAGGTCCAGGGGATCCGTGCTCGCCGGCGGCCAATGCGTCGGCCCCTGCGCGCCGCAGCGCGAGCAAACGATCACGCGATTGTTCCGCTCTTGGTCGAAGGGAATGGAGACGACGGTACTGACGTTGGATCCGCAGAACGGGCAGGGCGGCATCTTGTTGTCCACGCGGATCGCGATCTTCAGCGGCTGCGGCGGCTCATTCGTCATCAGGGGGTCCTCCTCGCGTCCTCGGGCATGCCTGCGCCGCATCGCGCGACGCAGCCAGGGGCGGACAGCAAATCGCAAACCCGTGCGCGAGTCCAGCGTACTCGCCCCAACTTGTCCCGTGGACGCCCTGCGGGCCAACTGGGCCGGGCGTAGAGAACTCGCGCGAGCGCGGGTTCTTCGGGCCTGCCTCGCCCGCCCGGATCGCAACCCCAGGATGTCCGTGGGACAGTGCCCGTCCAGGCCGGCTCGCGCCCGCAGTTCCCGAGGACCCGCGATGCACTTCCCGGTCGGAGCCCTGATCGCGCTCCTCGCCCTGATCGCCTCCTGCGGGCCGGCTTCCGAGTCCGCCTTCCCCGTGAGCGCTTGGGCGCGTGCGACGATCTCGGGGCGCGTGTTCGAGCCGCACACACGGAGCACCCCATGGACCTCGGAACCTCGGGCAAGCAAGCCTTCGTCCGATGACCGACGATTCGATCTTCGAAGCCGTGCGCGACGCGCCGCTCGTCCTCCCGACGGCTCCGAGGCGGCGATGGCGGATCACACCGACGGCCAGGCGATCTACACGGCGAATATCGTCCTCGGTCGAGTCGCTCTCGCACGCGGCGATCGCGCCGCCGCGCTGGATCACCTCGCACGCGCCGGGAAGACGCGCGGATCTGCGGTGCTCGGCTCTTTCGGACCTGAGCTCGAGCTCGCTGACGAGCTGCTGCAACTCGGCGAGCGCGCGGCGGTCTCGTCGTTCCTCGTCGAGGTCGAGCGCTTCTGGATCTCCGGCCGCGAGCGCGTCGCCGCGTGGCGGGCCGCGATCGAGGGCGGCGAGTCCCCGCGGCTGGATCGATTCCGGCGCTGAACCTCGCCGCTCGCGCCGTATCTCAGGGAGGATGAACTCCATTCCATGCCCGCACTGCGCTGGATCTTCCCGCTCACTCCTCGCCACCGACTGGCGTGCTTCGTGGTGTTCCTGTCGCCCGTCACCGTGGCCGTCATCTGCGGAGCGATGTACGTCGGCACGCTGAAGAGTCGATCGCGATCCGGCAATCAAGACGCGCTGAAGTTCACGGTGACCGTCGCGCTCGCGCTCGCCGGGCCGGTCACCAGCGCCGTCATGTCCGTGCGGCCCTTCCATTTCGTGCTGCAATTGTTCATCGCGATCGGTGTAGCGCTCGACCTCGTCGTCGCGCGCACGCGCGTCGGGACGTGGCACCTCGGAGCGATCGTCGTGGCGACGCTCCTCTGGCACGGCGCCGGCTTGGTCCTCTTCATGAACGCCGCTCTAGCGACGTGAGAGCGGCGGCGGCCGAAGCGAGGCTTCCGCACGGCCTTCGGCCGGCCGCCCAAGCCGTGTATCCGTGCGCTGTGCGAGTTCAGCGCTGCGCCAGGCACCACTCGATGCACCTTTCCGCGGCCTCGACCGGATCCGTCGCGTCGAAGCGCTCGGCGAAGGTCTTGCCCTTCTGCCCGTGCCGATACAGCGGGTCGTAGTAGTGCTCGAGCAAGAGGCGCACGAGCTCGTCCGTCCGCCCCGTGTCGAGCAGCGCGACGAGCCCCGGACCGATGTGCGCCTGCGCCATGCGCGCTTCGACTTGCGGGAGTTGCGCCCGCAGTTCGATCCGTCCGCGTTCCGTCGCCAAGTAGTCGGTCGTGAGCACGTCGATGCGCCGTTCGACGCTCGCGACGAGCTCGATGTTCGTCGCCGATTCCATCGCCGACCAGAAGCGCGGCGGCAGGATCACGTCACCGACTTTGCGGCTCTCGCCCTCGACGATCAGCGCGGGCCCCAGCGGTCGGCGCATCCGCGCGGCGAAACGGCTCTCGAACGTCTTCTGCGTGCAGGGCTCCAGTCCGACCATGCCGAGCAGGGAACTGCGATGGCCGGCGAGACCCTCGAGGTCGATCACGGATTCCGGCGCGAGGCGCTCGATCTGGCGCAGCACGAGCGTCTTGCCCACGCCCGTCAGCCCGCGTAGCACGAACAGCGGCGGTGCGTCGTACCTGGCGAGCTGACGCATCACCTCCGCGCGATAGCCCTTGTAGCCGCCCTCGAGCAACGTCGCGTCGCGCAAGCCCAGCTCGCGCACGAATTGCAGCACGCTGCGCGAACGCATCCCGCCGCGCCAGCAGTGGAACACGACCGGATCGCGCGGCGGCTGGTCGGCATCGGCCGCGAGGAGGAACGACGACATCCGTTCGATGCCGTCACCCGTCAGTGAGTCCACCCGGTTCTCGAAGTCCATCGCGTCCGGCGTCCAGCCGGTCGCGGCCGAGATGTCGGACACGAGCGCGCCGATCTTCGCGCGCACGATCTCGCGCGCAGCGACGAAAGCGTTCTGCGGCGAATCCTGCACGTAGAGCGTGCCCACGAGAGCGCGCTGCACATCATCGAAGAGCGGCACGTTCACCGCGTTCGGCACGTGATCCTCGGCGAACTCGCTTGGGCTGCGCAGATCGACGATGCGCGCGCCCGGATGCTCGGTCAGCTCGCGAGCCGTGATCGTGGGGAATGTGATGCGCATGGGCCCGGGGGTCGAGCCCTGAATCTACCCGCGCGACGACCCGGCCTTGCTTGCGATCAGCGCCGGCGCGGACCGTCCGGACGATCGCCGTGACGGCCGTGAGGTTTCGAGAAGCGCTCCCGCAGCGCGCGCTGGAACTCGTCGAGCGGCAATTGCTCGAGCGCTTCGATCTCGGCCGGGGTGGCCAACTGGTTCTCGCGCAGCACAACCACGACGCGCTCGCGCACGATCTTGGTCACGAGCTCGCGCCGTTCGCCGCTGGAGAGCTCGGCGTAGCGCAGGTGATCCGACGGCCGAGGCCGCGCGGCTTCGAGCAGCTTCATGCGGCCGGCCATCGATTCGGGACCGGGCCGGCCGCGGTCCGATCCCGGACCGCGCGGGTCGCTGGATCTGTGCGCGCGCTTCAGCTTCGCGATCTCGGCCATGCGCTCGCTTTGCGGCAGCGCGTCGAGGCGCGCGATCTCGGCCGCGTCGAGGCCGTACTTGCGCTTCAACAGCTCGACGATCATCTCGCGACCGCGCTCGCGCATCTTGCTCTCGTACTCGAGGAGCATGCGCGGTCGCTGATCCGCCGGAGCCTGCTCCAGCTTCTCGCGCCACGCATCGGGCAGCGCGCCGTGGATGCGCGCCATGCGATCCTTGCCGTCGATCAACGCGAGATCGCGCAGCAGCGCGCGTCGGCGCGCCGGGTCGAGTTCGTCGACACGCGCGCGAGCTTCGGGGGGCAGCCGCTCCTCGGCCCGACGCATAGCTTCGGCCAGGAGTTTGGCGCGATCCTCGAGCGAGGCGCGATCGTGCGCCGGCATCGCGCGCAGGCGGTCGAATCGATCGCGCAGACGCGCCTGTTCAGCGGGCGACAATTGTTCCCAACGCGTGCGCGCTTCGTCGAGGCGACGGTCTTGCGCCGAGGACGGGAGCGCGCAGATCAGCGCGATCAAGAGCACCAGGATGCGACGGAGCGCGGACATGTTGCTCAGCCCTCCCCTTCGAGCTCTTGGAGCAAGGCTTCGTCCATGGTCGGCAGCGTCTCGGCCCCGTCGCTGATCAGCACGTCCCAGTTCTCGAGCACGTCGAGCGCCGCGAGCACTGCGTCGTCCACATCGGAAGTGGCCGACGCCACGCGCACTTCGGTGCCGGCTCCCGATCCGGTCGAGCGCGGCACGACTTGCGGTGCGCGGGGGGTCTCGTTCGGCGGCGTCGGGATCGACTCGTTCACGTACTCGACGGGCTTCACGCCGCGCTGCGCGGAATCCGGTCGCGCGATCCAGACCAGCGCGGCGATCGCCGCCGCCGTCGCGGTGACGACGACGAAGCGCCAGATCGTGCGCCGCGGCGCAGGCACGCGGCGCGCGAGACGCAGCGCGATGAGCGTGCGCTCGCTCAATCCAGATGGCGCCGCGACGACATCCAGTTCGAGCAGTCGATCCAGATCGTCCCGCGCGCCACGGCCGCCCGATCGGCGGGCGAGACTCGCCAAGACGTTGCGCGCGAGTCCGGCCGGCGGAGCTTCCGCCTCGACGACGTCGAGCAGGCGGTCGAGGCGGTCCTCCTGACGCGTGATCGAGAGCCGCGCGAGGACGCGCTCGCGCACCTCCGGCGCGAGCCGCGGTTCGGGCAAGCTGGCCAGCAGCGACTCGAGCGCTTCTTCCGCGGCGAGCAGCGTGCGGCACTCCGCGCACGTGTACAGGTGCTCGTGCCACGACAGCTCGACGAGTCGTTCCGGCGCGGGACGCCCCGTCAGGTGGCGCTCGAGCAACAGACGGAAATCGCGACAAGGGGCGTTCACGCGATCTCTCCTTTCAGGAACGGTGCGAGCCGTTCGCGCAAGCTCTCGCGCGCGCGGTGCACGAGCGACTTCACCGCCTTCTCCGAGATGCCGAGCACGTGGCCGATCTCGTCGTAGGGCATCTCGTCGTACTTGGCGAGGATCAGCGCCATGCGCTGTTGGTCCGGCAGCGCCTGCACCGCCGCGCGCACGGCCGCGACCGCGTCGCCGCGCGCCATGTCGTCCCCCGGATCGGGCACGTTCTCGTCCGCGAGGCGCGCGAGTCCATCGCGCGCGAACTCGCCGTCGTCGCCGCGAGCGCCGGTCCCCACCTCGCGCTTGCCCGCGCGCTGCGTCTCGTTGACCGAGAGGTTGAAGACGATCCGGTAGAGCCACGTCGAGAAGCGCGCCGTCGGCTCGTACCGGTCGCGCGCGCGGATGACGCGCAGGAAGACCTCCTGCACCAGGTCCTCGCGCGCGCCATGGCTGTGGACGAAGCGCGTCAAGAGCGCCCACACCTGTCCCGAGTACGCCTGGACGAGTCGGTCGAACGCGGACTCGTCGCCGGCCTTCCAGGCCAGCATCAGGCGCACGCCGGGATCGTCGAGGTGGTTCGGTTCCATGTCGGGCCGCGATTCCGTCGGACGCGCAAGATCTCGAGCTGCGCGCGAGGTCGGTCCGCGCATCCTCGTATCGAGCGTCGGCGCGAACCTACGAAACCGGCGACCCGCGCGCAGGTTCCGGCCCTGAGGCGCCTCGCTACGGGACTTTCTCGACGGCCCGGGGGGAATCGATTTCCACCGGCCGCAAGACGCGCCACCGAGCGGGCGGCCAGACGACGGCCACGGGTCGGCCGACGATCTCACGAGCTGGGATGGGGCCCGAATCGCGGCTGTCGCGGCTCTGGCTCGAGTGGTCGCCGAGTAGGAAGTATTGGTCCGGCCCCAGCTCGCACGGCGCGCCGACGCCGAACGCGCCGCGGTCCGTATACGAGAAATCGCGCAGGATCCGCACGCCGCGGAACTCGAAGCGCCCCTGGTCGCCCCCGAACCAGACGCGGTAGCCGATGCTGCGTCCCTCGCGCGTCGTGTCGGACGGAAAGAAGGAGTTCTCGCGGTAGTCGGCCGTGAGCGGCTCGGCGCCCTCGATCTCGAGCCGCAGTACGTTGTCGCGGTTTTGGAACGCGACGCGGCGCGGCTCGCCGAGCGGCCACGCGATCCGCGCTTTCGCCAGCACGTGCAGGTCGTCGCTGCCATCGCGGCGCGTCAGCGCGGCATCGCACGAACCGTCGTCGTTCGCCTGGATCAGCGCCTCGAACGAGTCGTTCTGTTCGGCGAGCCCGATGCGCAACTGCGAGCGCGGGTCGCGCGCGACGATGTGGAATTCGACACGCGCGTCGCTGGCCTGGCTCGTTCCGCGCACGAGCTCACCGCGCGGCCCGAGGTAGTCGTCGTTGAAGTGGTCCTGGAAGCGCAGGACGCCGAGCCGGGAGTACGCGTCGCGCGGCACGCCGCGCGCGTCGAGATCCGCCGCGCCCGGCCGCACGCTCCACAGCCGACGTTGCGCGGCGGCGATCGGGAACCGCTCGTCGAGCGCACGCGCGTCCTGGTCGTAGACCACGACCCACGGCGGGCGCGGCGCGTAAGCGGCCAATCGGCGGCCGTTCACGAGCACGTCGCCGCCCGCGATTTGGACCGACTCGCCGGGCAGGCCGAGCACGCGCTTCACGATCGGCGCGTCGTCGCCGGGCCGCTGCGCGACGACCAGATCCTGCCGTGCGGGAGGCGCGTCGGTGTAGCGCACGAAGACCCACTCGCCCGAGCCTTCCGCGCCCCACAAAGTCGGCTCCATCGAGCCCGAATCGACGTGGTAGAAGTCGCCGACGAACGTGCGCACGAAGAGGAGGCCGGCGACGACGATCGCGAGCGTCCAGGTGCCTCGGACGAGCACTCGGCGCGCCTTGGACGGAGGCGCGGATTCGGCCGCGTCCGCTCGCGAGACCTCGTTCGACGCCGCCATCGGCCGCGCAGGGTAGCCGGTGGACGCGCCCGACAAGCCGCTCTCGCCGGCCTGGCCGTCCGTTGCTGACCGAATCTGACGGTACGGTGCCTGGAACGACCCCGACACTTTCGCGCCAAACCGAACAGCGCAGCTGTACCGTCCGGGCGAAAGTGTCGGGGTCGTTCCAGGCACCGTACCGTCAGATTCGGTCAGCAACGGACGGCCA
>Ga0163144_10013573_pt1 | contig 16987 bp, 15 predicted proteins | sample OliLak19BULKMAT1_FD_123175 | JGI IMG/M metagenome (GOLD analysis project Ga0163144, IMG submission 123175) | Freshwater microbial mat bacterial communities from Lake Vanda, McMurdo Dry Valleys, Antarctica - Oligotrophic Lake LV.19.BULKMAT1 | ecosystem: Environmental > Aquatic > Freshwater >... | reverse complement strand
TTTGTGATTTGTGATTTGCGATTCAGCCACGGATGTGGCGACAGATGGTAGCCCCACGCTTCAGCGTGGGGTTTGGGTTCAAACGAAGTCCAAAAGGCCTGAAGGGCCGACAGGAAATCGTGGATGTAGCGAATTCCTGTCGCGGCATTGCGGCTGGGAATCAATGTAGGTTGGGCATTCTTGTCCGACGTGCGATTCCAGGGAAACTCGACGGGCAGGAATGCCCATCCTACAGAAGACCGAGTGCCGTTGATTGCAATCGAAATGGATAACACCACATGATTCTGAATGGACCGGTGAACCCGTGACGAAGTTCGTGATGTTTTCTACACTGTTGATCACCCTCCCATCCACTCAAGCTTTGCAAGTACAGGTTCCATGAAAGCCATTCGACTCGAAGAACCAAAGAATTTTCAATATGTCGATGTCGCCGATCCGGGACAGCCGGGGCCGGGACAGGTTCTGGTGCGGACGCATCGCATGGGAGTCTGTGGCACTGATCTCAGCGGCTGGCTCGGCAAATTCCCGTTCTTTCGCTATCCACGGATTCCGGGCCATGAACTGGGAGTCGAAGTGCTGGCTGTCGGCGACGGCGTGACGAACGTCGCGACCGGTGATCGTTGCAGCGTGGAACCCTACATGAACTGCAGCAAATGTTTTGCGTGTCGGCGTGGCCAGAGTAACTGCTGCTGCACGTTGAATGTCATCGGTGTGATGATCGACGGCGGACTGTGCGAAAGGTTTCTGATCCGCGCCGACAAGCTGCATCCTTCAAAGAAGTTGACGTATGAGCAACTGGCGTTGGTGGAAACGCTGGCGATCGGCTGTCACGCGACAGATCGTGGTGCCTCACAGAAGGGCGATCATGTCCTGATCATCGGGGCAGGGCCGATCGGCCTGGCGACGCTGGAATTCACGCGGCTGACCGGTGCGACGGTCACGGTCATGGACATGGTGCCGTCACGTCTGGAATTCTGTCAGAAGAACTACGGAATCAAACATACGATTGAGTTCAAAGGCGATGGCAGTGAGCTGGAACAAATGCAGGCCATCACCAACGGTGACATGTATCCTGTCGTCACGGATGCGACCGGCAACAAGTATTCGATGGCCTCAGCAATGAAATATGTGGCGCATACCGGATCGCTGGTCTACGTGGGCATCACGACGGAAGAAATCACATTTGCACACACGACATTGCATCGTCCGGAAATGACGCTGAAGGCATCACGGAACGCAATGCCCTCGGATTTCAGTCGCATCATTCGCCTGATTGAAGACGGCACGATCAACACAACGCCGTGGATTACACATCGGACGCTGTTCCAGAACATGGTGGCGGACTTTGAATCCTTCACTCGTCCGGAAACCGGCGTCCTCAAAGCCATCGTGGATGTCTCGATGGCGTGATGGGTCAGCAGTAACGTCAGCGTTTGGCGAGCGGTGCGGCGTCAGCCCACCGGTACAACAGCGAATCTTATATGTAGCCTGGACATTCATGTCCGAGATCCTGGCCATGCACCGTCGCATTGACGAACGACTGTCAACGCACAATAACCTTCGCATCGGCCGTGTTTTATGGTCGTGCGACGGACATGAATGTCCATCCTACATCGCCTCATTGGCGACTCGGCCAGTACGCCGTCATCGCCGACAACGGCCAGCCTCGCCGAATCAGCCCGGAAGAAATCGGCCAGCTACTGGACAAGCAGGCGAAAATGAAGCGGAACCCGGTACCTGAGTAGCCCGGTGTTTGCTGTGATCTGAAGGATTTCGCGTGACACGGGCTTTCGTAACCAATTTCTAAACTTCAGCCTCACTTCAGTGATTCAACCGCCGAAAACAGAATCCGATAGAATCAGGAAAGTTGAATTTGTAGGGTGTGACAAGCGGCAGCGCAGGCACACCACAACAGGATTTTGGTGTGTCTACCGCGTAAAACATTTCATACCCTAACTTCGTGAGCTGTTTTCAAGTGGTGGATCAGCTGTTCTGCGGCTCTTTCTTTTCGAAGATTCTTGGGGAGAGCGGTGACATCTCGGCATTCAATGCCTGATACTCTTTCCATTGTTCAGGAAGATTGGCGTCCATGAAGATGGCTGAGGTTGGGCACTCGTGAGTGCATGCCTCGCAATCGATACACTTCTCCGGGTCGATAAACAGCATGGATTCGCCTTCGTGAAAGCAATCGCAAGGGCAAACGACAACGCAATCTGTGTATTTGCAGTTAAAACACGGTTCAGCAACAACATGAGTCATTGAAGGCTCCCGAGACAAGTGGAATTCTGTGAATTGACGTCCACTGGCTGATGCAGACCCGGGCCAGGTGAGCGGACAGGAAAATTGGCTGGAATGAATAATTCAAGAAATTGCACATCAGGGGACTCACATTCCCCGCCCGCCTGAACACCGGCCACTGGAAGAAATGCCCCCTCGATGTAAATTCAGGAACGAATGATGCCGGATCTCAACTCATCATCCGCTCGGATCTTTGCCAGTGTCGTTGCTGACGAACCGGACGCAGCCGCGAAGTTGTTTCATCGCTATTTGCGGAGGCTGTGCCGGCTGGCGCAAACGCGGATCGGGGCTCAACTGGCGCGTCGTATCGACGCGGAAGATGTGGTGATGTCCGCTTACCGCAGCTTCTTCATCAACGCCAAAGCAGGGCGCTTCTGGATTCAGGAATCCGGTGACCTCTGGACATTGCTTGCGAAGATTACTCTCCGCAAATTGTATCGATCGGCGGCACATCATTCGGCAGAGAAGCGTTCGCTCCATCGAGAATCACAGGACCGCAATTCAGGCAATCTTCATGAATGGGTGATTTCTGAACAACCAGCAATCGACGAAGCGGTGGCTCTGGCGGACGAGGTCGAAGCGGTACTTCGCGCCTTGCCGATTCCATACCGTCGAGTCGTCGAACTGCGTTTGCAGGGCGAATTGATGGCAGACATTGCCGAAAATGTGGCATTGTCCGAACGCACGGTTCGACGAATTCTAGCCGATCTCGAATCGCGGATGCGACTGCGACATGGCCCGCACGAGAATGAGACGATTCGAGTCGTCGCTTGTCCGGAGGTCAAAACCCCGGATGTCCCTTCCCCCAAAAATGAACCGATCGACCAGTTCTCTTTTGCCGATTTGGTCTTAAAGCAACTTATCGGCGCTGGCGGTATGGGGAAAGTCTATCGAGCTGCTCATAAAGTGACAGGCGAAGAAGTGGCGGTGAAGTTTCTTCGCAAGGAACTTCAGGATTCACCACCAATCGTCAAAAGATTTCTGGCAGAAGCGGCCGTCGTAAGGCAGCTGCAGCATCCCGGCATTGTGCGCGTCAATGGGATTGGGCAGACGAATGCCGGAGTCTGGTTTATCGTGATGGACTTGATCAGAGGCAAGAACCTTGCTGATCGAATCGCTGCAGGCATTCCCGCAGTGGACGACGCCGTAAGCTGGACCACGCAGGTGGCCGAGGCACTTCATGTTGTACATGGTGCTGGCATTATCCATTGCGATCTGAAGCCCGCGAATGTCCTGCTGAATTCTGACGGGCACGTCGTCATCACGGATTTCGGACTGGCGCGAACCACCTTTTCGGCAAGTGGTTCTGAGAACCTCATTGCAGGGTCTGCGCCCTGGATGTCACCGGAACAGATTGATCCAGTATTTGGGACGATCAACCATCGGACCGATATCTATGGCCTCGGTGCGCTGCTCTACACATTACTGACTGGCCTGCCTCCATTTAAGGCGTCCCGTATTCCTGATGTCCTGGCTCAGATTGTCAGTGAACCTCCGATTGCGCCGTCTCAATTCCGCTCCGAAATCCCGCCGGATCTTGAAGCTCTGTGCATGCAGTGTTTGATAAAAAGCCCGGCGCAACGCCTTGCATCTGCAACTGAGTTCCTGCGCATGATTCGGGCCTGCGTCGGCGTTCAACGAAATAATTCTGACGACACGACCAATTTGATCTGAAACGATCCATTAACCATGACATGCCGAACACAGGGGATCAACCGTGTCGTTGGTGAACAAGAAGTTGAATGATGTTCGCAGGCAGCGGATGCAAGAGATGGGTTCCATCTTTTTCAGCATCGCATTCCAGTCGACTCGAAAGATTCGCTTCTCGGATTTCTGGCGAGATTCAATTGCTTCCGCTGTCGGCGCGATGTTGGTTTCGACTGCGTGGCGAGACTTCAGGCTGGTCGAGCAATTTCATTCCCCATTACTGCACCTCGACTTCTACGGTCATATTCCGTACGATACGGTCATGAGTACAATACTGAGTCTTCGATTGCCCGCTTCAATTCACAAGCAGCTGGTGGCCTATGCTGAGCAGGATGGTGTTTCGATGAACCAGTTCATCGCGACTGCTATCGCTGAAAAGCTGGCGTCTTTAGCAACCGTCGAGTACCTGGAGCAGCGGGCGCAGAACGGCAGTCGAGACAAATTCAATGCGGTCCTGTCCAAAGTTCCCGACAGCAAACCTGTGGGCGATGAACTGGACGTGGACTCAGGCACCTGATTCATCGGTGTGTGCCACGTCATGAGCCGTGGCAGGTTGCGCACAGGGGATCGACGGTGTCGTTAGTGAACCAGAAATTGAATGATGTTCGCAGGCAGCGGCTGCAGGACATGGGTTCCATCTTCTTCAACATCGCATTCCAGTAGACTCGAAAGATTCGTTTCTCGGCTTTTCTCTGAATCTCAACGTCGATGGCCACTGCCGGAATGCGAAACTCTGCCAGCACGATCGGACGCAGCACGGCACTGAACAGGTAGCGTTCATCCAGTTCGCTGAGTTTTCTCTGTAACTCCAGCTTCACCGCTTTCTGGCGAGATTCAATCTCTTCCGCTGTAGGGACGGTCTTTGTGCGTTTATTGGGCGTTGAACTTTCTCGCTGCAGTGCGCGGTAGTAGTCCTGAAGGCGCTTGCGGTCTCGTTCGCGCCGAGCATCGATGCGCTGCAGAAAAGAAGTTGCCTGACGCATTGTCTCGGCTTCCGCAACATGCAGCGCCAGATCAAGAGTGGCACTGGAATCTGATGGAGAATCTTTGGCCGGTCGGAGATCGCCAAGGTTCAGCAGTTCACTCAACGGCACGACAACTCCAGAGCGGGAATTCAGCGTCACCGACACCAGCGATTCCCATGTTTCTTCCGACTGCAGTGTGACGTGAAACCACCAGGCGTGGTACGGCACCGTCGTGACGCTTCCATCCAGCACTTTGGCTCGAGCGTTCTGCCAGCCGAATGACGCTTCCACGGCTGTGGCGAATTCCGTTTTACGAACCGGTAAATCATCGATCGCAAATGCCCCAACTGACGGCACAAAATGGCGCAGGGTCCGCGCGGCGAGATCGACGAATTCTCCGCCCAGTGACAGGACCAGTCCCTCGTCACCTGGTTGAGTCTTCACGAGGAACGATTCGTTGTGCTGTCCGAGACTTTCCGCCAGATCTGGCGGGACGATGGCTGTTGCCTGCGATCCATCGGACTGCCAGTCGATGATACCGCCGGAATTTTCGACAAGGGCCGTGGCAAATTCCACAAGCTGTGATTCCACGCTGCTGCGACTCATTCGTAGTCCTCACCAAACAAAGCGTCGTCCAGATTTTTGGCGTCAAGATATTTTTCCTGAGCAGCCACCAGCGTGTCGCCCAGAGTTTCGAAGTCGGCATCCAGTTGCTTATCGTCAGGAGCTTTCTGCCAGAGCTGCAGCACCAGCGATTCAAATTCCTGGCCATCGTCAAGGTTACCAAGGATCGAGCCGACTTCGCCAACGACCAGTTCAAACATGCGAATCTTGTCGTTCAACAATTTCAGAATTCGGGACTCCAGCGTTCCTGCCGTACACAGATTGAAAATGAACACATCCTGAGTCTGTCCGAAGCGGTGAATTCGTCCGATTCGCTGTTCAATTTTCATCGGATTCCACGGCAGGTCAAAATTGATCAGCGTGTCCGCAAACTGCAGGTTGCGTCCTTCCCCGCCAGATTCCGTACACAGCATCACATTCACCGATGACTTCAGCTGTTCGACAGCCGCGTCTTTGTCAGTCGATGATTGCTCGCCTGAAAATGTTGAGTAGGAAATCGCCGCTTCCGTGAGCAGCGATTGCAGCCGGTGCAAAGTGCGGATCGAGGCTACGAAGACCAGAACTTTGTGGTCATGGCTTTCCTTCAGGAGTTGCAGCAGTTTTTCGTCCTTGGCAGAATGCGAGATTCTTCCGGCGCGTTCGCACAATTGGCGAGCCCGTTCGTCTCGTTCCGCAAGTGGCTGAAGCGTCGCAGCGGCCGTTGCCGGATGACTGCCAATCGACGTCAATATCGCATGCAGCCGCATGCGGGAGATGCCTGCAGGTCCGTTCGCGTTGGCACGTGGCGTATCCATTGATTCTGTCGATGACACATCCAGTTCTTCGGGACTCTCCTGTTCAGCGTCATCTGGATTCGTACGCGCTGCCGTCGCCAACTGGTCACGCAGGTACTGCTGAATGTCGATGAGCAGTTGCGATTCTTCCTCACCTGGCGTTGCAACGATTGTCTGAGCATAACGCGGAGGTAGATTGATCTGCACCAGGCCACGCGTGTTTCGAATCATGACTTCGCCCAGAAGGTCGCGCAGTCGATGCCGATTACGCGGATCGCGAGGATTTCCACGCGTCACGAATTGCTTCTTAAAGTCGGCTTCGGTTTTCAGATGACCAGGTTCCAGCAGCGTCAGCAGGCTGTGCAGTTCGACGAGATTGTTCTGCACGGGTGTCGCGGTGAGCAGAAACATGTGGCGACGTTGCAGCGAGTTGACGAGCTTCCAGAGTTTTGTCGAACGGTTTCGACAGTGGTGGGCCTCATCGACGATCACCAGATCCCACTGTGCCGATGCAATCGCTTCCGGCCTGCGGCCGGATCGGGCAAACGATGTGGAAACCAGAACACGATCATGCGTCGCCCAGAATTCGTCGCGGCTGCTGGTCGCTGTCCTTGGTGCGATCCTGAAGTCGAGGTGAAACTTGGAAGAAAGTTCTTCGTGCCACTGACTGACCAGAGGATTCGGGACCAGAATCAACACACGTTTGATCAGTCGTCGCAACAGGTATTCGCGAAGAAGCAGGCAGGCCTCAATGGTTTTACCGAGACCGACCTCGTCTGCCAGCAATACGCGGCCTCGAAAACGCCGCATCACTTTGCGGACCGTTTCAATCTGATGGGGCAGATGTTCGACTCCTGTGAGTCCATCCAGACACAGCAGTTCGTCAAATCCTCGCAGCAACTGCAGACGGGTGTGCGTGAGATGCAGCTGAAGCTGTTCGCGAGTCGCAAGGTTCTTCGTCGTCGAGAATTCGGAAAGGTCCGTCCGAAAACGGATTGGAATCCCACCAGGACTAAACGACGTTCGGACGTGGGCTGCATCGTCTGCGATGATCTTTCCCGGGGTTGCGTCAAACATCGAACTCGTCGCGGCAGTTTCTGTCTTCATTGACAACGCTCCATGCATCCATTCAGGGCCGAATTCCAGGGCGAGCAATATTCTACAGAGTGGATTCCCAAACGGCAATTGTCTGATGGGCAGCCAGGTTTGTTGCCATCCGCCAGCGGGATGTTGATTTACAGTCGGCCGGACAAAGCGCCGGGCCGCGTTCTTCAAGCTCGGTTCAAAGCTGCGATTCCGGTAGCTTGGACATTCATGTTCGAGGTATTCGCCAAACTCCGTCGCATTGCCGGACCGCTTTCAAGCCACAGCAACCTTCGCTTCCACAGTGTTTCATGGCCATGCGACGGACATGAATGTCCATCTTACATACGATCGTTTCCATCCGAAAATCCTCAAAATCAGAGTATTTGATTCCGCTCTCTTCAATTCCGGGCTATCAAAGGTGGCGAAACAGCGCGCGGCAATATAGTCTTAACACAATGATTTCGATGATTTCGGTGGCTGCAGTTTGAAGCTGAGCATTCGACGTTCCACGACGTCACGAGAGAGAGGGAGAAATTGCCATGAGCGAAGGCCGCGCGGATGACGCAATGCGTCGTCGTTGTCTGATTCTGGATAAGCAACGCCTTACAGATGTGGATGAAAAGCACGCCCGAGTGCGTAAGTTGCTGGCTGCTTCGGGAGCCGATGCGCTGCTGCTGCAGGATCACGCGAACATCGCCTGGTTCACTGCCGGAGCTGATCCGGCGCGGTGCATGGCCGAAGGATGTCAGACCAGTCTTTTTGTCACCGATGACGCGCGACTGTTTGCCACGAATGCTGTTGATTCCGCACAGTTGTTTGAACGCGAAGCATTCGGCCTGGGCTTTCAGCTGAAGCAGCGAGAATGGTTTCAACCTCACGGCGCGCTGGTTGAGGATCTTTGCCGAGGTCGCAAAGTCGTCAGCGATTCGGGCTTTGAGGGAACACGCAGCGTGGCGAAAGACGTCGTCCAGCTGCGCCTGCCGCTCACGGATCTGGAAGTGGATCGGATTCGGCGACTGAGCAAGGTGCTGGTTCACGCAGTTGAAATCTCTGCCGGTCATATTCGACCGGGAGTCACAGAGGCGTCCGTCGCGGGGGAACTCAGTCATCGATTGATTCGACGCACGGTGACGCCGGTCCGGATTCAGGTGTGTGCTGATGGTCGAAACATGCGCTATCGTCACTGGTCATACAGTGAAGACCCGATTGAATCGTATGCGACGGTTTCGTGTGTGGCCAAGCGCTGGGGACTGCACGTTGCCGTCAGTCGGACGGTGTGCCTCAATCAGGTTCCAGAAGAGTTGTGGGCGGCGCATCAGAAAGCCGTGCTGATGCATGCGACGGGAATGTATTTTTCCCGAACCGGGCGGCAGTTGAAAGAGATCTGGCCCAAGGTTCGTCGCATCTATGACAAGTTCGGCATGTCGACAGAATGGCAGCTTGCGGATCAGGCAGAAATCATCGGCTACCGCGCGATGGAACATCAGCTGACCCCGGATTCGGAGTACGAGCTTCAGGCCCCGGCCGCGATGTACTGGCATCCCGGCGTCAATGCCGCGCTCACGGGTGATACAATTCTGGTGATGCCCGGCGGCTGCGAAATCGTGACTCGTTCTGCCGTGTGGCCGCAACTTCGCGTGCAGGTGAAAGGACATGATGTTTCCTGTTGCGGTCTGCTGCTGATTCGAGATGAAAAAACAAAGGAAAAGAGCCGTGACGACGACGCGGCGAACACTCCGTCGCTCCTGGCCGGCCTGAATTTCCTTGACGACGATGCCGATGGCTCGCGCATGGATTCGGTCTGGGAACTGGATATGTCCGCGCAGCAGTCAGTGTTTGAGGAAAGCGAGACCGAGTATTCCGGACAATCTGTGCTGGAATGATCGGGCTCGGGAAAAGGGGGCAGGAACCAATAGTGCGAAGCACCCTTCGGGCCGTTTGGCTATTGGTTCCTGACCCCTTTTCCCAAACTAATCATACAGCCCGTGCAGATACCATTTGCCGGATTGCAGGTCCCGGAAGATCCAGAGCTGGCCACCGGACTCTGTGACCGCCCGATAGTAGTCGCGATGGCAGGGTTCGTCGGTCCACCATGCGGTCTGAATGCGTTCGGGACCATGCAGCTCGATGATTTGCTTCTGCTTCCCCAGCACCGGAATTCGTGCGGGGGGGTGTTGGTCGTCGTCGCGACCGGCGATCAGCTGCGGAGTCGCCAGTAAGCGCAGTGGTCGTGGCAGTGTGCATTCGATGTCGGGGATTGCGTTCGAATCTGATTCTGTCAGTTGTTGCAGGATATGTTCAGACTGTGGAGCACGCGCGGCGGAATCGGCGTTGGCAATGACGGGGTCCAGCACAATGGCATGTTCCGGTCGCGGGTCGGCCTGAATTCGAATGGTGCTGACTGACTGCGGTCCCATGCGATTGCTCAGCCTTGCGATCAGGGTCGCCAGTTCTTCCTGCGGACGGATGTGTTCTGTCGGACTGAATAAGTCTCGTTGACGTGATACGGGAATCGGCACCGCCTGCACGGCCATCGAAATTGCGGTCACGGGTTCGGAAAGTGGCAGTGTTTCCAGACGCAGGCTGAGAACTTCGAACATCAATTCCGCTGACTGCGTTGGTTTTACTACGCCTGCCGACAACGGCAGTTTCTTTCCGGACGCACAGGTCAGATCGCAGGTGAGGACACTGCAGGCGACATGGCGACGTGCGATTTGTTCAGCGACACTTTCCACCAGATGCTGCAGCACCTGACGAATGTCGTCAAAACTATTCACCGGATATTCGGAACTCCATGCGGCAGCGACAGGATTGCATTCAGGCAGCGGATCGATGAATTCATCGGCCAGCGAATGCAATTGATGAAATCGCTCAACGGCCACTGCCGACAGTCGCGAAGGCAGATCTTCACGAGGCAGCGAGAAAAGTTGTCCGATCGACCGAATTCCAAGATGCGACAGGATCTGCAGATCCTTGAGCGGCAAACGGGAAGCGGCGATCGGCAGGCTCGATATTTCCTGTTGCTCCATGCCCGGTGGAATGATCTGAATCGGCAGGTCGTGGTTCTGGTGCATGTCGGTCGGACCCGATGATGTGCGACGTGACACATTGGAAGCAGACCTGCGAGAATTGCGCCGGACTTCCGGAGGAGCGTGTTCCGTATGAGTCAACGCCCAAACAGCAGCGATCGTATCCGCGACGGCAATCCGTGCAGTCCAGTCAGCCAGCTTCAGATCGCGCAGCAACAACTCAGCCAATGCCGCTTCGCCGCCGAAGAGCGGACCGCAACCCGTGATGTCCAGCAACAGACTGTCAGGCAGCGGCATAGAATCCATGCCGACCACCGGTGCATACCGGCGTGTGAATTCGGCAACAGCTGCCAGTGTGTGACGATCCGAATCCGGCATCCATTCGTGAAACGATACGTTGGGAGTCGTGGCCACGTTTGCGGCGCGAGGTGAATCGGATTTCTGAGCGGAAGGGCGCGTGCGGTTCTGTGGCGGTTGGCGATGCGAGGCCCGGGAATTCACGGGCAGTGGTTGAGCCATGCTGCGAGCTTCGGCCAGCGGCATCCCCGGACGCACACCGACGATCCATGCGTCACGCGAGACGGCGACGACAGCAGGGCCGGTGCTGGCCGTTGGAAACACGGCACGCAGGTACTTGAGATCGGCATCGACATCGGACGCTCTGCGCGGTGCTGTCCGATCGGTGCTGCCAGCCGCCGCCGTATGCAGCGTATGCAGTGCCAGCGACGGCGGACATTCGCCTTCAGAACGCAGGCGCTGTTGCAGGCATTGAATCGGCCAGTTCGGAAATCGAATGCACAGCACCCGTTTCATGATCGACTTCCAGTTGAGCGTGTCCGGTGTGTTGCAGTCCATGACGCGAACGCAACAGTCGAACAATCAAGCGACGACGTGCCGTGAGACCTGCCAACGCGGGTTCAGCGACCGTGACGTGCAGCCTCAGATCAGCAAACGAAGGCTGATGCAGAATACTGGCTGGGCGCACGAGTACAATTGTGACGCCACTGCGTTCGACTGCAAGTTGCAGCCGCCGCATGACGGCTGACGATGCCAGTTCCAGAAAAGTCAGCACGACGCGCACACCCGGACAGCGCGCCGTCTGCTCCAGCGCCCAGAGCGCATCGCTGTGCGTCCCCGAAGCTTGACGCACGAAGCGGCTGTGGCTCGTCGTCGATGGTAAACATGCGGCACGAGCAGGTCGAATCAACAGCATCCGGGACAATGGGATGCCATGACAACGTGCGGCATCGGCGTGGAAGTCATGACGTTCATCGACAATCGCCAGACAACCTGGCAGCGTCAACATCGGCGCGATCGATTTCAGTGCAATCGATGCGGCATGCAGACCGACATCGTCAAAAACCCATTCGATGAGCGACGCAGTGGGAAGGCCACCGTGCGGAAGTATTGTATCCACAGACGTCAGGCCGGTGGGAATAATTTGCTGAGAAGTCTGTGTCTGCCGGGTCGCCAGCAACTGCCGCTGAAGCGATTGAATCGCTTTTGTCCTGACCGCCGCCGCTGACATGGAAACTCGCCCGCTTTGATGTCAGCACTGGTCGCTGTGACGCGACGTGCGACTCTATTCAAATGACGGTTTCCCTACCTGGCGTCTTCGACCTTAAACAACCGAAGACAGGAAATGCGTCTGTCATACCGTTCATCGGCGATCAGACGGTGCGAGTTTTAAGAAAGTTGCTGTTAACTGTCAACCGCAAGTTGACGCATCGCGAAACAATGTGTTTGTGTAAAGCGATTTCCGGAACGTTGCTCAAGAACTCGTGTGGATCTAAGCATCGAGCGGAAAATAAGTGTCGCCTTTCGCTCCGCGAAAATTGCGAATACGCTACTTTCTCGGAGCGAAAGGCGACTCTAATTGGACAGCGCCGGTTTTGGCGGAAACCGAGCATTTTTGCAACCCGAATGCGTCAGCGAGGGATTGTCCCCGACTCGTTCCCTCGCTTACGCTTCGGGCTATTATTTTGGAAAAAGTGGCGCTGTCCAACTAAAAAGCCGCACGATGCTAAACAACGCATAAATATCCTCAGGAAATGCATTTGAATCAAAGCGAGGGACCGGCCACGCACGACTGAGCGCGCAACGAAAACGGCTGGTAGTCGGAGACCACCAGCCGCCGGAAGATTTTCCGATGCAGTCAAAAGACTACTTCTTCTTTGCAGCCTTCTTCGCAGCCTTTTTAGCGACTGGCTTAGCAGGTGCAGCAGTTGCTTTCTTCGCGGCCTTCTTTGCAGCTTTCTTTGCCACAGTACGTTCCTCCATACAAAGTTGAACTTGAGTGGCCGCCCTGCCAAAGCTTTACCGGGCTTAAAAAAAGAAACAGGACCACCACAGACCAAAAACATCAGATCATCAAGGTCACATTGACCAGGACGATGCAGATTCCATTCAACACTGATGACCGTCTTGAAGTCGCTGTAAGGCAAGTCCTTCGCCACGTGCATCCAGTTCCTGGTGTCAGTGTTCTGATCAGAACCATTTCGATCAGCTTCCAGTACTTCGATTTTGAAATCGTTGTTGATGACAACACAGTTGTGTAAGTCATTCTGAATCACTGATGCTGAAACTCTTTGATCACCAAGTGATCGGAATCGTAGAAGATCAAAAGGATAACGCAAGACTGTTCCGCATTTTTCGAGTGTTCTCAGAAACTTTTTTTCAGATTCAGTAGAGCCTCTGCGCGATCATCATGCGCGCATGAAACACGTTGAGTGACGATGTGATTGCCTGGTCAGAAGTTTGCACGGCGCGCATCGCGAATCATCTTCACACCAGACTCGACATCGCGCAGGCGATCGATCCGATGACCGCGCGACATGCCCGCAACACAGTTAAAAAACTCCATGCATGCGATGCAGACTTAGCTGAGCCAGTGCGTACCTTTAATTCACTGCGTTTCAAAAACACAGTATTTTTCAAGGCGAAACACGATCGCGACGAATCGTCGCACGATCCTTCAGACTCTTTCGGTCACACCCTCGCGCTGCAGATCAGCGAGGACCGATCGCATGTAATTCAGACTCTGCACTGCAATGTTCTGCGCGCCTGGACTGTAATCAAAGACCTCCACTGAAACCCATCCGCTGTAGTTCGATTCAATCAGCGCGCGGAGGATCGGATGGTAGTCGGTGGAGCCCATTCCGGGGCCGAGAAGGTTCGAATCGTTGACGTGAAAATGTTTACAATTTTTTTTGTAACGATCAATTATTTTGGGAATTGGAGACGTTTCTGCGCCCAACATCGCCTTCACATCCTGGTGTAGAGCCATTGAAGGATGATCCACCATGCGGATGATTTCGAGCGCTTCATCGCATGTGTTGATGAAGTCTGTCTCCTTCAGAGTCAGCGGTTCAAGACACAACAGAACTTGATTGTCAGCGAATGTCGGTGCCGCCTGGCGGAAGACATCAGCGGCGAATTCTGCCGCTTGTGCCTTCGAGATTCCTGGTAGCAGGGTGCGTTGCTGTGGCGATCCGAAAACCAGGATGTGTCCACCGAGTTGACGACAGACACGGGCTAATAATGCCAGATATTCGCCTGTCGTCTTCCGAACTGCCGGTTCGGGGCTGGTCAAATACAGTCCTGTTGTCTTTGCCAGCAGCCAGTGCAGGCCGATAATTTCCAGTCCATGCCGCTCCGCTTCCTGCTGCATTTCGTGAAAGACGGACGTCGGCACGGATGCCAGGTCGGTCGAAATCGTAAACGGAGCCACTTCGATCCCCGTGTATCCAGCTTCAGCAATCAGCCGACACTGGGTGGCCCAATCGGTGTTTTCATACAATTCCTGGCAGATGGCGAACTTCATCGTAGTGACTTTCTGAATCAGTGAATCCGGCGGGGAACTCGTACAGGATTGCAGACCATTGCAGGATTGCAACTCAGCATGACACGCCTGACTGCGCATGCCACGTAATATTACAGTTCGGAAAGCTGAACCTCCCTTGATCGACGATGGTATTTCGGATTTGATGCCGTCAACATAGAAGAAACCCATGCGAACTGAGTACGCCGCGAGGAACCGTAGTTTAAGAACAGGTCAGACGAATGAGCGATTTACGAATCAGAATTTTCCTGTTGGCGGCCACTATGTCTGCAGCAGCCGGAGATTGCTGTCTGGCTGACGAAGTGCCCATAACTCAGACCGGCGAAACCATCAGTGCGCTGGATGGTGAACGACAGCCGTTGCTGCACTGGGCTCCGGAAACCGCAGCCAGTGAACCCACTCCCATGCTCGTGTTTCTGCATTCATGGAGCAGTGACTATCAACAGGACAATTCCAAATGGCTCACGGCCTGCGCGGCGCGCCACTGGATCTGGCTGCATCCGGATTTTCGCGGTGTCAATCAGTCACCGAAGGCGTGCGGGTCCCGATTCGCGCGTCAGGATGTTCTCGATGCAATCGCTTTCGCACGCAAACGCTGGAATGTTGATCCGCAGCGCATCTATCTGGCAGGCGTTTCCGGTGGAGGCCACATGGCGCTGCTGATGGCTGGGCATCATCCGAAAGAATTCAGCGCCGTATCCGCCTGGGTCGGTCCCACTGATCTTGCGGAATGGCACCGATTCCATACCACGAATGGTGAGCCGCAGAAGTACGCCGTGATGATCGAAAAATCGCTCGGCGGTGCTCCCGGAACGTCTGTCGGCATTGATGCCGACTACCGTGATCGGTCGTCCGTCTTCCATCTGCACCGGGTCGCCGACCTGCCCGTGGGCATCTGGGCAGGAGTGGATGACGGTCACAGCGGCTCGGTTCCGATCAGGCACTCGTTGAACGCCTTCAATGCCATTGCAGCAGCGCATGGCGATCGGCTGATTTCTGAGGCTGAGATGAATGAACTCAGCACCTTGAAGCGACTGACATCCCCGCTGACATCAGATCAAGCACGCGATCAGACTCTCGGGAAATCGATTCGACTTGGCCGTCGCAGCGGCGAATCGATGATCACGATCTTCGATGGCGGGCACGAAAGCCATCCGGACGCCGCGCTCGAATGGCTGAGTACAAAACGGCATGCCGTAACAAATATTCCGGGGAAGTTGGATTAAGAACCCGGCACCCATTGCAGTTCCGGCAGCAGTCGCTGGATCTCAGCCTGCAGGTCGGCATTTTGTAGAACTAATGAAGCAACGCCGGAATCCTGTCAGCGGGTGCAGCAACGAACTGCACTTCCTGAAACACTGATGAACAACGGGGATGCTGGGCCGGTCGGGCTACGCCGTCGCCAGCAACGCTCGGGTTCCCAGGTGAGTCCGGTAGCGACGCGATATCCCTTGCGGCAAATCGCTCTGGATAGCCCCGGCGTTTCCTCCTTCTCCCCCGAGATCGGGGGGAGAGGGGACGATCTCAAGACACTTGCAGCCTCATTCCTGACCGCGTGAAGTATGAAGTATAGGGAGAGGGCGAACAGTATTGGGGCGCAGCTCTTGGAATCAGAAATGAGCTTCGTCCCATTTGCCTTTCACTATCGCCAACGCCCAATTAGTGTTGTATCGTGTGCCAACACTTAGCAGGAATGACGGATGGCAGTTTACGTATATCTCTGGTCCGACGAACAGGGCGAGAGCGTCGATAAAGTGCAACAACACGGGCTGACTTGCCAGGACTGGCAGTATGTCTTCGAGAACTGTCAACTGGAAGAAGTCAGTCGATCCTTTGACCGTCTGATCAGAATTGGCAACGCGCCTGATGGACGCCGATTGTGTGTGGTGTTCGAGTGGATTGAAGTGGAATGGTGCGTGCTCCCGATTACTGAATTCGAGCTAAAGGAAAAGACATGAAAAAGAAGTCAACGACATCAAACGAGGCTTCCGTCAGACTGGTGCCCACGCTGACGCCAGCTATGCGGGAAAGACTTCGTAAGGCGATTTCCGAAGAGGAGCGTCCGGAAGTGATTGCTGCCAAAAAACAGCAAGCTTGTGAAGCTTTCGCGCGGCTGGATGCGGAAGAAGCGCAGATTGCTGATATTGTGGCAGCGATCAGCGCGGAACGTGACAGACAGAATCTGTCGTTGGAAAACATCAAAGCCAGAACTGGCATCGACCGTGCAAACCTGTCGCGACTCTTCAGCGGTGCAGGATCTCCAACGCTCGATACTCTGAAGAAGCTGGCAAACGCTGTCGGCAAGCGGCTGAATGTCACGCTGTCAGAAAAGTAGCCCGAGCTGTCCTCAGATGCTGATTGCACTGTGAACTGGCCGCAAGCCGACAAAGCGAACGTTTGAAATGATCTGTTTCTACTTCTGCGGCGTTGCCGGCAACGAGGCACTGATGGCTCACATCGAAAAGCTGAAAAAACAGATGTCGTTACCTCACCACGGTGGCAGCGGTCCTTTGGCTTCGGCGGGGAAGAGGCGGCGGCGGTTGGCGGTGGCGTCAAAGCCTTGCCAGCCGAGCAGTCGCCAGGCGTCTGGTGTGGCGTGTAAAATTTGATTTCCTGCAAAATCCACCAGGGCCACTTCCGAACCAATGGTCACCCAGGTTCGCA
>Ga0163144_10013572_pt1 | contig 16987 bp, 21 predicted proteins | sample OliLak19BULKMAT1_FD_123175 | JGI IMG/M metagenome (GOLD analysis project Ga0163144, IMG submission 123175) | Freshwater microbial mat bacterial communities from Lake Vanda, McMurdo Dry Valleys, Antarctica - Oligotrophic Lake LV.19.BULKMAT1 | ecosystem: Environmental > Aquatic > Freshwater >... | reverse complement strand
GGAATCGTTAAGCCCTGAATTTTTGGCGTCTGGTTCGCCTAACTCTCGATACCCCACTTTTGCATCGCCCGTCCTCGCGCCTAACGAAATGCTTTCGGGCGATGAAATCTTTCCGAAAAGAACTCTGGTTCGAGCTGCCGAGGCGCCGGCAACTGGTCAAAATCACGCCCGAAGTCGAGGCCGCGCTGCGTGAGAGCGGCGTGCGCGAAGGGCTTTGCCTGGTCAATGCCATGCACATCACGGCGAGCGTCTTCATCAACGACGACGAGAGCGGGCTGCATCAGGATTTCGAGGTGTGGTTGGAAAAACTCGCGCCCGAAAAGCCGCACAGCCAGTACCGACACAACGGCGGTGAGGACAATGCCGACGCGCATCTCAAGCGCACGATCATGGGCCGCGAAGTCGTGGTCGCGATCACCGCGGGACGGCTTGATCTCGGACCTTGGGAGCAGATTTTCTACGGCGAATTCGACGGAATGCGCCGCAAGCGGGCGCTGATCAAAATCATCGGCGAGTAGCGCATCGTTGCCGGAAAGGCTGCGACACGCCAAAGTCCCACAGCCCAAGAATTTTTACGTGAGCAAAACCAAAAAAACACCCGGCCTGACCCTGCTCGGCCATCCCGCCAAATTTCCCGACGAGCCGAGCGTGGGAATTCTCGAAACCTTCCCCAACCGCAATGCCGGGCGCGACTATCTGATCACGTTCGAGTGCATGGAATTCACCTCGATGTGCCCGGTGACCGGCCAACCGGACTTCGCCCACCTGCGCATCGAATATGTCGCCGACGAGCTCTGCATCGAAACGAAGTCGTTGAAGTTCTACCTCTCGTCTTTCCGCAACACGCGCTCCTTCAATGAAGCAATCGTGAACCGGATTCTCGATGATCTCGTCGCCGCCTGCCGTCCGCGCTACGCGCTGGTGCATGGGGAGTTTTCGCCGCGCGGCGGGATCAGCGTCACCGTCGATGCCGAGCACCCGAACCGCCCGAAACAGCGGCCGCCCGCCGCCGGGCTGGGCAAGGGCCGGCAACGCGCTTCCTGACGGAATGAAAGTCGTCGTGCTCGTCAGCGGGGGGATGGATTCCGTGGCCGCGCTCTACGACGCGCGGACCCGCCACGAGGTCGTCGGCGCGCTCAGCTTCAACTACGGCTCGAAGCACAACCTGCGCGAGATCCCGTTTGCCGCCCATCATTGCGAGCATCTCGGCATCCCACACCGAGTCATCCCGCTGGCTTTCATCAACGAACTCTTTACCTCGCATCTGCTCGCGTCCGGCGGGGAGATTCCCGACGGCCACTACGAGGAGCAGACGATGAAGCAAACGGTCGTGCCGTTTCGCAATGGCATCATGCTCGCCATCGCGGGCGGCTACGCGGAAAGCATCGAGGCGACTGGCTTGGTCATCGCGGCGCACGCCGGCGATCACGCGATCTACCCGGATTGCCGCGAGGCCTTCATGCAGGCGATGGGTGCGGCGCTCCGCAGCGGGACGTATGCCGATGTCCAACTGCTGCGCCCTTTCATCGCAATGAATAAGGCGCAGATCGCGCAGCGCGGGCACGAGCTCGGCGTCGATTTCGCGCAGACGTGGTCGTGCTACAAAGGCCGCGACATTCACTGCGGGACCTGCGGCACCTGCGTTGAACGGCGCGAAGCTTTCCAACTGGCCGCCCTGCGCGATCCCACGGAATACGAGGCCACTTCTCCCCTGCCCGCCCGTCCCGCGGCACAAAGCTGATCGCGGCTACTGCGGAGTTGCATTCGCGCCGGGCCATTCGCATCTTTCCCCGCACCATGGCCAAAGAAGACGCGATCAAGACCGAAGGCGTCGTCAAGGACGTGCTCCCCGGAACAATGTTCCGCGTGCAGCTTCCGAACGGCACACTCGTGCTCGCCCACATCTCGGGCAAAATGCGCAGACACTTCATCCGCATCGTGCCGGGCGACAAAGTCGAGATCGAGCTCTCACCCTACGATCTGGGCAAAGCGCGGATTATTTTCCGCGAACAATGAGCGCCCGCTAAGCGCAACTGTCACTCCATCCACGAATCCGATGATGCGGTGACGAGAACTCTCGCTCGCCAGATCATCCCAACCGACCCACAAGACCCACCGCCATGTCCGACGAAAACCAGCCCACTCCACCCAACAATCTCGATAGCGCCAAAGCCCACGCCAAAGAAGCCGTGGACGCCACCAAGGCGCACTTGAAGGAAGCCGTTGATTCCTCCAAGGAACATCTCAAACAAGCCGCCGGCGACCTCCGTGCCGCAGCCGAATCCAAGGCTCGCGAACTCCGCGAGACTGCCGAGACCAAGGCGCGGGAATTCCGCGGCCGGGCCGAAGAGACTTACGGCCAGACCCGCGAACGCGTCCGCACCTTCCAGGATGACGGCGAAGAATACGTCCGCGCCAATCCGACGAAAGCGGTCATCACGGCCGTCGCGGCGGGCTTCGTCCTCGGCCTACTCTTCCGCCGCTAACGGCTCCGCATGGCCGGATCAAACACTGGCGATCCGCAAACTGCCGGGAGCGCCGGCATTTTCGGGAATTTCTCCGCGCTGTTCGCGGCCAAGCTCGGCTATTTGCAGGCGAGGCTGAAGCTGGCAGGTATCGAGGGGAAGGAAGCATCTGTCCACGCAGCGATCATCGCCGCGCTCGCGCTCGGCGCTCTCGTCGCACTGGTCTTTGGCTATTTCCTGCTGTTGCTCGCGATCGTCTTCCTCGTGGCGCTCGCCTTTGGCGGCGGCAACGCCTGGATCTGGGTGCTCCTTGGAACCGCCGCGATCCACCTCGTCGGCGCGCTGATTCTGCTGCTGCTCGCGCGCGCCCGCCTCGGCGCGCCGGTTTTCCCACTCACCCTCGAGGAATTTAAAAAGGACCAGGAATGGCTCAGGACGACGACAAAGCAAAACTGATCGCAGAACTGGCCCGCGCCCGCGCCCGGCTGACTGAAAGCACGGGGGCGCTGCGCCGCGGCCTGGATTTCCCGACGCGGGCGAAGAAGGCATTCACGAGCAGCCCACTGCCATGGCTCGCAGGTGCCGCCGTGCTCGGGCTCATCATCGCGCGCCTGCCGGGGAAAAAAACCAAGGTGGTGTTCTCACGCAAAACCAAGGAGCCCATCGCGGAAACCGCGGGCAAAGCCGGGCTCATTCTCGGAGCGTTAAAGATCGCCTTCGATTTTGCCCGTCCCACGATCTTGAATTGGGCCACGCAGCGCTTCTCCGGCTACGTCGCCAAGGGCCAGTCGCAGGATTTTCGCCCCCGCTAGCTGCGACGGTACGCGAGGAAACGCCAGCGTTTCGCACGAAGTGAAAACTTAAGGTTGCAATACCCCATGGGGACGGACCAATTTTCGCCCGGCATGGCAGAAGACAACTCCCCCACCCAAGTTCCCTCCGAAGTGAGCGTCCAGAGCGAAGCGGTCCACACCCTGGCCCACGTCGATCAATATCTCCTCGTCGGTCAGGAATCGGGCGCCTCGGATATTCACCTCGGCGTCAATTCGCAGCCCATCTGGCGCCGCAACGGCAACCTCGAGCCGATCTGGTTGAAGGCGGATTTTCTGGCCGCAGCGGACACCGAAGCGCTCGCCATGGGCTTCCTCTCCGACGCGCAAAAGCACCTCCTCGCCGAGCGCGGAGACGTGGACTTTGCCTACGCCAATAGCTTCGGCCGCTTCCGCGCCAGCGTGGTCCGCCAGCGCATCGGCATCGATATCGTCTTCCGCATCATCGCCACGAAGCTGCGCACGATGGACGAGCTCGGGCTTCCCCAGTCGCTCAAACTGCTCACGCAATATCACAACGGCCTCGTGCTCGTGACCGGCTCGGTCGGCTCTGGAAAATCGACAACGCTCGCCGCTCTCGTCGAGGAAGTGAACCAGCACCGGAAAGACCACATCATCACGCTGGAAGACCCGATCGAATACCTCATTGAGTCAAAGGGCTGCCACGTCACCCAACGCGAAGTGCACACCCACACCCGCTCGTTCGGCGCGGCCCTGCGCGGCGCGCTGCGCGAAGATCCCGACGTGATCATGGTCGGTGAAATGCGCGACTTGGAAACTATCCAGCTCGCGATCACCGCCTCGGAAACCGGGCACTTAGTCATGGGCACGCTCCATACCGGCAATGCCTCGCGCACCCTCGACCGCGTGCTCGACGTCTTCCCCGTCGATCAGCGCGAGCAAATTCGCGTCATGGTCAGCGAATCACTGCGCGGCATCGTCTCGCAGCAGCTCGTCCCGCGCAAAGACGGTCGCGGCCGCTGCCTCGCGCTCGAAGTCCTCACCAACACTCCCGCGGTCGGGAACCTCATCCGCGAGGCCAAGACCTACATGCTTCCCGGCGTCATGCAGACCGGGAAAAAGCAGGGCATGAAGCTCATGGACGACTCCCTCATGGAGCTCTACGACGCCGGCCTCATCTCGCAGGAAGAGGCCTACACTCGCGCCGAGCAAAAGGCGCTCATGCGGCAGCATTTCGCCGCCTAGTTTCCCCATGGCTTACATCGATCAGTTCTTCGAAGTCCTCGTCAACGCCGGCGCATCCGATCTGCACCTCGCCCAAGGCCAGCCGCCGAAAATCCGGCGCCACGGCGAGGTCATGCCCATTCGCAATGAAGCCCTCACCGACGACGAGATGGCCTACATGATGAGCGAAATCGCCGGCCCGGATCGCTGGGCGCGCTATCTCGAAAACGGCGACCTCGATTTCGCCTACGAGATGGATGAGCACTCGCGCTTCCGTTGCAACTACCTCAAACAGGCGCACGGACACGGCTGTGTCTATCGTCTCATTCCGACGAAAATCCTGACGCTCGACCAGCTCGGCATCCCTGCGGTGGTCAAGGATTTCGGGCACCTGCGCGGCGGGCTCGTCCTCGTCACCGGCCCCACGGGTTCGGGCAAATCGACGACGCTGGCGGCGCTCATCGACTACATCAACACGAACTTCACCCGGCACATCATCACGGTCGAGGAGCCGATCGAGTTCGTGCATGTGAACAAAAAAAGCATCATCACCCAGCGCGAAGTGCCGGAGAATACCGTGAGCTTTCCGCAGGGCTTGAAAGCGGCGCTGCGCGAGGATGCGGACATCGTCCTCGTCGGCGAAATGCGTGACTTGGAAACCATCCAGCTCGCGCTCACCGCCGCGGAAACCGGCCTGCTCGTCTTCGGCACCCTGCACACGAACAACGCCCGCAAAACCGTCGATCGTATGATCGACGTCTTCCCGAGCGACCAGCAGGCGCAGGTCCGCACCATGCTCGCCAGTTCGCTCCGCGGCGTCGTCGCCCAGCTCCTTTTGAAAAAGAGCGCGGAAGCCGGTGGTGGTCGTCTGGCCGTGAACGAAATCCTCGTCGTGAACAACGCCGCCTCATCCATCATCCGCGAAGGCGCCACGCAGAAGCTGCAGGACGTCATCGTCGGTGGTTCCGGCCAAGGCATGCAATTCATGGACGACGCCATCTGGAGGGTCATGCAGCAGGGGATCGTCACGCCGCACGAAGCCTACATGAAGGCGATCGACAAGAATCGCTTCCGCGTCTTCCTCCCACCGGAAGACGAAGGCCTGTAAAGCAAGCTCGTCCACCTCGGCAAACGCCGCGAAGCATCCGCCAAGAATTGGCGTAAGCGAGGGCTTCCTTGCTGTCACCGCTTGGGATTCAATGAGTCGAAAGGTGCGCGGGGTTTTCCTCGCGCGATGCGATGACTGTTTCTGATTTGCTCTTCACTTCATTTGGATCACCGGCCGTGTTCACGCGGATTCACGGGTCTTCGGATGTCGCCCAGGCAGTCTTCATACTTGCCTTGGTCATCAGCGCCGGGCTCACCCTCGGCAGCTTTCGCTTCCGCGGAATTGGATTGGGTTCGGCGGGCGTTCTTTTCGCCGGGATTCTCTTCGGGCATCTCGGTTTCCACATCGATCCCACCATCATCGAGTTCGTCCGGGAATTCGGTCTCATCCTTTTCGTGTTCTGTATCGGCCTGCAATTGGGCCCAGGTTTCTTCGCCTCGCTCCGGCGCGACGGCCTGCGGCTCAATCTCCTCGCCGCCTCGATCGTCGTGATCGGAGCTGGCGCCGCGGTCTTGAGCGGCAAGCTGCTGCACATCGATCCCGCCGCGTCGTTGGGTTTGTTTTCCGGCGCCACGACCAACACCCCCTCGCTCGGCGCGGTGCAGCAGACGCTCGGCTCGCTCGGCGGCGATAATGATGAGCGTGCGGCGCTGCCGGCGCTGGCCTATGCCGTGTCTTATCCCATCGGCATTTTTGGGATCATCGGCGCGCTGCTCATCGTGCGGACGATTTTCAAGATCGACCCAGTGGCCGAGGCCAAGGAGGCCAAGGCCGAGCGGCGGCGCGGTTTCGAGCCGCTTCAGCGGATGAACCTGATCGTGGAGAACACGAATCTCGACGGCCTGCGACTCGCCGATGTGCCCGGGCGCATCGAGACTCGCGTGGTCATCTCGCGGATCCGGCCACGCAATGAGATCGCCGCCAAAGCAGCCGCGGCCGACACCATCCTGCACCTCGGCGACTCGCTGCTCGTGGTCGGAACCGCCTCCGGACTCGATCGTTTCCGCCGCGTCGTTGGGCGGGTCGGCGACGACAACCTGCTCGACGCGCCGAGCGATGCGACCTTTGAACGCGTCGTCGTGACACAGACCGCACCGCTGGGGAAAACGGTGGCGGAACTCGGCCTCGAGCAACTCTACAGCGTGACGGCCACGCGTCTCATTCGCGGCGACCTCGAGATGCCCGTGAGCAGTGATATCAAACTGCAGTTTGGTGACACCCTGCAGCTCGTGGGGACGCCGGAACACATCAAACAAGCCGCAGCGACCCTCGGCAATTCCATCAAGGCGCTGAACGAAACGCAGTTCATCCCGATCTTCGTGGGCATCGCGCTGGGCATCGTCCTGGGGCTGCGTCCGATCGAAATCCCCGGACTGCCCGCGCCACTCAAGCTCGGCCTCGCCGGCGGCCCGCTCATTCTCGCCATCCTGCTCGGCCGACTCGGGCATTTCCAAAAACTCGTCTGGCACATGCCGCTCAATGCCAACCTCGCCTTCCGCGAACTCGGCATCACCCTCTTCCTCGCGTGCGTCGGTTTGAAAGCGGGCGCGAAGTTCTTTTCGACGGTGATGACGATGGACGGCTTGCTCTGGCTGTGCTCGGCGGCGCTCATCACTCTCGTCCCCGTGCTCGCCGTGGCCATCTTCGCGCGGCGCGTCTGGAAAATGAACTACATCACGCTCAGCGGCATGCTCGCGGGCAGCATGACCGACCCGCCGGCGCTCTCCTTCGCGAGCACGATCTGCAAATCCAGCGGGCCCGCCATTTCCTACGCCACGGTTTATCCGCTGAGCATGCTCCTGCGCATCGTCGCCGCGCAGTTGCTCACGCTCTGGCTTTGGAAGTAACGCCCATCACTTCGCCACCAGCGCGGGCGGGAACCACACGTAAAGCATGAGGTAAACGAGCACGCCCGTCACCGATACGTAGAGCCAGATCGGGAAGGTCCACTTGGCGATGCGGCGATGTTTGTCGTAGCGCGCCCGGAAGGCCGGAATCACCGTCATCAGGACCAGCGGCACGGTGATCGCGGCGAGCGGGATGTGCGTCCAGAGGATCGTGAGGTAGAGCGTCTTGGGCCAGCCCTCCTGCGTAAAGCGCGTGACGATGCCATCCTTGGCCGCGTGATAGATGACGTAGCTGGTGAGGAAGAGCGTCGAGGTGATGAGCGCGGCGATCATCGAGATGATGTGCGCTTGCTTCATCTCGCTCTTGATGAAGCTGATCCCGGCGACGATGAAGACGGTGCTCAGCGCGTTGAGGCTGGCATTGAGGAGCGGGAGATCGGAGATGGACATGGAAAGCGCGGCGGCCGCGGGAGCGGGTTATTTTTCTTCGAGCAAACGACGGATATCGCGCACCAGTTCCTGCGCGCTGGATTCGCTGCCGCCCTCGTAGAAGCCGCGCACGTGGCCGGTCTGGTCCACGAGGATGAGGCGCGTCGAATGCGAGATCATGCCGCCCTCAGTTGGCGCATCGGCGATCGGAAGTTTGAAGCCGTCACGCGCCAGCGAATAGATGACCTCCTTCGGGCCAGTGCAGAAGAGCCAGCGCTCTGAGGCTTGGAACTTCTCGGCGTAGACTTTCAGCACCGCGGGCGTGTCTTTCTCGGGATCGACCGAGATCGAAACGAGGCGCGCGCCGGGTTCCTCACCGAGTGCTTTTTGCACATCGCTCAAGCGACTGCTCAGCATCGGACACGGCCCGGGGCAGGTCGTGTAAAAAAAATCCGCGACCCACACTTTGCCCGCGAGATCGGCGAGGCGCAGCGGCTGGCCGGAACGTTCAGTGAGGGAAAAATCCGGGAGCGGCCAATGTTTCGCCAGTGGAGCGGGCGTGGCCGGCACTTGCAGCATCTCGAAGGCGGCGTCGTTTTTTTTGCAACCGCCGACCAGCAGCGCGACACCCAGCAGCAGCGCGGGAAAAAGCCGCGAGGCACTCACAGCTTGGTGAAGATCATTAGGCCGAGGATCAGCGGCAGGAAAATGATCGACGCGAGGAACAAGCGGCGGGCACTGATGCGGTCGCGTTCCAGCATGAACTGCACGGCGAAGAGCAGCATGACGCCATCGAGGAGCAGGGCGCCGCCGAGATAGATCGAGCTATTCATCCCGGCGTGAAACGGGATGAGCGTGCAGATGATGAGCGCACCGGTGTAGAGCAGGCTCTGCATCGCGGTCGCGCAACCGCTGAGGTCATCGCGCCGCAGCATCACAAAGCCGGCCTGCGCGTATTCGTCGCGATACATCCACGCGATCGCGAGGAAGTGCGGCATTTGCCAGGTGAAGAGGATGCCGAACAGCACCCACGCCCCGAGCCCCAACGAAGGCTGCACGGAGACCCAGCCGATCACCGGCGGGATCGCGCCGGAGATGGCGCCGACGATGGTGCAGAACGAAGTCCGACGCTTCAACGGCGTGTAGGCAGCGATGTAGATGAGGATGGTCGCGGCGGCGAGCGCGGCACTGAAAGTATTGACCGCCAATCCGAGCCAGGCGACACCGCCGACGCCCATAACCGCGCCAAGCACTAGTGCGTGACTCGGCTTCATACGGCCCGAGGGCAGAGGGCGGTTCCGCGTGCGCTCCATGAGCCGATCGACGTTCGCTTCGAGGCATTGGTTGAGCACGGCCGCGGCGGCGGCGGCGAGGGTGGTGCCGCCGACGGCGTGGAGGAGCAGCAGCCAGTCGAGGTGCGCGCCGGAGGCCATGCAGAAGCCGACGAAGGTCGTGATGATGACGAGCAGGCTGAGGCGCGCTTTGGTGAGCACGAAGAGGTCACTCATCAAGCCGGGCTCGATGGCCTCCTGCGGCATTTCGAGGGGCACGGAAATTTCCTGCGTGACTCGATTCATACGGCTACCTCCACAAGCGCCGGGCGCATTTCACGGCGGCGTTCGATCGGCGGTGTGCGGCGACTGGCGCGCACCGCGAGGCACACGGTAGTCGCGAGCAAAGCCGCGCCATTGACGACATGCAGCGTCGTCAGGTTGAGCGGTCGCATCTGCCAGATCACGAGCATGCCGAGGGCGAGTTGGGCGACCAGCAACCCCAGCAGCAGCCAGGCCGGGCGGGTGAGGCGGACTTCGCCATGCGCGGCGCGCAGCGCTTGCACGGCAAACCAGACCACCGCGAGCGTGACGACGAGCGCGCCAACGCGGGTGTGGGTGAAATTCAGGTCCACGAAGGTGTTATGCACCTGCGGCATGAAGCCACCTTCCGGCGTGAGCGGGAACGTGGGAATCGCCAAGCCGGCGCCGAGGTGGCGCATCGAGGCACCGACGATGAGTTGCAGGAAGATGAGGCTGACCGTGATCCAGCCGGTGCGGGCGAGTTTCGGGGAATCCACCGAGTTTTTCAACTGGGCCCAAATCGGCGAGAGAACGGTGGCCAGCGCGACCAGCAGGCAGAGTTCGACTTGGGCAAAGCAACCGTGCAGGACGCGGAAGGTCGTGGCGATCGTGCTCGTGGTCGCCGCGATTCCTTGCGGATCGAGCACCACGCGCAACCCGCCGAGGAGCGCTTGCGAAAAGACTCCGATCACCGCCCAGAGCGCCAGCGGGAACGCCACGGGGGCGACCTGCGACCGCACGCGCCAGACCCAGGCAAACAGGACCGTGACGAGCGTGGCCACGAGGCCGGCGGTCAGACGATGGCCGTGCTCCAGAAGCATGAAGAAATTGGTCAGCCAGCCCTCGGGGTTGAGCGATCCGTTGCTCAACGGCCAATCCGGGAAGGCCATTCCCGCACCGGCGGTCGTGGTATGGCCACCGGTGAAAATCAGCCAGAAGGCTGCGATCACCACGAGCTTCGCGTAACGCGCGAGCCAGAGATGAACGACAGGTGGTGGAGGCGAGGTTTTGATCACGAAGAGGGTGACGCGGGCAGATGATCCGCCGACGCGAGGTCCGGCACTAGGCGGCTGGGGAAACAGCCGTCGTGGCGCCAGCAGCTGCCGACGGGGCGGCCGGAGCGACTGGCGCAGGATTCTGCAAGTCGGTGGTTTCTTTGACCCAAGCCTCGAATTCCGCTTTCTCGTGAACCTTCACGAGCGACCGCATGGCGAAATGACCCGCACCGCAAAGCTGCGAGCAAATCAATTCGAACTCGCCAACCACAATGGGCCGGAACCACACCGGAATTTTCGAGCCGGGGATGGCGTCCTGGCTCATCCGGAAGTGCGCGACGGCAAAACCGTGGATGACGTCCTTAGATGTGATCTCGACGACGGTCGGTTTTTTGTTCTGCAGATGCAGCTCGTTTTTGGAAATGAGGTCGTCCTTGCCGGCGGGATCGTTCGGATCGCGGCCCGTCGGGTTTGAGCCCGTAATCAGCGATTCATGTCGCCGACCGAAGACGCCATCCGCTCCGGGATAAACGAAATTCCACGCGAACTGCTCGGCGATGGCGTGGACGCGCACCGCTTCGGCATCGGCGGGGAACTGGTCGCCGTTGACCCGTTTGCCCCAGAGCGGAAGCGCAAAACCAAGGAGCAGCACCGCCTCGACGAGCACGACGCTGAACTCTAGATGCGCGGAGGCCTTGCTCTGCACACCATGGTAATCGGCCTTCGGATGCCGCGATTTGTGAAAGCGGACGATCGTGTAGAGAAAATAGAGCGACCAGCCGACAAAGAGCAGTGCCATGAACCAATGGCAAAACTCGAGCATGTGATCGACGAGATAACCGTGCTCTGCGGCGTTCGGCACGATGCCGAGGGCTTTGTTGATATTGAACATATTAAAACTGGCCTTCCGGCGTGGGGTTCACGCCTTGGAATTCGGCATGGGGCGGGAGGGGGGAATTGGCGCGCTTCATCAGGTAGAAGCCGAACGCGGCGGCACAGGCGAGCATCGCGCCGATGAAACCGAGCATCAGGAAAATCGCGGCGTTGATCGCCGGGCCGATTTTGCTGTTCGCGTCGCCCATGCAGGCGGTGCAAGCAGACGCGGTAGCGGGCAGTTGGACAAGTACGACGGCGGTAATCGCCATCAATGCGCGGAGCAGCGGGGCAGATTTCATAGGATGAGCTTCTTTGTTTTGCGGAGGAAAAAGACGCTGTAGATCACGAGGCCGACGGCGACCACGCTGCACGAAATCCCAAAGGCCGGAGCCACGCCGTTGGCGAAGCCCCACCACGCGCAACCCGCCGCCATGAGAATCGCGAGAATGATGAAGAGGACGTGAAAGGCGCGGAGGGACATGGCTCAGTGATGGGTGTGGTGGGTGCCGAAGATCGGGTCGATCCAGTGCAGCCAGGTCAGGAAAAACAAACCGATGGCGAAGAAAACCGTGAAGAACAGGAACTGCCAGATGAGCCGCTTTTCGCCCTTCAAGTGCATGAAGATCGCCGCGACAAGGCCGGCTTTGAAGGTCGCCACGATCATCGCGACAACGACGTTGGCCGTGTGCGAACCGAAATCCACGTAGGCCAGCGCGACGGTGATGAAGGTGAATACGAGGAGCAGTGCCCCGACGATCAGATAGCCTTTGACGTGTTTGCTGACGTCGTGGGCGTGATCATGGTCGTGCGGCGCATTGGGCGTTTCGGCAGTGACGGCAGGGTGGTGTTCGCTCATACGTTTAGAGGAGATAGAAGATCGGGAAAACGAAGATCCAGACGAGATCAACGAAGTGCCAGAACAGGCCGCTCACTTCGACGCGGTTGGCCATGTGTTCCGGATTCTTGCGGTAGAGTTTTTCGCCGAAGAGATAGAAGTAGATAAAGATGATCACGCCACCGAGCACGTGCAACCCGTGCAGGCCAGTGATGGTGAAATAGACGGCGAAGTACGAACTGTGCTTCGGGGCGAAGGCGCTCCATGAACTGATGTCCTCGGCTTTGATGGTCGCCACCTTGTCGCTGCGCTTGCGCGGGATGAAGTGCGGGCGGTCGTTGTCCGGGCTGGTCGGATCGGCGTTCACGGCGTCGAGTTCGACTTCGTAGGCGACCGCTTTCACGCCCGGGATGCGGACGAGCTTTTCCGCAATTGACGGACGCGGACCGTGGCCGTGGTCGTCTTTCACGACCAGCACCGGGTGGGCAGGATCGGTGCCGGCCTCGGCGACGAGGTGGTGTTTGATCAGGAAAGAGTCGAAGTCCCCTTTCTTCTCCGGCGCAACCGCCACTTCGACTGCATGCAAGTGACCGCTGATTTCCGGACGTGGCGAAAGACCGAGCTTCGTACGGTGCTCGTTGCCGAGATATGCCTCGTACTCCGCCCACTTGTCCTTCTTAATGAAGGCACCGAAGTGGACGAACTTCTCCGGCCATTCGAGGGTCAGTTTCACCGCGAGGAAGATGATCCCGCAGATGATCGTGATCAGCATGTAGAACTTGTATTTCGCCCACTGCCGCATCTTGAGTGCCGCCCACGCGAGGACCACGGTGACTGACGAAGCGATGAGGATGGCGGTGTTCATCGTGCCGATGGGCACGTTGAGCAGTCCCATCGGCCAGTATCCGTCGTCCGCGCCGAGGCGGAGGAAGACGTAGGCGGAGAACAGTCCGCCGAAGAGCATCACTTCCGAGGCGAGAAAGAGCCAGATACCGAGCTTGGCGTTGTAGAGGCCGGTATCGGGCCGGGCGGTCGTTTCGTAGGGAATTTGCATGATCGGACTGCGAAGAAGGGTGGGCTAATGGGCCGGGACACCGGCCGGGGCGGTCGTGGGGAATTTTTCGGAGATCGGCGGTTCGGTCTGTGGCGTGTAGTCCTTGTTCGCGCCCGGAACGCTATATTCGTACGGCCCGCGATAGACGGTGATCGGCTTCTCGAAGTTGCCGTGACCGGGAGGCGATGGGGCGACCCATTCGACGGTCGTCGCGTCCCATGGATTGTCATTCACGACCTTCTTCCCCTTGAAGATACTCCAGCAGAAGTTGATGATGAACGGAATCTGCGCAATCGCCAAAAGGAAGGCGGAAACGGACATGAATTCGTTCCAGTGGATGACTGGCTTGATGATCTGCTCGTAGGTCGCGCCGCCGTCGTACCAACGGCGATGCACGCCAGCCATGCCTTGGAGGAACATGGGGAAGAAGATGCCGTTGAGCATGATCAGCGACGGCCAGAAATGCAGATGCCCGAGAAACGGGCTCATCATTCGCCCGGTCGCCTTCGGAAACCAATAATAGACGCCCGCAAAGATCGCGAAGATGGTGCCGGGTGCGACGACGTAGTGGAAGTGGCCGATGACGTAATAGGTATCGTGCAGGTAAAGATCGACGGCGTTGAAGGCCAGCGGGATGCCGGTCAGGCCGCCAATTCCGAACATCGGCAACCACGCCGTGGCAAAGAGCATCGGCGGCGTAAAGCGGATCGAGCCGCCCCAGAGCGACAGCATCAGCGCGGTGATGATGATGACCGACGGAATCGAAATGATGATCGTCGTGGTCTGGAAGAAACCCGCGACCTTGGCGCCCATGCCGGTCATATACATGTGGTGCGCCCAGACGATAAAGCTGAGGAAGCCCAGCACGAGGATCGCGCCGACCAGCGCCTTGTAGCCATAGAGCGGCTTACGAGTGTTATTGGCGATGATCTCCGCGACCATGCCCGCCCCCGGCAAAATGAGGACATAGACCTCCGGATGGGCGAGGAACCAGAAGAGATGCTGCCAAAGTATCGGGCTGCCGCCCCCGGACCACGCCGCCAGTTGACCGTTCACGATCAAGCCCGTCGGCATGAAGAAGCTGGTGCCGAACGCGCGATCCATCAATTGCATGACTCCGGCGGCTTCGAGCGGCGGGAACGCGAGGAGAAGCAGCCAGGCGGTCACAAACTGCGTCCAGACAAAGAACGGCAGCCGCATCCAGGTCATGCCCGGCGCGCGGAGTTGGATGATGGTGGCGATGAAGTTGACCGCGCCGAGCAGCGATGCGGTGATGTTAAACACCATGCCGACCAGCCAGAGGGTCTGTCCGTTGAAAAATGGGTGAAAACCGGGGCCCATGTCGGCGACGCCGGCCAGCGGGGAATACGATGTCCAGCCGGACTTCGCCGCGCCGCCGGGAACGAAGAAACTCGCGAGCATGATCACGCAACTGATGAAAAACACCCAGAAGCTGGCCATGTTGATCTTCGGGAAAGTCATATCGGGCGCACCAATCTGAAGCGGCACGACGAAATTTCCGAACGCCGCAAACGCCACCGGGACGATGCCGAAGAATACCATGATCGTGCCGTGCATGGCGCCAAAGGCGTTGTAGCCGGTGGCCGTCAGCACACCTTTCACGCCATCCGCATTCGCGGAAAAAGCGCTGTCGCCAAACACTGCCTGCAACATGCCGCCGATGACCGGCACTGGATCTCCGGGATTCGCGAGCTGCCAGCGCATGATGAGCATGAGGAGGAAGCCGAAAAAAAGGAAAAGCAGTCCGGTGATGCCGTACTGGATGCCGATCATCTTGTGATCGGTCGAAAAGACCCATTTCTGCCAGAAACCGGGCTCATGATGGTCGTCGTGACCGTGATGATCTTGGTCGTCGTGACCGTGAGCGAGAGCTGTAGTGGAAGCCATACGGAAGGAGCGAAGAGACTAATGGGCGGCGGAAAAGATGCCGCGGTTGGTGTGCGCGAACATTACGCACAATGACGCGGATTGGATACTGGCGGAAATGGAGATCATTCCTTCCAAGCGTCGAGTTCGGGCTGCGTCCACGGAGTTTTGTGATCGGCGAATTTCTTCCGCGTCGCGGCGACGAGATCGACGCTCACCGGACCGGCGGTGTTGCCGAAGCTGGCGCGGACAAAGGTCGAGATCGACGCAATCTTGGCGTCGTCGAGCATCGCCTCCTGCGGCGGCATGATGTTGTTGTACGGCTTACCCTCGATCGTGAACGGCCCGGCGTTGCCTTTAAGAATGATCGCTACGAGACGCTCGGCGGAACCGCCGACGTAGGGCGACTTGGTGAGCGGCGGGAAGACCATCGGCAGGCCCGCGCCGGTCGGTTGATGGCAGGCGACGCAAACCATCATGTAGTTTTTCTTGCCCTCAGCCATCACCGCTGGATTGGCGGCGGGCGCGGTGGCGTCCTGCGCGATGAGCGAAACGGGAGCCGCGAGTGCGGCGAGGAAAACGAGGCTGGATTTTTTCATGTCGGATGTGGAGATCGGAGAATGCGGGATCAGTCTTTCCAAGCGTCGAGCTCGGGCTGCGTCCATGGAGTTGTGCGGTCGGCGAATTTCTTACGCGCTGCGGCGACGACTTCGGGCTTCACGGGTGGCGCGTTGTTGCCAAACGTGGAGCGCACGTAACTCATGATCTGCGCGATCTTTTCATCGTTCAGCACCGCCTCCTGCGGCGGCATCATGTTGTTGTAAGTTTTGCCGTCCATGACGAACGGACCAGCGTTGCCTTTAAGGATGATCGCGGCAAACCGCTCGGGCGAACCGCTGACGTAGGGCGATTTGGTGAGCGGCGGGAAGACCATCGGCAGGCCGGCTCCGGTCGGCTGGTGGCAGGCAATGCAAACCATCATGTATTGCATCTTGCCCTTGGCAATGAGCTCGGCGCCATCGATGCCCGGAGGAGCAGCAGGGGCGGGAGCGGCACCGGCGGCGGGGGCAGCGGTCGCCCCGGCGGGTGCGGCGGCCGCAGGTGCGGCTGGCTGGGCGGCGGCCGTTGCAGCCGGAGCGTTGGCGGCGCCGTCATCCGGCAGGTTTTCGTTGGCGAACGGGACGAGTTCCGCCTCAGTGAACTGCCCGGTCTTGCCAGCAAATTCCTTCTTCGCCGCGAGCACTTTGGCTTCGGAAATCTCCCCGGCCTTGTTGCCCCACTCCTGGCGGATGTAGCTGGCCACGGCAGCGATCTTTTTCGGCGAAAGGGAAGTCTCCCAGCCGACCATGTTGCCGCTGTAGGTGTGGGGCGCGCCCTGGATATTGATCGGGCCGGTCAGACCTTTGAGGAGCAAGGCGATGAGCCGCTTTTCTCCCCCGGTGACCCACTCGGAATTGGCGAGCGGCGGGAATTGCGCCGGCACACCTTGACCACCCGGCTGGTGACAGGCGACGCACTGGCCATAAACCGCTTTGCCCTGCTGGGCGAGCGTCTGCTCCGCGGCAGCTCCGGCACCGGCGATTGCGCCGGCCTTTTGCGGGATCGGGAAAAGCACTGCGGGCGAGCTTTCGTATTCATTGAAAACCGTTCCGCTCAAACCGCCATTGAAGATGCCGAAATAGATGCCGGCCCAAACGGTGGCGACTGCGCAGAGGCCGGTGAGCCAGAGCGGCATCGGCGTGGTTTCAGCGGATGGCTCGGGCTTTTCACGCTCGACCGCCGCATGCACTTCGGTGACGTCGTTCGTCTCCTGATAATCGATGCGATCTGGACCTTCGTTCGGCGTGCTCATTTGGCGGCGACCGCCGGGGCGGTGGATTTCACTTCTTTCAAGGGATGGCT
>Ga0163144_10013571_pt1 | contig 16990 bp, 14 predicted proteins | sample OliLak19BULKMAT1_FD_123175 | JGI IMG/M metagenome (GOLD analysis project Ga0163144, IMG submission 123175) | Freshwater microbial mat bacterial communities from Lake Vanda, McMurdo Dry Valleys, Antarctica - Oligotrophic Lake LV.19.BULKMAT1 | ecosystem: Environmental > Aquatic > Freshwater >... | reverse complement strand
GATCGGCCCGATCTGCTTGAAGCGGATCACACCGTCGCGATCGATGACATAGGTTTCCGGTGCGCCGTAGACGCCGTAGTCGATGGCGACGCGACCGTCGGGATCGACCACGGTGACGGTGTAGGGATCCCCGAGCTGCTCGAGCCACTTGAGCGCAGCCTCGCGGTTGTCCTTCCAGTTGAGGCCGACGATCGGCACGACGTTGGCCTTGCCCAGTTCGACGAGCAGCGGGTGCTCCTGCCGGCAGGACACGCACCACGAACCCCAGACGTTGAGCAGCCACACCTTGCCCTTGAGGTCTGCCGGGGAGAGCTTCTTCGCGGGCTCGTGCAATTGCGCGAGTGCAAAGGTAGGTGCGGGCTTGTCGATCAGTGGCGAAGGCACTTCGCGCGGCTTCAGGTTCAAGCCGATGGCGAGGAACGCCACGAGGACCGCAAAGAGCGCGAGCGGGATCAGGAACCGGGTCAAAGCGCTCTTTGAATCGAGGATTCACGCAATCGGCGACGGACCATCTCGTCGACAACACTTCCCACTTCCTCCTGAAGAAGGAACGAGTCGCGAGAGGTGGGGTTCGAGCTGCAAGCGTCGCGCCCGACGAGCGACGTCGGGCATGGAGATCGGCGCCAGCTCTGCACAAGCGGGTAGTGCGAATGAGACAACCGTCCCGCCGAATTCCGCACCTCACCCTCACCCGCTCGCTGCGCTCGCACCCTCTCCCGGAGGGCGAGGGTCGCACTCCCCTCGCCCTCCGGGAGAGCAAGGGGACGGGGGGCGAGGCGGGGGGTTTCGAGCCGCATGCGGCGAGCCCGAACGAGCGGCGGCGGCATGCAGGCCGGCGCACGCTCCGCAGGAGGGGGAAGAGAGGCGGGCGAACGAAACCGAGCGTTCAATCCGTGTTTCATTTCACGAATGCTCTCTAAGCCGCTGCCGGTGCTGCACCTGCGCGCGCCTTCGCCACGTCTTCACGGCGCGCCAGCCGGTAGCGCCGGTCGGTGAGCGCGAGCAGGCCGCCGAGCGCCATCAGGAAGCCGCCGCCCCAGATCCAGTTGATGAACGGCTTGTGGTAGACGCGCACGATCCAGGCGTCGTCACCGACGGGCTCTCCGAGCGACACGTAGAGGTCACGGGTGAGCCCGGAATCCATGTCCGCTTCGGTCATCGGCATCTGCTGCACGGGATAGAAGCGCTTCTCGGGTTGCATGACGCGCTGCGCCTGCCCGTTCTTCAACACCGTGACATTGCCGACGGTCGCTTCGTAGTTCGGACCGTTGCGGCGTGTGAAGCCATCGAGGCGGAATCCGTAGCCACCGATTTCGACCACGTCGCCCGCCTTCATCTTCACGTCCTTCTCGGTCTCGTAACCGCGCACCATCGTGACGCCGATGATGAAGACCGCCACGCCGAAATGCGCGAGCAGCATGCCCCAGTACCCACGCGGCTGGGCCCGCAACGCTTTCGCGGTGTCGCCGCCGTTCGAGGCCCGCAACTGGCTGACCCGGTCACGCAGGTTCACCACGCTCGACGCAACGACCCAGAACGCGAGCGCGAGGCCGAGGAAGATCATGGGCGACCAGCGACCCATCACGAAGGGCACGATAGCGGCCGTGACAACTGCGACCGCGAACGCCCAGGTGAGCCGCGTGGCGAGTTCCGGCAACCGGGCCTGCTTCCACCTCGCGAGCGGACCGATGCCCATCAGGAACACGGCGGGCGCCATGAGCGGCACGAACACCGATTCGAAGTACGGAGGACCAACCGAAATCTTGCCGAGATCGAGAGCGTCGAGGAACAGCGGATAGAGCGTGCCCAGCAACACCGAAGCCGCGGCCACGATGAGCAGCACGTTGTTGGTGAGCAACGCCGACTCGCGCGACACGAGATCGAACTTTCCACCGAGTCCTACGCGTGGCGCGCGCCACGCGAACAGCACGAGCGAACTGCCGATCACGACGGCCAGGAAACAGAGGATGAAGATGCCGCGCTTCGGATCGGTGGCGAACGCGTGCACGGACGTGAGCACACCGGAGCGGACCAGGAAGGTGCCGAGCAGGCTCAGGCTGAAGGCGACGATTGCAAGCAGCACGGTCCAGATCTTGAAACCGCCGCGCTTTTCCGTGACCGCGAGGGAGTGCATCAGCGCCGTGCCCACCAGCCAGGGCATGAACGAGGCATTCTCCACCGGATCCCAGAACCACCAACCGCCCCAGCCGAGTTCGTAATAAGCCCACGCGCTGCCGAGGCAGATACCGACCGTGAGGAACATCCACGCCGCCGTGGTCCAGGGCCGCGACCAGCGCGCCCAGGTGGCATCGAGCCGTCCGCCGAGCAACGCAGCGATGGCAAAGGCGAACGCGACGGAGAATCCGACGTAACCCATGTAGAGCATCGGCGGATGGATCACCATGCCCGGGTCCTGCAGCAGCGGATTCAGGTCGCGTCCGTCCTCGGCCATGGGCAGCAGGCGCTCGAACGGATTGGACGTGAGCAGCATGAACAACAGGAAACCGACGCTGATCAGCGCCATCACGCCGAGGATGCGAGCGGCCATGGCGTCGGGCAGATGACGACTGAACAACGATACGGCGGTCATCCAGCCGGTCAGCATCAGCACCCACAGGAGCAGCGAGCCTTCGTGGCTGCCCCAGGTCGCCGCGAACCGGTAGGGGATCGGGAGGCTCGAGTTGGAATTGGTGGCGACGTTCAGCACCGAGAAGTCGTTGTGCACGAACGACCAGGCGAGGCAGCCGAAAGCGATCGCCACGAATACGAACTGCCCCTGTGCGGCCGGGCGCGCCAGCGCCATGAGCCGCGCGCTGCCGTTGGCGGCGCCGATCAGCGGCAGCGTGCCCTGCACCAGCGCGATGCAAAGCGCAAGGATGAGCGCGAACTCGCCAAGTTCCGGAATCATTTCGGGGTCTCCTTCGCGTGTTCCATCACGAGCGTCTTCTGCGATTCATGCTCGGCCTTGCGCGCCTTCTCGACCGCGTCGGCCGCCTCGGGCGGCATGTAGTTCTCGTCGTGCTTGGCGAGAACTTCGCGCGCGTGGAATACGCCGTCGGCTTCGAGCTTGCCCTGGGCGACCACGCCCTTGCCCTCCTTGAACAGGTCGGGAAGGATACCGGCGTACATCACCGGGATGCTCTTGGCGGTGTCGGTCACCACGAAACGCACGGTAATGCCGTCGGGCTGGCGTTGCACGCTCCCCTGTTCCACCAGACCGCCGATGCGGAACGATCGGTTGATCGGCGCCTCGTTGCCCGCCACCTGGGATGGACTGTAGAAGAACACCAGGTTGCTCTGGAAAGCATTGAGGATGAGCGCCGCAGCGATGCCGAGGACGGCGACGCCGCCCATCACCAGTGCGAGTCGTTTACGTCGGGGCTTCATGAGTTGGTGTCCGGTTGCTGAGCATTACGACCGGGCCGGCATCGCAACGTTCGATGCCGGCGCCAGAGCACGACGATCTCGGCGGTGAGCAGGATTGCGGTCAGCGCGTACGAGCCCCAGACATACAGGCCGTAGCCCCCCATCGCGAGGAAGCTCCCGAGCGTATCCCATTTCATGCCGGCGCACCCGCTGCGAGTTCCCGCACCCACTGGCTGTTGCGTTCGCGCTCGAGGATGATCGAACGCACACGCATCAGCGCCGCGGCGATGCTGTACATCCAGAAGGCGAGCGCCATGATCAGCATGCCGAGCAGCATCGTGCTCGCCATCGAAGGCGCGCGCCCGACGCTGACCGAGGCGCCCTGGTGCAACGTGTTCCACCACTTCACCGAGAAATAGATGATGGGCACATTGACCGCGCCCACCAGCGCGAGGATGGCTCCGGCCTTGTCGGCGCGCCGCGGATCGTCGATCGACGCCTGGAGCGCCATGAAGCCGATGTAGAGAAACAGAAGGATCAGTTCGGAGGTCATGCGCGCATCCCAGGCCCACCACGTGCCCCAGGTGGGTTTGCCCCAGAGCGCTCCGGTCCAGAGGGCGATGAACGTCATGAGGGCACCGGTCGGCGCGAGCGCGGTCGCCATCATCGAGGACAACCGCGTGTTGAGCACCAGCCCGAACGCCGCCCAGGCCGCCATGACGAGGTAGATGAACATCGACATCCAGGCCGCCGCGACGTGGATGAAGATGATCCGGTACACCTCGCCTTGCTGAAAATCCGTCGGCGCCACGAAAAACCCGATATAGAGGCCCGCGACACCGAGCACCGCGGCGAGTACCGCGAACACGGGGATCATCCTGCCGGCGAGCGGATAGAAGGTCTGCGGAGAAGCGAATCTGAACCAGTTGATCGCCACATTGGGCTCCAGGCTTATTCGAGGGCGACGCGCAGCGCTGCGGCCGTCGCCCAGGGCGCCAACACCAGCGCTGCGAGCAATCCGGCCGCAAGCAGCGACAGATGTCCGGATGCGCCGGTTCCCGCGACCGTCGCTTCGACCGCTCCGGCACCGAATATCAGGACCGGCACGTAGAGCGGCAGCACGAGCAGGGCGATCAGGACGCCTCCACCGCGAACACCGAGAGTCAGGGCCGCGCCCACCGCGCCGATGAGCGACAGGCAGGGCGTTCCGAGCAGCAGCGCGAAGAACAATACGCCGACCGGCGCACCGTCCAACCCGAACTGGAGTCCGAGCACCGGTGCCATCAACGCGAGCGGTACTCCCGTCAGCAGCCAATGCGCGCCGACCTTGGCCACCACCAGAACGACAAGCGGCTGCGGCGTGAGGATCAGTTGTTCGAGCGTGCCGTCGGCATGATCGGTCCCGAACACGCGCGGAAGCGACAACATGGCGGCCAGCAAGGCCGCGACCCACACGATGCCGGGCGCCATGGTCCGGAGCAATGCGGGTTCGGGCCCCACGCCGAGCGGGAACAGGCTCACCACGATGATGAAGAAGAAGAATGTCGTGAGCCAGTCGGCGCGGCGGCGCCAGGCCTGCAACAGATCACGCGAGAAGACGGCGACGAACGCATCCCACATCGTCAGTGCGAGAGCCGCAGGCGGCGCATGCGGCCCGCGGGCAGCGGCACTTCCTGGTGCGTGGTGAGCACGGCCAGGCCGCCGTCTTCGAGATACGAACTCACCAGCGCGGCCAGACGCTGGACCGATTCCGCATCGAGCGCCGCGAACGGCTCGTCGAGAATCCAGAGCGGGCGCGAACGCGCGAGCCAGAGCCTCGCAAGTGCTGCACGCCGCCGCTGGCCCTGCGAGAGATGCCGCACCGCCAGGTCGCGGCGCTCTGCAAGGCCGCTCGCGTCGAGCGCCGACTCGATCAGGATGGGGGCCATTTCGAGTCCGGCAAGCCGGGCACCGAAGCGCAGGTTCTCTTCGACCGTGAGGTCTTCCTTCAGGGCGTTCGCATGGCCCAGATACACGATCTCGCGCACGAAGTCCTCGCCCAAGGCACGGGCCGTCTCGCCGCGCCACCGGATCTCGCCTGCGTCGGCCGGACTGAGGCCGCACAGGATGCGCATCAGGCTCGTCTTGCCGCAGCCGTTGCGGCCCTCTATCCACAACAGCTCGCCCGGTTCGACCTGGAATGAAACGTCCTCGAACAGCACCCGTTCGCCGCGACGACAGGCCAGTTTGCGAACTTCGAGCATGGGATGCAGATCGATGGAATTCATCTCTTCGGAAGGCGTCGGATTATAGCGGACGGTCTCCGGAAACCTCGCGGCGGGCCAAGAGATCACGGCAGGAATCGACGCTAAACGTCTGATCGGAATTAAAACAAACCTTCACATCAACTACTTCCCCAAAACTTTTGTTAGATTTTCTACGCCTTTCCCGGGCCACGTGTGGTTTAATCCTTGCCATGATCGCGACCGCGACCATCCGCCCCGACAGCGTCACGCCTAGATCGTGATGTGCATGCAGTTCCAGGGCCGCAGCGGTGCACTCCTGCGCAGCCAGCCCTAGTCAGAGTTCAGAGTTGTGAGGCGATCGTCCCAGTCTTGGGAAAGGGTCGTCAAAGTTCCCGGGGCCGCGGTTCGAGTCCGCCCCCAAAGCAAATCGAATTGGCAGGCATCGAAAGGCAATGGCGCGCCCTTGTGCGTTGTTGCATGGAGAGATCATGGAACTTCGGACAACGCAGTTCAGAGACCCGTCGGCGCACACAATGTGCGCGCCGCCTTCGCTCGCCTGCGCTGAACGGTGGCGTGGGTGGCGTGGATCGCGAACAGCATCCCAGAACGCGTGCGTTCTGGTCGAACCGACGGTCTCGCATCTACACCCGTATCCGCCAAACAAAAGGCCCCTGCAGGGGGGCCTTTTGTTTGGCGGAGAGGGTGGGATTCGAACCCACGTGCCAGGTTACCCTGACCATCTGATTTCGAGTCAGCGCCGTTGTGACCGCTTCGGTACCTCTCCGGCGGGCGCGAATTGTAGCACCGGCGACGCGGCGGCCACGAGGCTTCGCGGGAAGGGAGAATAGGGCCCATGCGCCACCTCGCTGCAACGCTCACGCTCCTCGCCGTAACGGCTTCCGCGCCTATCGGGTTGATCGACCATGAACCGCCGCTGCCGCGTTTTTCCAATGCGGACGAGCTGGTGGTTCTGACGCGCAACAGCCCCACCACGCGCTATCTCGACGCCGACGGCAATTTCATCGGCCTGGAACACGATCTCGTCGAGCTGTTCGCCCTTCAGATGGGTGTGCCCGTGCGCTATGTGGAGGTCGACAACTACGCCCATGTCCTGCCGAAACTCGAGCACGGACAGGCGCACATGGCAGCGGCCGGACTGAGCGTGACGCCGGAACACAGCCGGCGCTTTCTGTTCGCGCCGCCGTACATGGAAGTGCAGCAGGTGCTGGTCTACAACAGCACCATGCCGCGACCGCGCAACCTGAAGGAACTGGAAGCAAAACGCATCGAGGTGGTTTCGGATTCGAGCGGCGCTGAGCACTTGCGGCGGCTCGCGGGACACATGCCGAAGCTTGCCTGGGACGAGGTCGACGCGCCCAATCCGGAAGATCTCCTGATGCGCGTATCGGAGGGCAATGCCTCGTATGCGGTAGCCGGATCGCACATCGTCGATGTCGCACGCAATTTCTATCCGAACATTGCCAAGGGCATGGCCTTCGGTGATCTCGAGAAACTCGCGTGGGCCTTCCCCAGGGACGGCGATCCGGTGCTCGTCCGCCGTGCACGCGAATTCTTCGCGCGCATCTCGGCCGATGGAACTCTGAAGCGCCTGGTCGACCGCTACTACGGTCACGTGAAGCGGCTCGATCGCAGCGATCTCGACAATCTGTTCGATTCGATGCGCACGCGCTTGCCCGAGTACCGCCAACTGTTCCACGAAGCCCAGGACCTGACCGGACTCGACTGGCGCTTCATCGCCGCATTGGCGTTCCAGGAATCCCATTGGGATCCGCTCGCCACTTCACCCACCGGCGTGCGCGGCATGATGATGCTGACCAGCAGCACCGCCGACCGCCTGGGCGTCAAGGACCGGCTCGATCCGCGGCAGAGCATTGTTGCGGGCGCCAAGTACTTCCGCGATCTGCGCGAGTCGTTGCCGGCGCGGATCACCGAACCCGATCGGACCTGGATGGCGCTCGCGGCTTACAACCAGGGACTCGGCCACCTGGAAGATGCGCGCGTGCTATCGCAACGCCTGGGATTCAGTCCGGACGTCTGGATCGACATCAAGAAGGCCCTGCCCCTGCTGTCCCGCTCGGACTACTACATCACGCTGAAGCACGGGTTCGCGCGCGGCGGCGAAGCGCTCGCACTGACCGAGAACGTGCGGACCTTCTACGACATCCTCATGCGCCTCGAGGAACCCCACCGTCCCGATGCGCCGATGCTGAACAAGCTGCTCACCACCTTCAACGACGAAATGCGGTGGCAGCGGCGTCAGCCGCTGGCCAACTGAACTACGGCCCGATTCGGTCGATGCCGCCGGCGTAGGGACGCAGCGCCGCGGGAACGGTGATGCTGCCGTCGGCATTCTGGTAGTTCTCGAGAATCGCCACCAGGGTCCGGCCCACCGCCAGGCCGGAACCGTTCACGGTGTGCACGAGATCCGGCTTGCCCTTTTCGTTGCGAAACCGGGCATGCATCCGCCGCGCCTGGAACGCCTCGAAGTTCGAGCATGACGAGATCTCTCGATAGGCATTCTGTCCGGGTAACCAGACTTCGATGTCGTAGGTCTTGGCCGACGCGAAGCCCATGTCGCCCGTGCACAACGTGACCGTGCGAAACGGCAGTTCGAGCCGCCTGAGGATCGTCTCGGCATGTCCCGTGAGCGCTTCCAGGCCCTCGAAGGATTTCTCGGGATGGACGACCTGTACCAGTTCGACCTTGTCGAACTGGTGTTGCCGGATCATGCCGCGCGTGTCCTTGCCGTAGGAGCCGGCTTCGCTGCGGAAGCAAGGTGTGTGGCATACGAATTTCAGCGGCAGATTCTCCAGCGGCACGATCTCGCCGCGAACGATGTTGGTCACCGGCACTTCAGCCGTGGGAATCAGGTAGAGCTTTTCGCCGTCCTTGCGCGGTACCGCGAAGAGGTCGTCTTCGAACTTCGGCAGATTGCCGGTGCCGAGCGCGCTGGCGGCATTGACGAGATACGGCGCATAGACTTCGGTGTACCCGTGTTCCTGCGTATGCACGTCGAGCATGAATTGCGCGATCGCACGATGCAGTCGCGCCACGGCGCCCTTCATGACGGTGAAACGCGCACCCGCGATCTTCACGCCGGCAGCGAAGTCGAGCAGGCCCATGCCTTCGCCGATATCCACGTGGTCCCTGGGAGCGAATTCGAAGTTGCGCGGCTCGCCGACGCGCCGGACTTCGACATTGTCGTCGGCGGACTTGCCCGTCGGGACGCTCGCGTGCGGCAGGTTGGGTACTCCGAGCAGCAGGTCGGACAGTTTCGCCTGGACCGCCTGGAGCAGTTTCTCGCAGGCCGCCACTGCATCACCGAGTCCGGCAACCTCGCTCATCAGCGGCGCGGTGTCCTCGCCCTTGGCCTTGGCCTGGCCGATGCCCTTGGACAGCGCGTTGCGCTTCGATTGCAGTTCCTGTGTGCGGGTCTGGATCTGCTTGCGTTCGGCTTCGAGCGCATTGAAAGCGACCACATCGAATTGGAACCCACGCTCACCGAGGCGTTTCGCCACGGCGTCGATGTCGGTGCGCAGGAGCTGAATGTCTAGCATTTGCTTGTGAGAACCTCATTCAACACGAAGGACACGAAGGTGCACGAAGCAACACGCGATCGGCTTTCACTTCAATTCCCGCTTTCCGTCGTGTCCTTCGTGTCCTTCATATTCTTCGCGTTGGGCGTCTGGCGTTGCGCCATATCCAGTTCCCGCAGATGCGCGAGCTTCTCGCCGATCTTGCCTTCCAGTCCGCGCGGTGTCGGCCGGTAGAACTGCGGGGGCTTCAAGTCTTCGGGGAAGTAACTCTCGCCGGCCGCATAGGCCTCCGGTTCATCGTGCGCGTAGCGATACTGCTTGCCGTACCCCAGATCCTTCATGAGCCTGGTCGGCGCGTTGCGCAGATGCAGGGGCACGGTGCGCGAGCCGTCGTTGCGCACGAAGTCGCGCGCCGAATTATAGGCGGCGTACGCGGCGTTGCTCTTCGGCGCGCAGGCGAGATAGATCACCGCTTGCGCGATCGCGAGTTCGCCTTCCGGCGTGCCGAGACGTTCGAAGGTTTCGCACGCGTCCAGCGCGATCTGCAAGGCACGCGGATCGGCGAGCCCGATGTCCTCGATGGCCATGCGGATCACGCGCCGGGCCACATAGAGCGGATCGGCGCCTCCGTCCAGCATGCGGCAGCACCAGTAGAGCGCGGCATCGGGACTGGAGCCGCGCACCGACTTGTGCAGCGCCGAGATCTGGTCGTAGAACGCCTCGCCACCCTTGTCGAACCGGCGCAGATTCTGGGCCAGCGTTCCCTGGAGGAATATCTCGTCGACGTCCTCGCGCCGGGCGGCGTTCGCGGCGGCGCGAACGGTCTCCATCATGTTGAGGAGGCGTCGCGCGTCGCCATCGGCGGCACCGATCATTATCTGCCTCGCACCGTCCGCAAACGTGAGCCCTCCGAGCGCGCGCTCTCTCGCTCGCTCGAACAATGTCCCGAGCTCCTCGGGGTCGAGCGGATCGAGCACATACACCGCCGCTCGCGAGAGCAACGCACCGTTCACTTCGAACGACGGATTCTCCGTGGTCGCGCCGATGAAGGTCACAACGCCTTGCTCGACGAACGGCAGGAAGGCGTCCTGCTGCGCCTTGTTGAAGCGGTGCACCTCGTCGACGAACAGGATCGTGTGGCGTCCGTTGCGATTCAGCGTCTCCTGCGCGCGCGCTACCGCTTCGCGGATATCTTTCACGCCCGAGAACACGGCGGACAGCGCGATGAATTCCGCCTCGAACGTGTGCGCCAGCAGCCGCGCCAGGGTGGTCTTGCCTACACCCGGAGGTCCCCACAGGATCATCGAATGCGGCCGACCCGATTCCACCGCCAGCCGCAGCGGTTTGCCGGGACCCACCAGGTGCACCTGGCCCACGACGTCTTCGATGCGCTGCGGCCGCATCTGCTCGGCCAGCGGCACCAATCCAGTCGGTGGCGGAAACAGATCAGACATGCGGACGGCCTGCGGGCGAGTGGCTGCCGGTCACTGATCGCCGACCACGTCGGCGCCCGGCGGCGGCGTAAACCGGAACACATCCGCGGCAAACTTCGGATTGCGCTCCAGGCGCGAGAACTTGATCGTGGTCGTCTGCCCCAGACGATCGTGAAGCTCCATGGTGTCGGGGTTCGACTTGCGAAAACCGAGTCGCATCTTCTCGAATTGGCTGTCGGGATCGGTCGGTGTCGCTTCGACCCAGTCGAGGCCGTCTTTCTTCGGCAACTGCACGAACGTGTAGGCGCGGTCGAGATCGTTGCTGCCCGCCAGCAACGCGGCCGGGCTCGAACCGAGCGCATCGCCGAGGGCCTTCACCGTCACCTGGTCGAGCTCCTTGTCGTAGACCCAGACCTTCGCTCCGTCGCCGACGATCAACTGGTCGTAGGGCCGTACGTAGGTCCAGCGGAATTTGCCCGGCCGCTGGAACTGGAACGTGCCGGTGGACTGCGAAACCGGCTTGCCGGACGAGTCGAGTACGGTCTGCACGAATTCCGCGCGCGCGCCGCGGACCTCGGCGACGAAGCTCTTGATGAGATCTGAACCGGCCGCAGCAGCATCGTGGGCGACGGCGAGCGCCGCGACCAGCAGCGCGCCTGTGAGAGTGGATTTCATTCGCTCCTCGCTGGAACCAGGACTTCACGGTTCCCGTTGTTAGCCATGGTCGAAACGAGCCCTGCCCGCTCCATCTGTTCGATCAGCCGGGCGGCCCGGTTGTAGCCGATCCGCAACTGCCGCTGGACCAGCGAGATCGATGCGCGCCGCGTCTTCAGCACCACGGCCACGGCTTCGTCGTACAGGGCGTCGGACTCGTTGCCCTCGCTGCCACTGCCACCTTCATCCCCGCCCTCCTCGCCTTCCTTGCTCTCCAGGATGCCCTCGATGTACTGCGGCGCACCGCGCGACTTGAGGTACTCGACCACTTTGTGGACTTCGTCGTCGGCGACGTAGGCGCCATGCACGCGTTGCGGAAAACCGGTGCCTGGCGGGAGGTAGAGCATGTCGCCCTGCCCGAGCAACGCCTCCGCGCCCATCTGATCGAGGATCGTGCGCGAATCGATCTTGGAGGAGACCTGGAACGCGACGCGCGTCGGAATGTTCGCCTTGATGAGCCCGGTGATCACATCCACCGACGGGCGCTGGGTGGCGAGGATCAGATGGATGCCGGCCGCACGCGCCTTCTGCGCGAGCCGCGCGATCAACTCCTCGACCTTCTTGCCGACGACCATCATCAAATCCGCCAGCTCGTCGATGACCACCACGATGAGCGGCAGTTCCTGCAGCGGCTCGGGCGCCTCCGGAGTGATCGTGAACGGATTCGTGAGCGGCTGCCCGGCCTTGTGAGCTTCCTTCAACTTCGCGTTGAAGCCGGCCAGATTGCGCACCCCGAGCGTGGACATCAACTTGTAGCGGCGCTCCATCTCGGCCACGCACCACTGCAGCGCGTAGGCGGCCTGCTTCATGTCCACCACCACCGGCGCGAGCAGGTGCGGAATGCCCTCGTAGACCGACAACTCGAGCATCTTCGGATCCACCAGGATCAGCCGCACTTCGTTGGCGGTGGCCTTGTAGAGCAGCGACAGGATCATCGCGTTGATCGCCACCGACTTGCCCGAGCCGGTCGTGCCGGCCACCAGCAGGTGCGGCATCTTCGCAAGATCCGCGACCACCGGCTTGCCGGCGATGTCCTTGCCCATCGCCAGCGTGAGCGCGGAGCCCATGTCCGCATACACCTGCGAGGACACGATCTCGGACAGCCGCACCACCTGGCGTTTCGGATTCGGGATCTCGAGCCCCATGTACGACTTGCCCGGTATGGTTTCCACCACGCGGATGCTGATCACCGACAGCGCCCGCGCCAGATCCTTCACCAGATTCACGATCTGGCTGCCTTTCACCCCCGTGGCCGGCTCGATCTCGTAGCGCGTGATCACCGGGCCGGGATAGGCCGCCAGCACCTTCGCTTCGATGCCGAAATCCATCAGCTTCTTCTCGATCAGGCGCGAGGTGTAGTCGAGCGTGTCGACCGACAGCACCTCGATGTTGTCCGCGGGTTCGTCGAGCAGTTCGAGCGGAGGCAACGGCGAGTCGGGCAGATCTTCGAACAGCGGCTTCTGCCTCTCTTTCGCGACTCGCTTCGACTTCGGGATCTCCATCACCGGCGGCTCGATGCGGATCGGCTCGCGCTCGTCGATGTCGAGGCGCTCGCGGGTGACTTCGACCACCTCCTCGCGCTGGATCGTGGCCGCCTGTCCGAGGCGGCGATCGCGGCGCTCCTCGAGACGTGCGGCGACGACGCGCCAGGCGGATTCCAGAGCCTGACCGACGCGTTCGGACACGGCGAGCCAGGACACTCCGGTGAACAGCGACAGCCCGATGGCGAGGCCGGTGATGAGCACCAATGTGCCGCCGACGAAGCCCAGGCTGGCGAGCAAGCCGCTGGAGAGAACCTCGCCCAGCATGCCGCCGGGCCGATACGGCAGCGGAATCGCCAGCGAGTGCAGGCGCATGGATTCGAAACCGCACGACGCCGCCAGCAGTAGCGCGAACCCGCCCAGCGCGACGTAGGCAGGCCGGCGGTCATCCCCTCGGGAGGTTTCGATCCGCCGATACAGCCAGTAGACCGCGAGGACGCACAGGATGACAAGCCACCACGCCGACATACCGAACACGTACAACAGCAGATCGGCGAGCCAGGCCCCGAACGCACCGCCGGCGTTGACCACGTCCGGTTCGGATACCGCGTGCGACCAGCCCGGATCGGATTTGCGGTAGGTGGAGAGGATCAGCGCCAGGAATGCACCCGCGCCCGCGAACGCGAACCACCAGGCCTCGCGGATGAGCCGTGCGAGACGCGGCGGGAGCGGCGGCGCGGCAACTTTCGCTGCGATTTTTTCAGCGCGCGCTCGGGCCATCAGGTCCTTGATTATTCGGATCAAGCATGCGCGATTATAGTCGTGGCTCGCGCGCCGCCGCCATCCTCGCGGCAGCGCAATCGACAGCGGCGCGGCCAAGCTGAGACAATTTGCCCTGTGCGGCCCCCCGCTCCGACTTCTTCGGCATCATGGCAAAGACCACGCGACATTCCAGGCTTCTCATTCTCGGCTCCGGTCCTGCCGGTTACACCGCGGCCGTCTATGCCGCACGTGCCAACCTGAAGCCCGTGCTGATCACCGGCCTCGCGGCCGGCGGCCAGCTCATGACCACTACCGACGTCGACAACTGGCCGGCGGACGCCATGGGCGTGCAGGGCCCCGAACTCATGGAGCGATTCCAGAAGCACGCCGAGCGCTTCGAGACCGAACTCATCTACGACCACATCCACACCGCAGCGCTGAACGAGAAACCGTTCCGCCTCGAGGGCGATTCGGGCACCTACACCTGCGATGCCCTGATCATCGCCACCGGCGCATCGGCGAAGTATCTCGGGCTGCCGTCCGAGCACGCGTTCATGGGCAAGGGCGTATCGGCCTGCGCCACCTGCGATGGCTTCTTCTTCAAGAACCAGGACGTCGCCGTGATCGGGGGCGGCAACACCGCGGTGGAAGAGGCGCTCTACCTCTCCCATATCGCGAAGACCGTCACGGTCGTGCATCGGCGCGACAAGTTCCGCTGCGAGGCGATCATGCGCGACAAGCTGTTCGCGCGCGCCAAGGAAGGCAAGGTCCGGATCGAGTGGAACCATACGCTCGACGAAGTGCTGGGCGACAAGAGCGGCGTGACCGGCATACGCCTGAAGAGCACCACGGACGGCAAGACCAAGGACCTGCCGGTCACCGGCACTTTCATCGCCATCGGCCACACGCCCAACACGCAGCTCTTCGAAGCCCAGCTCGACATGACCAACGGCTACATCATTACGAAAGGCGGACTCGAGGGTAACGCGACGGCCACCAGCATCCCCGGGGTGTACGCAGCCGGCGACGTGCAAGACCACGTCTATCGCCAGGCCGTAACCAGTGCCGGCACCGGCTGCATGGCTGCGCTGGACGCCGAACGGTATCTGGATTCGTTGAATTGACCGCTATTACCGGTACAGAAATGCGATGAACACGGAGGAATGACGGATCAGGCACTTCCTCCCCCCGGCGCGGCCGGAGGAGGGTTGGGGTGGGGGCCGCTCAGACGCAGTGACCGCAAATCAATTGCTTGCCAATGGCGACTTGCGTGGGATTCTTGGCTACCCTTCGTGTCGAAAGCGGTTCCCAGGAACTCCTCCCCAAGCGATGTCCAAGATCCCCGAAGACGATGACTTCGCAGCCTTCCTCCAGGAGGTGAAGGACGTCGCTCCGATCAAGGCGAAAACACGCATAGTCCCGCAGGTCAAACGGCCCCCGCCGCTGCCGGTACAGACAGCCAAGGACGAGCGGGCGGCGCTCGCGGACAGCCTGAGCGATGCCCTCGCCGAAGACATTGCGTTCGAGATCGGAGCAGAACTCTCCTACCGTCGCGACGGTATTCCGCGCGATGCGCTGCGCAAGCTGCGTCGTGGTGTCTGGTCGCTGCAGGATCATCTCGACCTGCATGGACTCACTGTAGATGAAGCGCGGGCATTGCTCGCTGCCTTTCTCAGCGGCGCCGTGAAGCGCGGCCTGCGCTGTGTTCGCGTCGTGCATGGCAAGGGATACCGTTCCACGAACGGCGATCCGGTCCTGAAGCGCAAGGTGGCGGGCTGGCTCATGCAGCGCGACGAGGTCCTCGCCTATGTTCAGGCCCGGCCCGAGGACGGCGGTGGCGGCGCGGTGATGGTGCTGCTCAGGGGCAAGCGGCGAGCGTCAGTCACGCTCCTTTGAATAGTACTTGGGAGATGGCGTCTGGCAACGGTGCGCCACGTCACGAGGCCTGCGCATCCTCGAACAGGCGGTCGTCGCAGAGAACATGCCTGCAAGCTCGTCGCCGTGGCAGTGGCATCCCGCAATGTCACGGCACGTCGGATATGGACTATCCTGAATCGAAACAGCCAAGAGCCTCGAATGAGGATTTCGATCCAGCGATGAACAACGAACAGAGTCCACAGCGCCGACGAGGGACACGACGATGAACCGGTTTCGACTGGCCGCGATGGCCGCTACGCTCTTCGCAACCGCAGGTTCCCAGGGCGTCGGGGAATCAAACGCCGCCTCCGACCATCAGGTCGCCTCTGCGGATCCGCCGCCGAAGGTGACTCAGGCGCCCGCGGCCCACGCCAACAACCGCGGCCTGCCGCCGGGCGCCCTGCGTGCGCAGATGGTTGAAATCATGGACACGAACGGTTTCGAGCGGCCGCTGCCCGCCGCCTTCGGCTTCATCCCGGTCGGCTGGCGCGCACAGGGCGGCATCCAGTGGGGCCAGCAGTTCATGTGCACCAACGGCTACAACTTCAACTGGGTGGCCCAGTCGCCCGATGGCTTGCAGACCGTCGCGATCCTGCCCCAGGCAAAGTGGGAGACGAACAACTACGGCGCGGGCCCGAGCACCCCCGGTTGCGGGAGCGCCCAGATCACTTCGGTCCAGCAGTATCTGCAACAGTTGATAGCGCGCTCGCCGCTGGGCGCCCGCGTTCTCGACTACCGCGCGCGTCCGGATATCGCCGCCAGGTTCCGGCATCTCAATGTGGCGACTCCCACGGCGATGGGCGAAATGCGCACCTGGGTCGAATCGGGCGAAGCGCAGTTCGCCTTCAACCAACAAGGTCGCGACATGCGCGGCATCCTGGTGGCGACGGGCGTGTTCTCGCTCATGCGCTCGACCGGTGTGAATCCGGGACAAACCATGGACGCGCTCACCGGGTTCGTGTTCCCCGGCTTTGCCGCCACCGCCCCGAACGGGCAATTCAACGCCCAGTTTGCCGAGGCCATTCGCCAGTCCTTCCTCCCGAATCCCGCGTGGGAGGCGCAAATCTCGCGTCACAACTCGGCGATCTCCCGGGTCGCAGCCGAAGAGATCCGTAAGCGCGGCAAAGCCATTTCCGAAACCAACGATTACATCAGCCTGCTGCGCCAGCAAACGTCCGACATGCGTGCGAAGAGCGATGAGCGCCGCCAACGCGAGTTCGGCGAGACGATCAAGGGCGTTGAAACCTACGATGACGCCAACGCGCCCGCGGGCCGGGTCGAGCTCTCCAGCATGTACAACCACGCATGGCGGCTGAACGACGGGAGCTACGTCCTTTCCAACGATGCGGGCTTCGAACCCTATAGAGATCTCGGCGTGGAGGGCCGACACCTGGAACGCACCCAATAGAGCGAGACCAGCGAAGTCGCCCATCCCGTCTCGAATCACCTGGGCGGGCGGATGACCAACTCATCGGCGTGACGCTTGTCGGCCGCCAAGACGGGGACGCACCATCCTTGCGGTGAGTATCGCGTCG
>Ga0163144_10013570_pt1 | contig 16990 bp, 19 predicted proteins | sample OliLak19BULKMAT1_FD_123175 | JGI IMG/M metagenome (GOLD analysis project Ga0163144, IMG submission 123175) | Freshwater microbial mat bacterial communities from Lake Vanda, McMurdo Dry Valleys, Antarctica - Oligotrophic Lake LV.19.BULKMAT1 | ecosystem: Environmental > Aquatic > Freshwater >... | reverse complement strand
TCAAAGAGGTTTTGAGGCTGTGGCTGAGGCGGCTGGGTCACAAGCGGATCGCCGCGCGGCTGGGGATCGATGTGAAGACGGTGCGGCGGTACACGAGTGCCGCGGCGCTGGCTGGACTGAGCCGAGAGGATGGCGAAACGGGTCTGACGGAAGAGATTGTCGCCACGGTGATGGCAGGGCGGTGCCGCGAGGCGCACCGACCGCGGGGCGAGGGCTGGGAGCGGTGCGTTGCTGAGCGACGATCGGATCTCCCCATCGACGACAAATAGACTTCCCCACAGTTGAGGCGAGCCGTCGATCGGCGCACGCCCCTGAGGCCGAGTGGTCGAGGAGGGGGAGTGCAGGCGACGGACGCCCAGGTGAGGAGAGTGATGGAAGAGATTCAGAAGCACGGGGGGATCGGCTTGGCGGCGCTGCGAGCCGGGATGGATCGCAAGACGGCGCGGAAGTACGTGCGCGCGGGCAAGCTGCCGTCAGAGCTGAGGAAGCCACACACCTGGCGGACGCGGGCGGATCCGTTCGCCGAGGACTGGGCGGCGGTGGTGGCGATGCTGGAGGAGGCGCCGGAGCTCGAGGCGAGGACGCTGTTCGATCACCTGGCGGGCCTCAAGCCCGAGGCGCACACGGCGGGGCAGCTGCGCACCCTGCAACGCCGCATCCGCCAGTGGCGAGCGCAGCGCGGACCGGAGCGCGAGATCTTCTTCCCCCAGGCGCACCGGCCCGGCGAAGCGATCCAGACCGACTTCACCCACGCGACGGGGCTCGGGGTGACGATCGGCGGCGAGCCCTTCGATCACCAGCTCTGCCACAGCGTCCTGCCGTGCTCGAACTGGGAGTGGGCGACGGTCTGTCACTCGGAGTCGATGGCGGCGCTGCGGCGCGGAGTGCAATCGTTCGGCGGTATTAGCCTAACGCGGGCGCTCAGCCGCGCGGGCCGCGACGTGCCGCTACAGTCTTGCCGTTCGGTTCGGCGGCCCGCGTCGGCTGCAGCGCCTTGTCAGGCAGCCCACCGATTCGTCGAACCGCCTTGGTGCTGTCGAGAACACCGCGCAACGCCTCGTTGACCGCAGCGCCGGAAGGAAACGCTGCCGCAATCTCGGGCTCGAGTACGACGATGTTGCTGCCCTTACGGAGGCGCGCGACGTACTTCCCTCTCACCCCTCCCTTCATCGACGCGAAGTCGTACTCGGGGAGGAGGTCGTCCGGCGCTCGGCTACGCTTGCTCATAGTATCCTCGTTCGCGGCGCGTTGCGCGCCGCGCGCTGATCAATCGAATCGTGTCGGCCCGCTCGGTGTGCGCGACGACGAGCAGGTGGCCCAGAGCCGAGGTGCCAATCGTCACGAAGCGCTGCTCGCCCACGCTCGCGCGGTCGGGAAAGGTCGTCGAGGGCGGATCGTTGAGCACGGTTGCCGCCTCCTGGACGCCGACGCGATGCTTCCTCAGGTTGGCAGCGGCCTTCGCGCGATCCCATTCGACCTGCGCCAAATCACTCCACGCTGCGATCCCCAGCCTGCCTAACGCCGGCGGTCAGCCGCCCGCCAGACAGGCGACAAATTTGCGCAGGCACATTTGATGACTGGCTGGTGGGTCTGATGTACACGTTTGCATAGGCGGCACCTCGGATCGCCGCACAGAGAGATCTCCGAGTTGTTCGATACTCATAGCTTGCTCACCAGGACCTGCACACCCACAAGCACCAGACCCAACGTAGCGAGGTTCCAGCTGAACGTTCTGAGCCACGGCACACCCATCGCATAGAGCGGAAGAAACAGAATTCGACCAATCAGGTACAGAACAGAACCCCAATAGCTGAAAGGACCATAGGCGTTGGTCAGGTGGACGATCAGAACGCCTACCGCAAAGATCGCGAAGGTTTCCAGGAAGTTCTGCTGCGCGCGGTGTAATCGAGCCGAAACTCCCGTGGGTTGCAGGTTTTCGTCCCTCGCACCAACCGTGTATCGATTGCCGACCTGTGCCTTGAAGGTGAACGACGCCGCGGTCATGTGGATCAATCCAAGTAGCGCGGCAGCAAGCAACGTCCAAAGCTCGAAGGTCATCGAAAACACCTCGGTGCCGCCCAACGCGGGCGTTGAGCCGCCGGCGCAGGATGCTCGTGGAGGACAGGCGAGTTCAAGCCGGTCGGCTCCAACGGCGGGTTAGGAGCCGACGAGTGTTGCTTCCCGCGGTTTGGCCGTATGAATTGCCTCAAGTAGCTTTGGCAGAAGAGGACGAATGTCTTCAATACGGTTGCGTGGCGCGGCCAAGACGATGACGCGAAGGTCGACGGCTGCCAGATTCTGTTGATACGGGATGTTCCGGTCGGCTGTAACGAAAGCGTCGAACTCGGCGACGGCGAGGGCAAGAAGGGCGCCGCTCTTTGTCCCAGCCCATCCACGGCCCTGGACAGTTTCGACATCGTGGCCGACCAGCAGCGGCCCTAGCTCGCGCGGCGGCGATTCGTCAAGCAGCACGCGCACTCGAGATTAGCGCCTCTCGGGCAAGCTCGAGTGCGCCGATCGCCTGTCCGCGCGAGACCGACGGAAACGAGGCAAGGAACTTGTCGATTGTGTCGCCCGCCTCAAGGTAGTCGATCAGGTTCTGCACGGGTACGCGGGTACCGAGGAATACCGGTGTACCTCCCAAGATTTCCGGGTCGCTATGTACCACGCGCGGCATCGTGCTCACCATACTCTCCTGGCAGGAATCCTGCCACCATCTTCGCGCCTAACGCCAATTAGACTGCCGGCCTAATCCACCGGAGGCTGCGTGGAATACAGTGTATCGGGGTGTCCGGCATGGGTGCTCGGTAGACTGCATCTGCCGTGCCTTCAAGCCTTTCCGTGACGGCGCCTCAGGTGTCGCATGGGGGCGTTGTGCTGCCAGTCTAATCCGGGCCGGGACTCGAGCAGCCTGGTCGAGCCGGCGAGGTCGGGGAAGCGGATGGCGATGACCCTGCGCGTGTCGGGCTGGTGGGTGAGTCGGGAGCGCTGCCGTCTGGCCGAGGGCATCGAAGGCGCCGCGGCCGCCTATTCCAGGACGTTGCCCGCGTGGCGGGCGATCCGCTGTACGTTGACCAGGCCATCGAGCTCATCGTCGCCGAGCGCGCACGGCCGACGCAGCAGGCGCAGGGAGACGCGCTCGTGCTTCTGCAGGTGCTTCCGCGCGGCGCGGGTGATCTCGAGCCGCGTCATGGCGATGGGCGCGACTAACGAAAGGCCGATGCGGCACGCGGGCAATGCCGCGCCGCTCGGTGCACAGCGGGGATTGGCCGCGCGCATTCGTGCGAGCCGCTGCCGCCAGTGCCCTCAGCCGCTGCGCACGACGCGCGTCGTCGGTTGCTCGGGCAGCGTGTCGGACTGCAGCCAGCGGCAGAAGACGAGACCTTCGCGGTGGCCGGCGGTGGAGATCCAGTTCGGCAGGCCCGGGTCGCGCGGCGCCACCGCGAGGCGAAACGACCCGTCCGCTTCCAGCCTCACCTGGGCGTGGTTCAGCGAGACGCGGTGGTAGCGGTAGTCGAGCGACTGCATGTAGCGGTTCCACACCTGTGCGCCCCAGTAGGTGCACGGCGGCGAGCGCCCCTCGATGAGCAGCACCTCGTCGGGTTCGAGGCGGAAGAGGCCGAGGGAGTAAACGTTGTCTGGCGTTCCCCAGCCGGGCTGATGCGGGTTCCACGCCATCGCTGGGCCGAGCAGGTTGGGCGGCAGCCCGGCGGGCAGGGGCGTGAACTGGATGGTTTCGCGCACGAAGGTCGCGACGGCGCCCAGGCGGCGGGCGAGGGCGGCATCGTCGAGCGCTGGCGGCGCGCCGGGCGGGTCGAGCGCCTCGATGACGAACTCGGCCGGGCGGGCGCTGTCGCGGTCGGGATAGTACTCGCGCGTGATCACGCAGACGGCGTCGGGTTCGAGGCGGATGGCGCTGGGGCCGGCGGCGTCGGGCGCCAGGAGCAGCTCGAAGCGCCCGTCGGCGTCGCAGGGAAAGTCGCGCTGCGAGCGGTTGGCGATGACGCGCGTCGACCAGGCGCCGTCGGGCGGGCCGCCGTACACGCAGAAGGCGAGGTAGTCCTCGTCGCCGCGGCGGCCGCGGATGCGGTAGCGGCGGTCGCCGCGCAGCGGCGCGAAAAAGTAGCGCGAATCGACGTTGTCGCCGAGGATCTTGCGCGTCGGACTGGCGAGCGCGGTGAAGACGGGGCGCTCGGGGTCGGCCTCGAGGTAGAGGTCGAAGGCGTAGGAGAGCAGGTGCGTGAGATGGCGATACCCTTCGGCGATGCCGAGCGCGTCCATCTCGCCGCGCGGCCCGTTGAGGAAGGTCTGGTCGGCATCGCGCAGCAGCTCGAGCAGGGCCAGCCAGGCGCGGCCGGCGTCGGTGGTGGACATGCGCCGGCTGTAGCGCAGTTGTCGGGCGAATTGGAGCGCGCCGCCCCGCCGGCCTGCTGGCCTCGCCGGCGGGGCGCTGCTACGACCGGCGGCATGGCGCCGCGTCTGGGGTTCATCGGCTTGGGCAACATCGGGCTGCCGATGGCGCGGCGCATCGCCGCGGCCGGGTTGGCGCCGACCGTCCACGACCTCGCCGCGGCGCCGGTGCGGGCGCTGGTCGAATGCGGCGCGCGCGCGGCGGCGTCCGCCGCGGCGGTGGCGGCGGCGAGTGACGTCATCGGTGTCTGCGTGCGCGACGATGCGGATCTGACCGCCGTCGTCCTCGGCGCCGACGGCATCCTCGCCGGCGCCGCCGTCGGGGCCGTCATCGCCGTGCACAGCACGGTGCAGCGCAGCACCGTGCTGACGCTTGGCGCGGCGGCGGCGGCGCGCGGCGTGGCGCTGGTCGACGCCGCCGTCTCGGGCGGGGCGATGAGCGCCGACGACGGGACGCTGACGGTGATGGTCGGCGGCAGCGACGACGCGGTGGCGCGGACGCGGCCGCTGCTCGACTGCTTCGCCGGCACCATCGTGCATACCGGACCGCTCGGCAGCGGCTGCGTCGCCAAGGCGTGCAACCAGATCATGCAGTACGTCGCCTGGACCGCCGCCTTCGAGGCCATGGAGCTGGCGCGCGCCGCCGGCGTCGCCCCGGCGGTGATCGAGCAGGTCACCAGCGCCTCCGGCGTCATCGGCGCCTCGACGCGGCGCTTCCTCGGCCTCTACCGGCGTTCCGCCGCCGAGCGCGCCGCGGCGCCGTTCCGGGCCCAGATGCGCGGCTTCGTCGCCATCGGCGAGAAGGACCTCAACGCCGCCCGCGCCCTCGCCGCCGAGTACGGCGTGGCGCTGCCGGCGGCCGCGGCCGCCCTGCCGCTGCTGGCGCGCATCTACGGCGTGGAAGGAGACGACGGATGAGCGAGCGGCGGGCGCGCGGACGAGCCCAGTTCGAGCAGGTGATGGGCATGCCGGCACCGCCGGCGACGCCCGATCCCTTCGTCGAGGTGACGCTCGATCATCTCTTCGCCGACGTCTGGTCGCGCCCCGGGCTGTCGGTGCGCGACCGCCGCCTGGCCACCCTGCCGCTGCTCATCGCGCACGGCGACGCGAGCATCCTGCGCATCCATTTCGGCGCCACCATGCGCCAGCAGCAGCTCACCGACGTCGAGATCGACGAGCTCATCCTGCACGTCGCCCACTACGCCGGCTGGCCCGGCGCCGCCCTGGCGAGCCAGGTGGTGCGCCAGTTGCGCGCCGAGCGCGACGCGCCAGTGGCTTCGAAGTGACCGCGCCGACATGACCGCCGCCGCGCCGCCGCTGGTCTTCGATCCGTTCGATTACGCCATGCACGAGGACCCCTATCCGACCTACGCGCGCCTGCGCGCCGAGGCGCCGGTGTACCGCAGCCCGCGCCTCGGCTTCTGGGCGCTGTCGCGCCACGCCGACGTCAAGGCGGCCTTTCGCGACGCGGCGCGCTACTCGAACAAGCACGGCGTGGCCCTCGATCCCGATGCCTTCTCGCCCGAAGCGGAGCGCGGCGCCTCGTTCCTCGCCATGGACCCGCCGCGCCATGATCGCCTGCGCGCCCTGGTGTCGCGCGGCTTCACGCTGCGCCGCGTCGCCGCGTTGGAGCCGCGCATCCGCGCCATCGCCGTCGAGCACCTCGAGGCCTGCGCCGGACGCGAGCGCTGGGACGCCATCGACGATTTCGCCGGCAAGCTGCCGATGGACGTCATGAGCGACCTGCTCGACCTGCCGCGCGCCGACCGCGAAACGCTGCGCGGCTGGGCCGATACCGTCGTGCATCGCGAGCAGGGCGTCACCGGCCGACCGGCCGCGGCCGGCGTCGCGGCGATGGAACTGATGCGCTACTTCGGCCGCACCATCGGCGCGCGGCGGGCGCGGCCCGGCGACGACCTGGTCAGCGCGCTGCTGGTCGCCGAGATCGACGGCGATCGCCTGAGCGAGCAGGAGATCCTCGGGTTCATGTTCCTGATGGTCATCGCTGGCAGCGAGACCACCACCAAGCTGCTCGGCAACGCGCTGTACTGGCTGTGGCGCAACCCCGATCAGCGGCAGCGGCTGCGCCAGGACCCGAGCCGCATCGCGCAGTGGGTGGAAGAGACGGCGCGCTACGACAACTCGACGCAGGCGTTGGCGCGCCTGCTCACCGTCGACACCGAGCTGCACGGCCACACCATGCGCGCCGGCGACATGGTCGTGCTGCTGGTCGGCTCCGCCAACCGCGATGAAGCGGTGTTCGCGGACGCCGCGCGCTACGACCTGCTGCGCGACACGACGCACACGCTGGCCTTCGGGCACGGCACGCACTTCTGCCTCGGCGCCGCGCTGGCGCGGCTGGAGGGGCGCCTGGCGCTGGAGGAGCTCTGGCGCCGGCTGCCGGACTTCGCGATCGACATGGCGGCGAGCGCGCGCGTGCACTCGGTGAACGTGCGCGGCTTCGCCCATCTCGGCATGATCGGGAGGATCTGACCCCTCCCGCGGCCGCGCCTTGGACGGGAGAGGGCCGCGCAGCGCCATGCCCCACGACGTCATTGCCGAAGCCGTCGCGCTGATCGTCGCGGCGGCGCTGATCGCCTACGCCTGTTTCCGCGTCGGCCTGGTGCCGATCGTCGGCTTTCTCGTCGCCGGCGTCATCATCGGCCCGCACGGGCTCGGCCTGGTGCGCGATCAGGCGATGGTCGACGCCGCCGCGGAGATCGGCGTCATGTTCCTCCTCTACACCATCGGCATCGAGTTCAGCCTCGAGAAGCTGGCGCGCATCAAGCGTCTGATCTTCGCCGGCGGCGGCCTGCAGGTCGTCTCCGCGTCGCTCGGCATCATGGCGCTGCTGTGGGGCCTCGGCGTCGAGTGGCGGACCGGCCTGTTCACCGGCTTCCTGGTGGCGCTGAGTTCGACCGCCATCGTCCTCAAGCTGCTCGCCGACCGGCTCGAGACCAGCGCCGCGCACGGCCAGGTGGCGCTCGGACTGCTGATCTTCCAGGACCTGGCGGTCATCGTCATGGTGCTGCTGGTGCCGATGCTGGCCGGCGGCGGCGGCTCGAGCGGCGCCATCCTGTGGGCCCTCGCCAAGGCGGCGGCGATCATCGTCGCGGTGCTGGTCGTCGCCCGGCGCGTCATGCCGGTGGTGCTCGAGCAGGTGGCGAAGACCTGCTCGCCGGAGCTGTTCCTGCTGGCGGTCATCGCGATCTGCTTCGGCACCGCCTGGTTGACCAACCTCGCCGGCGTCAGCCTCTCGCTCGGCGCCTTTCTCGCCGGCCTGGTGGTCAGTGAGAGCCGCTTCAGCGAGCACGCGCTGGGCGAGATCCTGCCGCTGCAGATCCTCTTCAGCGCCGCCTTCTTCGTCTCGGTCGGCATGCTGCTCGACCTCGGCTTCCTGGTCGCCAACCTGCCGCTGGTGCTGCTCGCCGTCGGCATCGTCCTGGCGGTCAAGGTCCTCACCACCGCGGCGAGCGTGCGCGCGCTCGGCTATCCGCTGCCGGTGGCCGCCGCCTCGGGGCTGATGCTGGCGCAGGTCGGCGAGTTCTCCTTCGTGCTCGAGCGCGCCGGGCGCGGGCTCGGCCTGACGCCGGCGGGCATGGGCGCCGACGGATCGCAGGTGTTCATCGCCTCGACCGTGCTGCTGATGGTCGCGACGCCGCTGCTGACCTCGCTCGGCGTCGCCTTCGGGCGCCGCGTCGAGCGCGCCCAGAGCGATCGCGCCATCGCCGCGGCGCCGGCGGCGGCGGCGCCGCAGGCGGCGTTCGAGAACCACGTCGTCGTCGCCGGCTACGGCGAGGCGGCGCGCCGCCTGGTGCGCGTCCTGCACGGCTCGAACATCCCCTACGTGATCACGACCCTCAGTCCGGTCGGCGCCAACGAGGCCGAGGCCGACGGCCTGCCGGTGCTGCGCGGCGACGCCACCAAGCTGCACACGCTGCACCTCGCCGGCGTCGAGCGGGCGAAGATGCTGATCATCGCCGACGACGACCCCGGCACGGCGCGCCGCATCGCCGCGGTGGCGCGCACCGTCAACCCGACCATGCGCATCCTGGTGCGCACGGCGTGGATCGCCGAGGTCGAGCCGCTCGCCGAGGTCGGCGTCGACCGCGTCGTCGCCGAGGAACTGGAGAGCGTCGTGCAACTGTTCACCGACGTCATGCGCACCTACAACATCGGCGCCGACGAGATCGCCAGCAACGAAGAGTCCATTCGCGCCGCCGGCTACGCGGCGTTGCGCAGCCTCGGGCAGCCGGACGCGCCCGTCGCGGAGTGCTCGCTCGGCCCGGACTGTCTCGACCGCCGCGCCGTGCTGGTGCGACGCGGCGCGCCGGCGGCCGGTCAGACGATCGGCGCGATCGATCTCGACGCCCGCTTCGCGTTGCGCGTCGAGGCGCTACGCCGCGGCGAGACGACCCTCGCGGAGCCCGACCCGTCGGTGCCGCTCGCGGCCGGCGACGAGCTGCTGCTCGCCGGGTCCGCCACCGCCTTCGCCGCGGCGGCGCCGCTGTTCCGCGTCGGCTCGCTCAGCGAGGCCGAAACCGCCGCGCTGGCCGGTGCCGCCGAGCGCCGGCGCATCGACACGACGCAGCCGATCGGGCTGACGCCGCGTCCCGGCGCCGCCTGCGGCCACCTCGATCGCATCAACGCGGTGCGCCCGCGCACGCCGGGCTGCGCCACCTGCCTGCGCGACGGCACCCGCTGGATCCATCTGCGCCTGTGCCTGAGCTGCGGCCACGTCGGCTGCTGCGATTCGTCGCCCGGCCGGCACGCCACGGCGCACTGGCAGGAGACGCAGCACCCGATCATGCGCTCGCTCGAGCCGGGCGAGCACTGGGGCTGGTGCTACCCGGACGAGGCGGAGTTGTAAGTCGAGGCACAGTCGAGATCCCCTCACCCTGACCCTCTGCCTGCGGGAGAGGGGACTGCGAGCAGTGCGGTGCATGCCAAGGTTCCCTCTCCCGCAGGCAGAGGGTCAGGGTGAGGGGATGCCCCCGAACCCACTCGACGAAGGGACTTTCCATGCCGCGCATCCTGCTCAAGACCACCATTCCTTTCGCCGCCGCCGACTGGCACATCGGGCGCTTCGCCATGTTGCGCGACCATCTCGCCGCGCTCGGGCACACCGTCACGGCGCGCGACCGCGCTGCCGACGCGGGCGGTGACGACCCCGACCTCGCCGGTCTTGCAGCGGCGCCCGTCGACCAATTGTGGCTCTTCGCGGTCGACCGCGGCGGCGGCCTCAGCGACGCCGACTGCGCCGGTATCGTCGCCTTCCGCGGCCGCGGCGGCGGCTGCCTGACGACGCGCGATCATGACGATCTCGGCGCCTGCCTGACCCGCCTCGGAGCGCTCGGCGCCGCGCATCACTTCCATTCGGTCAACTGCGAGCCCGATCCGGCGCGCCAGTCGCGCGACGATCCGCACACGGCCAACGTCTCGTGGCCGAACTATCACTCCGGCGCCAACGGCGACGCGCAGGCAATCGACGTCACCGCGCCGGCGCATGCGCTTCTGCTCGACGGGGCGCGGCCGCTGCGTTGGTTCCCGGCTCATCCGCACGAGGGGGCGGTGAGCGCGCCCGCCGGCGGCGTCGCGCGGGTCATCGCCACCGGCATCAGCCGGGCGACGGGACGGCCCTTCAATCTCGCGGTCGCCATCGAACCCAGCGACGGCAGCGGGCGCGCCGTCGCGCAGTCCACCTTCCATCACTTCTGCGACTACAACTGGGACCCACGTGCCGGCTGCCCGAGCTTCGTCTCCGAGCCGCCGTCCGACGGCATGCGGCGCGATCCGCAGGCGTTGACCGACATCAAGGCTTACTGCCGCAATCTGGCGGCGTGGTTGTGAGCGCGCGCCTTCCTGTCGCGAGACGCGGCCGCTCCTGAGGCACGCCGCAGGGCGCCCCCCCCCCAGGCGACGGTTCCCCGGCAGCGACGCCCGCCCCTGGTTGCCTGCGCGCAGGAGGCTCGCGTAAGGTCCGCCGCTATGACGCGATTCACAGGACGGATGGCGGTCGTCTCGGGCGCCGGCTCGGGGCTGGGGCGGGCGACCGCGGCGCGGCTTGCCCAGGAGGGCGCCCCGGTGGCGTGCCTCGATCTCTCGCGCGAGGCGGCCGAGGAGACGGCGGCGGCGATCACCGCGGCCGGCGGGATGGCGCGCGCGTTCCCGGTCGACGTCGCCGATCCCGCCTCGACAGGCGCGGCCGTCGCCGCCGCGGCTGCGGCGCTGGGCCCGCCGCGCGTGCTGGTCACCTGCGCCGGCATCGGCCGCTTCGCCAACTCGCACGAGATGCCGTTCGCGGACTGGTCGCGCATCATCGCGGTCAACCTGACCGGCACCTTCCTGATGGCGCAGGCCGTCCTGCCGGCGATGCTCGAGCACGGCGGCGCCATCGTCACCGTCGCCTCCAACGCCGGTCTGATGGGGCAGCCGTACAGCGCCGCCTACTGCGCCTCGAAGGGCGGCGTCATTCAGCTCACCCGCGCGCTGGCCGACGAGTACCTGTACAGCGGCAAGGTACGCGTCAACTGCGTCGCCCCGGGCGGCATGAAGACGCCCCTGCAGAGTGCCTTCCACCAGCTGCCCGAGGGCGCCGACGCGATGCGTCTCGCCAAGCTGCGCACGCCGTTCGGCACCGCCAGTGCCGACGAGATCGCCGCCCTGATCGCCTTCGTCGCCTCCGACGAGGGCCGCTACATGACCGGCTCGATCGTGTCGATCGACGGTGGGTTGACCATCTGATGAAGCTCGGGCTGCAACTCGGCTACTGGCAAGCCCATCCCACGCCCGGCTTCGTCGAGATCGCGCAGGAGGCGGAGCGGCTCGGCTACGACTCGGTGTGGACGGCCGAGGCGTGGGGCTCGGACTGCTTCTCGCCGCTGTGCTGGATCGGCGCGCACACCTCGCGCATCAAGCTCGGCACGTCGGTGTGCCAGCTTTCGGCGCGCACGCCGGCGGCGACGGCGATGCATGCGCTGACCATCGATCATCTGTCGGGCGGGCGCATGATCCTCGGCCTCGGCGTCTCCGGGCCGCAGGTCGTCGAAGGCTGGTACGGCGTGCCGTTCGCCAAACCGCTGGCGCGCACGCGCGAGTACATCTCGATCCTGCGCAAGATCTGGGCGCGTGACGAGGCGGTCACCAACGACGGCCCGCACTACCCGCTGCCCTACCACGGCCCGAACGCCTGGGGCCTGGGCAAACCGCTGCGCAGCATCACCCACCCCCTGCGTCCGAACATCCCGGTCTATCTCGGCGCCGAGGGGCCGAAGAACGTCGCCATGGCGACCGAGATCTGCGACGGCTGGCTGCCGCTCTACTATTCGCCGTTTCGCCCCGGCGTCTACGCCGAGTCGCTGGCGAACATGCAGCCGGGCTTCGAGATCGCCCAGTTCCTGACGGTCAACATCACCGACGACATCGAGGCCGGCCTCAACCCGGTCAAGGCGATGCTTGGCTTCTACATCGGCGGCATGGGCGCCAAGAAGCGCAACTTCCACAAGGATCTCATGGGACGCATGGGCTTCGCCGACGAGGCCGAGCAGATCCAGGAGCTGTTCATGGCCGGCGACCGCTGGGGCGCCGTCGCCGCCGTGCCCAGTCAGTTCGCCGACGAGATCTCGCTGGTCGGGCCGATCGAGCGCATCAAGGAGCGCCTCGCCGAGTGGAAGAAGACCCCCATCACGACGCTGCTGCTCGCCAACCGCGACGTCGAGACGCTGCGCACCATGGCCGAGCTGGTGCTGTAGAAAGGCTTCACATGGAGAAACGGAGGAACGGAGAGGGACCGCGGGCGCCATGTCTCCGTTGCTGCGTGTGAGAACCAGAATATGGAGAAGCTCTACTATCTGGTCTGGAAGCGCGACGCCGATCCGCTCGAGGCGTTTCGCGATCGCCTCGTCGGTGAGGTCGGCGCGGCGCTGCTGGCGCATGGGGCACTGGGCCTGACGGTCAACGTGTCCGATCTGCGCGCCGCGGTCGGCAAGGGCAGCGGGCAGTATCTGGGCGGGGGCAAGAGCATCGCCGCGTCGGTGGCGCTGTGGCTCGACAGTCTCGACACGCGCGCGCCGCTCGAGGCGGCGCTGGGCGCCATCGCGTCGCGGCTGGACGGGTATCTGGTCACCGAGTCGATGCCGCTGCGCTGCCCCGACCGGGACTGGCCGGACGGCGCGCGCAGCCCGGGGGTGACCCTGTGGACGGCTTTTCCCAAGCCCGAGCGCCTCAGTGACGAGGCGTTCTTCGCCCGCTGGCATGGCTCGCACACGCCGCTGTCGTTCGCGATCCACCCGCTCTGGCAGTACACCCGCAACAGCGTCGCGCGGGTGCTGACGCCCGGCGCCCCGCCGTACCGCGCCATCGTCGAGGAGCGCTTCCGCACCCTCGAGGATCTCACCGATCCGGAGCGCTTCTTCGGCGCCGCGGAGAACATTCAGCGGGTGCTGACCGACATCGCCACCTTCACCGACTTCGCGTCGATCAACACCGCGCCGATGAGTGAGTTCATCCTGCGCGGCTGCTGAGCCGGGCGGGGACGTTTCCCAATCCGCCAGACCCTGCTAGGGCCTCACTCATGGATACCGTGCAACGCTTTCTCGCCTACGCGGGCGACTTCGAGCGCACGCTGGTGGACGACGATTGGACGCGGTTGCGCCCGCACTTCGCCGACGACGCGGTCTACGAGATCACCGGCGAGAACCTCCCCTGCCGCCTGACCGGCCCGACGGCGATCTTCGCCGGCATGAAGAAGTCCCTCGACGGCTTCGACCGCCGCTTCAGCGGTCGCGACCTGGCGATGACCAGCGGACCGGACGTCGACGGCGAGACCCTGCGCGCCGGATGGATGGTCACCTACACCCGCGACGGCGCGCCGCCGTTCGTGCTGCGCGGCGTCACCACGGCGCGCGTGCGCGACGGTCGCCTCGTCCATCTGGCCGACGCGTTCGACGCCGGCGTGGCGGCGGACCTGGCGGCGTGGCAGCGCGCCACCGGCATCGCCCTCGACCCGGCCTATACGTGAGCGGCGGCGGTATGGCCGAACAGAACGAGGAGTCGGGCGGCGAGGACTTCGCCGCCCTGCTGGCGGCAAGTGAGAAGACGGCGGCGCCGCGCGCCGCGGTGGGAGAGCGGCTGCGCGGCCGCGTCATTGCCATCGGCGCCACGACCGCGTTCGTCGAGATCGGCGGCAAGGGCGAGGCGACGATCGAGACGGCGGAGTTTCGCGATGCGACCAGTGGCGAGGTGCAGCTCGCCGTCGGCGATGAGATCGAGGCGACGGTCGTCGACGACGGCGCCACCTCCGGGGCGGTGGTGCTCAAGCGCATGGTCGGCCGCGGCGGCCACGTGCCGGGCGAGCTCGAGCAGGCCTACGCGCACGGCCTCGCCGTCGAGGGCGTGGTCAGTGCCGAGGTGAAGGGCGGCTTCGACGTGCAGCTCGGCGCCGTGCGCGCCTTCTGCCCGGGGTCGCAGATCGACCGCCGCCGCGGCGACCCGGCCGAGTATGTCGGCCAGCGCCTGCAGTTCCGCGTCACGCGCATCGAGTCGGGCGGACGCAACATCGTCGTCTCGCGCCGCGTCCTGCTCGACGAGGAGGCGGTCGCCCAGGCCGCCGCCACCTGGGAGCGGATCCAGGTGGGGAGCGTCCTGTCGGGCGAGGTGAGTTCGGTGCGCGACTTCGGCGCCTTTGTCGACCTCGGCGGCGTCGAGGGCCTGTTGCACGTCAGCGAGATTGGTCACGGTCGCGTCGCGCATCCGTCCGACGTGCTGCAGCCCGGGCAGACGGTCGAGGTGAAGGTCCTCTCGATCGAACCGCCCGACGCGCAGGGCCGCGCCCGCATCGCGCTGTCGCTGCGCGCCCTGGCGCCCGACCCGTGGACGACGGTGCGCGAACGCCTGGCGGTCGGCGCCAGCGTGCCCGGGGTGGTGCGCCGCCTCGAGCCCTTCGGCGCCTTCGTCGAGATCGCGCCCGGCATCGACGGGCTGGTGCACGTCTCCAAGCTGGTGCTCGACCGGCGCATCTCCCACCCCCGCCAGGCGGTCGGAATCGGCGACGCCGTCGAGGTGACCGTCCTGGCGATCGACGAAGCGCAGCGGCGCATCAGCCTGTCGATGGTCGAGAATGCCAAGCGCGCCCGCGACGCCGATTCCGACGCGTCGCGCGGCGAGACCGCGGCGGCGGTCGGGCAGATGAACGAGCGGCGCAGCCTCGGCACCTTCGCCGACCTGCTCTCGTCGTCGAAGCGCGAGCGCGACTGAGGCGCCGGCGCGGGCGGGCGGCGCCGCTGCGTGGTTGCGCGCCGGCACGCGGGTGTGGTTCGTGGCCGGCGTGGCCGAGCATCGACCGAGCGCCGCGCGGGGCCGCACCGCGCTCGTCCTGTCCGGCGGTGGCGCGCGCGGCGCCTACCAGGCCGGCATCCTGCGCGGCCTGGTGGAGATCGGGGTGATCGGCGGGCAGCGCTCGCCGTTCGACATCATCGTCGGCTCGAGCGCCGGGGCGATCAACGCCGCCATGCTGGCGGCGCACGCCAATGCGCTCGGCACCGGCGTCGAGCGGCTGCTCGAGGTGTGGAACACCATCACCGCGGCGGACGTCTTCCGCACCGACCTGGCGTCGTTGGGGCGCATCGGCGCCCGCTGGGCCTGGGACCTGTCCTTCGGCGGCGCGCTGCGCCGCGTGCAGCCGAAGGCGCTGCTCGACACCGCGCCGCTGCGCACGCTGCTGAAGCGCATACCGCTCGCCCGCATCGAGGAGCATGTCGCGAGCGGCGCCCTCTACGCCGTCGCCGTCTCGGCCACCGACCTGTACACCTCGAACGGCTTCCTGTTCGTGCAGGGGAGTGACGCCATCCGCCCCTGGACGCGCAGTCGCTGGCGCATCGAACGCACGCGGCTAACGTTCGACCACGTGATGGCGTCGAGCGCCATTCCGATCTTCTTTCCCTCGGTGGCGATCGACGGACGCCACTTCGGCGACGGCTCGATCCGCAACACCTCGCCGCTCAGCCCAGCAATCAATCTGGGCGCCGACCGCATCCTCGCCATCGGCGTGCAGGGCACCGGCGAGTCCGCCCCGCCGCGGGCGAAGAAGCTGCCGCCGCCGACCATCGCGCAGATCGCCGGCGTGCTGCTCGACGCCGTCATGCTCGACGCCATCGAGTCCGACGTCGAGCACAGCGGGCGCGTCAACCGCAGCGTCGTCAGCTCCCACGCCAGCGAGGGCGGCAACCCCTTTCGCTGGATCGACGTGCTGTGGCTGCGTCCCTCGGTGGACATCGGCGCCATCGCCGCCGAGCTGTCGGACCGCGTGCCGCCGATCGTGCGCTACCTGCTGCGCGGCCTCGGGACCGACGAGGCGATCACCGAGCTGCTCAGCTACCTGCTGTTCGACCCGGCGTTCACCACCCGCCTGATCGAGGCCGGGCGCGCCGACGTGCTGGCCGCGAAAGCCGAGATCCGGCGCTTCGCCGCCGCCGCGCCGCCCGCCGCCCCTGCCCGGCGCGGCGCCTGAGGCGGCGTCTCAGCGCCCGCTCCAGACGGGCGGCCGTTTGGCCTTGAAGGCGGCGATGCCCTCCTTGGCGTCGTCGCTCATGAACACCTGGGCGGAGAAGTTCATCTCGTTCTCGAGCGCCTGGGTGAGGCCCAGGAAGGTGCTTTCTTTCGCCGACTGCTTGCAGGCGCGCACCGCCAGCGGCCCGTTCAGGCAGATCGTGTCCGCCCACTCGCGCGCCTTGGCGAGGACCTGGTCGCGCGGCACGACCGCGTTCACCAGTCCCATCTGCAGGGCGCGCGGCGGGGGGATGCGGTCGGCCAGCAGGAGCACCTCCATGGCATTGCACCAGGAGAGCTGGCGGGCGCTGTGCACGGTCGAGCCGCCGCCCGGGAAGAGGCCGCGGCGCGGCTCGGCGAGCTGGAAGAAGGTGTCGTCGGCGACGACGCGCAGGTCGGTGTTCCACATCATCTCGAGCCCGCCGGCGGCGCAGATGCCGTTGATGGCGGCGATGACCGGCTTGTAGAGCTTGAACTCCGAGCCGTCGGGCAGCGTCGCGCCGTCGCGCAGCACCGCCACCAGGCTGTGTCCCATGGTGTACTGCGAGCCGACGACGGTGTCCTTGGAGCCGCCGGCGGCGAGTTCCTCGACGTGGTCGGTGACGTAGGTGATGAACTTCTTCAGGTCGGCGCCGACGCAGTACACGTCCTGGACGCCGGTGAGGATGGCGACGTAGGCGTCGTCGTCGTCGCGGAAGCGCACCCAGCCGTCGGCGATCTGGCCGAAGTGCTCGAGGTCGAGCGAGTTGCGCGCCTCGGGGCGGTCGATGGTGATGGTGACGACGTGGCCGGTCTTCTCGTAGTGGATCGCCATGGCGCAGGCCGATAGCACGCCCCGTCGAGAGCCTGCCACCGGCGGGCACTCCGATTGTCCGATTGGGTCCGATTGGGGACGTTGGGGACGTTGGGGACGTTGGGGACGTTGGGGAGCAACCAATCGCAATCGTCAGGCGTGCAGCGTCGGCCGGCGCGCCGCCCACGGCGCCGCCGCTTCGAGCTGCGCCGCCACCTGCAGCAGCAGATCCTCGCGGCCACT
>Ga0163144_10013567_pt1 | contig 16991 bp, 14 predicted proteins | sample OliLak19BULKMAT1_FD_123175 | JGI IMG/M metagenome (GOLD analysis project Ga0163144, IMG submission 123175) | Freshwater microbial mat bacterial communities from Lake Vanda, McMurdo Dry Valleys, Antarctica - Oligotrophic Lake LV.19.BULKMAT1 | ecosystem: Environmental > Aquatic > Freshwater >... | reverse complement strand
GCCCTTTATGCAAGGCTTTCCGACCATGATCGCGAGAGATGCGGGGATGTTCCATGCCTTGATCTTATCACGAAAGACCGGCGATCGCCTCCACCACCTCGGCCACGGCCGCCTCCTCCGTCGCCCAGGAACAGACGAACCGGACCGAACCGTCGTCGAAGCGGTAACAGGCCCAGCCCAGCCCGTTCAGCCGGGCGTGCACCCTGGCCGGCATGCGCACGAAGACGGCGTTGGCCTCGACCGGATGGGCCAGGGCCCAAGGCGAGCGGGTGGTGATCCCGGCCGCCAACCGCTGCGCCATCAGGTTGGCATGGGCCGCCCCGTCCTCCCAGGCGTTGGTCTCCAGCATCCCGAGGAAGGGCGCGGCCAGAAACCGCGCCTTGGACGCCTGCTGTCCCGCCTGCTTCAGCCGGTTGTCCAGCCGCCGGGCCAGAGATTTGTCGAACAGCACGATTGCCTCGGTGCACAGGCCGCCGGCCTTGGCCCCGCCGAACACCAGCACATCCACGCCCAGCCGTGCGATCTGGGTCAGATCAAACCCCGCCACCGCCGCATTGGCCAGCCGCGCCCCGTCCAGATGCACGCCGTATCCCTTGGCCTTCACCGGTTCGATCAGATGGCGCAGCGCCTCTTCCGTATAGACCGTGCCGTACTCCGTGGACTGGGTCAGCGACAGCGCCGCCGGCGGCTGGCGATGGCCGACCTCCGGCTCCTGCAGCGCGGCCTCAAGCGCGCGCGGATCAATCCTGCCGGACGCCCCCGGCAGGCCGATCAGGCCGACACCCTGACCGAAGAAACCGGGCGCGCCGGTCTCGTCGGTGCAGATATGGGCGGCATGATGGGCCATAACCGCCTCGTGCGGGAAGGCCAGCATGGACAGGGCGATGGCGTTGGCCGCTGTGCCGGAGAAGACGAACCGGATGTCGGCGTCTGCGTCCAGACGCCGGCGGATCTGGTCGGCCGCGCGCGCCGTAATGTCGTCTGCACCATAGGCCCGGGCATGGCCGGCATTGGCCTCAATCAGCCCCTGCAGGGCGGCGGGCGCCATGCCGGCGGTGTTGTCGGAGCCGAAGTCGTAGCGCATCGCGGATCAGGCCTCGTTCTGGTCGCTGTCGCGGGCGACGGCCTGCTGTCCGGTGACGATAATGGCGGTGAACGGCGCGGCGGACGAAGTCATCCGGGCGGTCTAGCGGCTTGATCCGGATTTGGAAGGTGCGATTTCACCGACCTTCTCCTCACGAAGAGCGGACAGCCAGGTCTTCGCGATCCGTCCCCCGCCACCCTCGATGGCGTCCAGCAGGTCCATGACCTCACCGATCGTGGCCGCCTCGCGCGCCGGCTTGTCCCAGCGGATGCGGCTGATCCTCGGAAACCGCATCGCCACCCCCGACTTGTGCCGGGGCGACCGGTTCAGCCCCTCGAAGGCGATCTCCAGCACCAGGCCGAAATCCCGCTCGGCCCGCACCGAGCGGACCGGTCCGAACCGGTCGATCGTGTGGTCTCGCACGAACTTGTCGAGCTGTTTCAGCTCCTCATCGGTGAAGCCGAAATAGGCCTTGCCCACCGGGGTCAGAGCGCCCTCGGGCGTCCAGACCCCGAAGGTGAAGTCTGAATAGAAGCTGGACCGCTTCCCATGTCCGCGCTGGGCGTACATCATCACACAGTCGACCGTGTGCGGATCGCGTTTCCACTTGAACCACGGCCCCTTCGGCCGCCCGGCCACATAGGCGCTGTCCCACCGTTTCAGCATCAGTCCTTCGGCCGCCGCCCCGACCGGCGGATCGGCTCGCAGCAGGCCAAGCCCCTCCCAGCTGTCATAGTCCACCACCGGCGACAGGTGCAGCCGCCCTCCGGCATGGGCCGCCACCATGGCCTCCAGCCGGGCCCGCCGCTCGCGCAAAGGCTCCGCCCTCAAATCCTCGCCGTCCAGCGCCAGAGCGTCATAGGCCACGATCGCCGCCGGATAGGCCGCCATCGTCTTCGCATCCACGGTCTTGCGGTTCAGCCGTTGCTGGAGGTCGCCGAACGGTGCCACCGCCCCCTCTCGCCAGACCAGCAGTTCGCCGTCGATCGCGCCCTCGAAATCAAGCGCGTTCATCACGTCCGGAAAAGTCGCCGAGATCTCGTCGCCGGTCCGCGAATAGAGCCTTGCCACGCCCTGTTCGCGCACCGCCTGGACCCGGATGCCGTCCCATTTCCATTCGGCGGCATAGTCGGCGGGTTCCAGCTTGCCAAAATCCACAGCCTCATCAATGGCCACGGCCAGCATCACCGGCCGGAACCGTCCTGGAGCCTCGGTGTCCGGTCTCGGAGCGCGGCCCTCGACCCAGGCGAACAGTTCCGCATAGGGAGGCTTCACCGCGTGCCAGACCTCGACGATGTCGGCCGCTGTCAGAAGTTCGAGGGAACGGGTCTCCGCCCCTCCCTCCGGCACGGGCGGCGCGCTGACGCTGTCCGGCCGAACCATCGCCACCGCCGTGCGCGCCAGCTGCCCCGACAGGCCGACCCGCAATCCGCCCGTCACCAGCTTCAGCAGGGCCCAGCGGCCCTTGGGTGCCAGGGCGTCCAGCCAGCCCTCCACCATCCCCTGGACCTCGCCCCGTTTCGCGGCGGCCAGGGCGTCAACCACCTCGCCCAGTCCGGGCTCGCGGTTGGCCCGGTGGTGCGGGTCCCCCGGCCAGATCAGGGCCACCGTCTCCGCCAGGTCGCCGACATAGTCATAGGACCAGCCGAACAGGACCGGATCGACACGGCTCTCGACCGCCCGCCGGATCATCGCCGGCTTGGCCGCGTCGAAGCTTAGGTCTCCGGTCAGCGCCGCCAGCGCCCAGCCCCGGTCCGGATCGCGCGTGGCGCGCAGATAATCGCGCAGCAACACCATTTTGGCGTTCCTCGATCCTGTCAGCGACAGGCGATCCAGCAGTTCGGCGAAGGCGCGCATGGGACCTCATCTAGGCATGGGCCCATCCAAACGCGAAAACGCCCCGGAGGTCTCCCTCCGGGGCGAAACAGCGACGCGGTACTTGAGCCTAATTGAACAGCCCGGCGATCACGGCGGCGATCAGACCACCGCCCACAGATGCCAGCACCACGTCATTGCCGCTGCGGACATAGTGATAGCCGCGGGGCGGGGCGCGCAGGCCGTAACGGCTGTAGTCATTGATGACATAGCCGCGCGAATAGTAGCTGGGCATCCGCTGGCCGTAGCTCCACTGCTGGTAGCGATAGCCGCGCGGGGGCTGGTAGCGAGCAGCGTTGTAGCGACGCTCGGCGCGCTGCCATCGGTCATAGGCTCGGGCCTGCTGTCGATAGTCCTGACGATCGTCGTGGCGGTCCTCGCGCCACTCGCGGCGGTCATAACGGTCATCGCGACGGTCGTCCTGACGGTCGTCGCGCCGGTCTTCGCGGTTGTCGTGACGCTGCTCGTGGCGGTCGTTGCGCTCAGAGCGCGACTGGGCGTCGGCGGCCGAGGCGGTGGCCATGGACCCGGCGGCGATCAAGGCGGCCAGGGCAGCGGTGGTGAACTTTTTCACAGAGGTGTTTCCCAATGCGTCGGGGACTCCCGACCTGCCAGCACATTGGAGGTCGTGGCTTGAGCCCGACCTGAACGGCCGTGGTCACGTCCTATTCAGGCGGCCGCCGACGTTTCGCCGCTTTCGGCCGCGGCGTGCACGCTGGTCCGGCCACCGCGCACGGTCTGCATCAGCCGGGCCAGGGCGGCGAAGTCGATCGGCTTGTTCAGATAGGCGTCGGCCCCTGCCTGCAACCCGGCCTCGTGATCCTCATGCCGGGCGGACGCGGACAGAACCGCGATCGGCGTGTCCTTGTTGGCCCCACTCCCGCGAATCCGGCGCGTGGCGGTCAGCCCGTCCATCACGGGCATGTTCACATCCATGATGATCAGGTCGAACGTCTGGTGGGCGGACATGTTGACGGCGATCTGGCCGTTCTCGGCGGTGGCGGTGTCGTGTCCGGCAGACCCCAGCCAGGCCTCGAGGATCATCCGGTTGACCGGATGGTCCTCGACGACGAGGACCTTCAGGCTGTCGCCTTCGCCGACCTCGGCCTTGATGGCTTCGGCTGCGGTCACCGGCTGCCAGTCGACCACATCGGCCTCCACCGCGAAGGTGAACGTCGACCCGCGACCGAGCTCCGACGTCACCGAGATGTCGCCGCCCATGATGTTGGCCATGCGCCGCGCGATCGTCAGCCCCAGGCCCGTGCCCCCGAACCGCCGGGTGGACGAGGCGTCGGCCTGGGTAAAGGGCAGAAACAGCCGCTCAAGGTCCTCGGTCGCAATGCCGGCACCGCTGTCGGTGACGGAGAAGGCGAAGGCCACACGCCGTTCGTCGATGCGGCTGGCCTCGACCCGGTAGTCGATCACGCCGCCCTCGGTGAACTTGACTGCATTGGACAGCAGGTTCTGGACCACCTGGCACACACGCAACGGATCGCCGCGCACAGTCGCGGGAATCTCGCCGACGAAGGTCGAGCGGAACTCCAGTCCCTTGGCCTCGGCCTGGGCCACGAACGGGCCGGTCACCCGGCGGTGCAGGTCGTCGAACGCGATGTCGATGACCTCGAACGTCATCTTGCCCGCCTCGATCTTGGTCATGTCGAGGATGTCGTTCAACAGAGACAGCAGATTGTCGCCCGAGTTGCGGATGATCGAAAGATACTCGCGCTGGGTCGCCTCCAGCCGTGTCGCGCCCAGAAGCTGGGCCGCGCCCAGCACCCCGTTCATCGGCGTCCGCAGCTCGTGCGAGATGACACCGAGGAAGTTCGACTTGGCCTGGTTGGCCGCATCGGCCTTGTCTCGTGCGCCCTGCAGCTCCTCGATCAGATGGGCCTGATGTTCCTGGAAGGCCTTGATTCGCTCTTCGCGCAGCATGGTCATCATGACCAGTACGAACATTCCCGCCGCCGTGAACGGCATGATGGCCAGGAACGGCCAGAACAGCGGCCCGCCCCACAGGCTGGCCAGAATGATCACCGCCACCAGCGAATAGGGGGATGAGATCACCATCGCCTGTTTCGGCGAGCTCCGCAGCTGCGAGAACACCAGCACATAGCCGTTGATCAGCAGAGCCACGGCCAGGGGGTGGCCAAACGGATGTGCCGAAAACCACGCCATCAGCGGGGCCGAGGCCCAGGCCGCCGTTGTGACTGTTGCGACCGCGGGGAACAGTAGTCCCCAGCCGGCTTCGACCCGACCCGCCATGCGGCGCTCGAACGCACCACGCACCGCTCCGGCGGCGACCGTGCCGCAAAACCACACGACCGCCTCGACCCAGCCGACCGTGCCCAGCAATCCCACGGCCCAGCTGGCGATGATGAGGTAGCGCAGATACTGGGTCTGCAGAATCGCGGTCAGCGCCTGCGCGGCCTCGCCGGCACCGCTCGCGGCGTTCCCACCCCCGAGGCTCTTGCCGATGTCCTCGGACCCAACCATGCGTTCCCCGGTCTTCCTGACTTGCCGGACGTAACGCTAGGGCGAACCTTCTAAGACGAAATGAACGCTGGTTTCTCCTCAGCTCCCGGCCTCTTCCGGGGTCAGTGCCCTGATGGACAGGGCGTGAACCGGGCCCGCCAGTTCCTCGGCCAGGGCCTCGTTCACCGCGCGCTGGCGCTGCACCCGCCCCAGACCCGCGAACGCCGCTGATACGAGGGTGAGGTTGAAATGGCTTTCGCCGCCCGGGCGGGCGTCCATCCCGCCTTCATGATGATGCCCGGCGTGCCGGGCGCTGTCGTCCTCGAGCTCCAGCCGTGTCGGCTGGAACGCGGATTGAAGTTTTCCGCGCATAATTGTCGCGATCGGGCCGTCCGGCATGCAGCTTTCCTTGATGGTGACCAATTCGACCCTACACTGCGGCCAATGTCTGCGTCATTCGAGTACAAACCCCGCTTCAAGGATATGCGGATCAAACCGCCGAAGGCCGGAGAGGCCGAGGCGGAAGCCGATGTCCTGCGCTTGAAGCCCGGCGAAAAGCCGTGCCAGTGGCCGGACTGCGCCCGGCCCGCCACGGCCCGGGCCCCGAAATCGCGCGAGCGGTTGAACGACTTTTACGATTTCTGCCAGCCGCACGCGGCCGAATACAACAAGAGCTGGGACTTCTACGCCGGCATGAACGAGGCCCAGATTCGCGCCGCCAAAGAAAACGAGGCCATGACCGGCGGCCGTCCGACCTGGGAGATGAAGGCCGGCAAGAACACGCGGGAGGCCGCCGCTTTCGCCTCCAAGATGGGGACCGCCAATACGACCGGGGCCGGGTCGTGGCGCGACAGTTTCGGCCTGTTCGGCAGAAAGGGCGACCAGGCCCAGCAGACCCCGACCGAGGACCGCCGCGTCGGGAAGATCGAACGCGGGGCCTTCGCCGACCTGGATCTGGCACCCGGCTCGTCCAGGGAAAAGATCAAGGCCGCCTACCACGACCTGCTCAGGCGCTGCCACCCCGACCACAACCAGGGCGACCGCGGGGCCGAGGCCAAGCTGGTTCGCGTCATCAAGGCCTACAAGATCCTCAAGAAGGCCGGTATCGCCTGATCGCAGCCCGCGTCCGGGGCATGGTGACGCGGAACAACCCGATCGCCGCCATAGCCGGGATGGACGGGGTTTAAAGGTCCGACGGCGTGCGCTAATCGCACCCTCATGGCTTTTTCCTTCGACGCGACCCCCGATCCCCTTCTGACCTTCGAACCCCATCGCAAGGTTACCGTGCGCGAGGCCTTCGGCATCGACGCCGACATGACCGTGCCGATGTTCGACACTGTCGACAGCCATGTGCCCGAGGTCGATCCGGCCTATAAGTTCGATCCCCAGACGACGCTGGCCATCTGCGCCGGCTTCGCCCACGACCGCCGGGTCATGGTCCAGGGCTATCACGGAACCGGCAAGTCGACCCATATCGAGCAGGTGGCGGCCAAGCTGAACTGGCCCACCATCCGCGTGAACCTCGACAGCCACGTCAGCCGCATCGATCTGGTCGGCAAGGACGCCATCGTCCTGAAGGACGGCAAACAGATCACCGAGTTCCGCGAGGGCATGCTGCCCTGGGCCATCCAGCGCCCGATCGCCCTGGTGTTCGACGAATACGACGCCGGCCGCCCCGATGTGATGTTCGTGATCCAGCGGGTGCTGGAAGCGCAAGGCCGCCTGACCCTGCTGGACCAGAACCGCGTCATCCGGCCGAACAAATGGTTCCGCCTGTTCGCCACCACCAACACCATCGGTCTGGGCGACACTTCGGGGCTGTATCACGGCACCCAGCAGATTAATCAGGGCCAGATGGACCGCTGGAACATCGTCACCACCCTGAACTACCTCGACCACGACGTTGAGGCCGAGATCGTCGCCGCCAAGGCCCCCGAATGGGCCACCGCCGAAGGCCGTCGCGCCGTCGCCGCCATGGTCCGCGTCGCCGACATGACCCGGAACGCCTTCATGAACGGCGACATCTCCACCGTCATGTCGCCCCGCACCGTCATCACCTGGGCCCAGAACGCCACCATCTTCGGCGGCGATCTCGCCCTGGCGTTCCGGCTGACCTTCCTGAACAAATGCGACGAGCTGGAACGGCCGACCATCGCGGAGTTCTACCAGCGCGCGTTCGGGGAGGATTTGCCGGAGGCGGCGACGCGGGTGAAGGTGGGGTGAGCCTTCACCGAGCACCCCGGCGAAGGCCGGGATCCGGATCACGGATTCAAACGGCCGGGATGGGTCACAGGTCTGCCTGATCCAAGAGCAGTGACTTCCATCCGGACCCCGGCCTTGGCCTCACTGCACGATGGGATTACAGGCTGACCCGACCCATCGCAGACCCCTGCACCCCTCTGCCCGCCGCCACGGCGATCATGCAGACCCAGTCCGCCTCACGCGATTTCCGCACCCCCTCCGGCCCCTGGGTTCGCACAAGGCCGCCGCGACCAGTTTGCGCAGTCGCACCGACGCCATCCCACCCCACCTGCGTGCACCCCTCAAGCCACCATCTGGGCGAACGCCTGCGCCGCCGCGGGGTCGTCTTCCCCCAGCAGCTTCAAACCCGACATCACCTGCTCGCGCACCAGCGCCTTGTGCAGGTCCAGCCGCGAGATCCCCGGTCCCGCTCCGCCCTCCTGAAGGGTGACGTAGAACTCAAGCGCCCCGGCCTCGTGAAGCCCCGTCTCCCCCAGGGTGGTCACCCCGAGCGTGCGCAGGTCGTGCAGGATCAGACGGAAGCTGGCGGGAGTGAAGACCCAGCCGTGAATGTCGTGATAGGCCGCGTCCGGTTGGGCGGCGACATCGAACATGATGTTGGCGGTGTTCAAGTCGCTGGCGAACTCCACAAATCCCGTGTCCAGACGGGTCCAGGTGTCGGCGGACCGTAACCGCCCGATATTGGCGAAGAAATCGAATACGGCACCGGGCGAATGCCGCGTCTGGCCTCGCCTGTGCGCCTCCAGGACCCGGCCCGTGGTCGTCACCGGCTGCAGCACGTCGAACGTGTATCGCTTGTCCGGCACCGCGAAGGCGGCGATTCCCCCGGGCTTCAGCAACAACTCGCAGCTTTTCAGGTAGCCGACGAAATCAGTTGTGTGTTCAATGACATGGGACGAGAAGATGAAGTCGTACCTATGCCGGTTCGCAATGACATCGTGGATCAGGGCCCCGTCAGACACATAATCGATTTCCTCGATCCGGCTCAAGTCGACGCCGGCGTCCCGATATTTGGCGCGCAGGCCTTCGGCGTCGATATAGTCCAGGGTCTCGACGTTGAAGCCCTCGCTCTTGGGAAACATCGGCGCATGGCTGGGTCCGATCTCCAGCCCGAAGCCGGTGGAATCAAACATTCCGCAAATCACTGCTCGCCTGTCCACACCCGTCTCCCCGATCGACCGGCCAACGTCTAGCATCGATCCCGGCATGGCCAACCCTGCTGGACGCTCCTACCCGTCCCGCCGGACCCGCTCATCCGGGATCACCGCCCCCGAGACCCAGCTGCACAGCCCCGTCACGATCGCCGCTCCGACCCCGGCCCACAGGCCGTCGACCACGAACCCGCCCAGAAAGGCCGCCACCAGTCCGATGGTCGCGGCGTTCACAACCAGCAGGAACAGGCCGAACGTGATCACCGTCAGCGGAAAGGTCACGAACACCAGGACCGGCCGCACCACCGCATTGACCAGCCCCAGCAGCACCGCCGCTGCGAGCAGAGACCCGGTCGACAGGAAGGCGACGCCCGGCACCAGATAGGCCGACAGCCACAGGCCCAGGGCCGTCACCACCGCCTGAAGAACGAATCTCGGCATCCGACACCCCGTCTGTTCATCGGATAGCGTGCACCGGCCGACCGGCGATGGTCCAGACCTCAGTCGGCGCGGCGCGCCAGCAGGGCGCGATAGACCGAGACGTTGAAGTCAGCCCCCGTGATCCCTGTGTGTTCGGTCGGCACGCGCGTCTCCTCGGGCACCCCCAGCGCCTCGGCGACGCCGGACCCCCGCGTCTGCAACAGCCCCTGCCCCCAGGCCATCGAGGGGATGTCCAGCACATGATAGTGGAACAGGTCGCGCCACGCCGCGCCGTTCCGAGCCAGCATCGCGGCCAGAAAGCCCTGGTCGAACCAAGCGTTGTAGGCCGTGAACATCACCGACCGCCCGGCCGCGATCTCCCGGTGGAAGGCCAGAACGCGCCGGGCCGCCTCGGCCTCGTCCACCGCGTCATTGGCCCGCCAGTAATCGACGTCGAACCCGTTCACAGCCCTGGCCCCCGGATCGATCCGCTCGGGGTGCGGCGGCATGATCCGTACGTACAGCCGCCCCAGCTCGCGCCCCTCGACATCGGTATAGACCATGCCGATGTCGGTCATCTCGTGGAAGGCCGGGTCCAGCCCGGTCGTCTCGATATCGACATGGGCCATGACGAAGGCGCCCGGCCGGGTGTCCGGCCACGCCGTCTGAGCCGCCGCCGGCATGATCGTCGCCAACGACAGCACAAGGGTCATCATCAGCGCTGGCATACGGGTCATGGCCCGACCGTAGCCACGCGCCGATGCCTGTCTACCTCCGGCCCGTGACATCGCCGCGTTAGCGGAACCCCAGCGTTTCGTGCGCGCTATGCGCAAAGCCTCCCCGGCTGTCACGGCAAAAAGGATCATCCCATGACCGAAGAACGTATCGAAGGTGCCGCCACCGGCGTGAACGGCACGATCAAGAGCGGCCTCGGCAATATGACCGGCGACACCAAGCTGCAGCTCGAAGGCCGGTTCGACGAGGTCAAGGGCAAGGCGCTGGACGCCTATGGCCGCGCCATCGACAAGCTGGAAACCCTGTCGGAGCGCGCGCCCGCCGACCTGCGCGAGCCGGTTCGCACCGGCCTGGATTTCGCCCGCCGCAAGCCCCTGCTGACCACCGGCATCCTGGCCGGTCTCGCCTTCCTGCTGGCCGGCTCGGGTCGTCGGCGGCACTAGGCGTCGCCTCCGACGAACGAAAGGCCCGGGTACCACCACCCGGGCCTTTTGCAATTGTCGCCTCCCTGTCGCCGCCTGGCAATGGGGAGGGGGACCGCACGCCGCTTGGCGGGGGGTGAAGGGGTTCTCGGCGCCCCACCGACCTCACTTCCTCGAGAGCCCCTCCGTAACGGCGCAAGCGCGCCGCGCCACCTCCCCATTCGCCCAAGGCGAACGGGGAAGAGACGGAAAGGATCAGACCGCCACCCCTTCAATCGTCTCCTTCGCCGCCGCGCCGCTGGTCGGCGTGATGTCGAAGATAATCTTGCCGTCCTTCAGCGCGACCTTGACGTGGCCGCCGCGCGTCAGACGTCCGAACAGGATGTCGTCGGCCAGCGGCTTCTTGATGTTTTCCTGAATGACCCGACCCAGAGGGCGCGCACCATACAGTTCGTCGAAGCCGTTCTTGGCCAGCCAGTCGGCCGCGTCGTCGGTCAGTTCGATGGTAATGTTGCGGTCCGCCAGCTGGGCTTCCAGCTGCAGCACGAACTTGGTCACCACCAGACGGATGGTCTCGGCCGCCAGCGGCCTGAAGGCGACCACGGCATCCAGACGGTTGCGGAACTCCGGCGCGAACAGGCGCTGAATGGCCTTTTCGTCCTCGCCCTCGACCTTGCCGCGACCGAATCCGATCGAGGCCCGGGCGTTGTCGGCCGCACCGGCGTTGGTGGTCATGATCAGGACCACGTTCCTGAAATCGACCTTCTTGCCCACCGCATCGGTCAGCATCCCGTTGTCCATGACCTGGAGCAGGATGTTGTAGACGTCGGGGTGCGCCTTCTCGATCTCGTCCAGCAACACTACGGCGTGCGGGTGTTGGTCGACGGCGTCGGTCAGCAGGCCGCCCTGGTCATGGCCGACATAGCCTGGAGGGGCGCCGATCAGCCGGCTGACGGTATGCCGCTCCATATACTCCGACATGTCGAAGCGCAGCATCTCGATGCCCAGGGTCGAGGCCAGCTGCTTGGCTACCTCGGTCTTGCCGACCCCGGTCGGTCCGGCGAACAGGAAGGAGCCGATCGGCTTCTGCGGATCGCGCAGGCCGGCGCGGGCCAGTTTCATGGCCGAGGCGACCTGTTCGATCGCCGCGTCCTGACCGAACACGGCCCGGTTCAGATCCTTCTGCAGCTCGCGAAGTCCCTCGGTGTCGGTCTTGGAGACCGATTTGGGCGGAATGCGCGCCATCTTGGCGACGACGGCCTCGACCTCCTTCTGGCCGATGACCTTCTTGCGCTTGGATTCCGGCAGCAGCATCTGCGACGCCCCCGCCTCGTCGATCACGTCGATCGCCTTGTCCGGCAGTTTGCGGTCGGTCATGTAGCGGGCCGACAGCTCCACCGCCGAGCGGATCGCCGCATCGGTGTAGCGCAGCCTGTGGTGACCTTCGTAGGCGGTCTTGAGCCCTTTCAGGATCTTGACCGTATCCTCGACCGTCGGCTCGTTGACGTCGATCTTCTGGAACCGCCGGACCAGCGCCCGGTCCTTCTCGAAATGCTGGCGGTATTCCTTGTAGGTGGTCGAGCCCATGCAGCGCAGCGAACCCGACGCCAGGGCGGGCTTCAGCAGGTTGGACGCATCCATCGCCCCGCCCGAGGTCGCGCCTGCGCCGATCACCGTGTGGATCTCGTCAATGAACAGGATGGCGTCCTCGTGCGTCTCCAGTTCCTTGACGACCTGTTTCAGCCGTTCCTCGAAATCACCGCGGTAGCGGGTTCCGGCCAGCAGCGCCCCCATATCGAGGCTGTAGATGGTCGCGCCCTTCAGCACGTCCGGCACGTCTCCGGTGACGATCTTCCTGGCCAGTCCCTCGGCGATCGCGGTCTTGCCGACACCGGGTTCGCCGACCAGCAGCGGATTGTTCTTGGTGCGGCGGCACAGGATCTGGATCGAGCGGTCGACCTCCGCCTGGCGACCGATCAGGGGGTCGATCTTGCCCTTGCGCGACTTCTCGTTGAGGTCGACGCAATAGGCCTCCAGCGCCTCCCCGCCCGATTTGACGGCGGCGGCGTCCTCGGCCTCCTCCGGCGACTGTCCACTCGCGACCTTGGGCGGACGAGCCTCGCCCGCGCCCGCCTTCTTGGCGATGCCGTGAGCGATGAAGTTGACCGCGTCATAGCGCGTCATGTCCTGCTCCTGCAGGAAATAGGCGGCGTGGCTCTCGCGCTCGGAGAAGATGGCGACCAGCACATTGGCCCCCGAGACCTCTTCGCGACCCGAGGACTGCACGTGGATGACGGCGCGCTGGATCACGCGCTGGAACCCGGCGGTCGGCTTGGCGTCCTCGCCGTCAGACGTGGCCAGGGCGGCCAGATCGGTGTCGACATACAGGGTCAGCGCCGTCTTCAGCGCCGTCAGGTCGACATTGCAGGCCTTCATCACCGCGCCGGCGTCGGTGTCGTCCACCAGGGCCAGCAGCAGATGTTCCAGCGTCGCATATTCGTGGCTGCGTTCGTTGGCATAGGAGACCGCGCGATGCAGGGTCTCTTCGAGAGGACGAGAAAACGAGGGCATGGGGAGATCCTCTCAGTCTTTTTCCATAGTGCATTGCAGCGGGTGCTGGTGACGCCGCGCCGTCTCGACCACCTGGGCGACCTTGGTTTCGGCCACTTCGTAGGTGAAGACGCCGCAGACCCCGACGCCATGCTGGTGCACATGCAGCATGATGCGGGTCGCGTCCTCACGGCTCTTCTGGAAGAACCGCTCCAGCACATAGACGACGAACTCCATCGGCGTGTAGTCGTCGTTCAGAATCAGCACCCGGTACAGCGAGGGCTTCTGGAGTTGGGGCTTTGTCTCGGTGACGGTGGCGGCGCCAAAGCCGCCGCCCTGCTGTTCACCTGGCCTTCTTGACGGCATTCGGGGTCCGGTTGGGAGTGAGACGATCAGATAGGTGATGATGGCCTGATTTTAAGAGGCGTCCAGTCACTTGCGTGTTTGGACCGCACCTTGGCTCCGCACAGCGGGCCGCGCGACAGGACACAGTGCGACGGGGTCAAGCCGCGCACGTGGCCGACCCGGACCTCTTTCGTCCGGAGCTGCGAGCCTGTGAGGTGGCCGCCCTCGGGCCCGGTCCGACCGTCCGCACCCGTTGCAAGCGTCACCATGTCATCATGCGATCGTCGCACGGACGATGCCAACCGGCTCTAGGGGGCATAGCAGCAACTAGGGGGATGTTATGTTGAAGCGATTCCAGAAACGCACGATTCTGATGGGCTGTGCCGCCGCGTGCGCGCTCGCGACCGGAGCCAATGCCCAGAGCTCAGGCGACCAATCCACCGAGCTGGACGAGATCATCGTCACCGCCCAGCTGCGCGCCCAGGATCCGATCGAGGTGCCCTTCGCCCTGACCGCCTACAATGGCGACTTCCTCGAAAACCTGGGTGTTCAGGACTTCGAGGAGCTTTCGGCCTTCGTCCCCGGTCTGATTGTCCAGAACCAGTCGCCCAACAATCCCGGCTTCGTGATCCGCGGCATCACCTCCGACTCGACCGGTGCCGCCGACGAGCCGCGCGTGTCCATCTACCAGGACGGCGTCTCGATCTCTCGCGCGCCCGGCGCCTACGTCGAGCTGTTCGATATCGAGCGCGTCGAGGTGGCCAAGGGGCCGCAGTCGACCCTCTACGGCCGTGGTGCCCTGATCGGTGCCGTCAATGTGATCCAGAACAAGGCCGACATCGACGGCTACGACGCCGAGGCGCGGCTGGGCATCGGCAATCTCGACTATCTCATGGGCGAGGCCATGGTGAACCTGCCGCTGGGCGACACGGCAGCCCTGCGCCTGGCTACCCGGGTCAAGACCCGCAGCGGCTATATCGATAACCTGCTGGGCGGCCGCGACTACAACAGCGTGGATACCCAGGCCTATCGCGCCCTGTTCGGGTGGGAGCCCACCGAAGCCTTCCGCTTCGACCTGATCGGCAACTTCCAGGCAGACAATCCCTCGGGCGTCAGCTTCCGCTCGATCGCCTTCAATCCCCAGAACCCCGACACCGGCGCGGTCCTGGGTGGCCGGCGCCCGGATGACGGAGCCGCGCTGACCCCATCCACCAGCATCAATGGAGGCAGCAACCTGGGCATCGACCGCCAGGTTTGGGGTGTGACGGGTCTGGTCCGCTATGACCTGTCCGACAGCCTGACACTGAGCTCGACCACCGCCTATCGCACCTTCGAGACCGCCGAGACCTTCGATCCGGACGGCATCTCCCTGCCGATCCTCACCGGCATCGGCATCTCCGACGGCGAGCAGTGGAGCCAGGAGCTGCGCGTGAACTGGGACAACGGCGGCCAGTGGTCCGGCTTCGTCGGAGCCGGCTATTTCCGCGAGGAAAACCAGTCCAGCTCCCCGATCGAGATCGACGAGCGCATCGCCCTCGCCCAGCTCGCGGGTATTCTGGATGGCAACCCGGCCGGTGTCGGCGTCACTGCCCTGCCCCGCTCGGTCTACGGCACCTCGGCATTCCTGACGCCGCTCCTGACCGGGTTTGGACTTCCGGCCGCCGCCATCCCCGGCATCTCGGCCAATCTGAAGCCCAGCCACATCGAGAACGCTGTGACCAACACCGAGCTGGATTCGTTCGACGTCTTCGGCGACCTGACCTGGAAGCCGACAGACCGGCTCGAGTTCGCTGCGGGCGTTCGATACACCACCGATGAAAAGACCACGCAGTTCGGCTCGTCCGTCCTGAACGGCCGCTCGATCGCCGGCGGCCTGCTGGCGGTCACCCAGCTCAGTGCCCAGGCGGCTGCGCTGGTGCGCGTGGGTACGCCGGCAGCGCTGGCCCAGGCCGCCGGTCTCGGGGGTGCCATCAACGCCATCGTTGGCGGCCTCGCCACGCCGGGCGCGGTCAACGCCCCCGCTACCGCCGCCTTCCCCCTGTTCGGCCTGACCTTCCAGCCGACGGCCAACAATGGAAACGTCACCTCGCGCGAGCTCGAGGATGACGGCTTGACCTACCGCCTGACCGGCCGGTATGCGGTCACCCCCGACGCCAGCCTCTACGCCACCTACGCCCGAGGCCGTCGCCCCGCCGTTCTCGCGGCAGGGGTCCCTGCGACCCCCTTCGGCGCGCCCACCTTCAACGAGGTCGAGGAAGAGACGGTCGACAGCTATGAGGCCGGCTTCAAGACGGTGCTGGCCGACGGGACCCTGCGTCTCGACGGCGCGGTCTTCTTCTACGACTACCAGAACTTCCAGACGACCATCCAGGTCGGCACCCAGTTCATCACCACCAACGCCGGCGAGGCCGAAAGCTACGGCTTCGAAACCCAGGCCAGCTGGGCCGCGACCGACACGCTCGATCTCTACGCCACCTATGGCTACAACCACTCGCGCTTCCAGGCGGGGATCTTCGACGGCAACCGCTTCCGCCTGTCACCCGACAACAAGTTCTCGGTGGGTGCCCTGTGGGCCATTCCGGTCGCCGGCGGGGCGTTAGAGATCCAGCCGACCTATACTTGGCAGTCCGAAACCTTCTTCGACAACGACAACGACCGGACGGACCTTCAGACCACCAACTTCGTCCCCGACCGGATCGTGGACGAACTTCAGGACAGCTACGGCCTGCTGAACCTGCGCGTCCGCTACACGCCCGATCACGGCAACTGGTCGGTCGAGGCCTTCGGCGACAATCTGCTGGACGAGGATTTCCTCAAGGACGCCGGCAATACCGGCGACAGCCTGGGCCTGCCGACCTTCATCGCCGGCGAGCCCCGGACCTATGGCGTCAACGTCACTGTGAGCTACTGAGTCCACGTCTCTGTGCGCCCTGGCGAAGGCCGGGGCGCACAGAGACCCAGTCCCCTTGAATCAGCCTCGCCAAGGAACCCCGTCATGAAGATCGACCGTCGCGGCCTTCTCACCGGCCTCGGCGCAGGGGCCGTCGCCGCCCCCGCCTTGGCCCGCCCCCATCAGGGTGGGACCGTCGCCTTCCTGCACGGGGTCGCCTCGGGCGATCCGCACGCCGACAGCGTTGTGCTCTGGACCCGGGTCACGCCCGGCGCTGACGTGTCGAACGCGGTTTCCGTCCGCTGGCACCTGCGGACTGGCGATGAGGTGGTTGCCACCGGCACGACCGATGCCTCGCCGGAACGTGACTTCACGGTCAAGGCCATCGCCGGCGGCCTGCGCCCCGGGGTCGACTATCACTATGACTTCCAGGTCGGAGACGTGACGTCTCCCGTCGGCCGTGTCCGTACCTTGCCGGTCGGCGCGACGCGCGACGTGGTCCTCGCCGTCGCCTCGTGCCAGCTCTATCCCGGCGGCCTGTTCAACGCGTATGACGCCATGTCGAAGCTGGACCGGCTGGACGCCGTCGTGCACCTCGGCGACTATATCTACGAATATGGCGCGCGCGAAACCGACTACGGCGGCGCGACGGGCGCGACCCTCAGCCGCCTGCACCAGCCGCCGCGCGAGATCCTCACACTCGAGGATTACCGGCTGCGTCACGCCCAGTACAGGTCCGACCCCGACCTCCAGGCCGCACACGCCCGCGCCGCTTTTATCTGCGT
>Ga0163144_10013566_pt1 | contig 16991 bp, 12 predicted proteins | sample OliLak19BULKMAT1_FD_123175 | JGI IMG/M metagenome (GOLD analysis project Ga0163144, IMG submission 123175) | Freshwater microbial mat bacterial communities from Lake Vanda, McMurdo Dry Valleys, Antarctica - Oligotrophic Lake LV.19.BULKMAT1 | ecosystem: Environmental > Aquatic > Freshwater >... | reverse complement strand
GCGCTACCGGCTGCGGGGCTGGCCGATAGCCCGTGGTCCTGTGGAAGCGACATGCAAACGCATCGGCAACAGGATGAAGGGGGCGAACAAACGTTGGACGCGGGCAGGCGCCGAAGCCATCGCAGCCTTAATCCGCGACCGCGCCCGTGGCGACAAACGCTGGGAGAGCCGTTGGCCCCCGCAAATTTTAGCCGCTTGATTCAACCGAGATGACACAGACCCTGGTCGATCATTCAAAAGCTGGAGTTTTAATAGGCTGCGATGTCGCCTTATTCTCGAGCAACTCCGCAGTTCGCTTACGATTGATCGGTTTGTCTGAGTCTTTAAGCGGGTGAAAATAATCCGTCCGAGGGCTGCTGAAATTTGACGAGTTCACTTTCAAAGTTGTTAAACTCGCTCCATACGGCTTTCAACCTGCTCAGCGTTCATTCGCCGCACATTTTTCTTTGACGTCGGGGCGATCTTGCAAACGTCTAGGGCTTGACCGGCTTGACCTCGGGCTTCGCGTCCGGTTTGACGCCCTTGACCTCTGGATTTGCTTCTGGTTTCTTGGCTTCCGGCTTGGGCTCCGGTTTCTTTGCTGCCGGTTTTGGAGCGGGCGGGGGCGGCAGTTTCTCTCCCACGAAATCGCTGTCGTTCAGGCCCGCCAGTTCCCCCGTGCTGTCGGCGAATGTATCGAGCGGCGCGCCGACGCGCGTGAGCATCGAGCGGAACAGATTGGCGAAGGGCGTATTTTTTGGATAAACGAGGTGGCGTCCGGTCTTGATGGTGTTGCCGCCGCGTCCGGCCATCACGAGCGGCAGATTGTGCGGGTTGTGCGCGTTACCGTCGCGCATGCCGGCGCCGCAGAGGATCATGCTGTTATCCAGCAGCGTGCTTTCGCCCTCCTTGATCGCCTTCATTTTCTCCAGCATATAGGCGTACTGCTGCATGTGCCACACGCCGATCTTCTTGTATTCCTCCATCTTTTCCTTGTTGTTTTCGTGATGCGAAATCTGGTGATGCCCGCCGCTCACACCGGGGATGAAGGCGAAGTTTTTTCCGCTAACGGCGTTGCCGAACATGAACGTGCTGATGCGCGTCGAATCGGTCCAGAACGCCAGCACCATAATGTCGAGCATCAGCCGGACGTGTTCGGTGTGATCGACATTGCGTTCGCGCAGCTTGCCCGGATCCATGTAGTAACTTTTGATGCGCGCGCCGAGTTTCTCGATCTCCTGCCGCGCGAGCGGATCTTCCTTGTATTGCGCTGCCTGCCGTGTCGCTTCGAAGGCGATGCGCTTCTCGATCGCGCGGACGGAGTCCAGGTATTCGTCGAGCTTAAGCTGATCGGCGTGGCCGACTTTTCCGCGCAGGCCGTTGGCATCGCCCATGACCAGATCAAGGACGCTCTTGTCGGAGGCTGGATCCTTTTTCTGCGTCGTCGTTTTTGGGCGGAACAAGCGGTCGAAGGCCAGCTGCGGATTGATCTCCTTCGCGACCGGCGTTGTGGGCGTGCTCCAGGAAATGTGCGAACCATAGAGGCGCGTGTAGCCGACGTTGATGTCGACGCCCGACGTCACCGGTTCAATGCCCAACTCAAGAGATGGCAGCGGCGTGAGATTGCCCACTTTCTGCGCGGCCACCTGATCCACGGAAATGCCGCCGCTGCGCAGGTCGCTGCCGACGGTTTTGGTGATGGTGGTGCCCGTCAGCCATCCGCCCGTTTTGACGTAGTGTCCATCGCCGGAATCGGCCGCCCGGTTCATCAGTTCGCCGAGGACCAGGAGCTCGCTTTTAACATTTTCCAGCGGCTGCAGAAGTTCGGAGAGTTCAAAATCTTTGCCGGTCGTCTTGGGACTCCAGTGGTGCGGATTGACGCCATTGGGCATGTAGAGGTAAGCCATGCGTACAGGCTGCTTCGCCGCCTCTGCCGCGCGCGCACCGCGGGGGCTCATCGCTTCAAGCAGCGGAAGACCGAGCATGGCGCCGACGCCGCGAAGCACGGTTCTGCGAGACATCTGCCACTGGGTTGATTTCATTTTTTAGCTCCACTACTGGTGCTGGGACTGCCCGGCGCGGCGACGGGCTTGCCGGGCGCTGGCGCCGGCTTGGCTTCCGCGGTTTTGGGCGGCGGGGAATCGAGTTTGATCGGCGCATTGCGGCGGTACTGAAAGGGGAAGCTGTTCACGACTTCGCGAATGAGCGTCTGGCTGCGGTAGCCATCCTTAATGGTGGCGGCAGTGATCGCCTTGATCGTCGGCATATCGTAGTACTCTACGCCCCGGCCGAGCGAATAAGCGAGCATGCGTTCGCTTAAATTCCGGACGAACTCGTCTTTCTGAATGAGCAGCTGTTTCTTCAGCTCAACCGGACCCGTGAACTTGACGCCGTTCACCAGCGTTCCGGAAGCGTCCACCGGCACGCCAGCCAGCTCCGTGCGCCAGCGACCGATCGCATCGAAATTCTCCAGGCCAAAGCCGAGCGGGTCCATGCGCTTGTGGCATCCCGCGCACTCGACTTTTTTGCGGTGTTCTTCGAGCTGCTGGCGGAAGGTGAGATTGTCTTTGGGCTTGTCGTCCGGCGGCAGCAATTTCACAATGGCGGGCGGCGGAGGCGACGGCTTTCCCAGAATTTCTTCGAGCACCCACTTGCCGCGCAGCACCGGACTGGTGCGCTGCGGATAGCTCGTCAGCGTCAATACCGCCGCCATCCCCAGCACGCCGCCGCGCGCCGGATTGTTCATCGCCACGCGCCGGTGGTCTTTGCCCGTGACGCCATTGACGCCATAAAGTTTGGCGAGATCTTCATTGATGTAACCGTAGTCGCTATCGAGCAAGTTCAGAACGCTGCCGTTTTCCTGCAAGATGTTATGGAAGAACTGCACGACTTCTTCGTACATGGCATCGCGCAAAGTGGGCGTGTACGCTGGAAACTTCCGCGTGTCCGGCGCGGTGCTGGTTTGCAGATTGTTCACACCGAGCCACTGCGTCCCAAAGTTCTCAGCGAGCTCGCGCGACTTGGGATCCATCAGCATGCGGCGAACTTGCTCTTCCAGAACTTTCGGCTCACGCAGTTTCTTCTCTTTCGCCAGCTTAAAGAGCTCCGCGTCCGGCATCGACGACCAGATGAAATACGAGAGGCGGCTGGCGAGTTCAAACTGGCCGACGGGATAGGGCGCGGCGGAGGGCTCATCGGGCTCGATGCGGAAAAGAAAATGCGGCGAAACCAGTACCGCCTTGAGCACATTTTTGATGCTAAGTTCAAAGGCCAGTCCGCGCTTGTCGGCTTCATCGAAGGCTGCGAGATAGCGGTTTAATTCCGGCTTGTCGACGGGGCGCCGGAACGCGCGAGGCACGAAGTCTTCGAAAATTTTCTGAGCCGCGTCGCGTCTGGAAGCGGCGCTGTCTCCAGACTTCACGATGAAAATGCGCTTGGCATCGGCCTCATTTAGAATGGTGCCGGCCGCGTCGAGATATTTCTCAAGCAAAAGCGGCGGCACGAAAAGCGTATCGGCGTTGTTATCGAAGCCGCCGCCACCGCTGCCGTCGGCGGGAAAATTGTCGGCCGGACTCGACGTCACGCCCAGCAGGTCGCGCACGGTGTTGTTGTATTCCGTGCGGCTGAGGCGATGAATGATGATGCGACCGGGGTCCCTCACAATCTGGCTGGGGTCCACGTTCTCCATGGTTTTCCGCAGCCACGTCACGAGGATCTCGCGTTCGTCGTCCTTGGGCTGAGGCTTCCCTTCAGGCGGCATCTCGCGATCGCGAAGCTGCGTGATCACATTTTCCCATTGTTTGGGATCGCGATGAATGCCGCTGATATCGGCGTACTTGGCGAGGTTGACGCCGCCCTTGGCTTTTTCAGCCCCGTGGCATTTGAAGCAATAAGTAGCCAGCAGCGGCTTGATATCCTTATCAAACGCGAGTTCCCCGGCATGTGCGCTTAACGCACACCATCCAGCGAGGCCCGCGATGAACAACAGCCCGTATGCGCGAAGAATTCCCTTTAACAACACCCGTCGTTGACCTCGATTTTTTTGAGCGCCACTTGTAACAAAGTAACTAGGCCGCCTTATACCGAACTACACCCGAGTTCCAAGGCGGTCACAGCCGTAGTTCACCTTTTTCTCATTTTAATTACCGGCGAACGCCGCCGCTGTGGAATTGAAGCGGAAAAAACACGCGTATTTCGGAGAGTTTCTGAGCAGATGAGGACAGGGATTTTGCTATACTGGGTGCCATGAACTTTCGTCTAGGCGCATTCGCCTCTGTGCTGCTTTTGTCGTCTTCCGTCTGGGCCGGTCAGATTCTTTCGCCCCAGCAACGCATCGAAGCCGAGCGGCTATCAATCATTAGGGCGGATCGCCAGCGTTTTGCACGTGAGCGTTCCGTTGCGCATATCCCCAATCACGGCCTGTACCAGGACTTTCGCGCCATCCTCAACGTTCGCGCGTCCCAAGCGGACCGCGCCGCCGTGCTTCAAGCCGCCAAAGACGCAGGCGTGCAGGTCCTCCTTTTTAACGATGAGACACTTGCCGCGACGGTGACGAAAGACGGGGTGCTCTGTCTCAGCGCAACCGAGGACGATCAGGGCGTGCTCAAACTCGCGAGCGCGGACCGCGGTCCTGATCTCCGCTTTTATCCGCCCTTTGAAGCGCCAGAGAAAATGGATTCAGCAAAGCACGCGGGAGCTTTCGTTATCGACGGCTTGCGCGAGGCCGTGGACCTCGGTGATTTCCTGAAGAAATCCAGCATCGATCCCCAAAAATGGCCGGACATCGCCGCTCGATTTAAAGAGTTCCCCGATGAAGTCTTCGCGGCCAGCAGCAATTATCGCGGCGACGTGTTTGAATTCTACGATAGCCAGTCGGCGCAGAGAGCGGTACCGGCGATCGCATCAACCGGCGCGCGGCAGTCGATCAAAATAGCCGGCGACACCTTCGACCCGTGGCCGGTGGTTTTTCGCCACCTATCCACGCACATTCTGGCAAGGGACTTAAGCGAGAGCGACGTGCGGACGGCCCTGCGCGATGGCCATGCCTACTTGTCGCATGATTGGCTCTGCGATCCGACCGGCTTCGCGTTCGCCGCGTTCAACAATCTCGGCCTGCATACCATGGGCGATCGAATTCCGCACTACTCCGGCAACACGCGCATCCTTGCGTTCACGCCGGTGAAAGCGCGCCTCAAGCTGTTCCACAACGGGGTGCTGATTCAGGAAACAGTGGATTCCGCATTGACCTACCACACGCAGAAGGAGGGCGCGTACCGCGTCGAGGCCTGGCTGACCGTCGGCGGCGAAGAGCGCCCATGGATTTATTCCAACCCCATCTATGTGCAGGCGCCAACGGTGGACTCAGTCACCTCGCTGCTGTATCCGGCGCCCGATAGCACCAAGGTGGAAATCCAGAAGGACATTCCGTACGTCGATTTGCCCACGGACGAGGCCAAGCAGAAACTGGATCTCTACATCCCGAAGGGGGTGGCCAAGCCTCCGGTGCTTCTGTTCATGCACGGCGGAGCCTGGCGCTTCGGCGACCGGAATCTTTATTTCGGTTTCGGAACGCGCTTCGCCAGCCAGGGCATTCTGGTCATCGTCCCCAGCTATCGTCTCGCCCCGAAGTTTCCTCACCCCGCGCAGATTGAAGACACCGCCGCCGCGTTTGCATGGGTCGTGAAAAACATCGAAAAATACGGCGGCGATTCCTCGCGCATTTTCGTCGCCGGGCACTCCGCCGGCGGCCATCTCGTCGCGCTTCTGACCCTCGACGAATCGCATCTCAAACCCCACGGCCTCTCACCGAAACTCATCCGCGGAACAATCGCTCACAGCGGCGTCTACGATCTGGTGGTGATCGGCGATAGCCAGGCGAGCGTCTTCGGCAACAACGCCGGTGTGCGCCGCAAAGGCTCGCCGCTCTTCCATATAAAGGAGGCGACCGCGCCGTTCCTGGTCGGCTACTGCCAGTGGGATTACCCCACGTTGCCGGCTCAAGCGCGGGAGTTCTGCGCCACGTTGCAAGCCGCCGGAACGAAAGCAGAACTCATTTACGTCCCGAACGAAAATCACATTTCAGAAATGCTCAGCATCCTGAACGATCAGGACCCGCTCTTCAAATCCGCACTCCCCTTCATCCTGAAACGCTAGATCGCCGTAACATTTCCGTTTTCGTTGGTCCGTTCGCGGTTCTCGTTCGCCGTTTGACAATGTCTTTTTCTCAAAGCACACTCGGTACCATGGCTATCGATTCAGTCACGCAGCACCGGCAGGCATCACCCACCCAATTGCGCTGCGCTGTCGTCACGCTGTCGACCACGCGCACGAAAGAGAACGACACCGGTGGCGGTGGCATTCGCGAGGGTCTCATCGCCGCGGGCCATTCGATTCTCTGGTACGAGATCGTGAAAGACGACGCCCCCGCCATCACCGCCGCGTTGGCGGAATTGCGCGCACTGAGCGATCTGGACGTGATTGTCTGCTCCGGGGGCACGGGGATCAGTCCATTAGATGTAACCATCGAAGCCGCGCGCCCTCTTTTCGACAAAGAAATTCCGGCCTTCAGCGTCATGTTTGCATTGCTCAGCCAGGAACAGGTCGGCATGGCGTGCCTGCTATCACGCGCGACCGCCGGCGTGATGGGCAATAAAATCGTATTCTGTCTTCCGGGCAGCCCCAAAGCCTGCAAGCTGGCCATGGAAAAAATCATTCTGCCGGAGGCCGGTCATTTGGTAAAACACGCCCGCGAGCGCAAGTCCTAGCCCGTCGCCGTTCGCCGTTGTTCTCCCCTCCCCTTGCGGGAGGGGCCGGGGGTGGGGTGGTCGTTCGCGCCCAGAACCTTTAATTGAAATGGTGAGAGCATGATTTCGTACGACGAAGTCTCGATGCATTTTGACGCCAGCGGCGTGACCGGCGGACTGGATGCGGTCATTCACGCCATCGAATCCGAGCACGATCACCACGCCTTGTTTCGCGCGCTACTTTTAAAGAAGCGCCACGAAATGAAACTGCCGCTCATCAATCCCGGAGATCTGCGCGGCTATCCCGCCGACGTCAAAAAAACCTACGAAGATTACGTCGAAGCCACATGCGGCGAGATCGGCGATAAATATCTGCATGACGGCAACATCGTCCAGGCGTGGCGCTACTTTAAAACAATCGGGAAGCACGAACCTATTCGCGCCGCACTCGAAAAGCTGGACCCCAAGGAAGCCTCCGAAGAAATCCTGACCCTGGCCATTTCACAGGGCGCTCACCCCCGGCGCGGCTTTGAGATGACGCTGGAAATTCACGGCCTGTGCCGCGCGATCTCCGTCTTCGATCAGGAATTTTCGGTCGATCTGGATGACAAACAGTTCGGCGCCGAATTGCTGGTGCGCAACCTTTACAAAGACCTGGTCAACGCCATCCGGCGCGCCATCCTGTCGCGTTTCGGCGAACTGCCGCCTGAGACCGATCTGGTGGAACTCGTGCGCTTGCGGCCGTGGCTTTTCGAAAACGGCGCCACCCATGCGGATGCGCAGCACGTCGCCTCCGTCTCGCGCATTGGCCTGATTACTGAAAAGACCGAAGACCTGATTATGTGCCTTTCCATCGCCGAATACGGCCGCATGCTCAACAAAGATCAGCAGCCCTACACCAAGGCGCCCTTCGAAGGTGGCTTTGTCGATTACGCCCGCTTCGCCCGCGCGCTGCTCGGCCAAGGCGTCGCTGAAACCTGTGCTCATTTTCGCTCGAAGCTGGCGATTTACGGAACAGGCCCCGAAGACCGCACGCCCACCGAAATGGTCGTGCTGCTGCTCTGGCGCACCGGCCAGCGCGAAGACGCTCTGGATGTCTGGCAGCAATATCTTGGCGATCAACCGCCAGAAGTTCCAGGATTTTATATTCCTTCGTTTTATGATCTCTGCATCGAAGCCAGGAGTTGGCGGCGCCTGTCCGAGACAGCGCGACTGCATGGCGATTCCTCGGCTTGGGCCGCCGCTCGCGTGCTGGAAACCGAAGAACGGAATGCGCCCGCGGCTGAGGTGAAAGTTCCGGCTGAAAAAGTGCGGATAGCTGATTTGCTTTCATAATTTTAATGAGGAGATTTCGTGATGCGCGCCATTCTTTCGATCGTGTTATGCGTGACCTGTTTGATGGTGGAGGCCGGCGATTGGCCGCGTTTCCGCGGACCCGCTGGCGACGGCGTCTCTCCCGAGAAGGGCCTCAATAAGGATTGGAAAGCCAAGCCGCCGAAAGAACTCTGGCGCATCAAGCTCGGGGATGGCGGCTATTCAGGCCCTGCCGTCGGCGCCGGCAAAATGTTCATCATCGACAAGAGCGGTAAAGAAGATGTCGTCCGCGCTATCGACACCGCAAATGGCAAAGACTTGTGGAGTTTCAAGTACCGCGACGACTACGATTCCGGAAATCCGCAGTGGGGCAACGGCCGTTCGACGCCCACCTTCGATAACGGAAAAGTGTTCACGCTCGGACCGTCCGGACTGGTTCATACGTTGGATGCCGAAAAGGGCACGAAACTCTGGGGCGTCGATCTGAAGACGGATTTCAAAGGCCGCTGGCGCCGTGAAAGCTGGGGCTACACCGGCGCGCCAATTGTCGACGGCGACAAGCTGATCGTCGTGGCCGGCGGTCCCGCAGCCACCGTCGTGGCGCTCGACAAGAACACAGGCAAGACGCTTTGGAAGGGCGGCGGTGACGATCAGCCCGGCTATGCCACGCCCGTGATCGCAACCATTGACGGCAAGCGCCAGTATGTCGTGCTAACCGGCATGAGCGTGATCGGCGTCGACACCGAAAACGGCGCGCTGCTCTGGCGCGTGCCGTGGGAGACCAGTTACGACGTCAACGGCGCGGACCCGGTCGTCATCGGAAATACGGTCTTCATCACCAGCGGTTATGGAAAAGGGTGCGGCTTGGTTACCGTCAGCGGCGGAAAAGCGGAACTGACCTACAGCAACAAAAACATGAAGGCGCAATTCAACGCGCCCGTGCTGATGGACGGAATGCTTTACGGCATCACCGGACAAGCCAACTCCGGCGGCGAACTCATCTGCATGGATCCAAAAACGGGCGCCATTCTGTGGAAGCAACCCGGCTTCGAAGCCGGTGGCCTGATCGGAATCGAAGGCGCCGTCATCGCCGTGAGCGGCAACGATGGCGGCGACGTGGTACTGGCGAAAACGAACCCCAAAGCCTTCGAAGAACTCGGCCGATTCGCATTCCCCAAAGGCGGAAAGCAATGGACCCCGCCGATCGTCGCTGACGGCAAACTCTACGTCCGCAACCAGCGCGAACTGATCTGCTACGATTTAAAATGATGCGCACGCGACTCATCGTCTGGACACTCACCGCGCTCGGAATCTTGGGCGCGGTGATTTTTTTCCTGACGCTGAATGCCATCGAAGTCGAGAAGGATACCGTCTACGGAACCGGCGGCTCAGAAACGTTGCGTCTCGATATGGCTCGTCCGACATGGAAAGGAACCTTTCCCGCGATCGTCTGCATTCACGGGGGTGCCTGGCGCAGCGGAGACAAGAGCAGTTACGACGCAGAAATCCGCAACTTAGCCAGCCTGGGATTTGTTGCTGTTTCTATTCAGTACCGCTTGGCGCCAAAACATATTTTCCCGGCGCAAGTTGAAGACGCTAAATGCGCGGTTCGATTCCTCCGTGCGAACGCCAAAAAATATAATATCAATCCTGGCTCCATCGGCGCGCTCGGCGATTCCGCTGGCGGCCACTTGGCGCTCATGCTGGGCCTCATGAATACGGAAGATGGTCTGGAAGGGGATGGCGGATCAAACGCGTTCACAAGCAAAATTCAAGCAGTCGTCAATTACTACGGACCCACTGATTTCAATCAGAAAGAAGTCTGGAGTGAAGCACAGATCGCGCAAGCAGGATATTTCTTTGGAACTGAAGCGCCTGATCTTGAGCTGATCAAAAAAGCGTCGCCCGCCGCATACATCGATCCCAAAGACCCGCCGATTCTGACCGTCCACGGAACTGCAGATCCGATTGTTCCGGTCACTCAAGCGACGCATCTGCATCAGTTACTCAAAGTCGCCGGCGTTCAGTCGCAGCTAGATATCGTCCAAGGTGCCGGCCACGGTTGGCAGAGTCCAGACCAAGACCGAATACAGACTCAAACCATACAATTTTTCAAAACTCACCTTTCAAACAAATAGTTACTGACTTATTCTCCCGTCTTTCATTCGTACGATTCGAGTGGCGATTGCCGCAGCCTCCATCGAATGCGTGGCCATCACGAGCGTCAGGTTGTTCTCGCGGATCAGTTCGGCCAGCAGTTCGAGAACGCCGGCGCTGCTGGCACTGTCTAGATTTCCAGTGGGCTCATCAGCTAGCAGCAGCACGGGCTTGATCACCAGCGCGCGGGCGATCGCCACGCGCTGTTGCTGGCCTCCGCTGAACGCATCGGGGCTGTCGTTCTCTCGGCCGTTCAAGCCGACGCGCGCCAGGAGTTCGAGCGCGCGCTGGCGCAGCGCGGATTCGGGCATGTTGGCGAGGCGGCCCGGAAGCATCACGTTTTCCAGCACGCTAAGCGTCGGAAGCAGATGAAAAAACTGGAAAACAAATCCGAGGCGTTCGCGGCGAAAGCGAGACAATTCAGCGTCGTTCATAGCCGACAGATTCTTGCCATCAACTTCGATCATTCCGCTCGATGGCGCATCGAGCCCGCCGAGCAGATGGAGCAACGTGCTCTTGCCCGAGCCGCTGGAGCCCATCAAAGCCACGGCTTCTCCGGCCGCGACGTCGAGATCGACTCCGGCAAGCGCCTGCACGGGAACCGCAGCAGGAGTGGCCGCTTCATAAACTTTAGTCAACTGGCGGACGGAAATCAACGGCGGTGAAACTCCTCACGTGTTGGCTGCTTTCAAGCATGAAAAGAAGAGTAGTACGAATCCTCGTCGGGGTAAAGGTTGTAACCTGTCCGCCGCGTGGTAGTTTAACTCTGTATAGGTTCGCTATGCCTCCTTAAAGGAGCAGGTTTCGAATGACCACTATTTCCGCATCGACAGCGGGGCTCTATCCGGCTCGGCAGCGTATCCGCCAATATGCCGATCGCGCACTGGCGCGAATGCGCTTGCAGGAATGCATCAATGCCGTGCTGGTTTCCGGAACGGTCCTTCTGTGGATGCTCGTTTTATTTCTTTTTGCTGATCGCATGTTCTCGCTGGCGAAAGTGGGTATCAGCGTCCTGGTCATCTGGTCGTTGCTCAGCGCGCTCGCAATTCCTTACATTATCTGGCGCACCTTCACCGCGCGTCTGCATGAAACACTCGCGGCGGTTCTCGCCGACGACCGACTTGGATTGCACGCCCGCATCAGCACGGCGCTGACGCTTGACTTGAATGATCCGGCGAACGACGCGTTCGGAGAGGTGTTTTACGCGGAAGCGCTGCATCGGCTGGAAGCTTTGAATATCGAGCAGGCGTTTCCCGTTCGCATATCTCGCGCGTTCGTGCTGCTGTTGCTGCCCATCGGCCTGAGCTTCGCCATTTATCAGTTTATGGGTTACCAGGACAAAGCCGGCTGGGTCGCCGCCGCCGAGAACCGGCGCAAGGCGGACGTGCAGCAGCAGAAGGCCGCCACGCTGCTTGAAGGCAAGCTCGAAGACATGAAGAAAAAGGTGGATGAGCAGGCCGACGAGCAGGGCGGACAGTTCAAGGCGCAGCAACTCATTCAGCAGGCCGACAAGATCGCCAGGGATTTGAAAGACGGCAAGCGTAATCCGGACGAAGCGTTGATTGCGCTCGGACAGTTGAAAAAACAGATCGAGAATGAAAAAGACAAGCTGTCTCAAGGAAAGGAATTCCTGGAGCGCCTTGAAAAATTGCAGGCCAAGGACCTTAATCTGGAAGACTCGGACCTGACAAAAAACGTGTCTGAAGCGCTGAAGATGGGCGATCCGGGCTTGGCCGCGCGTCAATTGCGGCGCATGGCGCAGGACATCAAGAAGGACATTCTCGACAATCCGAACAAGACTGACGATCAAAAAAAGCAGGACTTGGAGAAACTAAAACGCGAAGTCGAAAAGCTCGCGGGGGCGCTCGCGGAAGATGAAGCCCTGCGCGAAAATTTGCAGGAACTGTCGGAGAAGATGATGGATTCGGCGGATTTCCAGAAGCTGCAAAGCGAAATCAAAAAGCAGATGGAGAAGCAGAACAAGGGCAATAAGAAACACGGCGACGACATCGAAAAACAGATTGAACAAGTCGCGGAAGAGCTTGAGCGGCTCGAGGAAGACAACGATGTTCAGTTGAACGAAGGCGACGAAAAGAAGATGGAGAATCTCGAGGCTGTCGAGGACGGCGTCAACGAGGCCATGGAAGGAATCGCCAACGAAAGCGAAGAAGGCGAGCAGAAAAGCCAGGAAGCCGGCGGCGAACCGCAGCAGGGCAAAGCCGGAAAACCCAAGAGCGGGAAGTCCGGAGAGAAAGGCGCGCGCAAGGGCAAGTCCATGCAGGGCCGCCAGAAGGCTGGGCAGGGCGGTCAGGAAGGCGGCGAGAAGGGCAATCAGGGTGGCCGCGGAAAAGGCGAAGGCGACAAAGAGCAGGGCAATCGCGAGGGCAAGCCCGGCGAGGGAACCGGGGCGGGCCCCGGCCAGGGCTTGCGGCCGTTCCGCAACATTGCCGATCCGGGCTTCAAAGCCGAGCAGGTAAAGGGGCAGTTGCAGCAAGGCGCTATCACCGGGCTGACACATTTCCGCGGACAGGGGGCGAAGGGCGATGCGCCGACAGAATTCGTGAAGGCGCTCAGCGCGGCCGAACAAGAAGCCTCCAGTTCACTGGAACTCGAACGCATTCCCAGTGACGCTCGCGAAGTCGTGCGCGACTACTTTTCAAAAGTAAAACAGGGCGCAAATATTCAGCCCGCCTTGCCCGGCGTCATTCAGCCCGAAAAGGCCGCCGAACCCGCCGCGCCGAAGGGTTCCGAAAAAGAAGCGTTGAAAGAGTAATCACCCGTTATTTAGTGTCGATGGATAATCGACGGGCGTAGTGCCGTCCCTTTTTCTAACCTATGGACAGTCCCTCCTTCTTACTTATGCCAATCAACATTCGCTTCGTTCTAATTGTCCTTTTTATTCTGGTCGCGATCGTAGCGGGTTTGCTCGTTACTACGCCCGCGCCCAGCCGCGATGGAAAAACGGTGGTCGTCTATACGTCCGTGGATGCGGAATATGCATTGCCGCTCTTCACTAAATTCGAGAATGAAACGGGAATAAAAATAGTCCACCGCACCGATAGCGAAGCGGCGAAAACGACGGGCATGGCCGACCGCCTGCTGCAAATGAAGGACAATCCTGACGGAGATGTGTTCTGGAATTCGGAGCTATCGTTCTCGCAGATGCTCGCCGGAAAAGGGGTGCTGGAGCCCTACATCTCGCCGAACGCGGCCGCTATTCCGCCGGAACTTAAACACCCGCAAGGGCGCTGGACCGGATTCGGGTGTCGCGCGCGCGTACTCATTTACAACACGCAGAAAGTGAAACGCGACGAGGTGCCGAAAACCCTTGAAGAGCTGAGCTTGCCGCGTTGGAAGGGAAAAGTGGGGATCGCAAAACCGCTTTTCGGGACCACGCGCAGCCACCTGGTTGCGCTCGTCATTGCGCTTGGCGACGAGAAAGCATTCAAGCTCTTCCGCGCGTGGCGCGAGAACGGAATGATTATCGCCGAAAGCAATGGCGACGTGCGCAATCGCGTGGCCGACGGCACGTTCGAGATCGGACTCACGGATACGGATGATGTGCTCAGCGCGATGGAGCGCAATAAACCTGTCAACTTTACGATACCCGATCAGACCAGCGAGCTGCGCGGCGCGTTCTTGATTCCGAACACAGTCGGCATTCTCGCCAAATGCAAGCATCCGGCGCAAGCGCGCGCGTTCGTGGACTTTTTGCTGCGTCCCGAGACGGAAGCGTGGCTTGCTGAAAACGGTGCGCGTCAAATTCCGGTTCGGGACGTTGGCGCTAAAATTCCAGACTGGATGCGGGACATCAAGCCGCTGAAAGTGGACGCGGTGACGCTGGCCGCTCAGGTGTTGCCGATCGGCGAGAAGATTTATCGGGTGTTGCTAGGCGAAGAAAAATGAATGGCCCGATGCCTGATACACATAACGGGACGTGCGGGCCGGGCGCCCGCTGTACGTTTGATGGGATCTATTCCATCGATTTCGCTACCGCAGCTTGCATCTTCTCGAGGCCGATTTTGGCGACGGTAAGCGCGTCGCGCTTCCATTCATTGCGGTTGAACAGTTCAAGGGAGAGCACCCCTTTGAAACCGTTCGCGCGCAGATCTTTGAAAAGCTGCGTGAGTGGCGCGACGCCGTCTCCGGGATAAATGCGGTGCGCATCGGTGACTGTCGCCAGCGGCGGATCGGCCGGAAAATCGTTCATGTGGAAGCAGGTGATTTTCGAGCCGTCGATGGATTTAACGTCCGCGAAATTGTTGCCTCCTTTGTAGAGATGGAAAACGTCCAGCAGCAAGCACGCCTGCGGGTGTCCGCACTCCTTCACGACCTGCACCGCGTCCTGCAACTTGCTGAGCGTCTTTGAGAAACCCCACAATTCCAGTTCGGCGGGTACACCCATCTTCTCGCCCAGTTCGCACACTACTTTGTAGCGCTCGATACATTTGGAGACCGGCATCTCCGCGCCCGTCACGCCGACCGGCGGCGCCGCGATGCGCTTGGCGCCGATCTGCGCGCAGGAATCCATGTCGCGCCTGGCCTGCTCGAGGCCTTTGGTGCGTTTGGCTTCGTCGTCGGAGAGGTAATCGAAAAATCCGATTACGCTTTCGACCACCAGGCCTTTATCAGAGAGCAATTTTCCGAGATCTTTCAATGCCGTTCCGCCGGCTTTCGCGACGACATCGATCTCGCGTGTCCAGGGCTCCAGCGCGCTGTAGCCCGCTTTGGCCGCAATCTCGATTTCTTCATGCAGCGTCAGCTTCTGGCCACTGATCGTGCTGGTGTTCAGACAATAACGGAAGCCGGATTTTTTCTCGTCGGCCAGCGCGCTTTGTCCCAGAGAAGCGCCCATCCAGGCTGCGCCGGCGACGGCCAGAAAGGTGCGGCGCGAAAAGTCGGAAGCGTTATTCATGCGGAAAGCCCCTGTTAAAATGAGTGAGAAGATCGTTTTGGCGCAGCGGTGCCAGCCTGTCAAGGCGCATTAACTGACGTGCTAAGTGACTGCGAACGCTGGCACAACTTGGGGAGTTGTTTAAATCGTTGCATTTGGATGGTGGGTCCTAGAATTGGATTATGCGGCAGCCGTCGAAAACAGATCGCCTTATCCAGATCGCACTCGCGCTGGCGCTTGTTGCGCCGCTGCTCTACGCGTTTGCCGGACAGGGCGGATTCGAGGATGCGTACGGCGCCTATCAATCCAGCGACCCCGCGTTTTCCACGGTGCGCCGGACCGCGCTGGCGGCCGCGACAGCACGCAGCATTTTCGTGGGCGTTCTCTCGACAGCTCTTGCGTTGATGATCGGCATCCCCGCGGGCTGGGCGCTTTCACACTCGGCGGGCGGATGGAGTAATCGCGGCAGCCTTGTGTTGTTGATGCTCGCCGCGTTGCCCCTCGCGTTGCCGGCGTCCGTCACGGTCAGCGGCTGGGTGGGATGGGTTGCGCCCGCCGGAGCGGCGTCGCGATTCAACGTGCCGATTCCTGGATTCGCGGCCGAATCGCGTGGCTGGCTATTCAGCGAAGTCGGTGTGGCGCTGGTCCTCGCGAGCAATCTCTGGCCGCTCGTGGCGCTCGAAGCGTGGCCTGCGTTTCGCCGCGCGCGCAACGAGGCCTATGAATCGGCGCTGCTCTATGGTTCGCGATCGCGAGCTTTTTTTAAAATTGTTATCCCACAAGCACGCGGCGAAATCGCGGCCGGCGCGCTGCTTGTCTTTTTACTCAGCAGCACAGACTTCAGCGTTTGCTCGCTCCTTCTAGTGAGAACACTGCCAATTGAAATCCATGATGCGCTGATGGTCGGACGCACCGCCAGTGCTGCGTGGGCCGCCCTTCCCTTGCTGAGTCTGATTGCGGCCATCGCACTTTTCTCATCCCGCTTGAACCGCGCCGGCATGGCCCACGAAACGCGGCGTATTCGTTCATCCGAAATGCCGCGAGGCCGCTTTGCACTGTCCTGTCTGGCGGCCGGCGTGATGGTGGGATTTTGGCTGCCAATGAGCGTGTGCTTTATCCAGGCGCAGAATACAGCCAAACCTCTTTCACACGTTTTCGGCGCCGGCAAGGATGCACTCGGCGCGTCGCTGCGCATGGCCGCGGCTGCCGCGGTGCTCTCGGTGATTGTTGCCATCGGCCGCCTGGTGCTTTGGCCGGAGACGCGCACGCGCGCGCTCAATCTGGCAGGCCTTTTTCTGCTGGCCATTCCCGGATCGTTCCTCGCCGCCGCGCTGCTCACCATTCAAATGGCGCTGACCGATGGAATGACATCCGCAAGCGGCGAGGTATCGACTTTTGCCGCCGCGCTTCCAGCCGCGACGCTCGCATTTGCTTTTGTCATCCGCTTTCTTTACGTGCCATTGCGCCTGGTGGAAGAAGGCCTCGCGGCGCTAGATCCCGACCTGCTTGATGCCGCTGCGTTGTCGGGACACGGCCGCATCGCGCGAGCCGTCACGATTGCTCTGCCGCTCATCCTTCCGCACATCGCCGCGGCCACCGCGCTGGTTTTCGTTTTTTCGCTCGGCGAAGTTCCGATGACATCGCGCCTGGCGCCGCCGGGTTTGATTCCCGCAACAGTATGGTTGTTTCAGCAGCAGCATCTGGGGTATGATGAAGCGGTGTTTGCGCTGAGCCTCCTGCTCGGCGGAGTCGTAGCGGGCGCCTTATTCTTGGGCGCCACAGCGATGGGATTTTTGGCTAAGTGGTCTGACCGAAGGGGAGTCTCACCGGTTGAATTATAAATGAAGTCTTTTGTGTGAGTGGCGCGGGAATCGGAATGAGCCGTCTGGATGTTCGGGGAATCG
>Ga0163144_10013564_pt1 | contig 16992 bp, 19 predicted proteins | sample OliLak19BULKMAT1_FD_123175 | JGI IMG/M metagenome (GOLD analysis project Ga0163144, IMG submission 123175) | Freshwater microbial mat bacterial communities from Lake Vanda, McMurdo Dry Valleys, Antarctica - Oligotrophic Lake LV.19.BULKMAT1 | ecosystem: Environmental > Aquatic > Freshwater >... | reverse complement strand
CCGACGGAGATTTTCACCTCGTCCTTCGATAGGTTGAACTCGCGCACCAGCCGGTCGCGCAGCGGCTCACAGGCATCGACCCGTTCAGCCTGGATCAAGAGAATAGGCCGGATATACTCACTCGTCTGTTGTCCCTCGGTCACAGCCAGCTTTTCGAGATCGGCACGGAGCGTGACCGCCTCCGCCAACAGTTGATCGCGCTGGCCTGGATGGCGAGTGATAACTCGCAACGGCAATTTCACCATTTGCGCGGTTTTCAATTCCGCCGCCGAGATGCGATGCAGCACGTTCGATGGAGTCTTTTCTCGCGCCGGTGACGCCGTAAATTCAACGATGCAGGATGGCAACACATCGCCGAGTGTAGAAAAGGATAAGTCGGTACGAGCGTTGTGCGCTTCGTCCACAATGACAATAGGCCGGCGCAGCCGCAGCATGTTCACGAGCGACGGCTTGGGTTTGCCGTCGGCGCCAGGCAGCAGATCGGCCAGGCGGTCTAACGGTATGTTGAGCAAATGTTCTGCAAACGCGCCGTTTTGGTCATAGACCTTACGCCCTGTCGTGTCCTCGACACGGAACGATTGAATGGTCGCCACGATCACCACCGTCTGCCCCTCCACGGTTGCGCGCGAGAGACGCAACGCCTCCGCAATGGTCACCACTTCTACCGCGCTACAGGCCAGGTCCAAGGCGCGGCGATAGGGATGGCGCGGATCGCGCAACGCATCGGCGGTCTGATCGAGGATGGTGTTGCTGGGCACCAGCCACAGTACTACTGCATGGTCAGCTCGCATGAAGTCGTGCAGGGCAAGGCCTGCCGCATAACAGGCCAGTAGCGTCTTGCCGCCTCCCGTAGGCACGCGCAGGCACACATACGGCATACGCGACTCCAGCCCTGCAACCGACACAGGAAAATAGGGCATCGCTTCGCCGCACACGCGACGTGTCACATCTCGAAACGCCGAATCGGGGTTTCCCGTCTGAGCGGCCAGGCGAAAGAACTCGCGCAACGAATCCAACACGCGCTCTTGATAGTCTTTCAGCGTAATCACGGCTTGCCTTTCGACTGAAAGCCGATACGCCGCTTGGGATGATCCGGGAGAGGCTGAAGCAGCGGGAGCAACTTCTCGTACAAATCCAACAGCGCCGAATCGTGCTGAAGCAGTGTGCGGTCGATTTCAGCCAGCCGCTTGAGAATCGCCGCATTGGCGGCAATGTGCTCACGCATCAGGATAAATGCCCGGACGACAAAGACGCTCATCGAAACAGCCTGCGGACTGTTCAAGACCGTGGCTGCCATAATCGCACCATGCTCGGTAAATGCGAATGGCGGATTTTTCGCGAATTTCAAGCGGCTGAGGTGATCACAATTTGTGATCACCTCGGATTTCTCGCCGGCCGTGAGTCGAAACATGAAATCCTTGGGAAAACGATCGGCATTGCGCTTGACCGCCTGGTTCAGCGTTCGCGTCTCAACGCCATAGAGGCTGGCCAAATCGGCGTCAATCATCACCTTGCGGCCACGAATCGTCAGAATAAAGGATTCAATGGGCTTGGATCGCTTCATTGAAATAGCTTCCCGACGCACCGCGTCTCGCGGCACTCCCTCTCCGCATCGAGCCAGTCAAGGCGATCAAGCATCTCATACGGAAACGGACTCGGTGAATGACGCAACCGGCGCAGTCCACGCTTCTGGCAGTAACGGCGCCATATCATTTCATCTTTATTGAACCGGCAGGCAATTTCTTGCGGGTCGATGGACTGGTTCATGACAGCTTGATCTCGTAGGGAGTCTGCCGAACGAGAATGCGCTCTGCTTGCAGCCGATCTTTCCCCAACAAACAACCGGCACAATAGATCACTTTCTGACCGTCGAATGTAGGCAGTTTCGCCAACGCCGAACGCGTGAGCACGTTGCCGCCCTGTGCGCTCTTATCGCCGAGAATGCCGTTGAACAATAAATAAATCCCAACACCCCGGCACTCGCCGATGAACGGCGACTTCGTCACGCGCTCGCGCGAGAGCGGCTCACCTGTTTCTGTGAAATACACATGGCGCGCAAGGTCGGCGAAACTTACCGCCTCGCGAATCTTCCCACTCTCGTCGAACAGCGGTTCGCCTAACTCACAATAGCGGAAGCTGCCACCGAGGCCGTCCACCTTCTCGCCCTTCACATTCTTGTATCCTTCCGCCACTCGCCGCACACGCTCGGCTGTGATGTCGCGAGCAATCTTCGGTTCCATCTCTACCAAGATGAAACGACGGTGGCCACCGTCTTGCTTGTTGAGACTCAAAACCGCATGCCCTGTTGTTCCAGAACCGGCGAAGGAATCAAGCATGATCGAATCTTGGTCGTCACTAGTAACGTAGCGAATTAGCCTGGAAAGAATTTCATGGTCCTTCGGATTCTCAAACAACTTCAGTCCGAAAAGCGCTTGAAGAGTATTAGATGCTTGCAAGGCACTTCGATAAAAGCAACTGCCCATAACCTGCCTGCCGATGTCATTTTCATCGATGTCCTCGGTATCATTACCTCTAACAAGATACGTCTTTCTAATCGGCGGTTCTTTTTCAGTTTCACGAAACACCACAACCCCTTTGAAAATCATTTCTTTCATCTTCGCCAAGGTTGCATAACGCCAACCTCCATCCGGCACAGCACATGGCTTACCGGTGACAGGATGAATCACGTCGTATCTAGGGCCCCCTCCTCCCGGCCAAGACATATTGTCGTCACGCCAAACACCGCCATCGTCAACATTGCCGTAGCGAGAGTGCTTTTTTGAGGGATGCCCCTTTGGTAACATTTTGTAAAACTCACGTAGGCCGGTCTCAATGGCTCCTAAGCCTTTGCCATGAATGCTCTTTAGTCGGAGGTACTCGTCGTGAATCTCTTTTGCACCGGGTTTCTCCTCTCGCCAAACAGTATTCTCCTGTCTAAGCCGACTAATTGATCTTCCATAAACAACTATGTATTCGTGCCCGACTGAAAAAAGTTTAGCATCGTTCTTACGGCCTTTCTCCCAAACAAGTTGCGCGATGAAATTTTCTCGCCCTAAAATATCGTCCAGGAGAATTCGTAAATTTGAAATTTCGGAGTCACCCATGGAAACCAACATGACTCCATCTTCTCGCAGAAACTGCCTGAGCAGAGCCAGGCGTGGATACATCATGCACAGCCAGCGGTCGTGCCGATCGAGCGTCTCACCCTCCTTGCCGACTACCTTGTCCAACCACTCACGGATGATGGGGCTGTTGACATTGTCGTTGTACGCCCAACCCTCGTTACCCGTGTTGTAAGGAGGATCAATGTAGATGCACTTCACCTGACCTGCGTAGTAGGGAAGGAGCGCCTTGAGCGCAACGAGGTTATCGCCCTGTACGATGAGATTCCCGTCGCCCGGCTGGCCGCAGGCAAGGTCTGGCACGTCTTTGAGCAGGTGAAACGGCACCTCGTGGTGATGATTCACCACCGCCTCTTTCCCAATCCAATTCAGTGTCGGCATAGAGAGAAACCTGCCAAGGTTAATCGCCGAAGAATACCCGTTTCCCCGCGAGAAAGCACCCGCCTTGCAAGGGGCATGGAACGTGCGGCGTGAATGGTGATGCGTATCGCGTGAGTGCGCAGCTGGTTGGGTTGGTCTGTCTGGTCTCAAGCTTACCGCATAAGAGAGCCAGATAAATTTAACAGTCTGCGGGAAAATTGGGTCTATACAGAACGCGCGGTTGGCATATTCCGTATGGCGTGAGAGCCAGCGTCGTCTCGGGACGCTTACAGTGACCCACGATCCGTGAGAATGACGCGGGCACCCCGCCGACGTCCTCGACCTGGCGGCGGAGTGCGCCGCTCTTGAGGGAAGAAAGTATGAGCTTGTTGTCGCCCCAGATGAGTTTATTGGTCCAGCCCTTGACCGGCCGTCCGCCCATGTCGAAGCCGAGTTCCTCCTGGTCGCGTTGTTCTTTCCGTGGCTCGTCAATGTGTTCGAGGGTCTGGAAGGGGAGGATGGCAGTGCAGACTTCGCGGGACTTGCCGTTCCAGACGAGTTCGACCTCGCGTTTGTCGGCGAAGAGGAGGAAGCGGTATTTCTCCGGCAACGACTTGCCCTGCTCGATGAGCTTGATCAAGTCGCGCTTCTCGGCGTCGGAGAGGTCGTATTTCTCGCTGTCGTGTGGACGGGGCATGGTGCCTTTTGGGGCTACGGTGTGAATGCAGGGATGGCCCGGCGCATGAACTCGTCAAACAGAGGCACGGTGAAGGCGATGTCGCCGTGGGCCGGGCTGTAGATCATCCCCTTCCTGATCAGCTTGGCGCGGACCGGCCCCAGGCTGCTGATCTTGACGCCGACGGTATCCGCGATGTCGCCCGTGCGTTGCGGTCCTGCTCCGAGTTCGGCAATGGCGCGCAAGAAGTTCTTTTCGCTGGGAGTGAGACGGTCGAACCGCACGCGGAAGAAATTCTGATCGAGACGTGGGATGACCTTTGCGGTGGCGTTCTGAACAATTGGCAGAGTGATCGGACTGGCCGTGGCCAAATTCCATGACTGGTAGCCCCACTCCTGGAGGAAATATGGGTAGCCCTTCGTGAGGCGGAACACGTCGGCCAAGGCCGGGGCCTCGAAGACCACGCCCGCTGCGTGCGCCGGCTCGCGGAGCGCCTTGGCGGCGTCTTCTTCCGAAAGCGCGCCAATGTCAGGAAAGCTGAAGAGCCGCTCGGCATACGATTTTGATTCACCCGCCAAACCGGGAAGAATGGGCAGACCCGCGCCCAGCAACACCAGCGGAAGCTGGCGTTGCTGCACCTTGTGCATGGCCATGATGAGCGCGCCCAGTTCCTTCCGATTGAAGTATTGCACTTCATCGATCAGCACGGCGACCGCACTCTTCCTTTCCTCGGCGGCTTCGGCAACCGCGACGAAAAGATTGGGCAAATCAATCTCCAGATCGCCGCTGTCGGCGGCTCCCTTTTCCGGGTCAATGTCTAAACCGAACGTGACATCACCCACTTCGACCTTGAGCGCACCGATGAAACTCCGCAGGACCGCCAATCCCCGCTTGACCTTGTCCCCCGCTCCAGCCACCCGATTCAGTTCGTAAAGGACCGTTCTCAGGTAAGGAGCGATCAACGGCCCCAGCGGCTTGTCCTCGTGAGCTTCGATTTGGATGGTCCGATACTCTTCCGACTTCGCTATGCGCTCGATTTCGTTGAGCAAAACGGTTTTGCCCACTCCACGAAGGCCGGTGAGCAATATGCTTTTCTCGAATTTTCGTTGCTTCACGCGACCGAGGAGCACACGGGCTTGGGCGAGGATGGGGTCGCGCCCAACGAGTTCCGGAGGTGGCGACCCGGCACCGGGAGCAAATGGGTTTTTGATAGGGTCCATATTCGATTTGTAACTAAATCTATCCGTATATACCTGAAAGCGAGTATATATTACTACAAATTCTGGAAATGGACTTGAGCCAGCCGGCGTCCTCGATCTGGCGGCGGAGCGCGCCGCTCTTGAGGGAAGAAAGTATGAGCTTGTTGTCGCCCCAGATGAGTTTATTGGTCCAGCCCTTGACCTGCCGTCCGCCCATGTCGAAGCCGAGTTCCTCCTGGTCGCGTTGTTCTTTCCGGGGCTCGTCAATGTGTTCGAGGGTCTGGAAGGGGAGGATGGCGGTGCAGACTTCGCGGGACTTGCCGTTCCAGACGAGTTCGACCTCGCGTTTGTCGACGAAGAGGAGGAGGAAGCGGTATTTCTCCGGCAACGACTTGCCCTGCTCGATGAGCTTGATCAAGTCGCGCTTCTCGGCGTCGGAGAGGTCGTATTTCTCGGTGTCCTGTTGGCGTGCCATGGTTAGGATTTCTTGGCGGACTTGCCGGCCAGGCGTTGTGTTTTTTTCGTTGATTGCGTGAGTGCGAGGTAGTTATCGCTGGTGACGACGTTGCGACCGCTTTTCTTTTCGAGTTCGCGGCGGGCGTTGCCGGCAACTGTGCCGCCGGAGTGGGCGGCGTGTTTGTTTTGCGGGAAGCCCTTTGCATCGCGGTTGCGGGCGATTTCGGTGGTGGCCGCTTCGCCCAGCATGGAAAAGATGAGTTCGAGGTCGGTCATGTGATCGCGAAGATTCTCGCGCTTGAGACGCTTGAACTCCGCGTATTGGCTGGGCGTGAGGCCGAAAGTGGCCTTGGAAATTTCAGCGGTGAGGATGGCGTATTCGCGCTGTTCTTTAACGCCGCGCTTCTTCCATTCGCCGGTCAACTCGTCGCGAACGGCGATGGAGCGCATCCGTTTCTCGATCCAGTCGTCGGAGTAGCCTTTGGCCTTGTAGAGGGCGCGGGTGCGTTTGGTGGCGAGTTCCGGGTCTTCGATCTCCTGAATGCGTTCGTAGCCGATGCGGGCGAGCCAGCGTTTGAACGGCTCGGCCTTGGGGCTGGGGATGGATTGGATCAGGCGGAAGACGCCTTCAGTGTTCCAGCACTGGTGCATCTGGCGTCCGCCGGGCGTGTCGAATCCAAGGCCAAGGGGGGGGACAAGTTGTCCCCCCCCTTGGAAAGCCTCGGCGAGGGAAGGATCGCGTTTGCGAAGCTTCTTGAGGTAATCGCCTGGGTCAACCGAATCGGTGAGGACGGCAACCACGTCCACAATCGCAAACCACCATTCGTTGCTGTGAATGGTGCGGCGGACTTCCTTGCGCTGGAACAGGGCGATACGGGTTTCAGGATTGAGGTCGGTTTTGCGCATGCTCATCCTTTGTCATGGCTGAAACTCGCAGCCAGCACGGCGAAATTGTTCGGCTGGTGCTTTTCAAAACCGGTTCGGTCTACGAAGACGAAATCGTAACGCGGGCCGTGCTCTTCGGCGGTGGTTGCGTCGGCACAATACGGCTTCAGCCGTGCCAGTTTTTGCGGCAGATCCAATTCCTTGCGCCCCTTGGTTTCCACAATCCAGACTGTGCCGTCGTGTATTCTGGCCATACACGTATTCCTTGCTTCATGACAGAATCTAGTTATTACCCTCTCTGCTACTCTCTTTTAAGGGTAGTACCCTCTTTCGCCATTTGGCCTCCGACCAGCGTTTGACCGAGTTACTACCCTTACCACTACCCTTACTCACGAGTTACTACCCTTACTCCCAAAATAACGCCATCGCGCTGCCGGGCCCTTGCCCTGGCAGGTGGCTTCGCCTGCCGATTTCAACTCGGTGAGGAGGGAGCGAATCCATTCCCGACCCACGCCGGGACAAGCCTGCTCGATGTCGGTGAGGCGGAACTCGCCGGATTGCTCGCGGATAGCCGCGAGCACGAGCACGGCCTTTGCCCCGCGCGGGACCTTGACCTCACCGGCGCGCCGCTCGAATTCGCCATAGGCGCGGCGGGTGATTGCGAGGAAATGGTTGAGCCACGGGAGCAATTCATGTTTACCCTCGTGCCAGCGTTGGGAGCTTTCTTGGAGGACGCGGTAGTAGTCTTCTTTCGCCTCCTCGATGAGCCGTTCCAGGCTGATATACCTACCCACTTCATAGCCCTGCTGATAGAGCGCCAGCAGGGTAAGCAGGCGGGAGACCCGACCGTTGCCGTCCCGAAACGGGTGAATGCAGAGAAAGTCGAGCACGAGTGCGCCGATGGCCACGAGCGGCGGAATATGGTCTTGGTCGATGGCGTGGCGATAGACAAGACAGAGTTCATCCACGGCAGCGGGTGTGGCTTTGGCGGTCACGCATTTGAACCTGACGATGGGCGCGGCGCCGGGTCGCAGTTCGATGACTTCGTTGTCCACTTTCTTGAACTGACCGGCATCGCCGCTGCCTTCCTGACAGAGCCGATGCAAGCGGCGCAGCAGATCGGGGGTGATTTGCAATGTCTCCGCTTCGGTGTGGATGAGATGCAAGGCGCGGCGATACCCAGTGATGTCCCGCTCGGACCGGTCTTTGGGCCTGGCGTGACCAAGGACGAGCGGGCGCAGGCGGTTCGGCGCGACGGTGACGCCTTCGATGCGGTTGGACGATTCGACGCTTTGGACCAGAGCCATTTCGCGCAGGGCCTTCAATACTTGTGGCGACTGGCGGGTGTAGAGTTCCTGCTTGCCTTTGGCTTCGGCCAGGTCATTGAGCAGCCAATTCGTGCCCATCGGCACGGCGAGGTCACGAAGGCGATGATCGCGGAAGGTCATCATGATCAGCGTATGTATTCGGTGAAACTTACGGCGAGCGCGGCGAAACTGTTCAGTACATACGGTGAATGTGGAAAATCAGGGTGAAGCGACATTGAGGTTTCAGAGGGTCGTGGAACAGGAGAACAATAACGAGTCGGGCGATGGAATCATACAGTCATCCCGAGATCAAAGACTCCGCCGCTTGCTCCCGGCGCCATCTTCAGCAGGCTAGCCCGCATTATTCATGAAGGTTCGTCGCCCTTCGACAAAGCTCAGGGTCCCGAGCACAGTCGAGGAACGAAATCGCCAGGAAAACGCGTTCCTCGTGTAAGTGTTTCGAGTTTCATGTTTCTGGTTTCAGGTTCGAGACCGGAATTTCAGCAATCCGAAACGAGCAACTTGAAACCTGAAACCTGAAACTAGAAACTAGAAACCAGCAACTCCACTCCCGAATGCCGCTTCACGCCCAAGAGCAGCGGATCGGCGATGGCAGCAGACGTGTTCATGAATCATGCAGGCTAGGTATCCACTCAACGGTCACGCCAAAGAATACCCCTTTCCCCACGAGAAAGCACCTGGGCTACGTTGCGTGAATCGCTGTCCCTGGTGCGAATGGGCTACGTCGTCTCCATCGAGACCGTTGGCATCGCCGAAGACGGTGGCTGTTTCCTCGAACGAGACATCATGTTTCTTGGAGGCGGCAATGGCCTTCACCAATGATGCAGGCTAGGAGGCGCATGGTTCTGATTGCGTTCTCGGTTTGTACCAGCTATATGATAGGAATTGTCCCCGTGAGGAGAACCCATGAATCATTCCGAGGTCCACATCAATTGAATATGCGCAACAATCCAGCGATCGATATACTCAGATGGGCCATTGCCGTTCCGGCAGGTATCATGCTGTGGTTCGCCGCGAACCATTCTATCGGCATCGCATTCGGCATTATCCATGGGATTGAACGTGTTGAGGCTTTTTGGGAGGCTCCGGATATGGATGGGGTGCCGATCATCGGCACCTACATCATATTTGTCACGAGGACGATTGCCGCGGCTTCCCTTGTGGGCGTGATGATCTATATCGTGCCGCGTTATCACAAACAGGTGGCGATCGTTGCGGCCTCTCTTCTCTCTGCCGCTGCCATAGGCTTCTTAGGTTTCGCCTTGTTTCAAGCGGCGGGTGTGGACTCCGGCCTCAGTCCGGACGGCTGGTACAAACACATTCTTGACATACTGAGCATTACATTGGGCGCAATCGTCGGTGCCTGGCTGTCCTATACAAGTCAGAAACGTCGAACGCGTCGGGCTTCGTGAGTACTTCGATTCACAGGTTGCAAACGGCGATCTCTTTCAGAGCGTTGCTCCCTGAGACCACCTATTCCTCCATCCAATCACCCCGTCCAACCGCTCGAACCTGATGCTGAAACAGCCGGCTTGCGCCAATGACGGTGGCATGTTTGCGTGAATGAGAACAACCGGCTGCCCCAGATCAGCCAGCCCCACCGCCAGTCTTGCTATCCTCGTGTGTCATGGCGGAATTCCTCAGGCTTACTTCTTCCTCATCCGACTAGTCCCTGCCGTCCCCACCATGACGACGACCTTCGTCTGGGGAGAAAAGGCCTGCTCGATGCGTTGCTTGCCGTTGGTCGTGAGGATGACGATTCCGTTGTGACGCTCAATGCGCTGAAGGAAATGGACGGTCTCCGCATTGGCGAATCGATCATGCGCATCCTTAACGGTATCGCGTGCCCCGAACAGCGCGTCTGTTTCATCGAAGAACAGGATCGAACCACCGGCCTCTGCTTTATCGAAGACGTCATTCAGATTCTGCTCCGTCTCGCCGATGTATTGGCTCACCACCGCCGACCCATCCACCCTGAACAAGTCTGTTTTCAGTGTTTCGGCCAAGGTCTCGGCGGCCTTTCTTCGGCGGAGTGCCGTGGAACCTGACAGGACCAGGACCGCGGCGAATGACGCCTTGGACTTCTTCACCCGACGAACCGGCGCTGACTTCTTCACCGCTGCCTTCTTCACTGGGGTATCCGTTTTCTTCTCTTTGATTCCCTTGGCTGCCATATTTTCCTCTCATTCCTCTTCGTATATTGAATTCCCTACCCCCCGGCACCGGCGGTCGCTCACGAATATCCAGACGACGGCTTGCGGATTTTATCCTCAATTGATCACAATGGCCAGTAGCATCCTGCAGAAATTTAGCGATGACAAGGATCTCGCCTGATGACCACAACCGCATTGATCGAGCAGGAACTCGCGGCAGCCGAGACCGCGAGACAGGACCACAACGATGGGAGGGCGCGAGTCTGTGCGCGACGCGCCGTGGCCCTCGCCACCGAAGCGTGGTTGGCGCGGCTCCCGATTCCACGATGGCGCGGGGATACGATGGCACATCTCCGGCAGATTCAGCAGGACACGTCCTTCCCTCTTCCCATCCGCCAGGCGGCTGAGCGATTAAGCACCCCGGTGACCCGTCAGCACGCAGACCCCTTCACGACAGATCCCGTCGCCGACGCGAGACTCATCATCGCCCACCTCGGCAATACCACTTCAGACAACGCGCCTTGATGACGACGCCTCGCCCAGTTCATCACCGAACCAAGCAAAGACTGGATTCCGATAGGCGCCTAACGTGTTGTTGTGCCGCGCCGCCAACGCAACAACAGGAAACGGCGAGCTGTCCCCGGCGTCGGCACGAACAATTTGTTAGGCGTTCGTTCTCGACTTGTGTCTCGAATCACGGATTGCGCACCAATCTATCCTTAGGTTCGAAAGTTGAGTTGCAAGCGACACAATGGAATTGATAACTCCGTCCATCTCGGCTTTCGATGCTAGCGCATTCTGACTTGAATCGCGTCGTTGCAAGTCGACTATACCTATGAAATCCGGTTCGCCTTCCTCTGCTTCTTTGTTCCAACCAAATGTCAGCGGGCTATGAGCAATGCGATTTCTAAACTTCGCCAGATCGAGCGCCTCGTTCCAGAATTTCTGTGCCTCTGCTTCCCATATTTCTGAGTACGCTCGTTTCTTAGCGAGCTCCATGAGCTTCTCCACTCGTTGCGCGAACCGCAATTTCGAGAACTCCGGGAGTTTTTCAGTGTCTTCAGATAACTGAACTAGCCAGAGATAAGTCTCAAGCTCTAAAACACCAAAATTAAGAATTAACTTCCCAACCCTTGCGATCCAAGCGGTTGAAAGTGGAGGGTCTATTGCGTGCTTAATGCGACCCATGTCGTCTCGATCTTCTAACGCCTAACAATGTTTAGGCCGATCCGCATAAGAGCGGATTTGCCGATTTCTGTCCGTGTAACACACCGTCGAATGTTCCGAGCATAATGCCATTGTCGTTGTCGTTTCAATGAGATACGATTGTGGAATCATTTACCACGGGTTCTTATGCGGATCGGCATAACACGCTTTCTTGAATGGGTTCGCATCCCGTCCAGGGGACTGCGGATACCTGTCGTGCAAAAAAGACTCCCAGTACATTTTCTGACCTTTTCGCCCACTTAGAACACATCCGTCTCAATGACATGAGCCAGGCGTGAATGCCCTAACCAAGTCGTCACGCAGTGATTGCTTGATGCGATCGAGGTCATTTGACGTTGGCCGACTACCCGTCAGGTGGGTGATTGCAGCAAGCAGAACCGGTCGGCGCGATGACTCGCCCCACACTGACGTATAAATGCGTCGACCTCGTTTCCCCAGTTTGTGGACCGGTAAGGGGTACTTTTCTTTCATCCGCCCATAGAGGCGGTCAAATACCAATATCGACTCACATAAAACCACCTTCGGGCCAAATACTTCAATCATCCGTAGCACCAAAGTAAGGCATGTTTCCGCATGCTGCTGGGGAAGGCTGCCCCAATTCCGGCTGCGAAAGAAGTTAAGGTTCGTCTTTAGTGATGTGGTCAACGCGGGAAGCATACCAATCGACCGAAACAACGCGACCGTCTTTCCTGCCAAAGGGTACGACCGATCGTGTTGACACTCTACATACTCCATCGGCTGCTCCGGTGGCATTAGCCACTCTTTTTCGCCGTGGAAACATTCGGGGCCGCCGCCGGGGTTTAGCCCGACGAGCATTAAATCTGGAGTTGATCTCGGCACGCTATAGAAAACAGCGTAGCCCGCAGGGTAGGTTTTCTTGTTCAGCTCCCAGATGCTGTGGACGTTATCAATTATGGCTTCCGCTTCCCTCATCACTCTACCCAGAGGCCGAACGTTACGCTTGAGCCGCCGAGCTTGCGAGGTCGGCTCCAAGCGCTTGTTGGGCCTTCACTGCAACAAGTACTGCCTCTGCTCTTCTGAACAATTCGATGGTCTTCTTGAGATCCAAACGCTGGCTCTCATCAACAATGCGGAATTCTTGATCCATAATTGCCACTGTCATGTAGTTTCCGTTGCCGAACCTGTCAGGACGTTTCACCTTTATGTCGTGACGAGAACATTCATTGACGATCTTGTTGTGCCAGAATTCGCGAAGCTCCCGTCGCTTCTCGGGGTCTTTCACCCAAATTTTGAAACAGAACTTTTCCTGCTCAAGTTGGAGGTACTGTTCACACTGATCGTCTCCCTCGAAATGCCACCAGAACCCAAGGAATCCGCCAGACGGATTTGCGACATAGTCCCAGGTTCCGTCCTCGAGTGATTTCTGAAGTTCGGTATAGAATCCTTTCCATGCGTCCCAGGACCAGTCTTTTGGCGGAAGCCTTCTGAAACTTTGGACATCATCCTCGATCTTCCTGAGATAGCCGGTGTAGCTTGAAAGAATGTCGCTCTTCTCACACGCAGCAATTCCGGCAGCACTTTCCAACACTTCGAGCAGAGTCTGTCTTTCGTAGACCATATATCCATGCTTCTCGACTTCACGGTAGTCGCTTTGATCTCTTGTCTGTAGGTATACCGAAAGTATTTTGTCTGCGGGGAATTTCAATTTCGATACATGCTCTTTGTACCGAGGTAGTTGTTCTGAATGCTGTTTGGTTCCTACCTTGTCTTCTATGATTATCGCCGTATCCCCGTTAACGATACAGAGAATATCAATTCCGCCATCTTGCTGGCGGATTTCAATGCTTTCATAGCTTGATGGTGGTCTTTGAGAAGCTTTTTCATAGATGGAGTCAATGAATGCTGTGCCAACCGCATGAAGAATATTATCTTCTGATTTCTGCTTCTTGTCTGCCCAGGACAGCAGCCAACACAGCATAGCGTCCTGAGACAATTCCGACGTGGCGTACCAGAAGAGATTTGGTCGTATGGTCATCTTTCCCCTTTTCTATTGTGGCCCAACAATGTTTAGGCCGATCCGCATAAGAGCGGATTTGCCGATTTCTGCCCGTATAACACACCGTTGAATGTTCCGAGCATAATGCCATTGTCGTTGCCGTTTCAATGAGATACGACTGTGGAATCATTTATCATTGGTTCTTATGCGGATCGGCATAACAGGCTTCCTTGAATGGGTTCATAACCTCTCAGGGATGGAGGCTGAATGATCTTCCACTGCGCGCGACTTTCTCACCCGCCCACCCACTGGCAGATATTTTTCATCCGCCCTACCCTCCGATTGCTTCGCAATCGATTTCCCGAGACGTGCCATGAGCCCGCACGAGCACCTTCTACTTCCCTAAACTTTTTTGCAAGGGAGTGGCCGAGGCTGCCCTTTACTGCGCGCATCGAACGAGCACTGTTTTATCGTGCGCGTTCTGCGAGCAAGAAGGGCACCTGGCTACTCGCGCTCCTTCCAATCTTGATTGATCTCTCTCCACATAGAAGGGTGGCCTGATTGGTCTCCTACTGCGCGCGTCCAACGAGGGCCTTCGGAGGCCGCGCGTTGCGCGAGCACGGGAGACCAACAGGCTACCATCCTCTTCACCAACCCAATCCCCACCGATGCCCATTCTTTTCCAGCAGCGCATCCGCTTCGCTTGGTCCCCAGGTGCCGGCGGTGTAGAAGTGGAGAGATCTCTCGCCGGTCAACAGCGGAGCATAGAGGCGCCAAGCCGTTTCGGTAAAATTCGCGCTGACGAAGAGGGTCTGATCCCCGATCATCACGTCGCGAAGCAACGTCTCGTACGCTTCGGGGAGCTGGCCAAAGGATTTTTCATAGTCGAACTGCAGCGCATGGTCGCTCAATCGGAACGGCCTCCCAGGATTCTTCACGGAGAAACAGAGCGAGAACCCCTCGTTGGGCTGGAGCATGATCAGCAGCTGATTGGACGAAATGCTGCCTGGCTCAAGGGACCGAAACACTTGGGTAGGCGCCTCGCGAAAGGTCACCGCGATCTGGGTCACTTTGCGCGGGAAGCGTTTGCCTGTCCTCAGATAGAATGGTATGCCCTCCCATCGCCAGTTGTGAATCTCTGCTTTCAGGGCGACATAGGTCTCTGTAGTCGAATCGCTCGGAACCCCAAATTCCTCGCGATAGCCAGGAATCTTTTGACCGGCGATCTCGCAGGATGTGTATTGTCCGAAGACAACATCCTGATGAGTGATCGGGGCAATGGAATGGAGCACTTTGAGCCGTTCATCCTGGATCGAAGCAGCATCGAAGGACACCGGCACTTCCATCGCCACGACCGTCATGAGCTGGGTCAGATGGTTCTGAAGCATGTCGCGGAATGCCCCGGCCTGGTCGTAGTAGGCCCCACGATGTTCCATGCCAAGATCTTCGGCCACGGTAATCTGCACGTGCTCGATGATATTGCGATTCCAGAGCGATTCAAATATCGGATTCGCGAAACGGAACGCCAGGAGATTCTGCACCGTCTCTTTGCCGAGGTAATGATCGATACGGTAGATCTGGGACTCCTCGATATATTGATGCAGGGTCGTATTCAGGCGCCTGGCTGAATGAAAGTCGTGACCAAAGGGTTTTTCGAACACGACGCGAACCCACCCGTGGCTCTTGAGCAGGCCCACCTGATCCAGCCTCTCCATGGCGATGGGGACGATGTCCGGTGGCAATGCCAAGTAGAATATCCGGTTCTCCGGCATGTTGTGCGTACGCTCCAACCGTCGGATGTGCGTGGCCAACGCCCCGTAGTCCTGCGCCCCCCCTCATGCAGGGTCTGGTAGTACAGACATTCCTCGCACCAACCGCGCAACTCCGGTTCATTACCCCAGCCTGCTTGCTGCAGACCTTCGAAGGCCCAGAGCCGGAACTCCTCTTCACTCATCTCGGGTATGGCGGCGCCGACGATCAACGTATTGCGCACTTCTAGGATTCCCTTATCTCGCAAATGATACAGCGCGGGCAGGAGCTTCCGACGCGTCAGATCGCCGGTCGCACCGATGATGACAAACACATGGGGTTCAACCTGATGTTCCGACATCCTCAGGTTCTCCGCGTGAACGGTCGACCGCCAATGAGTCTACAGTATTCATGAACGGTTCTGCTGCCGGCCCCGATGTTCGGCGAGAGGCAGGGTCCTGTTCAGAACCAGGCTCGCACCCCCACGACAAATCGAACCTGAGTCGAATCGCCCCCATCCTGGCGCACGAGGGTCGCGGTCTCGCCAAAACTCCGGTCGAAAGAGATCCCGACGTAGGGCGCAAACTCTCGTCGAATTTCGTAACGCAACCGAGCCCCGAATTCGAGGTTGTTGAGGCCCGATCCGGTCGTGAACCTCTCGACTCGTTGAACGGCAGCGTTCGACTCGAAACGAGCCTGGAAGATCAGTCGTTGTGTCAGCAAGAGGTCTTTCGTGAACGACAGCCTGGCGGAGACCGCGCCGGCTTGATCGATAAATAGAGCGGACTCGAATTCGTAGTTATATGGGACCAGTCCTTGGATTCCGATCACTCCCAAACCACGCGTCACATTACGCCCCTTGAAGGACTGCGTTTCAACACGGCTGCCTATTTGCAGATCGTAGTGCTTCTGGATAAACCGGCCATATAGTAATTGAACGTCCACGTCGTAATCCGCTTTGAAGGCCGTGTCGCGCTGCCCTTCGCTCTTGAACCAGAGTCGGTTGTAGTCCCCTCCATACCAGCCCTCAACGTCCCACCGATAGTCGTCATGCCCTTGGCCTCCGCTGATTTTCGGGCGGTAGTCGAGGACGTCGATGAGCGTGAAGAGACGGTTCTGCTGATCATTGACAGGAGGGGGCCATTGTTGTGGTGGAGGGATAGGAAGTCGCGTGCCTCCTTGCGCGGTGGAGGGGCTGGTCGCAGTGGGCGCCGTGGAGGGCCCTTGTCCAGTTTGTGCAAAGACAACCGTCACGGCGATGCCATGGCTGAGCATGCCGGTCAGCATCATCGCCAGCACCGCCCGCAGAAAACCTCCCACCTGCGCACCCCTGTTATGGATCGGACACCTCGACGACGCGGAACATTCCCGCCTCCATGTGGAGAAGCAGATGGCAGTGAAACGCCCAGGACCCCGGGGCGTCAGCGGTGACGGCAACGGACAGCCGCTCCGCCGGCTTCACGATGACGGTATGCTTCCGCGGCAAGTATTCGCCGGCGCCATTCTCCACATGCATCCACATCCCGTGCAGGTGGAGCGGATGCTCCATCATCGTATCGTTCACAAACGTCAGGCGCACCCGTTCGCCGTACCGGAAGCGAATCGGGTCTTTCGCTTCCGAATAGGTCTTGCCGTCGAAGGACCACATGTACCGAGTCATCTGGCCCGTGAGATGGAGCTCGATCTCACGCCCCGGCTCTCGCTGGTCTGGGTAGGGCACAAGACTTTTTAAATCGGTGTAGAGCAGCACTCGCCGATCGCTGTCTTCCAGTCCTCTCCCTGGTTCCCCCATCCGATTCTGCGAATACTCGGCCACCGTTTGATTGCCCGGTCCATGGTGGTCGGGACCATGCTTGACGGGTCCGGCGCCGGGTATCGTG
>Ga0163144_10013563_pt1 | contig 16993 bp, 15 predicted proteins | sample OliLak19BULKMAT1_FD_123175 | JGI IMG/M metagenome (GOLD analysis project Ga0163144, IMG submission 123175) | Freshwater microbial mat bacterial communities from Lake Vanda, McMurdo Dry Valleys, Antarctica - Oligotrophic Lake LV.19.BULKMAT1 | ecosystem: Environmental > Aquatic > Freshwater >... | reverse complement strand
TATGCCAGTGCCATCCAGTGTAAGGTCGAAGCCGCCGTTGGTGATTGTTCCGGCGGAACCGTTGCCGAAGGTTGCGAAGACTGAACTACTCGAATTATTTGTCCATGTCTGGGAGTTGGCCAGAATGATGGATGTGTTGACGTTAACCGCACCTTGGGCAGTGCTGCCAAAGGCGAACTGATTGACGTTGATCCCGCCCACACCGGCGGTGCCATTGCCGAGTGTGATCGAGGTGCCGCCGGAGATGGTCGTCGTGGCAGGGGCTTGGAAGTTAAGGCTTCTGGCAACCTGGGTGCCGCTGACTGTGACCGTGTAGTTGACGTTGCCGCTGGTGGCACTGGGGCCGGCGACGAAGAAGAGATCGTTGGTGTTCGCGGTGGCGGTCTGGAAAGCGCCAGCCGCTCCGCCCGTTGAATCGCTGTTCCAAGCGTCAAAAGTGCCCCAAGTCCTGTTGAGCAATGCGGTGGTGTTGCCGGCTCCTGCAGTGGTGGTGTTGCCATCCCAGTAGAGGTTCTGGGCATGGAGAGAATTGGCGGCGAGAACACCGGCGAAGATGACGGTGGAGAGGGAGGAGAAGCGGGAGGCGGAGCGGAATTTTGGTTTCATGGGATGGTTCTATGGGAATTTTTTATCTGTTGGATCGGAGTTGCTGTTCGCTTTGACGGGGGAGAATTAGACTTGCCGTTAACGGGGCGCAAATAAATTTGATACTCGACACCTGTCCGCTTTCGGTCAGGTTTTCCGGCATGGGTCGCCTGAACATCCTGTCGCCGTCGGAGCAGGTTGCGGCGCATCTGAAAGGGATGCTGCTATCAGGGGAGATCAAGGGGGAGATGCCCGGCACCCCGCAGTTGTCCGGGAGGCTGGGGGTGGACCGGAAAACGATTATCGCCGCGCTCAATCTGCTCGGGCAGGAAGGCTTGCTGGAGGCGCAGGGAGCCGGCAAGCGGCGCCGCGTCCTGCTGCCGGAGAAAGGACGTGGCGGGGCACGCCAACTTAGGGTGGCGATCCTGTTGTATGAGAAGGGCGAACGGGGCGAGCGAGCGATGCTGGATTTACGCTACCAACTGACGGAAGCGGGCTTCGCGGCCTTTTTCGCCTCCCGTGCGCAGAATGAAGTGAGGCGGGATGTGAACAAGTTGGCGAAGATGGCAAAGGACAACGATGCGGATGCCTGGGTGGTGGCGGGCGGATCGCGGGATGTGCTGCGGTGGTTCTCGGAGCAGGCGCTGCCGGTTTTCGCATTGTACGGTCGGCACATGCGTTTGCCGATCGCAGCGACGGGCCCCAGCAAATCGGCGGCCATGACGGCAGCGGTGAAAAGGCTGGCCGGGATGGGGCACCGGCGGATTGTATATCTTGTGCGCGAGGAACGCCGGAAACCGGGGCCGGGGCTGCTTGAGCGCAATTTCCTCTTAGCCCTGGAGGACTGCGGGATCCAGACCGGAGCCTACCACCTGCCGGACTGGGAGGACAACCGGGCGGGTTTCCACCGCATGCTCGATTCGCTTTTTCGCCATAACCCACCGACCGCCCTGATCGTGGATACCGCGTTGCTTTTCGCTGCCGCCCGGGATCACCTTGCCAGCAAGGGGATCATTGCCCCGAGGCACGTTTCCCTGATATGCTCAGACCCGGATGCCACCTTCGAGTGGTGTGAGCCAGCCGTCTCGCATTTCCGCTGGAATCTCTCCAATAGCGTGCGCCATGTGGTGCGCTGGGCGGAGAACATCGCCCATGGCAAGGACGACCGCCGCAAGATCTACACAAAGGCGGAATTCGTGGAAGCGGGGACGGTGGGGTGGGTTCCCCTTACGAAATGAGAAGAAGTCCGTAGGAGGGTTCGGCGGGATTGCAGCACGAGCGTCACCCTTCCCGCGCCAAAACGTTCACTCGACGAGGATGCGGGAGCCGACGGCCATCTTGGAATAGACGGTCGGGATCGTACCGCTCGGCCCGCGGATGCAGGCATGGGAGGCGGGGTAGCGGCGGATGGGGCCGATGTGGTGGCCGACTCCGTCATTTGTGAGGCGCATCCAGTAGCGCATCGGCGCACCGACGAATTTGCCACCTTCTGGGATCTCGTCCTTGTTGGCATCGGCGTCGCCATTGACCATGTTGCCTTCGGCGTCATAGATTTTCCCGTAGGTGTTGGAGCTCTTGTCCACGATCTTTTCGAGGATCTTGTAATCGCCGGGAGGAGTGGGGCGGCTCTTGGTCCCCGAGCAGATCGGGTAGTCCATGACCACCTCCTCGCCGTTCATCAACATGCCGCGCTGCTGCTTGAGGTCGATCTTGACCCAAGAGTTCGATGAATTGGTATTGGGCAGAAGCTGGACGTTCTTCCAGACGCTGTGGGTCTTGGGGTAATCCTTTTCCGCCTTGAAATGATCATAGCTGCCCGGCTCGAAGGGGTTCAGATACGTTTCGTCCGTCTTGGAAAGGGTCGGCTCGGGTTTGGTGGCGCAGCTCGTGAACAGGGCGAAGGCAACGCCGAGGAGGAGCAGGAAGGATCTGTTCAGGGACATCGTTGGAGGTATTGGTTGGGGCGCGACTGGATAAGGTAATTCCCGCACCATTGCAACCTTTGTAATTTGAGGCAATTTGCAGCAGGATATTTCCTCCACACGAGAAATGGTCTCCCAAGAACTCAAAACCAAACTCCGCGATGTGCCCCATCAGCCCGGCGTATATCTGATGAAGGACAGGCTGGGCTCCATCATCTATGTGGGCAAGGCGCTCGATCTGAAACGGCGGCTGTCCTCCTATTTCACCCCTTCCCGGAAGACCAGGGCGAACATCAAGACCCGCGCACTGATGGATTCGATCCACGATTTCGAGATCCACACGGTCCGCAACGAGCAGGAGTCCCTGCTGCTGGAGGGCAAGCTGATCAAGGACTACAGACCCCGCTACAACGTCGCCTTCCGGGACGACAAGCGCTTCCTGCATGCCAAGATCAAGCTGACCGATCCCTTCCCCCGCTTCATCGCCGTGCGGACGAAAAAGGACGACGGGGCGCGCTACTTCGGCCCGTTCCCGCACTCCACGGCGCTGCATGACACGCTGAACTGGATCAACCGCCGCCTCGGCCTGCGCGTCTGCCGGCCGGTGAACCCCGGCGAGGCCGATTACCGCCATTGCAACGCAGACATCATCCGCAACTGCTCCGCGCCCTGCATAGGCCGGATTTCCAGCGAAGGCTACCTCGCGAAGGTGGAGGAGGCTTGCCTGATCCTTGAGGGAAAAGGCAAGAAGGCGATCTTCGACGAGCTCGGTGCGGAAATGCAGGCGGCCGCAGAGGCGCTGGATTTCGAGAAAGCCGCGACCCTCCGCGATGTCCTCGGCAACATCCGCAAGACCCTCTCCCCCACCCGCCAGTTTTCCAGAGGCCGGGGACTCCCCACCACGGTGAAACCCACCGAGGATCTCGCCGATCTCGGCGAGGCGCTGGGCTTGGACGGCCCGCCGCGGGTGATGGAGTGCTTCGATATCTCCAACGTTTCCTCGAACCATATCGTAGCATCCATGGTGCGCTTCACCAACGGAGCGCCGGACAACCAGAATTACCGGAAATACCGCATCCGCACGGTCGAGGGGCAGGATGATTTCGCGTCGATGGCGGAGGTGATTTTCCGCCGCTACTCGCGCATCCTCAGGGAAAACCTCGGTGAGGATGCGGAGTTTTCGCAGGAGCCGCTGATCGAGGCACAGAGACGGCTCGCGAAGGAGGGAAAGGCGAAGATCATCCTGCCGGATCTGGTAATCGTCGATGGTGGGAAAGGCCAGCTCTCCAGCGCATTCAAGCAGCTCCGCACGCTCGGCCTGCAGGAACTGCCCATCATCGGGCTGGCGAAACAGCATGAGGAAGTGTTTTTTCCCGGCAAACCGGATCCCCTGCTGATCCCCCACGACCGGGGCGCGCTCAAGCTGCTCCAGCGCATCCGCGACGAGGCGCACCGCTTCGCCAACGGCTACAACGAGCTGCTTTACCGCCGCCGGATGAAAGAGAGTGCGCTCGATGATTGCCCCGGCATGTCACCAAGGAGGAAAGCGCTGCTGCTCAAAAAATTCGGTTCGCCGGCCCGCATCCGCAAAGCCGATCCGGCGGAGATCGCTGGGATTCCCGGGATCTCGGAAAAATTCGCCGTAAGCCTGCTCGATTTCCTGGGCGGGAACGGGTAGCGTTACCGCCATGCAAGACCCATCACGCAGAAGATTCATGGCCACCGCTGCGGGCGGACTGATCGGCGCAAGCCTGCCCGCAATGGGAAGCGGGAGGACGCGGGTGAAGTCCGTCATCCACCTTTTCATGTCCGGCGGGATGAGCCATCTCGACACCTTCGATCCCAAGCCCGGCTGTCCTGCGGCAATCCCGACGAATGCTCCGGGCATTTCCATAAGCGCACACCTCCCGATGCTCGCCGGGCATATGGACAAGATCACCCTCTTCCGCGCGATGACGCACAACTCGAAAAGCCACGAAGCCGCCCGCGAGGCTGCGCTCCGTTTCCCGTCAGGGTGGGCCTTTGCCAGCCCGGCACGCAGCAGTTTCCGAAGGGAAATCTCCGATGCCATCCGGATGGTGGAACGTGGGGAGCGCTTCGTCCGCATCGAACTCGGCGGCTGGGATACGCATACGGACAACGCCCGCCGGACATCCGCCCTCACTGCGACGCTAGACATGGGTTTTTCCAAACTGTTAGACGAACTCCCAGCCACCGGGATGCTCGATGAAACGCTGGTTGTCCTCAGCACGGAATTCGGCCGCAGCGCGCGCATCAACGGATTCGGAGGGCGCGAGCACCATCCGCGTGGTTACTCCTGCCTGATGGCGGGAGGCGGAACACAGGGCGGGAGAGTCATCGGGAAAACGACTTCTCCGGAAGAGTTCAATGCCATTGTCACGGGACAATGCGTGTGACGCTTGGAGAGTAGGCTTGAGCCTACCAAGGCGCGCGGGTTTTAACCCGCAGGCTACGGCTCCTTCTCCGGGACTGCGGGTTGAAACCCGCTATCCTTGGTAGGCTTAAGCCTACTCCCCTCACCCGTTCAGCTTCGCAAGGTTCTTCGGCAAGAAAACCCCGTCCTTGCGGATCACTTTCCCATCGAAGCGGATCTCGCCGCCGCCGTAGTCCTTGCGCTGGATGTTCACCATGTCCCAATGGACCTGCGACTGGTTGCCGTTGTCGGCGATCTCGTAGGCCTGGCCGGGGGTGAAATGGAAGGAGCCTGCGATCTTCTCGTCAAAGAGGATGTCCCGCATCGGCTCGCGGATGACGGGATGGAAACCCAGCGCGAACTCGCCGATGAAGCGGGCGCCGGGATCGGTGTCGAGGATGCGGTTGAGTTCCTTGGATTTTCCGCCCGCCTCCGCCTTGGTGATTTTCCCTTTCGTGAACTCCAGGCGTATCGAATCGAAGGCGATGCCCTGATAGATGGTCGGTGCGTTGTGCGAGACCACGCCTTCCACGGAATCCTTGACCGGTGCGGTGAACACCTCGCCGTCCGGGATGTTGTAGTTCCCGCCGCAGACAACGGCGGGGATGCCCTTGATGGAAAATCTCAGATCCGTGCCTGGCCCGGTGATGTGGACTTTGTCGGTTTTCTCCATCAGTCGCTTGAGCGCATTCATCGCCGGGAGCAGAGACCTGTAATCGAGCAGGCAGACCTTGAAGTAGAAATCCTCGAACGCCTCGGTGCTCATGCCCGCCTGCTGCGCCATCGCGGGAGTGGGCCAGCGCAGGACGCACCATTTGGTTTTCTTGACCCGGTGGTCGATGACCGGGCGCATGTGCTTCATGGCAAGCTGCATGTTCGACTGCTTCACATCGGATGTTTCGGAAATGTTGTTGCTTCCGCGCACGGCGATGTAGGCGTCCATGTCCTTCATCTCGGTGAGCAGGTGCTTGGCGATAGTAGCGTATTGTACGTCCTCGGCCCCGATCAGCATTTCGCGGCTGATGGCAGCGCGGTGGATGCGCATGATTGGGATGGCTTTCCTTTTGCGCACCTCACGGATCAGGGCGATGCCGATCGTGTCCGGGACATCGTAGAGATCCAGGAGAACTTTTTCGCCCTTGTTGAGGTTCGTGGAGTAACCGGCCAACTGTGTGGCCAAGGCGTCGATTCGTGGGTCGTGCATGTGGTGGGAAACTTTAAATCCTAAATTCTAAACCCGAAACAGGGACAGGCGGTCGTATTTGCGCTGAGGATCTCGATGTGGCATCTGTGGGCGCGGCACCGGATCAATCGTTGCTGTATGAGGATTCCACGCGCTCCGCGACATCGCGGTAGCCGTAATCGACCTCGTAGATCTGCTTGAAGGCTTCCAATGCGGCTGCCTTGTCGCCCATCTCCTTGTGGATCATGCCTTTTTCGTAAAGGACTTCCTTTTTCGTGCCGTCCATTGCGTGGAGGTCGGCCAGTGCATCGCCAAGCTGCTTGATGGCGATGTCATACATGCCCTTGGCACGGAACGTCCTGCCGAGGAGCAGCAGCACCTTGGTGCGGATGTGTGGGTTACGGGTCGCCTGCTGGAGATGCGGGATCGCGGCGGTGTTGTCGCCGCTCCTGTAGAGCGCGAGTCCGAGTTCATAGCGGAGCTGGGGATCGGTTGGGTTCTGCTCGACCCGTTTCTTGGCCTCGTTCACCTGGTCGGCGAGACGTTGCGCACGGCGTTCGGCAAGCTGCGCCTTGAGTTCCGCGTTTTCGGGATCGCCCGCCACGGCGGCCTCCAGGGACTTGAGTTCCGCCTCGAGCGCCCTGTCGTGCATGAGTGCGGATTTCGTGGCGAGGGCGATGTCGCCGTTGCTCAGGGAATGTGCCCAATGGTAGAAAGTGTAGGAGTTCGCCCAATCCTCGAGCTGTTCATAAATGTTGGCTAGTTCCTTGGACGTGCCGAGATGGTTGGGATCGGCGTTGTATTTGCCGATGATCTTGTCGCGGCGGGCTTCAAGCTGCTCGCGGGTGAGGCCGCTGCGCGATGCTTTCTCCATTTCCTCGTTGGCCTCGGCGTCGCGCATCAGGTCGCGCATGCTGGTGTTCTCGTCCCAGCGCGACTTTTGCATCGAGGCACGTGCGGAGGAGTCCTTCGCCCCCTTGATCGCGGCGGAGTCGTTGGGAACCTGCTTGATGATGTCGTTGTAAACCTCCGCAGCCTTGTTGGGCATTTCGCGCGAAAGATAGTGCTCGGCGAGCTTGTGCAGCAGCTTGATGTTCTCCGGACTATGCTTGCGGACCGTCTCAAGCGCGAAGGCTGCGGTATCAAGGAGTTCAAGTTTCAGCGCGGTATCGAAAAGCAGGTCGTTGAGGCTGTCATTGAGGGGATCCTTCTCGAGATCCTTCTCAATGAGAGGGAGCGCAGCGGCGGGATCCTTCTTGGCCGTGCTCGCCAGCTTCATCCCGCCCACTCCCCCGCCCATCGAAAAGAGGCTTTTTTTCTTCACCTCGTTCCCCTGGAGCTGGATTTCGCATTTGCGGAGGATCTTCCGCCCTGCGAGAAAACCGGGCGCTTCCTTGAGCACCGCCTGCAGGAGACTAACAGCGTAGTCGAGGTTGTTCATCTGCACCGCGCTGAGGGATTTCAGCCAAAGGGATTTGGCGGTCGGGGAAAGTTCGTTCTCACTGATTTCTGCCATGATAGTGATGGATTTTGGTGGGCGGATTGTTAAACCGTCCGTCCTTCAAAGGCAAATTGGCCTCTGGACGCGGTGTTGGCAAGCATCCGCTTCATCCTGCCTGTTCCACGATGGGATTTTTTACCATTGAACCGGATTTCCACACCTGCTATCCCTGCCCCGCGAGCAATTAGGTTATATGCTCCGCAGCCCATTATGCCTCCGAGAAACAACAACAGGCGCCGCTCCGGCGGACGCAACCGCAACAGAAGCTTCGGCCCCAAGAAACAGGGCGATCCAAACGATGAGGAAAAGGCGGTGGAGGTCGAGGGGGAGATCTCCTCGGTTCTGGCGGGCACGATGTTCCGGGTGAAGCTTGCCAGCGGCCATGAGGTGCTTGCACACATTTCCGGAAAGATGCGCAAACGTTTCATCCGGCTGGTTGTCGGCGACCGCGTGAAAATGGAGATGTCCCCCTACGATCTCACCAAGGCGCGTATCGTGTTCCGGCTCAGTTGATCCGCGTTTTCCCGCTCAGGCCAAAGCTTTCCGCCGACTGCGGAAGGCAAACACCAGGAACGCGGCGGAGAACAGGTACATGAACAGGGATAGGAACTGCCCTTGGGTCAGCACGCCCTCGATGACCCATGCCGCATCGGGTTCCCGGAACTGCTCGGCGATGATCCGGAACGTGGCGTAAAGGCCGAAGAACAGCCCGGTGAGCAGGCCATGGGGAGCCTTGGGAAATTTCACCCTGACGATCCAGAGGATGGCGAAAAGCAGCGCTCCCTCCAGCAGTCCCTCGTAGAGCTGGGACGGATGGCGCGGCTCAAGATATGGGGAGATTGCATCCGAAACCGCATCGGATTCGCGGTTGGCCTCCACCAGCTTGTGGAAAAAATACAGCTCGTTCCCATCCAGGCTGCCATCAACCGGAAGATCGCTCAGGGATTTCAGGAAACCGTCATCCGCCTTGATCGCGGAGGACAGGGCTTCGTTCAGGCGGGCGGACTCGGGCAACTTGGGGTTGATGAACGCATCGGGAAATTTCACCGCCCATGCCACTCCGTTCGCAACCCGCCCGTAGAGTTCGCCATTGATGAAATTGGCAATTCTCCCGCACAACAGCCCGATCGGTGCAACAACACTGATCCCATCACCCAGACCCGTCCAGGAGACATTGTGCTTCCGCGCATAGAAAAACGTGAAGATCGCCACTCCGAGTATCCCCCCGTGGCTCGCCATGCCGCCTTCCCAGACGCGGAATATCACCATGGGATCGGAAACAATTGCCTGCCACCACGCCGAATTGAATTCGAAAAGATCCCAAAATTTCAGATACTCCCAAGCATCGGGAGCAGACCCGACGACTTCTTTCGCTTTGATCACCCCCCCTTTCAGATAAAAGAAAACGTAGCCCAACCTACCTCCGAGAAAAACCCCGAGAAGAGCCACCGCCGCAATGAAATCCGCCGTCTTCTCCGGCGGAAGCACCCACAGCTTTCTTTCCGCGAGATGTTTCAGCAGGACATATCCGGCTAGGAACCCCGCGAGATAGGCAAGCCCGTACCACCGCAGAGCAATGCCTCCGCCAAGTTCAAAAATGACGGGATCGAGCTGATGGACGTAGGCGGCGAACACAGCGGGAGCTTGTACGTAGCGATGCAAACCTCAACCCTCAAAATGGCGGGAGTCCGCCGGGCATCGGTGCCATCTGCCTTTCCTGTGGCAGGATGAAGAGCGGATCGAGCCGGTCGAGGTATCCGGACATCCCGTCCTTTCTCGTGTTCGGCTGTGACTTCAGGCGCTCCTTCAGGTTCAGGTAATCATCGAAGGCTCCGCTCGTTTCACGGGCGCGGGTGATTTCGAACCAATCCATGAAATCCCTCGCACGCTCCGTCTTGGAGACCATCGTCCGGCGGGTCTCCGCCAGCGTCGCCAGGGTTTTGGCGGATTCCTCGGTGCTGCCCTTCACAAGATCGAGAAGCAGCGCCTGATACTCAAGCAGCAGCGTCCGGTAGGAGGGAAAGCTCCGGTAGCTCAGCCGCAACAGGCCGTCCTGTGCGAGACGCACCGCCTCCGCCCGCTCCGCAACGGGTAGGCCGGCGATGATTTCCCATTCGGAAACCGGAAGCTCCAGCAGCCCTCCCTCCGCATCGTGGAGGCGGAGTCTCAGCGCCTCATCCAGCGCGCGCTCGGTCTGCACCACGCTTAGCGATTCGGAAAGCGGAGCCTCCCCCTTGTTGGCAAGCTGCAGCTTCCACCATTTCTCAAGGCTCGTCGCGGAAAGGTTCAGATCCGGGAAATGCCGCCGCAGAAGCGTCGGCATCTCGCCTTGGTAGGACGCAAGATCCGCAAGAAAGCTCCGGAAGCCCTCCTTCCCGTCCGGCTGCTCCAGCAATGCCATCACCAATGCCCCGGAAGAAACCCGGAAAGCAGCCCTGGAAACGGCATCAATGGATGCGTATCCCGCCTCGGAGAGAGAGAAAATCTCTTCCAGCCTGAACAGGCCGCCGTGCCGGGAAAGCGCGTCGTAAAGTTTCCGGTCGCTGCGCTTCATCCTCCACTCCGTCGCTTCCTGCAGCCCTTCCACGAACCATGGAGGCACGCCCAGTGGCACCTCAGACTCGGTTTTCGGCAAATCCCGGACACCCAGCGCATAGACCAGCGCCTCGGTCACCGCACGCCTGAACGGCTCAGGCCGCAGCCCCCGGCTCAGGTTCACGAAAATCCCCAGTTCATATCCGCTGTCGTTCAGGTTCAGACGGAGGACGGTCTCCCGCAGCGGAATGGCATCGCCGGGCTTTCCCATCAGGGTGATCCGGATCGGCACCTTCCATTTCCCCTGTTCCTCCGTCAGCCGCAGCAAGTCATCCTTCGTATCCTCGGCGAGGTTCGCCGCCGTCCCCCGTGCCGCCGCATCTCCACCGGAAATCCGGAACTGCTCCGAGCGGCTGATCACCACCCCGTCACGGTCGAATTTCGGCAACAGATCCTCCACGGGCACCGCCTTCGGCGCGGGCTGGGTCTCGATCCCCTCCTGCGCCACCGCAAGGGCGGACGAGAGGGATAGCGCCGCAAGCCATGCGTGGGGCGAGGCCTGCGTCGCGATGCTTGCAATCGTTCTCAAAAGTTCTGCTCGCCCGCCTTGTCTTTCCCCGACGGCTGCTTGGGATCCAGCAAGATGCGCTTGTCCTCAATCTTGATCCGGGTCATTTGTTTGAAACCGAGATCTGTCTCGGTTTTGAAAAGCATCGCGACCTTCTCGAAATCCTGCATCACCAGGATCAGGAAGCCCTGCGGCACGGTGAGCCGGCCGAAACGCCCGCCGCGCGTCGGCGCCGGCACGTCCTCATGGAAGCCGCCGCCGTGGAGGTGGATCTTCGTGGCGATCCCCCTGGCCGTCTCATTCTGCTCCACCTGGATGAACATCGATGTCGTCAGCGGGTGCCCCGCCACATCGCGCTCGATGATGATCTCCGCAACCCCCTCCCTGAGCCTCACCCAGACGCGCTTCAGGCTCACCCACTGCGCGAGTTCACCGTCCTGCTTGAGCTTCAGCTCACGCCCCAGCCAGTTGTTCAGTTCCGTTTCCGAAAGGGTGACCGAATAGTCCCCCTCGATTGACTTCCTCAGCACAGCCTCGATCTCGCGGGGGGGGCTGGCGGGTGTCCCGGCAACAGGCGCGTTGCCGCCGATGTCCGTGAGATCCTGTGGCAGGGAAATGAAATACAGCGCCGTGCCAAGGCCCGCGAGGACAATGAAAACCAACAGGCCGAAGAGCTTTCCGAGACATCCGCCCTTTTTCGCCCCTTCATCCCCTTGCTTGTCTTTTTTGGCCATCGGGATTGGTTCTTAGCAGTTGACGGGTGGGGTTGGAAGGTCGGGTTTCGGGAAACTTTCCGGCATCACTTCGAGGAATCGCCCGATGGCTTCGCCGCCGCAGGCTCCGCCTTCTTTCCCTCGGATTTGGTCTCGCTCTTCTCGGCGGGTTTGTCCGCCTTCGCGCCCTTCTCATAGGAGGCCGAGCGATAATCCGTCTGATAGAAACCGGAACCCTTGAAAATGATCCCGCCACCCGTGCCAAGCAGGCGACGCACCTTTCCATCGCAACCTTCCTGCGGGCAATCGGTCAGCTTCGCATCGTTCATGCTTTGGAAAACCTCGAACCGTTTTCCACACTCAAGGCACTCGTAATCGTAATTTGGCATCGTCGTTTGAAATGAAAAAAAATCCGGAGGGAACGCGCCCTCCGTCACGCGACGATAGAGAAGCCTTTGAGATCTGGCAACGGGGCAATTTCCTCCACCATCGCCCCCTTGATGTGGTGCGCCACCGCCGAATCCTCCCGCAGATCCCTCAAAAACTCCGCCACCTCGTCCCCTTTCCCGGCCACAACCAGCTCCACCGTGCCGTCAGGGAGGTTCCGCACCGTCCCAAGCACATCGTAGCCCCGCGCAAGATCCTTCGCCGTGTAGCGGAACCCGACCCCCTGCACCCGCCCCTCGTAAATCACCCGTTTCGTTTCCATGCGGGGAAAGCTGCCAACGATCTCCGGAATTTTCAAAGCCGGAATATCATGCTATCAAGAAATGCCATGCACGAAATCCACTACACCCGCATCCCCTCACCCATCGGCGAACTCTCCCTCGTCGCCTCGGAAAAAGGCCTGCGCGGCGTTTACATGGAGGAGCACAAAAAAGCTCCGCACACTCCGGAAACCTGGAAAGAAAATCCATCCCGCTTCACAGCAGCCGTCGAACAGCTCGGTGAATACTTTTCCGGAAAACGACAGACCTTCGATCTCCCGCTGGATCTCCAGGGCACCCCCTTCCAGCTCCAGGCATGGCACGCCCTCATGGAAATTCCTTTCGGGGAAACCCGCAGCTACGGCGAGCAGGCCGCCCTCATCAACAACCCGAAAGCCGTCCGCGCCATCGGCCTGGCCAACGGGAAAAACCCCATCTCGATCATCGTTCCCTGCCACCGTGTGATTGGGAAAAACGGCACACTTACCGGCTACGGCGGAGGGCTGGAGAGGAAGCGGTTTTTGCTGGAGTTGGAGAGCGGGGATCAGAGTGCATGATAAGCGATGTCTTTCTACAACAGAGAAAATTCGATTGTGATCCTTCGTTGATCAGGCTAAATTTCGCCCATGGCTTACACTGCGATTCTACTCAAAGATCCTGAAGGAGGTTACGTGGCTCAAAACCCCGAAACTGGAACCACCACCCAAGGTGAAACCATCGACGAAGCATTGGCTAATCTCCGTGAAGCGACAGGGCTTTACCTCGAGGAGTTTCCTACGGCAGTGACCAGTCCCGCGCTCATGACTACTTTCGAACTAGCCCATGCCTAAACTGCCGAGGATAGGAAGCAGGGAATGCATCGCTGCACTTCAGGCACTTGGATTTGTAGTAGCACGTCAGAAGGGTAGTCACATCGTGATGAAACGTGGAGAGTCGGGATGTGTCATCCCGAACCACAAGGAAATCAAAGTGGGGACTCTTTCCGGCATTTTGAAACAAGCGGGCATCTCGGCAGAAGATCTTATCGGAAAATTGTGAGTTTGAGCGCGCGATGATATTAGCTGCGACATAGAGCGAGCAAGGGCATCGTGGTGGCGGATTGTATCCGCCATGCCAATCGATTTGAACTTGGCATGGCGGATACAATCCGCCGCCACGGTCACTTCCTCTTCGCCCGCTTCTTCCCGTAGTTCACCTTCTTCTGTGGCGGCATGACCGGGGTGGCATTCTTGAGAGTGGCGATCTGGTCGCGGAGGTGGGCGGCGCGTTCGAATTCCAGCTTCGATGAGGCGTCGCGCATCTCCTGCTCCAGCTCGGCGATGACGCGGAGCTTGTCGTAGGCGTTCTCGTCCTCGGCGACGATGGAGGCGTTGAGCTTGTCCGCGTGCTGCCTTCCTTTTTCGTAGGTGTGGAGGCTTTGCTGGACGGCGCGGATCACCGATCTCGGGGTGATGCCATGCTCCTCGTTGTGGGCGATCTGGCGGGCGCGGCGGTATTCCGTGATGTTGATGAGTGTTTGGATGGAATCGGTGAGGACATCGGCGAAGAGGACGCACTCGCCGTTGATATGACGGGCGGCGCGGCCTGCGGTCTGGATCAGGGAGGTCTCGTTGCGGAGGAATCCTTCCTTGTCCGCATCGAGGATGCAGACGAGCGAGACCTCGGGAAGATCGAGGCCTTCGCGGAGGAGGTTTATGCCGATGAGGATGTCAAAGGTGGCGGCGCGGAGTTGGCGGAGAATTTCCACCCGCTCGATGGCATCGATATCGGAGTGGAGGTAGCGGCACTTGAGCCCGGTGGAGGAAAGGTACTCGGCGAGATCCTCAGCGGTTTTCTTGGTGAGGGTGGTCACAAGGACCCGCTCGCCTTTCTCCACCCGCTGGCGGCATAGCTCGATGGTTTCGTCGATCTGCCCTTTGAGCGGGCGGACGGTGAGGATGGGATCGAGCAGGCCGGTTGGGCGGATGATCTGTTCTACTACAAGCGGCGTGCCGCGCTTCTCCGGATCGAAATCGGCAATGGATTCCGCGTTGCCGGAGGGCTTTACCCTGATCTTCTTGAAATCAAAAGCGGTCAGCCCCTCGTCGCCGGGCTTGGGTTTCACGGAAATGAATTTCCTGTTTTCCGGGCGGGAATTGACGATATCGAAGGGCCCCGGCGTGGCGGAGACATAGACGCGCTGGTTGGTCATTCCCATGAACTCATCGAAACGCAGCGGGCGGTTGTCCATCGCGGAGGGCAGTCGGAAGCCGTGCTCGACGAGGGTGGTCTTGCGGGATTTGTCGCCCTCGAACATCCCGCCGATCTGCGGAATGGTGGCGTGGGATTCATCGACGAGCAGGAGGAAATCGCGTGGGAAGAAATCCAACAGGGTGTGCGGGCGCGAGCCGGGGGCACGGCCTGTCAGATGGCGGGAGTAGTTTTCGATGCCCTGGCAGAAACCCATCTCCGCCATCATTTCGAGATCGTATTCCGTCCGCATGCGGAGGCGCTGGGCTTCGATGAGCTTGCCTTCCTTTTCCAGCTCCGGGATGCGCAGGTCGAGCTCCTCGCGGATCTTGACGCGGGCCACTTTCATTTTATCCCCGGCGGTGACGAACTGCTTCGCGGGGTAGAGCGTATGGCTTTCGAGGATTTCGATGACGTTTCCGCTGGTGGTGTGGATGGAGGAGATGCGCTCAACCTCGTCGCCGAAGAACTCGATGCGGATGGCCGTTTCATCGAGGTAGGCGGGGTGGACTTCGACAACGTCCCCCCTCACCCGGTATTTCCCGCGGCCGAAGGCGATGTCGTTCCTTTCGAAAAGCAGGCCGACCAAAGCTGTTAGAAGTTCCTCACGGGTGATCTGCTGCCCCGTCCAGACAGGGAACATCATGTCCTTGTAATCCTCCGGCGAGCCGAGGCCGTAGATGCAGGAGACGGAGGCGATGACGATGGTGTCCTCCCTCGTGAGCAACGATCCCATCGTGGAAAGGCGGAGCCGCTCGATCTCCTCGTTCACGGAGGAATCCTTCTCGATGTAGGTATCGGAGCGCGGGATGTAGGCTTCCGGCTGGAAGTAATCGAAGTAGGAAACGAAATACTCCACCGCATTGTGCGGGAAAAAGTTTTTGACCTCGGAGTAGAGCTGGGCCGCGAGGGTCTTGTTGTGGCACATGATCAGCGCCGGCTTGCCGTGGCGGGCGATGAGGTTCGCCATGGTGAAGGTTTTTCCCGATCCGGTGACGCCGAGCAGGGTCTGGTGTTTGTTTCCGGCCTCAAGGGATTTCACCAGTTTCTCGATGGCCTGGTGCTGGTCGCCCTGGGGGGAGTAGTCGCTGGAGAGGCGGAAAGGCATGTGCGGGGAAGATGGGGCTTCTGGCGGGAAATTCCACAGGAGATTGCCCCAAATACATGCCCGGCCCGAATCCATTCCCGGTGGTCCGGGAGTGATCCGCTTGTCCAGCGGATCACGGAACAGATTTCAATTCATCCGCCAGATCCTCCAGCGGATAACTCCAGATCTCGCTGAGGGTCGGGTGATACCAGTGAACCTTGAGCAAGTCCGCAGGGGTTGCGCCGAGTGTGATGGCGACTGCCATCGCGTGGATGAGTTCCCCGGCATCCTTGCCGACGCATTCGGCTCCGATCAGCAGGCCGGTGTCGCGATCCGCCCAGGCTTTCACGTATCCGTATTTCGCCTCCATCAGGATGGATTTCCCGTGATCGTCGAACGGATAGTCAGCCACCACTGTGAGGATGTCTTTTGCCTTCGCTTCCTCCAGCGGAATTCCCGCACTGGCAATCTGCGGATCGGTGAAAACCACCGATGTTCGGATATCGTAATTCACAGGCACGGGGTTTTTCCCGGCGGCATGATGCGCCGCGACCTCGCCCTGCATGATCGCGAGGTGGACGATCTCATGCGGCCCTGTGACGTCACCTGCCGCGTAGATGCGCGGATTGGACGTGCGTTGCATTTCATCGGCCACGATGTGCCCGGCTCCCCAGGTTTTCACCCCGGCGTTTTCCAGTTTCAGCCCGGCGACATTCGGCCTCCTTCCGAGGGCGTTGAAAAGGTGCGCAGCCCTTGCCTCGTGCGATTTCCCGCCTTGCTGGAAACGGACGACGTATCCGTACCCTCCCTTGGCGACGCTTTCGAGGGAAGTCTCCGTGTGCAGCTCAATCCCCTCGTCGCGGAAAGCCTTCATCACCACCACGGCGGCATCCTCCGATGTCTCTTTGAGGATAAAGGAGCTGCGCTGGATCTGGACGACCCGCGAACCGGCGCGGCGGAGAAACTGCGCCATCTCGCAGGCCACGATCCCGCCGCCTAGCACGATCACGGACTCCGGCAGGAAATCGAGATCCATCACATCATCGCTGGTCCAGTGCGGGGTATCGCGGAGACCGGGTATGTCCGGGGTGTTCACCACCGATCCGGTGGCGATCAGGAAATGATCCGCCGTGATCCGCTCTCCGGTGCCCGCGAGCTCCACCGTTTTTTCATCCACGAAAAACGCCCGGTCGCGGATAAGGTGGAAGCGGTCCGACTGGAGCTGGTCGCGGCGGTAGGAAGTGAAATCGGCGATGATGTCGAGCTTGCGCCGATGCAGGGCGGCCATGTCCATTTCCGCCCCTTCGATTTTCAGCCCGAACTTCGCGCCCTCCTTCGCGAGATGCAGCACTTCGGCGGAATAGATGAGCGTTTTCGAAGGCATGCACCCGCGCAAAATGCACAGGCCTCCCAGCGTTTCCGCATCCTCGATGATCGCCACGTTTTCAAACGACTCCCGCGCCGTCCGCGCCGCCGCATAACCGGCGCTGCCGCCACCGATCACCACAAAATCAAAGTGCTGTGTTTCC
>Ga0163144_10013562_pt1 | contig 16994 bp, 16 predicted proteins | sample OliLak19BULKMAT1_FD_123175 | JGI IMG/M metagenome (GOLD analysis project Ga0163144, IMG submission 123175) | Freshwater microbial mat bacterial communities from Lake Vanda, McMurdo Dry Valleys, Antarctica - Oligotrophic Lake LV.19.BULKMAT1 | ecosystem: Environmental > Aquatic > Freshwater >... | reverse complement strand
TGGCCGGCGGGGGCAAGCCGGAGGCATGCGATACGGCAGGCGAGACGCCTGCGATACATCGCGCAACCTTCCGCGACGGCCAACGCCAAGCAGCCCGCCAACCCGCTGGGCCGCCGGTCGTAGCGCGGGCCTCCGGCCTGCCGTATCGCAGGCGTCCCGCCTGCCCCCGCGCGATTGCCGGAAGCGCCCAAAACGCGATGCCCCCGCCGCCGCATCGACACCCGTTCCCCTCGCAAACTCACCGCGCAACGGTCGCGATCAACCGCCGGAGCCGAAACCCGTCAACGATTTCAACCACCCCCAGGAATCGTGGTGCGCAGGACCGCCGCGTCCGGCGTGAGCGGAATGATTTCGCGCGCGGTGCTATCCGCGGCGACGAGAAAGAATGCCCCGCGGGCGAATTCGCGTGCGCCGCAGCGGACCCGCCCGGCGATGACCGAGAAGATCGCGAAGCCCGCCCCGCCGTGGACGCGCGTGCGGTCGAGCGTCCACTTTTCCACATGAAAATGCGGGCAGTCCGCGATGATGTCGCCGTCGGGGCGGACGGCGTGCGGCTCGGTGTCCGTGAAGTCGATGGACTCCAGCGAGGCGGCGACGTGCAGCGCGCGCGGGCGGCCGTCGAGGCCGAGGCGATTCCAGTCGAAGACGCGGTAGGTGGTGTCGCTGTTCTGCTGGATTTCGACGATGAGATTGCCCGCGCCGATGGCGTGGATGCGCCCGCTGGGGATGAACATGGCGTCGCCCGTGGCGACGGGAAAGCTGTGGATCTGCTCCGCCACGGTGCCGTCGGCGAGCGCAGCCTCAAAGCCCGCGCGGGTGACGCCGGAGCGGAGGCCGGCGTAGAGGTCGCTGTCGAGCAGGGCGTCGAGGATGAACCACATTTCCGTCTTGGGCTCGCCGCCGAGATGCGCGGCCACGGCGGCGGGCGGATGGACTTGCACGGACAGGCGTTCCTGGGCGTCGAGAATTTTGCAAAGCAGCGGAAACCGCGCGGTGTCCGGCAGACCGGGTCCGAAAATTTCCGCACGCTGTTCCGTCCACAACTCGTGCAGCGTGCGCCCGCGCAGCGGCCCTTCGTGGACCACACTCTGCGCCTCTTCGCGGTCCACGATTTCCCACGACTCGCCGATGCGGACGCTCTGCGGGAGATGCTTGCCGAGCAGATGCTCGATGCGGCGTCCGCCCCAGACGCGTTCCATAAAAAGCGGTTCGAAAATGAGCGGAGCGGACATGGATTGGTCGAGGTGGAGAGTGGAAAAGAGTGCGGGTTCGTTCTGGCAGAGAGCGCGTCCAATGCCAAGCCGCGTTCAGCCCACCGTCTTTTCCCACGCCCGCCAGTCCGCCTCGGTGTCGATGTCCGCCAGCGCGGGCAGCTCATGCACGCGCAACCCCGCCGCCGCCGCCGCCGCCAGCGTCTGCGCCCGCACCGCACCGGTGCTCCACGCGATGCCGCGAAAAAGCGCTTCACAGGGCTGGCGCAGCGCGAGCAGATAGTAGCCGCCATCGAGGCTCGGCCCGAGCACCGCGTCGTGCGCCGCGAGCGCCTGCCAGGTGGCGGAGAAAATCGCGGGCGTGAGCGCCGGGCAATCGCTGCCAATGACCGCGACGCTTTCCCAACCCCGCGCGAACACCTCCACCAGCGCCCGCTCCAGCCGCGCGCCGAGATCGCCCTCCGCCTGCGGCAGGAAAGTCGCGCGCGCGCCGCCCGGCAGGCCAGCGATCCACGCCGCCACCTCCGCGCGTCTGTCCGGCGGATCGAAAGCGACGACGAGATCATCTTCCGCCGGCAACCCTGCGAGCACTACCGCGACCAACCGGCGGTAGATGTCCGTCGCCATTGCCGCGCCCACCGTCGCCGCGAGCCGCGTCTTCACCTTGCCCGGCTCGGGGTATTTCACGAAAAGCAGAATGGCGCGGCGCACGGGCCAGAAGTACGGGAATCGCTGGGCGGGACAAGCACACGGTTCCGGGGGAAATTCGAAATCCGAAATCCGAAGGAAATTCGAAAAGCGTGAAGACGGAAAAGAAGAGCGCGGCCGCCATCCGTTTCCTGCCTTTCCATTCCTTCGGATTTCCTTCGGATTTCGAGTTTCGGATTTCGGATTTTCCCCACCCCGTTCCACTATTGAACCGCCCCTCGATCCCGCTACTGTCCCGCCCCATGGCTCGCGCCCAAGCCCAACCCACCCACTCCATTCACGAAGTCCTGAGCCTCGTGCTGCTCGGCACCGGCACGCTGCTTTTCCTCGCGCTGATTTCCTACTCGCCGGCGGATGTGCCGGGCTGGTTTCCGCTCAGCAGCACCTCGGGCGCACGCGCGCCGGTGCTGAATTTCATCGGCAGCTTCGGGGCGATCGTGGCGTGCTGCGCCTACGCCCTGCTCGGCGCGGCGGCGTATTTGCTGCCGGCGCTGCTGCTCGGCTACGGCAGCGTGGCGCTGCTGAACCCGGGGCTGCGCCTGGATCGCCGCGCGCTGTGGAGCATCGCGTTGATCTTCTCCGCCGCCTGCCTCGCGCAGGCGCTGCCGTGGACGCTGCTGAATGCCTCCCACATGAAACTCGCCGGCCAGGGCGGCTGGGTCGGCTACTATCTCGGCGCGCTGCTTTTCGGGAAGCTCTTCGGCGGGATCGGTTCGGCGATCATCTTCGTGCTGCTTTACGCCACCAGTCTCGCGCTGCTCAGCGGCCTGCATCCGGCGGTGGCGCTGCGCCGCGTCGTGGCTCTGCCCGCGCAGTTGCGGAAAATGTGGGAGTCGCGGAAGCCGGCGCAGACCGCATCCACGGAGCGCGGGAAAGTCGAGGCCGACCGCCTCGCCCGTGAGCGCCGCCGGCTGGAAAAGACGCTCACCAAACGCAGCGGCACGGCGTCCGCCGAATCTGACGCGCCCATCGCCGAGCAGCAGACCCTACCGCTTCTCGCCGAGGAGGAAGTGCTGCGGCCCGTGCCGCAGATCATCGACAGCTCGCTGCCGCCGCCGCCGAAGCGCGAGAAAGCGAAGAAGGACAAGTTCGAGCCGCTCAGCGCCTTCTCGTGCGAAAACTACGACCTGCCTTCGTTCGACCTCCTCGATGTGGTGGACCGCTCCGCGCACGAGCTGGCCGACCCGAACGAACTCGCCGGCATCCGCCAGACCATCATCAACACGCTCGCCGAGTTTGGCATCGCCGTGTCGCCCGGCGACATCACCCGCGGCCCCACCATCACCCGCTACGAAGTCTATCCCGCCAACGGCGTGCGCGTGGACAAGATCACCGCGCTCGAGCGCGACATCGCCCGCGCCACTTGCGCCGAGCGCATCAATATCCTCGCGCCCATCCCCGGCAAGGACACCGTGGGCATCGAAATCGCCAACTCGAAAAAGCAAAAGGTCACGCTGCGCGAGCTGCTGGAGAGCGAAGATTTCATGCACGCCAAGGCACGCATTCCCATCGCGCTCGGCAAGGACGTGTATGGCAAGACCATCATCGCCGACCTCGCCGCCATGCCGCACGGGCTCGTCGCCGGCACCACCGGTTCGGGCAAAAGCGTGTGCATCAACTCGATCATCGCGTCCATCCTCTACCGCTTCACGCCCGAAGATCTGCGCTTCATCATGATTGATCCCAAGGTCGTCGAGATGCAGATCTACAACACCCTGCCGCACCTCATCGTCCCGGTCGTCACTGATCCGAAAAAGGTGCTGCTCGCGCTGCGCTGGGCGATTGATGAAATGGAAAAACGCTACGCCATTTTCGCCAAGACCGGCGTGCGCAACATCGCCACTTTCAACGAACGCCCGCTGCCGAAAACGCAGGCCGAACTCAATGCCATCGAAGCCGCCAAAGATGCCGAGCTTCCGCTCGACGCCGCGCCGCGCGAGCCCGCCGAATCCGAGGAGCCGGTCGATCCCGAAGCGCTGACCAGCGAGGAGCGGATCGAGAAGATGACCACGGTCAAAAACATCCGCGATCACGACCTCATCATCCCGGATCGCATGCCGTTTATCGTCATCATCGTGGACGAGCTGGCCGACCTCATGCAGACCGCGCCCGCCGACGTGGAAAGCGCCATCGCCCGCATCACGCAGAAAGCGCGCGCCGCCGGCATCCACATGATCATCGCCACGCAGACGCCGCGCGCGGATGTCATCACCGGCGTGATCAAGGCCAACGTGCCGTGCCGCATCGCCTTCCAAGTGGCTTCGGGCCTTGATTCGCGCGTCATCCTCGATGAAAACGGCGCGGAGCGGCTGCTCGGCCAGGGCGACATGATGTATCGCCCGCCCGGCACTTCGCGCATGATCCGCGCGCAAGGCGTGTATGTCACCGACGAGGAGATTCGCAAAGTCGTCGAGCACGCCTCCTCGCAGAGCGAGCCGAAGTTTGAAACCTCCATCCAGCAGCGCCTGGAGACCGACGGCGAAGGCGGCGAGGAGGAGGAAGTGAGCGAGGAGGACGAAGATCTCGTGGACAAGTGCATCGAAGTCATGCGGCAGGAAAAGAAGGCCAGCACCTCGCTTTTCCAACGCCGCCTCCGCCTCGGCTACACCCGCGCCGCGCGCATCCTCGACATCCTCGAACAACGCGGCTATGTCGGCCCCGGCGAAGGGGCCAAGCCGCGCGACATCCTCGTGGATCTCGACGCGATCGCCTGACCCAGAGCCCACCGCGCGCAACCTCCCGGCGCGCGGAAAATTTCCCCGGAATCGTGCCTGTCACCGTGGCAGCATCCGTGCTATTGATCGCCTCACAGATTTCACTCCCGCAATGTCCTATCCCGTCGGAAAAAAACTCGCCCAAGCCCGCGCCAAACGTGGCCTTTCACTCGATGAAGTGGCTCACGAAACCAAGATGCGCCCCGAAAAAATCCTCGCGCTCGAGAACGACGACTACGCGTGCTTCCCGAGCAACGCCTACGTGAAAGGCTTCATCAAAAATTACGCCCGCTACCTCGGAGTCGATGTCGGCGACTTCCTCGCCACCTTCGACAGCTACCTGCCGGTCAGCGTGGCCGACTACCAGTACCTCAACCACGAGCCCGAGGAGATCATCCCCGTGACACCGATGCGCCGCGAACGCCGCGCGCCGTCCGTCGTGCCGCTCGCGGTCGGTGTGGTGGTCGTGTGCATCGCCCTGCTCGCCTTTTGGGTTCAGGCCAACGCCAAGCGCATTTTCGACGACACCACAGCGCACCCGACGGTCGCCGCGCAGCTCGCGCCCGCGCCCGTTCCCGCACTGCCGGCCGTGACGCCCGATCTCTCCGCCCCGCCGCTCGCACTCGACGCCGTGACCGCCGCGCCCGCCGACCCGCGCGCGCCTTCCCGTAACCAAACCGATGACCGCGCCGTACTCGACGGCACCGCTGGTGCCGACCCGGCGGACCACGACACCGTCACCCCGCTGCTCGTCCCGGAGACCAACAGCACCCTCGCGGTGCGGAGCGGGGCGAATGAAATCCTCGTCGCCTCGGTGAAAAAGACGCGGGTCACCGTGCGCCGCGACGACCCGAAAGCGCCGCCAATCTTCGACGACCTCATCTATCCCGGCGTCCAACCCCTCAAACTCCGCGGCACCCGTTTCTTCATCGAATCCGCCGACCCCGGCTCCGTGCAAATCACCAAGAACGGCCTGCCCATCGCGTTCCAAGCGCCCGGCGTGGCGATTCAATGAAAGGATGAAGGATGAAGGCGGAAGGATGAAAAATCTCCCGCCCGATCGTTCATCCTTCCACCTTCATCCTTCATCCTTTGCCACCTCCGCATCCCATGCTTTCGAAAACACTCACCCCGTCTGCCGCGAAAAAAGTCGGCATGATCTCCCTCGGCTGCGCGAAGAACCTCGTGGATGCCGAACTCATGCTCGGCGGCGTCCTCGCCCACGGCATGGAGATCACCAGCGACGCCGATGAAGCCGACGTGCTCATCGTGAATACCTGCGCCTTCATTGATACCGCGAAGGAAGAAAGCATCGAAGCCATCCTCGAAGCGCACCAGGCGCGTGGCCTGAAGAAGCGCGCCGGGCAAAAGCTCATCGTCTCGGGCTGCATGGCCCAGCGCTTCGCCGCCCAGCTCGCCACCGAAATGCCCGAGGTCGATGCCTTCATCGGTCTCGACCAAGTCGCCGACGCCGCCGCGATCATCGACCAAGTCTTCGCGCGCCCTCTCCACCCATCACCCGTCACCGATCACCAATCACTCACCGACGCCGCCTGGGAGCCGCTCAACCTCGTCACCCGCAAGCCGACCTACATCCCCGACTTCGACACCCCGCGCTTCCGCCTCACCCCGGCGCACACCGCCTTCACCAAAATCGCCGAAGGCTGCAACCACCCGTGCAGCTTCTGCGTCATCCCGCAGATGCGCGGGCGGCACCGCTCCCGCACCATCGCGAGCGTCGTCGCCGAGGTCCGCGCGCTCGTCGCCGAAGGCGTGAAAGAGATCAACCTCATCAGCCAGGACACCACCTACTTCGGCATGGACCTCTGGGAAGAAAAAGCCGGCCCACGCCAGCAAGTGGACTCCACCAAAGGCCCCACGCTCACGCGCCTCATCCAAGAGTTGGACCAGATCGACGGCGAATTCTGGCTCCGCCTCCTTTACACCCACCCCGCCCATTGGAGCGACGAACTCATCGCCGCCATCGCCGCCTCCCGCCACGTCTGCCGCTACATCGACATCCCCCTCCAGCACATCCATCCCCGCATGCTCCAGCTCATGCGCCGCGAGACCACCAGCGAGCACATCGAGACCCTCCTCGCCCGCATCCGCGCCGGCATCCCCGGCATCGCCATCCGCACCACCTTCATCGTCGGCTTCCCCGGCGAGACCGAGGAGGAATTTGAATACCTCCTCGACTTCATCCGCCGCACCCGCTTCGAGCGGCTCGGCGTCTTCTGCTACTCGCAGGAAGAAGGCTCCCGCGCCGCGCAAATGGAAGGCCAGCTCCCCCAGAAGGTCAAAGCCGCCCGCTACAAAAAGGCCATGAAACTCCAGCAGCGCATCGCCCGCGAAATCAGCGCCGCGCAAGTCGGCCGCACCCTCCGCTGCCTCACCGACCAGCCCCTCATCGCCCGCGCCCCCGCCGACGCCCCCGACATCGACGGCCGCATCCTCCTCGCCAGCCCCGCGCCCGTCGGCCAGTTCATCGACGTCGAGATCACCGGCACGCAGGTTTATGATTTGGTGGGAAAGCCGATCCTCCAGCCGTCGCTTGCAAACTCTTAATCCGTTCCCACGCGGCTTCACCTGATGAGCGCCAACATCCGCAAACTTCTCGCCGCAAGCCCGTTCGTTCCCTTCACCATCCACCTCGCCGATGGTGACCAGATGCGCGTGCCGACCAGCGATCACGTCTTTCTCTTCCCGACAGGCAGCCGGCTCATCGTCACGCACGACGACGATACCTACGATATGATCTCCGCGCTGCTCATCAGCCGTTTGACCGTGGACGCCCATCCCGCCGACCTCGCGGCGTGAGCGCTGCCGCGGAGTTCATCGACATCGAGATCCGTGGCACGGACGTTTATGACTTGGTGGAGAAAGTGGTGAGGTGAACGTCCTGCGTGCTTGGTCGCCGCTTCTAATCTGCTGGTTTTAGACCCTCGTTCCCAAACTCCAGTTTCGGCACGAGGCAAAATCAAAGTTATCGTCCGCGGCGTCGTCTCCGGGCATCAACGAGCATTCCTCATTTGACACTCCGCCCGTTCCTCGCAGATACCGCTACGCTTCGACGGGCGACAAAAACAAACCTCTCAACACCATGAAATCTCTTCCGTTCACCCTTCTCTCGTTCCTCTTTGTCGTCACCGCATTTTCCGCGGAACCGGCGAAACTGCAGGAGGGCTCGCACCTCGTCCTGATCGGCAACGGCCTCGGTTCACGGATGGGCCTCTTCCCCAGCTTCGAGGCCGAGGTGCAACGGCGCTCTGTGGGCCAGCGCATCATGATCCGCAATTTGTGCGACGAGGGGGACACGCCCGGCTTCCGCCCGCACTCGGGACGCAACGCGCCGTGGGCTTTTCCCGGAGCGGAGAAGTATCGCACGCTGGCCAAAGCCACGGATCGCTGGGGCTCGGGGAATGTGGGCAACGGCAAGTTTGAAACTCCCGACCAATGGCTGGCCCGGCTGAAGGCGGACGTGGTGGTCGCGTTCTTCGGCTTCAACGAATCGTTCGACGGTGCGGCGGGGCTGGAACGCTTCCGCGCGGAACTGACCGACTTCGTAAAGCACACCCAGGCCCAGCAATACAATGGCCAGGCCGCGCCGCAGCTCGTGCTCGTCTCGCCCATCGCCTTCGAGAATTTGTCCGCCACGCACGGCACACCGGACGGCAAAGTCGAGAATGCCAACCTCGCCCTTTACACCGCCGCCATGGAAGCGGTCGCCGCGCAGCACCAGGTCCGCTTCGTCAATCTCTTCGCGGTCACCAAGGACTGGTATGACAAATCCAAGCAGCCGCTGACGCGCGACGGGGCTCTGCTCACGGAGGAAGGTTACGCCAAGCTCGCCCCCGTGCTGACCGACGCCCTCTTCGGGCCGACGACCACCCGCAAGGGCGACCTAACCAAAGTAATGGCGGCAGTGCAGGAAAAGAACTGGGTCTGGCTCAAGTATTACAAGATCCCGAACGGCGTGCATGTGTATGGCCGGCGGCACGCACCCTTCGGCCCGAAGAACTACCCGGACGAACTCGCCAAGCTGGAGGAAATGACCGCCGTCCGCGACGAGGCCATTTGGGCAGCGCTGGAGGGCAAACCATTCGACCTCGCCGCCGCCGATGCCAGGACCAAGCAACTTCCCCCAATTAGTCCTCCGCCCAACGCGGCCTATAAGAGCGGCGAGGAAGCCATCGCCTCCATCAAGATGGCACCGGGTTATGCGATCAGCCTGTTTGCCTCCGAGAAAGAATTCCCCAACCTCGCCAACCCGGTCCAGATGTCTTTCGATAACAAAGGTCGGCTTTGGGTCGCGACCATGCCGACTTACCCGCACTGGCGTCCGGGCGATCCGAAGCCCAATGATAAGCTGCTCATCTACGAGGACACCGATGGCGATGGCAAAGCCGACAAAGAGACCGTCTTCGCCGACCACTTACACCTGCCCACGGGCTTCGAAATCGCCCCGGAAGGCGTCTATGTGGCCCAAGGCAACAACCTGCTGTTGCTGCGCGATACCAATGGCGATGATCGCGCCGATGTACGTGAGACGATTCTCAGTGGGTTCGACGACCACGACACCCATCACGTCATCGGTGCCTTCTGCGCCGATCCCTCCGGCGCGATCTACATGGAGGAAGGCACCTTCCTGCACACCAACGTGGAAACCGCCTACGGTCCCGTGCGCAGTTCCAATGGCGGATTCTTCCGCTACAGCCCGCAGCGCCAGCAACTCGAACGCTCGGCGCGCCTCTCGATCCCCAACCCTTGGGGCGTGGCCTTCGATGCCTGGGGCCAGAACTTTTTCCTCGATACCTCCGATCCCGGCATGCGCTGGATGGTGCCCGGCACGGTCAATGTTCCTTACGGTGAATTCGCGCCGTTGCCCCCGAACTTGGTCGAGGGCAAACATCAGGTTCGCCCCACTTCCGGGTTGGAGTTTGTTTCCAGCCGGCATTTTCCCGACGAAGTGCAAGGCGACTTCATGCTCTGCAACTCCATCGGTTTCCTCGGCATCAAACAACACACGCTGGAAGACGACGGCACGGGCTACAAGAGCCGCCACCGCCAGGATCTCCTCGTCTCCTCCGATCCCAACTTCCGTCCGGTGGACCTGGAGTTTGCGCCGGATGGCTCGCTCTATGTGGTGGACTGGCAGAACAAGCTCATCGGTCACATGCAGCACAGCGCGCGCGATCCGCAGCGCGACCGCGTTCACGGGCGCATCTACCGCGTTACTTATCCCGGCCGACCCTTGGTCAAACCAGCCAACATCGCCAGCGCGCCGGTCCCTGAGTTACTCGAAAACCTGAAGCTCCCCGAGGACCGCACCCGCTACCGCACCCGCCGGGAATTGCGCGGACGCAAACCCACGGACGTGCTGCCCGTGCTCGGCAAATGGGTCGCCTCCCTCGACAAGGCTGATGCGAAATATGAACACCACCTACTCGAAGCCTTGTGGGTCACCTGGGGCTTTAACCGCGTGGACGAAACCCTGCTCCGCCAGCTTCTCGCCGCGATGGATTTCCGCGTCCGCGCCGCCGCCGTCCATGTGCTGCGTTACTCCGGCCATCAGGTAAAAGACCAACCGGCGCTGCTCATGACCGCGGCGCAGGACGAGAACGGTCGCGTGCGTCTGGAAGCCATCGCCGCCGCGTCGTGGATCGGCGCGGACAAAGGTCTGCCCATCGTGCAGGCCGCCACCGCCAAGCCCGTGGACAACTGGATCAAGCCCGTCGCCGAAACCGCCCACGCCAGTCTCAAAGGCCGCGCCGTGGAAGCCACGCCGAAGCCCGAATACAAGACCGACTTGGCCGGCAAGGACAAGGAACTCTACCTCAAGGGAGCCGAGGTTTTCAGCCGCGAAGGCCATTGCATCACCTGCCACCAGGAGAACGGCCTCGGCCTGCCCGCCGCCAACTTCCCACCCATCGCCGGAACCACCTGGTCGCAGGGCAACGAGGAGCGCCTGATCAAGCTCACCCTGCACGGCCTCTACGGACCCATCGACATCAACGGCACCCATTACCCCGGCCTCGTGCCCATGACACCCTTCAAGGGTCTAACTGATGAGGAAATCGCCGCCGTGCTCACCTACGTCCGCAACTCCTTTGGCAACAAAGCCTCCGTCATTACCCCGGAAAAAGTCGCCGCCGTCCGCGCCGCGACCAAGGACCGGCCCAGCTTCTACTCACCAGCGGAGTTACTAAAGCAGCATCCGGATAAGTAACGGGATCAGCCGTCATGTTCCGAGTCGAGCCATTCCATGCCCTGCCCATTTCATCAGCAACAACCTGATCCTTTTGGCGAGCCGCGCCGCCGGGATGGCGTCCTGGTCAACGAATTCCAGGGCACCCCGATCCCCATGCTCCTGCGGCACGAGGAGGTGCGGCGCGCCGCCAAGGACTGGGTGCAGTTTAGCTCGGATGCTCCGTTCAAAGTGCCGATTCCGAACGAGGAGGATGTGCGGTCGGTGCGCCAGCTCCCGCTCGAGGTGGACCCACCCGAGCAGCAGGAATATCGCGCCCTCGTGGAACCGTTTTTCAATCGGGCCAAGCTGCCGGAGGTGATCGCGCAGATGGAGACGCTGGTCGAGGAACTCGTCGCTTCCGCCTTGCACCGAGACCCCCTCGAAATCGTCCGCGAGTTTGCGATTCCGCTGCAATCGCGCGCCCTCGCGATCCTGTTGAAGGTGCCGCCGACCGAGGCGGAAGTCTGGATTGGCTGGGGGACGCACGTGTTTCGCGAAGGCGACGGCACCAGCAAGGGCGCGGCCCTCGAAGCCTACACCCACGGCCTGCTGGATCGCGCGGCCAGCCATCCCGGCGACGATTTCTTCAGCAGCCTGACCACCGCCACGTTCCGCGGCCGTCCCCTCACCCGCGAGGAAATGCTGGGTTTTTGCAGCATCGTCTTCGCCGGCGGACGCGACACGGTCATCAATTCCATTTCGGGCATCATCGGCCATCTCTCGTCCCACCCCGCCGACTTCGGCTTCCTGCGCGAAGATCCGAAGCGCATCGTCGGCGCGAGCGAGGAATTTTTCCGGGTGCTTTCACCTGCCACGCATCTCGCCCGGCGGTGCAAAGCCCGGATCAACATCCACGGCGTGGAGGTCGAAGCCGGCCAGTTTGTTTCGCTCAACTTCGCCGCCGCCAACTACGATGAAACGGTTTTCGACGCGCCGGAGGAAGTTCGGCTGGACCGTCGCCCAAACCCGCATGTGGCCTTCGGCTTCGGCGCGCATCTGTGCCTCGGCGCAGCGCACGCCCGGCTGGTCGTGCGCACGCTGCTCAAGACGCTCTGCGCGCGGGTCGCGCACATCGAGACCGTCGAGGCGGTGGATAAATACGAGAACGAAACGAGTTATCGCCGACGCCTGGCCTACGAAAAACTGGTCGTCCGGTTCGTCCGGCGCTGAGCCACTTTCTCCGCTGATCTCCAGCTACGCCGCCTGGCGTGCGCCGAGCGTGGCGAGGATCGACTCGAAGATCACGCGGCCGTCGGTGCTGCCGAGGCGGGGGTCGCAGGCGCGTTCGGGGTGGGGCATGAGGCCGAAGACGTTGCGCGCGGCGTTGCAGATGCCGGCGATGTTTTCGGCGGAGCCGTTCGGGTTGGCGGCATCGAGCGCGGCACCGGCGCTGTCGGCGTAGCGGAGGAGCACGCGGCCGGTGCGGTTCAGTTCGGCGAGGGTCGCGGCGTCGGCGGTGTAGTTGCCTTCGCCGTGGGCGATGGGGATACGGAGGAGTTCGCCGGTCTGGGCGGTGTGGAGAAAGGGGTTGGCGACATTTTCCACGCGGACATGGAGATGCTCGCAGCGGAAGTGCAGGTCGCGGTTGCGAATGAGCGCGCCGGGGAGCAGGCCGGCTTCGCAGAGAATCTGGAAGCCGTTGCAAATACCGATCACCAGCGTGCCGGCGGCGGCGGCTTGCTTGATCGCGGGCATGATCGGCGAAAAGCGGGCGATGGCTCCGCAGCGGAGGTAATCGCCGTAGGAAAACCCGCCCGGCAGCGCGATGAGGTCGTAACCGGCGACGGACTCGTCCTTGTGCCAGACGAAGTCGGTTTCGACGCCGAAGTCGCGGAGCGCGAGGACGCAGTCCTGATCACAATTGGAACCGGGGAAACGGATGACAGCGGCTTTCATGAGGAAGGTCGGGAGTGGAGCGTGGAGAGGCGCGGGTGGCTGGCGAGGGCGGGTCAGTTGCGGAGGTCTTTGGCGATTTCGCGGAGGCGCTGCTCATTTTTGTAATCGCTCACGACGAAGAACGCGCGGATGACGCCGGGCAGCCAGCCAAAAAGGGTGAGAATGAGGCTGAGAAAAAAGCTACCCATCCGCCCGGTGAAAAAGACCGCGAGCGGCGGGAGCAGGACGCAGAGGAAGAAAAGCATGGCGTGAATTTTTGGTGCTACCGCCGCCCCGCGCGGCGCTCAGCGCTCAACTTTGCATCCTCAGCTCGTAGTCCTCGATGACCGGATTGCTCAGCAGGTCGCGGCAGACCTCGTGGAGCTGCGCTTCGGTCTGGGTGCCGTCGAGTTCGAGTTCGATGAATTTGCCCACGCGCACGGCGTTTACCGCCGGCAAGCCGTGATGATGAATGGCGTCGCGCACGGCCACGCCCTGCGGGTCGAGCACGGTCTTTTTGGGCATCACGATGACTTGGGCTTTCATAGGCGGCGGAGACTACGGAGTGAAAATGGGAGTGAAAGTGAAAAGTGGGCGCGCGTCCTCACTTTCCACTTTCACTCCCGCTCTCCCGCCCGCTAACGTCCGCGCATGACCCCGATTTCCCGCATTTTCGTCAGCGGCCTCGCAGCCGTCTGTCTCTGCGCCTCCGCGGCTGGCGAGGCGACGCCCCTGACGCCTGAGGAAATCTCCGGCGCGGCGCGGACCGACGAACTTTCCATCCCGATGCCCGGCGAGTTCATGGCCTCGCTGAACAAGGTCGCCAAGATCGACTGGTCGAAACTGGCGCGGCTGGCCATCGGCACCAACTATTCGAGCCGTCCGCAAAACGCGCTCAACCTCGGCGGACTGATCGCCGACGGCTACGTGGCCATTGAGGCGGAGGACGCGCCGCAGATCAAAAGCATCGGCAAGGACATCCTCGTCATCTCGAAAAACCTGGGCCTGAGCAAAGAGGTGCTGGAACGCGGGAGCAGTATCATCAATTTCGCCGACCAAAAGCAGTGGGATCAGCTCAAGGAAGAACTCGAAGCCACGCAAAACGAGGTCAAGGCCGGCATGGCCGAGCGCAAGGACGACGACCTCGTCACGCTCGTCACCGTGGGCGGCTGGTTGCGCGCCACGGAAGTGATGAGCGGCTACATCGCGAAGAACTACAGCGACGGCGGCGCGCGCCTGCTCCGCCAGCCCGGCATCGTGGCCTTGCTCAACAAGCGGCTGGAAAAGCTCGGCGAGAAAACGCAGGAGGACGCCGTCGTCGCCACAGTGCGGAAAAAGATGGCTGGCCTGGAGAAATTCACCGCCTTCCCGCTCGACAAGCCGCCCACCGCGGAGGAACTGAAACAGCTCAGCAGCCTGATTTCCGAGATCATGAAGGACATCACCAAGAAACAAACCAAATGAAGCGCCTCCTTTGCATCCTCGCCCTCGCCGCCCTCGCCGCCGCGGCCCCGCTCCGCGCCGCCAGCGATGACGAAGTCGCCGCGCGCAAGCTCGCGCTCGAAATCGCCGGCGCATTTTCCAACGACGGCTTCAAGCTGCGCGACGGCAACTGGTGCGGCAAATTCGAGCCCGGCAAACCCGCGCTCGTGCAGGTGAATCTCTACGCCGGCAACCAATATTGGTTCACCGTGGGCGCGGGCGAGGCGGCGAAAAAGATTGCCGTCACCGTCTTCGACGAAAACGGGAAGCTGGTCGCCACCGAGCCGTACGCCGATGCCGCGGTCGCCGCCGCCGGATTCGCCCCGAAAAACAGTGGCCCGTATTACCTCCGCGTCGAAGTCACCGAAGGCGCGCCTGCCGCCTTCTGCCTCATTTACAGCTACCGCTAAGCCGATGCCTTTTAACACGCAGACCACCGAAAAACTGGGCGGCCCGCGCGTCACCCAATTCTCCATTTTTCTCCCAAACCGCGTCGGCACCCTGCTCGATGTCGTGCGCGTGCTCAACGAGCGGCACATTGATGTCCTCGCCATCAGCGTGCAGGATTCCGCGGACACCGCCATCGTGCGCATCGTCGTGAGCGATCCCGAGAGCGTGCAGCAGATGTTCATCGAGCACGCCATCCCCTTTTCCATCTGCGAACTCGTGGTCGTGGAACTCAAGGAAGGCGCCGCCGAACTCGGCCGCCTGCTCGCCGGACTCCTCGCCGCCGAGTGCAACATCTTTGGCAGCTACGCGCTCCTCACCCGCCCGCGCGGCCGCACCGCGCTCGCGCTGCACGTCGAGGACAACGAATGCGCCACTTCCGTCCTCGAAGGCCAGCAGTTCAAGATCCTCAGCCAGGCGGATCTTTCGCGGTAAAACACCGCGCCATTTTTTCGTCAGACAGCGGTGGGGAAAAGCCGGGCGTGTTCCTCCAGCAGATAGCGGTCGGTCATGCCGGAGAGGTAGTCGCAGACAGTGCGGTGCAGCCCATCACTCGCCACCCGCCGCGCCGTGGAATCGCCGAGCAGCGCGGGCTGGGCGAGATAGGTTTCAAAGACATCGCGCAGCAGCCCGCAGGCGCGCTGGTTCGCCTCCGCCACCTGCGGATGGTAGTAGAGATTCGCGTAGAGAAATTTGCGGAGCGCGCGGTTCGCGAGGAGCAACGGCTCGCTGTAACGGATGAGCGGCCCCGGCTGGCGGCGGACCTCGTCGGCACTCTGCACGCCCGCCGCCTCGATCAGCCCGGCGCTGGTCGCGATCACATCCTGCACCTGCCGGTCGATGATGCAGCGGATGACGTAACCGTGCAGCTCCCGCCCCGCGAGATCCGGGAAAGGCCCGCGCACCTCCTCGTAGCTGTGCTGCCAGGCCGCCTGCTCCGCGAGCTGCTCCGGCGAGATGAGGTGAAAATCGAGCCCGTCATCCAGATCGTGGCTGTAGTAGGTGATCTCGTCCGCGAGGTTCGCGATCTGCGCTTCGAGCGACGGATGGTGAAATATGTCGCCCTCCGCCCTGGTCGTTGGCGCATCGTAAAACTTCGCGTGTTTGTGCAAACCCTCGCGCACCTCCCACGAGAGATTCAGCCCCGGAAAACGCGGATACTTTTGCTCGATCAACTCGACGATGCGCAGGCTCTGCGTGTTGTGCTCAAAACCGCCGTGCCCGCGCATCAGCCCATCCAGCATTTCCTCCCCGCTGTGGCCGAAAGGCGAGTGCCCGAGATCGTGCGCCAGCGCAATCGTCTCCGCGAGATCCTCATTCAGCCCCAGCGCCCGCGCGATCGTCCGGCTGATGGACGCGACCTCGATCGTGTGCGTCAGCCGCGTCCGCAGATGATCGCCGGTGCCATTGAGAAACACCTGCGTCTTGTACTCCAGCCGCCGGAACGCCCGCGAATGAATGATCCGCGCCCGGTCCCGCTCATACGCCGTCCGGTGCGGATGCGCCGGCTCGGGGTGCGCCCGACCGGCGGAAGCGCCCGCCTTTTGCGCATACGGCGCGAGCGTCCGCTGCTCCAGCTCCTCCTTCTCCGCGCGCGTGCGGATCACGGGCGCTTCTCCTCCGCGGCTTGCTCCGCGAGTTCCCGTTCCAGCCGCCGTCGTTCGCGCCGGATTTCGCCCCGCACTTTTACCAAGTCGTAAAGCGCCAGCAACACCGCCAGCAGCGTGATCCACGCGCAGCCGAACCAATAACCGATGAACAGAATCGGATGCTCGCGCAGCCAGCCCCACAGTAGCGTCGCGCCTGCGAAGATCAGCACGAGCACCACCAGCACGCTGTAAAACATCAGCGTCCGGCGGGCGCGCTGATCGCGGATCAGACCTTTGCTGACCTGGATGACAAACTTGGGGTCGTTCACGGTCCCGGAGTGTCAGCGAGCCGCGCGGCGGCGTCGAGTCTCGGCACCGCGGTCCGGGGAAAATGCTCCACCACCCGTGCGAGGCGCAGGCGCTGTAGTCATGCCGGTGACCGGCTTCCAGTGCAAATTCCCAGGCATCATCGCCGCGAACCCCATAGACGATTCCGCTTCCTACCGACCCGCGCCCGCCGACCAAAAGCGAAATTCTCGTTTCTAAAACTGACCCCGCTCTACCGCTCTAACGAGAAGAAAGAACCCGCTCGTCTGCCGCACGCAGCGCCGCTAGAGTGCTCGCGTGAACTACCTCGACCGCATCACCTACAACCCCGCGCAGTGCGGGGGACGGCCCTGCATCCGCGGGATGCGCATTCGCGTCAAAGACGTGCTCG
>Ga0163144_10013561_pt1 | contig 16996 bp, 19 predicted proteins | sample OliLak19BULKMAT1_FD_123175 | JGI IMG/M metagenome (GOLD analysis project Ga0163144, IMG submission 123175) | Freshwater microbial mat bacterial communities from Lake Vanda, McMurdo Dry Valleys, Antarctica - Oligotrophic Lake LV.19.BULKMAT1 | ecosystem: Environmental > Aquatic > Freshwater >... | reverse complement strand
TGGCAGTTTGGGCGCTGGCGTGATTCAAGAGGCTTCCTGAGAGATGGGAGGAGGCCATGAGTGAAGTAGCAGCGCCGCGTCGCCAGAGCCTTTTGGAGCACTTCTCGGCGATCAAGGACAATCGCCAGCCTTGCAAGGTGATGTATCCGCTCAGCGAGGTACTGCTTCTGGTGGTCTGCGCGACGATGGCGGCCTGTGACGATTACGATGACATCGCCCTGTGGGGCAACAAGCACCTCGACTTCCTGCGGCGTCTGCAGCCCTTCTGTTTCGGCATTCCCTGCGCCGACTGGCTGCGGGTGGTGATGAACCGGGTCAGTCCGGACCTGTTCGCCGCCTGCTTTCTGGCCTTTGTCGCGGAGCGTCTGCCTGACGCGCTTGGCCAGATCGCCATCGATGGCAAGACCTCGCGCCGGAGCCACGATCGCGGCCGCGGAAAGGCGGCGCTGTATCTGGTCTCGGCCTATGCGACGACCCACAGCCTGATACTGGGACAGCGGGCAGTCGCCGACAAGTCCAACGAGATCACCGCCATTCCCTTGCTTCTGGAGGAACTGGCCGCCTCCGGCGCACTTTCGGGCAGTCTCGTGTCCATCGACGCGATGGGCTGCCAATCCGACATCGCCGAGACGATCGTCGATCTCGGCGGCGATTATCTGCTGGCGACCAAGGACAACCAGAAGACCGCCCATGCCGAGATCCAGCTCTACTTCGATGCCGCCCCTGAGCACGAGGTCGATACGCTCACCGAGGTCGAGAAGGGCCATGGCCGCATCGAGACGCGCCGGCATCTCGTCTCGCAGCGCGTCGACTGGATCAGTGGCAGAAGGCGCTATCCCGACGAACCGCGCTTCAAGGGCCTGCGCACCATCGCCATGATCGAGACCCGCATCGAGACGGGCGCCGAGGTCAGGGTCGAACGGCGATGCTATATCTCCTCTCGCGTCCTGACCGCCAAAGCCTTCGCTGAGGCCGCCAGAGCCCACTGCGGTATCTAAAACGGCCTGCACTGGGTTCTCGATGTCCGGTTCAGGGAGGACCAATCGCGCCTGCGCCGCGGACACGGCGCCACAAATATGGCCATCGTCCGACATCTCGCCCTCAACCTCATCCGCGCTATGCCCGGAAAGCAATCCATCAAGGGAAAGCGAAAACTCGCGACATGGGATACCGACTACCTCATGACCGCTCTGCTGGCCCGTTAACCTGGACGCGTTGCCCTGGGGCGGTTGGCCGGATGGGGGGCATTCAGACGCCACGCTCCGCAGACCCCTGCGACAGGCAGGGGTCCAGACAAGGATAACGCATTCTCAATTGCCCGGGTCCCAGACTTCGCTGGGACCTTCGGCGGACAGCCCTACTCCTGGTCTGCCTCCGGGAACAGCTCCCGCGCCAGATAGGTAAACTCCAGCGCCGAGCGCTTGGCCCTTGCCGTCTGGTCCGCCGCTGCCGCGTGGCCGCCGTCCATGTTCTCGAAATAATAGAACGGCAGGCCCGCTTCCTCGAACCGTTTCGCCATCTTGCGGGCATGGCCCGGGTGCACACGGTCATCCTTCGTGGAGGTCACGAAGAAGGGCGTGGGGTAAGGCTTCGACGCGTCGAAGTTCTGGTAGGGCGAGATCGTCTCGAGGAAGGCGCGCTCTTCCGGCACGTCCGGCGAGCCAAATTCGCCGACCCAAGACGCGCCTGCCAACAAGAGGTGATAGCGCAGCATGTCTAGCAGCGGCACCTGCACGACGACCGCGTTCCAGAGGTCCGGCCGCTGGTTCAGCATCACGCCCATGAGCAGGCCGCCATTTGAGCCGCCCTGGATGCCCAGATGTTCCGGGCTGGTGATCTTCTTGGCGATCAGGTCTTCGCCAACCGCGATGAAGTCATCATAGACGCGCTGCCGGTTGAGCTTCAGGCCCGCCTGGTGCCAGTTTGGCCCGAATTCGCCGCCGCCACGGATATTGGCGAGCACATAGGCCCCGCCCTGCTCCAGCCAGTTGCGCCCCATGACGGCGCTGTAGGCCGGGTTCATCGACACCTGGAAACCGCCATAACCGTAGAGCAGCGTGGGGGTCCTGCCGTCCAGCTTGATGTCTTCGCGGTGCACGATGAAGTAGGGCACCTTCGTGCCGTCTTTCGAGACCGCAAAGAACTGCTCGAGCTTGAGGCCAGAGGTATCGAATTTTGCCGGCAGGCTTTTCAGCGGCGTGACGGCGCCGGACGTGATGTCATAGTTTAGCAAAGACGAGGGCGTGAGGAAGTCCTCGTAGTTGAGGAACACGGTGGTCTCGTTGTCGTCCGCGAAGGCGATGCCCACCTGCCCCGTGCCCGGCAACTCGACCGGCGTTGTGGTCCATCCGCCTGCGGACGGCTCAAGCCGCAGCACATTGCCCGTCACATTGTCGCTGATCGCAAGCAGCGCCGCGCCTTTGGCGACCGCCACGCCGTCCACGGCCTGCGTCGCACCGGGGCGGAAGACGAGGCCGACCGGCGGCAGCTGGCGCGTCGTCAGGAACTGTTCGAGTTCGAACGCCACGAGATCGCCGGCCTTGAAGGCCGCCTGCCCTTCCGGCGCCCAGTCCTGCTGCAGCGAGAAGAGGAACCGGCCTTTATACGTGCCGTTGATAGATACCATCGGCGGGACCGGCCATTGCACCGGGGCGCTCTCGCCCTGCGGGAACCAGAAATAGTTCGACGTGAAGAACGTCTCCGCCTGCACCGCGCCCTCCAGGATGCGGCCGTCTTCCAGTTCCATCACCATCGGCCAGACGCCGACATCAGTTTCCTTCCCGCGGAGAAGTTCCGGCGCGGCCTCCATCGCGGTGCCCCGCGCCCAGCGTTTGACGATGAAGGGATAGCCGGACTCGGTCAGCGTGCCCTCGCCCCAGTTGGTGGCCACCAGCAGCGTATCGCGGCCCGCCCAGGCGAGGCCCTGCTTGGCCTCCGGAGTTACAAACCCGCCATCCACGAAAGCTTTGGCCTCGAGATCAAACTCGCGGTTGATCACCGCGTCCTTTCCGCCATCCGACAGCGACACGAGGCAGCTGTACTTGCCGCCCGCCTTCGGCCGGAAACAGTCGGCGCCCTTGTAGACCCAGTTCTTGCCTTCATCGGCGGCGAGCTTGTCGAAATCGACGATCGTCTCCCAGGCCGGCGTCTCGGACGCATAACTTGCCAGCGTCGTGCGCCGCCAAAGGCCGCGCACATTCACGCTGTCCTGCCAGAAATTATAGACGAGGCCGTCGCGCACCGTGCCGTACGGAATCCGTTCGCTCGAATTCAGCACCTCCAGCGCCGCCGCCTCGAACCCGGCATAGCGCGGGTCCGCTTCCAGGTCCGCCAGCGTGCGGGTGTTCTGCGCTGTCACCCAGCCCAGCGCCTCGGCGCCCTCGACCTCTTCAAGCCAGAGATGCGACGCGGCATCGAAGGGCGCAGTCTGGGCTTTGGTCTCGGCGGTCACGCTGGTCTCCGGAGTGGGGGCAGAAGCGCAGGCGACAAGCGCAGCTGCACCGATCATGGCAAGGAGGATACGCATGGGGTTTCCTGTCGTCAGGTTCGTGAACTGCACTTATGGCGTGAGTCTGCCTCCGCAAGAGGAAACACGGCGTGATAGCGAAACTGAAGGGCCCTGAAAACCGGGTCACGGCAACCGGTCGATCGTGATCCGCTCGATCAGCACTCCGCGCTCCTTTTCCGGCACCACCGGACGCACCGCGAGGTAATCGACCCCCTGCTCACCGGTCGCGACCGGCACATCATATTCAAACGCGAAATCCGTGAAGCCCGGCTGCAGCGCAAACTTCTGCCAACCCGACTCGCCCACCCGGCCGGCCGAATAGTTCACCTGCAACTCCATCGCCCCTTTGTCGTCGGCGGGCCGCGCGCGGACCGTGACGCGGATCTTCCGGCCGGAGAACTGCACTTCAATGTCCGGCGCCAGCCGGAAATGCGGGCCGAGCTCCGGCGCCCCGGCCAGCGCCAGCGCCTCGACCCTGATCTGCAGGAGGTAGCCGCTCTCCGGCGTACGCAGCAGCCCGGTGCGCGCGTCGCCGCCGGCGATCACCTTGTTGAGATGCCGGCCCTCGACGACGATCCGGTCATAGTTGACCCCGTCGCCCGCAACCGCGCCCGTCGGCAGGCGGCCGATGCCGGGCTGAAGGGCCACAAACACCATCAGGATGACAAGCAGGCCCGCCAGGGGAAAGAAGATCCGGTCGCGCATGCCTGTCCCTGCTTGGTTCACGGCCTTGGTCCCTGCTCCGGCTGGCCAAGCCGGGATGCTCCTGTTAGCAGTTCCGGAGGCGGATTGGCGAGCCATTTGCACTGCGCGGCGCAACCTTGGAGGCAGGCACATGATGACGACAAGCGCCCTGCGCCGCCGCGCCAAGGAAGCCCGCCTCTGGCTGTTCGACAGCTGTTTCCCGCTCTGGGCCGAGCATGGGCTGACGGATGCCGGCCTGTTTCCGGAAGCCCTGTCGTTGCAGCATGACGAACTCGCCTGCGAGACCACCCGCGTCCGGCTTCAGGCGCGCCAGACCTACATGTTCGCCGAAGCCTGGCGCCTTGGCTGGAAACGCGACCTGTGCGCCCGCCTCGTCCGTGCCGGCGTCTCGATCCTGACCGGCCCGGCCCTTGCTCCGAGCGGCCTGCCGGGCAAGACCCTTCACGCCGATGGAAGCGGCCTCGCCGACGCTTCCGCAGACCTCTACGACACCGCCTTCGTCCTGTTCGCCCTTGCCGAGGCCGCAAACGGCCCCGGCCCCGCCGGCGAAGCATTGGCGAGCGCCAACGCCATGCTCGCCGCGCTCGACCACCTGGCCCGCGACACGGCGCGCGGCGGCTATGCGGAGGCCCTGCCCCCGCCGTCCATACGCTTGCAGAACCCGCACATGCACCTGCTTGAAGCCTGCTTGTCGCTGCACCGGGCCGAGCGCGGCGCGGACCATCTCGTCCGCGCCTCGGAGATCATACAGTTGTTCGAGACCCGCTTCACCGCCGGAGAGGGCGGATTTCTGGGCGAGAGGTTTGCGCCCGACTGGTCGATGCCCAACGGCGAGGCGGCAGAGATTGTCGAGCCCGGCCACCAGTTCGAATGGGTCTGGCTGCTGCACACCTGGTCGCGCCTCGCGAACAAGCCGCTGCCGGATGCCGCCACCCGGCTGTACGGGTTCGGTCTGTCCACACTGGATGAGGCCGGCCGCGTCTGCCAGGAAGTCACCCGTCACGGCATCGCCAAGGATGCCTCCCGCCGCACCTGGCCGCAGACCGAGGCGCTGAAAGCCCACCTCGCGATGTACGAGCAGCGCGGCGATGACCGTTTCGCTGCCGCCGCCTGCCGCAGCTTTGATGTGCTGATGGACGAATTCCTCACCGAGGATGGCGGCTGGATCGATCATTTCGCCGCCGATGGCAGCGTCCTCGCGAAGGACATGCCGGCTTCCACCGGCTACCATGTCGTACTCGCTTTCGCCGAGCTGATCCGCATCATGGATGCTTGAAATTTTAAGGGGTCGCGCCGCATAACGCGCCGGACTGCCCGCCCCCACTGTCAGGACCCGCATGACCAGACTTGCCCTCATCCGCCACGGACAATCCGCCTGGAACCTCGAGAACCGTTTTACCGGATGGTGGGACGCCGACCTCACGGCGCAGGGCGAGGCTGAAGCGCGCGCCTCCGGCCAGCTGCTCGCCGCGACCGGCGCCGATTACCGCTACGCCTTCACCAGCGTCCAGACCCGCGCGATCCGCACGCTCTGGCTGGCGCTTACCGAAATGAAGCGCGCCTGGATCCCGGTCGAGAAGGACTGGCACTTGAACGAGCGCCACTATGGCGGCCTCACCGGCCTCGACAAGGCGGATACGGCGGCGAAGCACGGCGAGGACCAGGTCCACATCTGGCGCCGCAGCTATGACATTCCGCCGCCGCCACTGGAGGCAGACAGCACGTATGATCTCGCGTCCGACCCGCGCTACCGGGGCATCGATATTCCGGACACCGAAAGCCTGAAGACGACGCTTGAGCGCGTGCTGCCTTACTGGCAGTCGCGCATCGCGCCCGTGCTGACGGACGGGCATGACGTGCTGATCGCCGCGCATGGCAACTCGCTTCGCGCGCTGGTGAAACACCTCTTCAACGTGCCGGACGAGACGATCACCGAGATCGAAATCCCGACCGGTAACCCGCTGCTGATCGATCTCGATGCGTCGCTGAAGCCGGTTGCCGTGCGCTATCTCGACGCCGCGCGGGCCAAGCGGCTGCCGACTTTGCCGTGAGCATGAAGCCGGCCCGCCGCCGCGACCAGCGCATGATGGGCCGGGCGCTGGCGCTCGCCGGACTGAACCATGGCCTCACCGGCGCGAACCCGTCTGTCGGCTGCGTGATCCTTGATGCCCAGGGTCACATCCTCGGTGAAGGCGTCACCGGCAAGGGTGGCCGTCCGCATGCGGAAGAAATAGCGCTTCAGGAAGCCGGCGCGGGCGCACGGGGCGGCACGGCCTATGTCACGCTCGAGCCATGCCGCGAACGCTCTAGCGGCGCGGCGTCCTGCTCGAACAGGCTGGTCAGCGCCGGCATCGCGCGCGTCGTCGTCGCCATCGAAGATCCACACCCGACCGCGCGCGACGGCATCCGCGTGCTGCGCGAGGCCGGCGTGCGCGTCGAGACCGGCCGGGGCCGGGCCCGCGCGGCGCGCCTCTATGCCTGGTTCTTCAGGAGCGCCCGGGAATAATCAGGCCCCGAACGGTCCGGCATGCGCGCGGACCTTTTCATAGAAGGCGAGCGAGTCCCGCCGGAACGCCGCCTTGGTGAACTGTGCTTCATAGCTCGCCAGGCCGCCCGCCACGAGTTTCTGGGCGAGCGCCCTGTCATAGATGACACGGCCGAGCGCTGACGCCAGCGCGTCAACATCATTCTTCGCGACCAGCAGTCCGTTGACGCCGTCCTTCACATAGGCCGCCGGGCCAACTGCGTCGGCGGCCACCAGGGGGCGGCTCGCCGCCCAGGCGTCCACCGTGACCGTGCCGAAGGGTTCGTACCGGGACGGAAACGCAACAACGTCACAGGCGGCGAGCAGCGCGCCCCGGTCATTGCGCCAGCCAAGAAAGCGCACACGTGAATCGAGGCCGAGCCGGGTGCATTGCGCCTTCAGCTCTGCCTCCAGCGGGCCCTCCCCTGCGATCCAGACGTGCAGGTCAGGCAAACGGGAAGCTGCATCGAGCAAGGTATCGAGCCCCTTCTTTTCATGCAGGCGGGCCAGCGACAGCGCGACCGGGACATTCTCCGGCGTGGACAGGCTTTCGCGCGCTACAGGCTCCGTACCCTGAAAGTCCGCATAGGTATGAATGATGGCTGAGCGGTCTTCGCTGACGCCCTGCTCGCGGATATGGCGCAGCAGGTCGATGGTCAGTCCGACATGCCATGCGCAGGCCCGGAACCGGGCCAGTTTGTAGTACCCCCCATACCAGGCGATCGAGCGCGCCCGGTGCGCCGGCGAAGCGAACTGCCCGGCCCGGCCCATCCAGTATTTGATGACGTCCGGCCGGAAGCCGCTTATAGCCTCGGCGAGAATCCTGCGCGTCGGGAACGGCCAGGACGGGTTGAAGCTTGCGGTATCGACGCCAATCCCGGCGGCTGCGAATTTTGCCGCGCGGAATGTGTTGCCCGGGCGCGTCACAACATGCTGCGCATGCCCGGCTTCGGCCAGCGCCAGGACCGACTCCAGCATGATGTTCTCGGCGCCGCCTTCGTCAGCCCCTGCCATCACATGCATCACCCGCATTGCCCGCTCCCGTCCCCGCGCCTGACCGATGGGGGTCATCCTATCTTCCCTGCGATTAGCGGGGAAACCGGCTGCGGGCAAACGGCGCTTGGCAGCCCGGCATGAACTGCCTAGACAGGCGCCAGCAACCGCGAGTGATCCGATGACCGCCTACCGCCTGTTCGGCGCAGAGACTTCTCCCTACTCGCTGAAGGTGAGATCCGCGCTCCTTTACAAGGGCGTGGCGTTCGATTGGGTGTCACGTTCGGTGGCCAACGAGGCCGAGTTCCGCAAGAGCGCGGCGACGCCGACCGTGCCGCTGCTTCTCTCGCCGCACCATGCGCCAGCGCAGGATACGACGCTGATCCTTGCTTCGCTGGAAGCGGCCTATCCCGATCCGCCCGCCCAGCCGGAAGAGCCTGCCGCTCAGGCGCTGTCCCTGATCCTCGAGGACTACGGCGACGAGTGGCTGAACAAGTGCATGTTCCAGCAGCGCTGGGGCCAGCAGCCCGACCGCGACGCCGCTGCACTTCGGGTACTGGTGCAGCTGAACGACGGCAAGCGCCCGCGGGCTTTCAAGGCCCCGGCGAAACAGATCGCCACACGCATGCTCGCCCGCCTGCCGCTGGTCGGCGCCGAGCCCGAGAATGCCCCGACTCTGGAAAACTCCTACCGCCGTTTTGCGCTGCGGCTGAACACCCACCTTCAGGACCACCTCTTCATTTTCGGCGGCCGGCCGAGTACGGCGGATTTTGCGATTGCGGCGCAGTTCCAGCAAATGCTGACTGACCCGACGCCCGGAACCTGGATCCGGGAACGCGCACCGTTTCTCGTCGCCTGGTGCGAGCTGATGGAAAACCCGAAGGCGTCCGGGCCTTTCGAGCCGCTGAGCGCGCTTGAAGCGACGCTGCTGCCCATCTTCGGGGGCGAAGTCTCGCGCACCTACCTGCCCTGGACCTTCGCAAATGCCGCAAGCGCGTCGCGCGACAAGAAGCGTTTCTCGGTCACGTTCGATGACGGGCTGTTCGAACAATCAACGCAAACCTATGCCGCGCGGGCATTCGGCAACGTGCGCGCCGAGACTGCGGCGCGGCTCGGCGACACGGCCCTGCCTGCTTTCCTTGAAGCTGCCGGCGCGGCCACTTTCTTCCGCTGAAACGGAAAACCCCCGCAGGAGAGGGCTCTGCGGGGGTTCGTCGGTGAGCGGAGAGACTGCGCGATCAGGCCGCGTCGGAGGCCTTGCGCTTGCCGATCAGCCGGGGCTCGGCCGGAACCGCGGATTGGCCGATCTCGATCTTGCGGGCTTTCATCTCCTCCGGAATCTCGCGAAGGAGGTCGATCCGCAGGATCCCATGCTCGAGGCTCGCCCCGGTAACGACGACATGATCTGCGAGCTGGAAGCGCCGGATGAAACTGCGCTGGGCGATGCCGCGGTGCAGGAAATTTCGGTCCGGCGCGTCTTCGGTTTCGCCCTTCTTGCCGGCGACCGTCAGCAGGCCTTCCTTGGTTTCGATGTCGATTTCGGCCTCGGTGAAACCGGCCACCGCGACATCGATGGCGAAGGCGTTTTCGTCGACGCGCTCGATATTGTAGGGCGGATAACCCTGCGTTCCGTCGAGGCGGGAGGCCTGGTCGATCATCCCGGCGAGGCGGTCGAAGCCGACCATCGTGCGGTAGAGAGGGGTGAGATCTATGGTGCTCATGTGGATACAGTCCTTTCACTCAAAGCAACTGTGGGTGCCGAAAGCCGCCCGGATTGATGGTCGCGAACAGTCCATAGATCCGGCCCGGAAACCCGGCGCCGGGGGACGTCCCCGGCCGCGGCCCGCTTTGCGGCACCGTGACAAGCGCTATGTGGTTAGCGTATGGAGTCTATCAAGAGGTCCTGGGGATGGAGAAATGTCGATGAAAACACTTTTGCTCGTGGCCGTATCGGCCCTCGCGCTGGCCGCCTGCACGCCGGCCAAAACCCCTGCCCCGGCCTCGGTCGAAGCGACCGTTGCCGTAGAGACTGCGCCCACCATGACGCTGGCCGAGGCCGTTGCCTCCGACCTGCGCAGCGACGAGGAAAAGGCCCGCGATGCCTGGCGCAACCCGGTCCAGACACTGGAATACTTCGGCGTCGAATCCGATGACAAGGTGATCGAAGTCTGGCCGGGCGGCGGCTGGTATACCAACATCCTCGCGCCCTGGCTCGCCTCAGGCGGCGGCACGCTGGTCGCGGCCGGCTTCGACGCCGCCTCGATCGAGGATCCGGAGCGCCGCGCGCGCACCGAACAGCGCCTCGCCGAGTTCAAGGCCGCCTATGCCGACCCGAAATTCGGCGCCATCGAGCATACCGCCTTCTCCGCCGCCTCCGGCCCACTGACAGCGGACGGCACGGCCGATGTGGTGCTGACCTTCCGCAACATCCACAACTGGATGTCGGCCGGCTATACCGAGAAATTCTTCGCCGACGCCTATACCGCGATGAAACCCGGCGGCGTACTGGGCGTGGTGGAACATCGCCTGCCCTCGACGCAGGCGCAGGACCCGAAAGCGACCAGCGGCTATGTCCACGAGGACTATGTGAAGGCGCTGGCCGCCGCCGCCGGTTTCGAGTTCGTGGAAGCTAACGAGATCAACGCCAACCCCGCCGATACGGCAGACCACCCGTTCGGCGTCTGGACCCTGCCGCCCAACAGCGCGACCACGGGCCGTGACGGCGCCGCAGTCGAAGGCTTCGACCCCGAGAAGTACAAGGCCGTCGGCGAAAGCGACCGGATGACCCTGAAGTTCCGCAAGCCGGAATAGGGCCTCAATCCCTGCCTCGGGCCGGTCCAGAAACCGTCCACACAGCCGTGTGGACGGTTTTCTCTTTCCGGTGGTACACGGCCGCGTGACGCAACCTTTTGCTTCAAGTCGTCGCGGCTGTTGCGTTGGCAGCGCTTCTGATAGTGGCATCATGTTTCTGGTGGCTTAGTTCGTCGGCCAGCGACCCTTTCCGCCCGAGGGGGCACCGGCCCGCCAGCTCTTCACCGACTTGGCTCTGTTGGCGCTTTGCATTACCTTGTTGCTCGCAACCATACAGGCAGCTCCCATGCTGCTTCGCCAATCGGTAACTCAGTCTTATCCAACCCACCTCGCGATAGCCGATCGTGGATGCAACATCATCGCGCCCGTGTCCGATATCGACAGGATCGAAGCTCAGGGTAACTACCAAGCTCTGCACACAAAGGGCGGTCTCCACCTATATCGCGTCACCTCTGCGGAGATGGAAGCGAGGCTGGACCCTGCGCATTTTGTGCGGCTACATCGCAGCTGCCTGGTCTCCCTGAAAGAGATTGAGCGCATAGAGCCTATCTCACGCGGTGACGGTCTCGTCATTCTGCGCGACGGCGCAAAGCTAAGGCAGGCGCAGCAATATCGCGCCGCTTTGCGTGAGCGCTTGCAGCGCTAGCCAGTACCGGGTGATTGGCGCGGCAAAGGGCGGAAACGCTCGCATCACAGGCCGTTGCAAGGCCAACAGCGATCAATCAGAAAGGGTCAACCGGTCGCCGGATCGACTTTCCCGAATGTCTGGTTTGGCGCAGCTCGCTGCGGGTGCAGGACGGTGTGCGCCTAAAGGGCGAAGACTGGCGCTCGGCTTCTGCTGCTGCGGGATCCCGGCGATTGGCTGCGCAGATTCCAGGATGGCGCGGAAGCTGGCCTGTGCCCATCTGGAGGCGGCGGCGGGCATTTCGAGGCGCTTTTCGAGATTGCGGGCCGACATGGCGCGGCCGAGGGACTTGAGCAGGATGGACTGCATCTCGGTCTCGACGCCCTCGGCAACAATCTCGAGATTGCTGGCCCGCGTCCATTGCACAAGGGCGCTGACAAGCATGGCGACGCGGTCGCTGGATTCCATTTCCGCAATCAGCGAGCGGTCGAGCTTGATCTTGCTGAACGGCAGGCCGACCAGCGAGCGCAGGTTGGAAAAGCCGGTGCCGAAATCATCGAGGGCAATGCGCACGCCGGTGCGCGTCAGCTCGAACAATTGCGCCCGCATGAGATCCAGATTCTCGATGAAGACCGCCTCGGTGACTTCGACGACCAGGTGATCCAGCGGGAAGCCCGTGGCGGCGACCATCGCCGACAACTCGTCGGCAAAGCCCGGCGTCATCAGGTCGCGCGGCGACACGTTCCGGCTGATCGCGCGGACCCGGCCAGACTGGACCCATGGCAGGGCCTGAAGGCAGGCCTGCTGGACGAGCCAGCTGTCGAGGGCCACGCGCTGTCCCACGTCCTCGGCAAGCGCCAGGAATTCGCCCGGCGTAATCAGGCAACCCTGCTCCGGCCAACCGGCAAGCACTTCGAGCGAAATGGCGTGCGGATCGCGCGGATGGATGATCGGCTGGAACCGGGGCTCGATCTCCCGGCGCTCGATGGCGCCGCGGAGCAGGACCTCGAGTTCCTGCTGGCGCTCGATCCCGGTCAGCAGCTTCTCGTCGAACCAGTAGACGCCGCGCACCTTTTCGGAGCGGCATCTTGTCAGCGCGGAGCCGCCGGCAAGGCTGGTTCCGTCGGCGGCCATGGCGACTTCGACCCGCACTTCGCGCCCGCCAAGCAGGATCGGCTGCTCGATCAGGTCAAGGATCTCGTTTCCGAGGTCCACAATGGCGCCCGCCCCGGCCTTGAGGAGGATGGCGAACTCGGTGCCGCTGAAGCGGCCCGCTACGGCAGAATACTGGCTTGCCAGATCATGCAGCCGCTCGGCGACGCCCCGCAGCACCGCGTCGCCGCCCCGGGAGCCGAGCGCGGCGTTGATGAACTGGAAGTGCTGAGTGTTGACGAGAATAAGCCAGACATGCTGGCCTTCGATCCGCATGGCGGCCGTGCGCTCGTCAATCAGGTCGAGCAAGGCGCCTCGATTGGGCAGCTGGGTGAGAAAGTCCGTACACGATATTATCAGCACACGGTCGCGTTCGACCTGCAGCGCCCTCACCTGTCGCTCGAGAGTCGCATGGGCCTCGAGCAGGGCGGTGTTCGCGTTGTAGAGCTCCAGCGACTTATGCTCCAGGATCCGCTCGGCTTCCTTGCGTGCCAGATTCTTGAGGGAAATCCGCCGCTGCAGCAGCTCAAGGTCAGATCATGCGGATTTCGGGAGCTGGGTCATCAGGACACGCGGGCGAGCGTTAACCGGACGGATTTCACGGCGGCCTCGTCATGTGCTGCTGCGGTGATGTGGACGGGCTCATCGAAGATCGTGCTGCAGCCATGAAACAGGCCGAAGGCGAGGTTTTCGAGGCCGCGGGACGAGACATGGTCGATCACCATCCGGTCCTGTTCGCGCGAGACCGTATGGAAGCGCGGCCGTTCGGCGTCCGGATAGAGCTTCATGACCTCGACGTGGATATGGGAATCGACCGATTCCACGAAGTCGAAGAAACCCGGCACCTAGAAGTGTTCCGGATAGGCCTGATTGAAGGCCTGCGCGAGGCGCCCGCCGAACTCGTACAGGATCGATCCCAGGTCGCGGCCGGACAGCTTCGCCAGCGCGCCGATCAGTTGGCCCATTTCCTCGCAGGGGTAGGTGCCGACGCTCGTATAGATGCCGCCCGGGGCCAGATCGCAGGACTCGATGATGCTTTCGACCATGGCCGGGCCGAGGGCCTCTTCCATATGGTCAAGAAACTCCGTGAAAACGATGCCCTTCGTGCTCACGGCCTCCGGGGGGCTATTTAGGAAAGAAAGGTTGCGGAACTCCTCCTGCAATCGCCTGCTTTTGAGGGTCCGGCGGCAAACGCAGGCGGCCGGGCCGGGCCCGCACAGGCGCTTGAAGCCCTCGCTGGGAGCCTGTAACGCCTGGGGCGGAGGCTTCATGCGACACCTGTTTGCGACCCTGATTGACGAGATGCCGCTGGGCGACGCCGCCTTTCGGGAGAGCGTGGAGCGCGCGGTGTGGGTGCTGTCGGAGGACGACACCGCCGGCAATGACTGGTGCGGGCGGGAGGGGTATCCGGGCTATACGTCCTATGCCTCGCTGGACGATCTGCCGCAGCGGTTTCCGGAATTCGGCGCGCTGAAGAAACATCTCGACAAGGCGGCGGCGAGGTTTGCGGCGGCGCTGCACTGGGACATGGGCGGGCTGGCGCTGGAGCTGGACGCGCTATGGGTCAGCGTGTTCGGCGAGGGCGGACACCATTCGGGGCATATCCATCCGGGGTCGGTCATTTCGGGCACCTATTACGTGTGCGTGCCGGAGGGCGCCGGGCGGATCCGGTTCGAGGACCCGCGGCTCGCGATGATGATGGCAGCGCCGCAACTGATGGACGCGGCGCCGGAGGCGGCGCGCCGGTTCGTGTATGTGACGCCGGCGGAGGGCACATGCCTGATATGGGAGAGCTGGCTGCGGCATGAAGTGATGCCCTCGGCGAGTGAAGAGGCGCGGATTTCGGTGAGCTTCAATTATGCGGTGCGGCGGAAATAGTCCGGCGCGCAATCAACATGGCGGAAGAATCGTGCGCGCGATCTGGCGCCTACCGCAAAGTTCGCGCAGGGTTGCAACCCGAGAGAGGAGGCGCTTGATGGCAGAGACATCGGTGACGGAGGCGTGGGATTTCGGGCGGCCGCGCGCGGGGTATGTGTGGCGCAGTCCGGGGCCGCGCGCGAAGTTGCTGCTGGCGCATGGGTATGGCGAGTAAGCCGAGCGGTATCTCGAAAGCTCTTCCCGGCTGATCCCGCACCTCGTAGCGCTCGGGTTTGATGTGCATGTATTTGACCTTGAGGGGCGTGGGCGCACGGGCGGCGCACGGGGTGTGGCGGACATGCACCGGGCGGTGGCAGACCATATCGCCGCGCGCGCCGCGCGCGCCGCGCTGAGCGAAGGCGGCGCTCCGGTGTTCCTGTTCGGGCACTCCCTCGGCGGGCTGGTGACGGCAGAGAGTGTGGCGCGGTCTCCCGGCGGGGTTGCGGGTGTGGTGCTGAGCGCGCCGGCGCTCCTCGTGGAGATCGGCGGGGCGCTGAAGGCGGTGGCGGGGCTGGTCTCGATGATGGCGCCGGGCGCGCGGCTGACGCCGCCGGTTGCGCCCGAAAGCCTGTCGCGGGTCGAAGAGGAAGTGGCAGCCTACCCGCGGACCCGACGGTCTGCCGGCTTCCGCCTTCGGCGCGGCTGGGCGCGACGGCGATCGCGGTATCGGAGGGTGGCTGGCGCCGGTATGACACCTGGCGGGCGCCGGTGCTGGTGGTGCGCGGGGCAAAGGCCCGCCAAGGGGTCCGAGCGCTTCTTCGGGATGATCCGGTCCGCCGACAAGAGGCTGGAGATTTACCCGGAAGGGTATCACGAACTGCAAAACGACCTCGACCGGGATGCGGCGCGCACGCTGATCCTCGGATGGCTGGAGGCAAGGCTGCCGCGTTAACGCGCGCGCGGGCGCGCCCGTCTTGACGTTGCGGCCCCGGCGCTGCATCGGGTCAGTCAAATCCCTCCCCTGCCCCGCCGAAGGATATGCGCGCCATGGACCTTTCCAAGATCAAGACCGGGAACAACCCTCCGGACGACGTCAATGTGCTGATCGAGGTGCCGCTGGGCGGGGACGCGATCAAGTACGAGATCGACAAGGAATCCGGCGCGATGTTCGTTGACCGGTTTCTCTACACCGAGATGCGCTACCCCTGTAATTACGGGTTCGTGCCGCACACGATGAGCCTCGACGGCGATCCGATCGACGTGATGGTGGTGGGCAACCGGCCGCTGGTGCCGGGGTGTGTGCTGCGCGCGCGCCCGGTCGGCGTGCTGATGATGACGGATGACAAGGGCCAGGACGAGAAGATCCTCGCCGTGCCGCACCCCAAGACGACCGCCTATTACGACAAGATCGCCACCTATCACGACCTGCCGCAGACGCTGATCGACAAGATCCAGCACTTCTTCCAGCACTATAAGGACCTCGAGCAGGGCAAGTGGACGCGCGTCGAAGGCTGGTACGGCGTCGACAAGGCCCGCGAACTGATCCGAGACGCGGTGGAGCGCGGGAAGAAGGCGGGCTGAAACGCGCCCGCCCGGCTTGCTGCAGCCCCGCGGCGTGCTAGGATGTAGGCGGCCAGAGGAGCGGAGGAAAGCTGAAATTGCGCCGAAGGGTATTCTTCAGGCAGCGGCGCATTTTCCGGCAGGGTACATGTCCCATACCATCGCTTCCAACCCATCCGGCAATGCGGCGCCCCCGGCGGCGCCCTTTGCAGCGTTTATCGAGAACATCTGGTATGTCGCCGCAGCGCTCACCGAAGTGCCGCTCGGGGGGCATGAGGATACGCTGATCTGCGGCAGGGCCGTGCGCCTGTTACGCGACAGCGACAGCGGCGGCGTCCGGGCTGTCCGTGAGGCGGGCCGCGGCAAGTCCATGCCCTGCAAGGTCAGCGAGGGTCTCATCTGGGTTTTCGTTTCGGACCGCGACGACCTGACGGACAGCCCCGCCCTGCCCGTCCCGGCATTCGGCGGGCCGAAGGGGTTGGTGCGGTTCATGGAGAAAGTGGTCATCCCCGCTCACCAGGATGATGCGACCTACGGGCTGCTCGACCCGGCCCACACGCCATTTGTCCACCGATCGCCGATCTGGCGTGGAAGCGGCGTCCTCAAAGAGAAGACGAAGCGGTTCGAGTCAAGCCCGATGGGCTTCACCATGATGCCCCACGCACCGGTCAACAGTGACATCTACAAGATCATTGGCGGGGCCATCACGGTGCGCATTGCGTTCCGCCTGCCGGGCCTGCGGGCAGAATACATCTCCAATGCCCGCCATACCGTACTTGGCCTGACCGCGCTGACGCCGATCGATCAACGCCATACCGCGCTGCGGCAGATTTTCTACTGGGACGCGCCGGTGCTGGACCTGATCCGTCCGTTTGCCCGCTTGGTCGCCCGGCCATTCCTGCAGCAGGATGTGAACATCATGGCGCTGCGCCGGGAAAACGAGGCCCATGCCGGCAAAGGAATGCTGGTGGGCGATTCCGACCAGCAATTCCTCTGGTACCTGAACCTCAAGAGGGCCTGGGCCGCCAGCTGCGGTTGCCCGGCGCGCTTCGAAAACCCGGTAAAACCCGCCACGCTGCGCTGGAAAACCTGAACGTTGCGGGCGCCGGTCTTCCGGCTTTGCTCTGGCTGCCCCGCTCTAAGCTCGACTTTGTACGTTTATCAGGTCAGGTCCAGGTCCAGAAGAGGCTGTTGTTTGCGATGTGCGTAAGTGCCTGATCGATGGGCAGGATGCAGCTGCCCATATCGTCGATGTCTTCCC
>Ga0163144_10013560_pt1 | contig 16997 bp, 12 predicted proteins | sample OliLak19BULKMAT1_FD_123175 | JGI IMG/M metagenome (GOLD analysis project Ga0163144, IMG submission 123175) | Freshwater microbial mat bacterial communities from Lake Vanda, McMurdo Dry Valleys, Antarctica - Oligotrophic Lake LV.19.BULKMAT1 | ecosystem: Environmental > Aquatic > Freshwater >... | reverse complement strand
CGTGGGCATTCCGGCCAAAATCACGATCACAAAGCTGCAGACGACGGCGGCGACGGATTGGAACGTGGGGAACGTGAAGACGCGGAAGAAGCCTGCGTTGTGCGCTTCGAGCCAGTCTGAAAAATGATTGGCGAACCAGTGGAACATGATCGTAGGGGCGGACCTCCGCCTTCCGTGATTTTCAATGGTTCGCCATCGAGGGCAGACGCTGAGGTCTGCTCCTACAGAGCTTTGGCAGACGCACTTGCCCTTACCCCGCTGCGGCTAAGCGAAAAAAACGCTGCTGGCCCTCCAGGATCACCTGCGCAACCTCTTCCAGCCGAATCCCGCGCGAGGCTTTGAGCAGGACGAGGTCGTTCTTGTTCAGGTGGCTGCCGATCTCCTTGGCGATCTTCTTGGCATCGGCGTAGTGGTGGATCCGGCCGGGGTCCATGCCGGCGTGCTTGGCGCCGTCGACGTACCACTTGGCGCTCTCACCGACGCAGAGCAGCAGGTCAAATTTGCACGCCGCTGCGAACTCACCGAGCTCGCGGTGGTATCGCTCGGTGGCGTTGCCCAATTCGCGCATGTCACCGAGGATCGCCACCCGCCGACCGGGGCAGGGAAGCTTTGAAACCGTCTCTAAACCGGCTTTCATGCTGTTCGGGTTGGCGTTGTAGGCGTCGTTGATGACGGTCATCTCACCAACCTCGTGCCGCTGCATGCGCATGTCGGGCCCTTCGGCCTCGGCGAGGTCGGTGATGGCTTGGTCTTCGCTCACACCCATACGCCGCGCAACCGCGATCGCGGCCAGGGCGTTCGCTGCGGAATGGCGGCCAATCATCGGGACGAACACCTGCCGCTTGCTACCGTTGAGGAAAAACGTCGTCCCCGCGTGGTCCCATGTGATGTCCGTCGCGTACAGGTCGTTGTGTTCCCCGAAGCCGAACGTAACGCGTGTTCCCTCGTAGTGGCTGACCGCGTTCAGCAGTTCGGAATCGTCCCCGTTGACGACGAGACAGCCGCGCGGGTTCAAGCCCGAGACGAGCATCGCGTTTTCCCTGCGGACGCCCATCAGGTCGTCCAAGCCTTCGAGGTGTTCGGCACCTACATTGGTAATCACACCGATGTCCGGCAGCGCCATGTCGGTCAGCACTTTGATCTCACCGTGATGGTTCGTGCCCATCTCGAGCACGAGGTAATCCTGCGTCGGGTCGGCCGGGAAGATCGCCAGCGGCACGCCAATCTCGTTATTGAAGCTTTTGGGGGAGATGGAGCCCCGCAATTTGCCCGCCAGCGCTGCGTCGATCAGGTACTTCGTGCTCGTCTTCCCGTTGCTGCCGGCGACGGCGATCACCTTGCTCTTGAGGGTCTTGCGGACGTAGGTCGCCAGCTTGCCGAGCGCTTTGCGGGTGTTCTCGACCTTGATGAGGTGAACGTTGGGTTGCGACACGTCCGACAGTTCGTCAACTACAGCCGCGATCGCGCCACCCTTGGCCGCGTCGGGGATCATGTGGTTGCCGTTGTAGCGTTCCCCTTTGATCGCCACGAACAGGCTGGCCGACTGCATCTGACGGGTGTCCGTGCAGATGGCATGGATCAGCGGGGCGTCGGCGGGGAAGCGCGACAGCGCCCGTCCACCGACTGCCTGGCGAATCTGTTGGAGGGTGAGGGGCTTCATCGCACTTCTCTACCGCCAGTAGCAGACATTCTTGTCTGTCGCTCCCCGGTCTTCGTCTCCATCGCTCCGGGGGGAGAGCGGGGGGAGAGACAGGCAGGAATGCCTGTCCTACGAATCGCGCTACGCCGCGGCCGCTTCACCGCGACCGGTGATGGCTCGAATTGCTTCTTCCACATCATCGAAGTGCCGTTTCTCGGTGCCGATGATCTGGTAATTCTCGTGACCCTTACCGGCCAATAACACGACATCACCGGCAGACGAGTCGGTGATGATGCGCTGAATAGCCGTGCGCCGATCGATCTCGACCATCGTGGGCTTTGCCTTATCGGCTGACAGCCCCGTCAAAATTTCGTCCAAGATCGCTTGCGCATTCTCGGTCCTTGGGTTGTCGCTCGTCACGTACACCGCATCGGCCAACCGCTCGGCGGTCTTGGCCATCCTCGGGCGCTTGGTTCGGTCGCGATCGCCACCACATCCGAACAGGACGCGCAGCTTGCCCTTGGTCAGTGGGCGCAGCGCGGTCAACACGTTCTCCAGGGCATCGTCCGTGTGGGCGTAGTCGACCAGGACGGCGAACGGTTGACCCGCGCGCACAACTTCCAACCGGCCCGGCGCGCCGGTGGCCGTCTTGAGCCCTGCGGCGATTTGCTGGACGCTCAGGCCGAACACCTCACCCACCAGCGCGCTGGCGAGCAGCACGTTCTCGATGTTGTGTCGGCCGATCAGGTCCATCGTCACCGCGGCCTTCCCGTGCGGGGCGCAGAGCGTGAACTTCGAACCCTCGGCCGTGATCTCGATATCCTTGGCCCGGTAGTCGGCGTTCTTGCCGAACCCGAAGCGGAAGATGCGGGCGGGGCAGTCCTGGATCATGCGATCGGACCACTTGTCATCGCCGTTGATGACCGCGACGGCTTCGGGGTCCAGCCCGGCGAACAGGATCGCCTTGGCTGCGGCGTAGTTGTCCATCGTCTTGTGGTAGTCGAGATGGTCACCGGTCAGATTGGTGAACCCGGCCCCCGCGTACCGAATCGCAGCCCCCCGGCCCTGCGCCAACGCGTGGCTGCTCGTCTCCATCGCTGCGGCGCGACAGCCTTTGTCGCGCATCGTCGCGAACAGCTCGGCCAGCTCGGGCGCGCCGGGCGTGGTCATCGTCGCTTCCCTGCGGGTCTTGCCGTCGTCGATCTCGACCGTGCCGATCATCCCGCATCGCAGTTTATGACTGTTTAACAGGTGGCGAATGATGTACGTCGTCGTCGTCTTGCCATTCGTCCCGGTAACCCCCAACACCTTAAGCGACCGCGTCGGCTGGTCGTGCAACGCGTGACAGAGCGGCGACACGACCGCAGCGGGGTCCTTCACCACCACCTGAGGCAACGCGACCCCGTCGCCCTTGGCCGACACAATCGCGGCAACAGCCCCGTTCGCTAACGCATCGCGCAGATACTGCGACCCATCGGTCTTGGTCCCACTTCGCGCGATAAACAGGTAACCGGCACGAACGAGTCGACTGTCCTCGGCGATGCCTTTGATTTCGACGTTAGGGATGCCCGCCACGGACGGACGGACAGAGAGCTGCGACAGCAGCGAGTGCAGGTGCATCAGGGTTCCTTCCCAGCCGGTTCGAGTCCGCTCGCGGACATCCTGTCCAGCGACGCAGTCCAACCTAACGAATCAGATCGGACAGATCAACGCAAAGCCCGGAATATTGGACGACCGGCGGGCGGAGGTGGTTCTGGCAAAATCGGGTTATCGGGCCGGGCGGGGTGACTCGGGTGGCACAGGTCGGTACCGTCATTACGCCACCGCGGCGATCGGTTTGTTGCTTGACGTGATCCATCTCCGGATGGTGGTGGTCTGGCCTTCCCAACCACCCGTGCAACGTACCTTGAGGAACGCCTCGTACAAGCCGTCGATCGCTTTGGCGAGGTCGCGGAGCAGGGTGATGCGTTCCTCGAAGACGCCTCGCTCGTCCTCGGCGTCCTCGACGTCCGGGAACTTGGCGCTGCCGACCGACAGACCCTCTGCATTGAAGCCCAGGGAGAACAGATGCCCACCGGCTTCGAGGACCAAACCCGCCTTGCGGGGCACTTTACCGGACCGTAAGCCATCCCGCGCCTCGGGCATGCGGGTGGGGCCGTCGCCGCGCAGGCCGTCCTTGCCGGTTTGGCCGTAGGCGCAGTCGAGGTCGAGGGACTTGTCGAACATCACCGCGACGTCACCCAGCCCATCGACCTTCAGGTTGCCGTTGCGGCTTTCCGCTTCGTGCCAGAGCCAGAGGAGGAACTCGTTGCCGAGGAAATCCTTGGGTTCCGGTCCCTTGGCGGTCCAGGGGTACTCGGGGTGTTGGCTTTCCCCTTCGGGGCCATAGACGAAGCGGGTGGGGCGGGAGTCTTCGTAATCGCGACGTCGACCATGCGGTTCGAGCACGCGAAGGGCGGCCGAGCCGGCGCTGAGCGGGTAAAGGGACAAGCCGAACGTGCGCTCGAACAGCTCCAGGAGCATTTCCTGGCTCTTCCCGGTCGCCGGCGAGTAGAGCATGTTGTTCGACAAGTCCCAGAGCAACGGCACGAGCTTGCTCTTGCGGAACTTCCCGCTGCGCAGCTCGTCGTCGAGTTTTTGACTGATGGTCTCCTTCACGTCGCGCTTCTGGGTCTTGCTGATGAACCCGGATGGGTTCACCGACGCGACGGCTTCTTCTTCCATCATCGTGTAGGCTTTTTTGAGCGTGCCCGGCACCTTGTTGGTGTCGACGCGCAGCGCAACGTGCAGGCAGTCGGAGAAGACGTTGCGCTCGAAGCCAACGTTGCCGTCGAGGATATGCCTGCCACCCGACCAACCGTACTCGACCTCTTCGGGGATGCCGATGTCACCTGGCCGGAGAATGAGGGCATCGACCTTGTCGAGCAACGCCTGGTCGACCATCGACGGTGCATCCCCCATGACCGCAAACCGACGGAAGCTGACGGATCCAGAAGCAAAGCCCATGTACAACCCTCGCGTGTAAGACAGACCCCAACAACCCCCACCGTTCAGCGACGTCGCTTGCGACGCGTTCCGACGGAAAGGGCTCGGGATGGTACTGGTGAACCGACCGATTACAAACGGAGCATTGCGACGACGACAGGTATCGCGCATGTTATCCACAACGTAAGTGCTGAATGTGGATCGATGAGCCGCCAAAAGGCGAACTGAACTACAGACAACGCAGAGAACATAGAGGAAGAAAGAGGACGAATGAAGATCGCATCCTTGCCCGGACAGATATCTCTGTGTGCGCTGTGTTCTCTGTGGTTCATCACCTCGGGTTGCGTCAGCGAGACCAGAACGAGCACACCGTCGTCGCAGCTAGTGAATAAGAGCATTGCCGACCCCTTCCCCGCCGCCACGCCTGCAGCCGTCGTTGCGGTCACCGATCGCATCTTCCCTGCGGTCGTGCGGTTGGACGTTGCGCAAGAGCGGTACAAGGAAGGCAAGCGTTCGCTGGAGCGCAGCATCGGGTCGGGTGTGATCATCGATGACGAGGGGCGCATCCTGACGAACTTCCACGTCGCTGGTAGGGCTGCGGAGATTTACGTCACGCTGTTCAACAAGGAGCGCGTGCCTGCCAAGGTGGTTGGCGACGACCACTGGTCGGACCTGGCCGTTGTGCAGATGGACATGGAGACGGTGCGGAAGAAGGGCATTCAGTTCAAGTCGGCCGAGCTGGGCGTCAGTCATACGCTGCTGACCGGGCAGGACGTGATGGCGATCGGTACGCCGTTCGGCCTGGCGCGCACGACGACGCTTGGCATCGTCAGCAACACCGAGCGCACGTTCTACCCTCAGCGGCAGATGATCGACGAGTACGAGACCGGTGACTTTTATAACTGGATCCAGATGGACACACCGATCGCCTCGGGCAACAGCGGTGGGCCACTGGTCGACATGACCGGGAAAGTCGTCGGTGTGAACACGCGCGGCATCCCGGGTCAGGCGCTGAACTTCGCCATTCCGATCGACGCGGCCAGGGAAGTCGCTCAGAAGATCATGGCCGACGCAGCGACCGACCCCAAGGGTGAGAAGAAGGGCCACGTCCAGCGGTCGGACCTTGGCATCGAGTTTAAGCCACTCAACGAGCTGGAATCGTTCTACAACATCGACATCAACCAGGGCGTGCTCGTCAACAGCGTCGACCGGGGTGGCCCTGCGGCCGTCGCGGGTGTTCGTACACAGGACATTTTGCTCGAGATGAACGGTCAACCCGTCAACGTCCGCTTCCCCGAAGAACTGGCCGCCGCCCGCAAGCGCATCGCCGATCTGCCGATCGGCACGAACGTCGCGATGAAGCTCAAGCGCGGTGGTGAAACGATCGACCTGACGGTCGAAACGCAACTGCTGGAAGGCGCCGTCGGTGACGAGCGAGAATTCAAGGTCTGGGGCATCTCGGTCCGTGACGTGACGCGCAGCTATGCCAACGACAACCAGCTCGACGACGACGACGGTGTGGTGGTAACGACCATCACCCCCGGCTACCCCGCCGCCCGCGCCGACCTGCGCGAGGGGGACATCATCCGCAGCGTGAACGACGACGAGGTCAAGGACCTGGCTACGCTCGGCACGCTGTACGATGCCTCGACGACCAAAAAGGAAACCCGCGTCCTGATCGATGCCACCCGCAACCGCGGGTCGCGCAGCGCGGTGATGAAGATCACGTACTGATTTTTCCGGCCCCTCTCCCATGTACCCGTGGGAGAGGTCAGGGTGAGGGTGATTTGGAATGGCGAGAACTTTTCGCAACTCGAGATCACCCTCACGCGGCCTCTCCCGGCGTACCGGTAGAGGGGCCAGACCATGGGATCGCACATGAACATGACGAATAAGCTCTTCTTGGCTGCGGCACTTACTGTCTCGATGCTCGGCATCGCTCCTTCGCATGCGGACGTCTCTCCCGACGTCGCCGCAAAGATCTACGCCGACGCGACGCCATCGCTGGTCGTCGTGCAGTTCACGTGGGCGTCGGAAGTCCGCAAGGTCGAGTTGTCGGCTGCGGGTGTGGTCGTCACGGACGACGGGCTTGTCATGGCGTCGCTGGCGTCGTTCAACCCGCAGTTTCCAGACGAGCAGTTGACGGACTTTAAAATCATCATTCCGCATGCGGACAAGGACGAGGAAGAGATCGAGGCTGAGTTTCTCGGGCGCGACGAACGCTATGGCCTGGCGTACGTGAAGGCCAAGGCCAAGCACGCGTGGAAGCCACTGAAGTTCGAGCCAGCCGGTGTGAAGATCGGTGAAACGGTCCTGTCGGTCGGCATGCTGCCGCGCGGCGGGGGGTTCAAACCGTACCTGACCGAGGGCACCGTCGCCGCTGAATTGCGCGATGCCGTGCCGCAGACGCTCGTCATGGGGGCGCTGGCGCCGGTCCAATCGCCCGTCTTCAATGAGAAGGGCATGGCGATCGGCCTTGTGTCGTCGACGCAGGGCCAACCACCGTACTTGAGCACGGGTCAGCGCGAGTTCGATGAGCGCAGCCAGATGGCGGCCATCCAGAACCCGCCGCGCTTCTACACACCCGCCAGTGACTTTCTGCCAAGCCTGTCCGATGTGCCCAAGGCCGGTGAGCCACAGAAGATGGCATACATGGGCGTCCGCGAGATGAAGGGTCTGACCAAGGACGTCGCCGAGTATTACGGTCTGGCCAACCAACCGGCCGTGCAGTTGGGCGACATCGTCCGCGATACGCCCGCGTTCGCTGCGGGCCTCAATCGTGGCGCGATCATCACGAAGATTGATGGCAAACCCCTCGAGCGAGGCAGCGAGCCGGATGATCTGCCGAGCATTCTGTCGCGCGTGCTGTCGCGCAAGAAGGTCGGAGACAAGGTCACGCTGACCGTCCTGCCGGGCAAGGACAAGCCGACCGAGGACGTCGTCGTCACGATGGGTGAACGGCCGATGCGCGCCAACCTCGCTAAGCGCTACTACGCCGAGGACCTCGGCTTCGGTGTGCGCGAACTGGTCTTCGACGATGTCTACGAACGCAAGCTCGACAAAGACGAAAAGGGCGTCGCGCTCACGATCGTCCGCCCCCAGAGCGCCGCGCAAACGGCCCGGTTGGAAGGCAACGAAATGATCACCCAACTGAACGGCAAACCGGTGACAGACCTCGCGACGTTCACGAAGGACTACGAAGCGTTCCGCAAGGACAAGCCCAAGGAAGCCGTCGTGCTGGTCGTCAAGCGCGACGGCCGTGAAGACACGGTGCGGATCGAGCCGCCGCAGTAATGACGAAGGATGAAACAGAAGGATGACGGCAGAAAGCTTCGGTCTGTTCATCCTTCATTCTTCTTTTTCAACCTTGTCTTTCCATGATCGTCGACGTCGTCCAACTTCCCCGCGATCTCACGTCGGCGCACGTCGAAGGGCGTGCGGTGGTTGTCTTCGACGTCCTGCGTGCGACGACGACGATGACGGCGGCGCTGGCGATGGGGGTCGCCGAGATCTTCGTCCAGCCGAGTCTCGACGACGTGCGCATCGCGGCGGGTAAGTTCGGCGACGCCGCCGTGACGTGCGGTGAATTGAACTGCGTCCAACCTGCTGGCTTCACGCTCGGCAACAGTCCCGGTGGGTTCACGGCGGCGTTTGCCCGGCGCACCGTGTTCATGGCGACCACGAACGGCACCAAGGCGATCCTCGCCGCGGTTGAGGCGAAGTACCTGTACGTCGGCGCGCTGGTGAACGCATCGTCTGTCGCGCGGGCGGCCCGGGCCAGTGGCGCGGACGTGGCGCTGCTCTGCTCCGGGACGGACGGACTCTCGTCGATGGAAGACACGATCGGTGCCGGCGCGGTGCTTGATGCGATCATAGCGTCCGACACGGCCGTCCAACTCGGCAGTGACGTCGCGCTCATGGCGCTAGAGCTGTTTCGCGCGAGCAAGCCCATCCTGCGGGCAACCCTCGCCCGCACGCGAGGGGGGACGAACATCATCCGCAATGGCCTGCAGGACGACATCGATTTCGCGGCGCGCCTGGACGTCTTCGACGTGGTCGGCCAGGTCGATCCGAAGCGGTTGCGGATTACGAAGGCCGTTTGATTTCGCGCACGCTCGTCGCCGTCCCGATGATCGCGATCGCAGCGATCCCGAGGAACAATCCGGTATCGACCACACCCGCGCGATCGCGGATCGACGCCTGCAGCGCCAGTGGGTCGCGAATCGCGTCGAACTGGCAGTCGTAGATGTAATTGCCGTTGTCGGTTGTGTAAATCGATCCGCTGGCCGTTTTTCGCAAAGTCGGCGTCGCGCCGAGTTTGCTGAAATGGACCGCGTGCACCTCGTGTGCAAACGCTGCCACCTCGACCGGCAACGGGGACTTCGTCCCCAGCACATCGACGACCTTGCTCTCGTCGGCGATGACGATCAACCGCTTGGCCGCCTGCGCGATGATCTTCTCGCGAAGTAGCGCGCCGCCGAGGCCTTTGATCAGATTCAGTGACGGGTCCACCTCGTCGGCACCGTCGACCGCGACGTCGAGCTGCGGGTGGTCTTTCAGTTCGATGATTGGAATGCCCAACTCGCGCGCCAGCTTGTCGGACGAGATCGACGTCGGCACCCCTTTGATGTCGTGCAGCGTACCGTTCTTCAGGGCCGATCCAAGCGACCGGATGAACAGCTCTGCGGTCGATCCCGTACCGAGTCCGATGACGGTTCCCGACCTCACGTACGTCAACGCCGCGTCGGCGGCGTGCTGCTTGGCGTTCATCGCGGGCACAATACAGTGGACGGTGGACAGTGGATAGTGGGCAGCCCATGCTGCGTGGCGCGCAATGTGTTTGCTGTCCACTACCCACTGCCCACTTCTTCCGTATCCTACACCCCATGGAGCACATCGAAGGCACGACATCCGTCCTCGCGGCGCTAGCGGCGCGCCATCGGCGGTTCGAAGTGATCCTCGTGCGGCACGATTCGCACGCGGAGAAGGTTGCCGACGTGCTTGCGACCGCCGAGCAACTCGGTGTGCCGGTGCGGCGGGTCGATAGCAAGGAACTGGACGCCATGGCCCACGGCGCATCCCACGGTGGGGTGCTGGCGATCGTGTCGGCCAAGCCACGGTTGAACGGTGACCAGTTGCTGGAACTGGTCGACGGTCTGCGCGAGCCACCGTTGTTGTTGCTGTTGGAAGGGGTGGACGACGAGCGCAACCTCGGTTTCACGTTGCGTACCGCCGAGGCGATGGGCGTGCACGCGGTGATGATCAAGAAGCACCTGTGGGATTTCGATGCGGTTGAAGTCGCCCGGCCGGCGTCGGGCGCGTACGAGCGCTTGCCGTTGGCCCAGATCAACGACGTCGAACCTCTCAAGCAGCTCCAACGGCGCGGACTGCGGTTGTTCGGTTGCCTGGCGACGACGAAGCGCACCATGTACACGACCGACCTGACGCGCGGTTGCATCCTGGCGATCGGGGGTGAAAAGCGCGGGCTCAGTGGCGCGGTGCGGTCGATCTGCGACCGGTTTGTCGCCGTCCCCACACGCGGTGGGGCGTCGTCATTGTCGTTGAGCCATGCGTCGGCAATCCTGCTCGCCGAGGCGATGCGCCAACGCCATGCCCATGAGTTTGAATCGGCCGCCATGGGATCCCCCACGGAAGATTTATCCGAATAGCCCCCGCTGTTCTTCGCGAGGTGGAAGGTCAGCGTAAATTCAGATTGCAGGAAGTGGCGAGAAGTAGGAAGCTTCTTCGACAGGTCTTGTCTGTGCTTACAGGCGTTTCCGTGGCCGATTGTGAAGTCTGCGCGAATGAAGTGGCAATCGGTCGTGCCGTGCTTATCATTCGCGTTCAACCAACCCCCGGAAAGACAATCGCAATGCGCAACTTCGACGTAGCTGTGATCGGAACGGGCCCTGCAGGGCAGAAGGCAGCCATTCAGGCGGCCAAGCTCGGCAAGCGCGTCTGCATCATCGAGAAAAACAACGTCGTCGGGGGCGCGTCGATCAACACCGGCACCGTTCCCTCCAAGGCGCTGCGCGAAGCTGTCCTCCATCTGACCGGTGCCAGCACGCGGAGCCTCTTCGGTGGTGAGAGTGGGCGCGTTAAGAAGGACATTACCGTCTCGGACCTGATCTACGTCAGCAAACAGGTCATCATGAACGAGCTGAATCTCATCCGCGACCAGTTCGAGCGCAACCGCGTCGAGCTGATCTGGGGCGCAGCGAAGTTCGACGACCCAAAGACGTTGAACGTCGAACGGCCCAACGATTTCGAGAAGATCCAGGCCGACTATTTCGTCATCGCGACCGGTACCCGACCGGCCACACCCCGCAGTGTTCCGTTTGAAGCCAAGTACATCTTCACGAGTGACGGCCTGCTGAAGCTCGACGAACTGCCGCGCACGATGATCGTCGTCGGGGGTGGCGTCATCGGTGTCGAATATGCCTGCATGATGGCGACGCTCGGCGTGAAGGTGACGCTCGTCGAAGGGCGGCCCAGTGTGCTCGGGTTCCTGGACGAAGAGATCACCGAGGCGTTCCAGTACCACATGCGCCGCGCGGGCATCACGCTGCGCATGAACGAGAAGGTCGCCAAGATCGAGGTGATCGCCAATGGTGAAGGGCCCACCGGCGCGCCAGCCGTCCAGGCGACCTTGGAAAGCGGCAAGCACCTGCGCGCCGCGACACTGCTGTACGCCGTCGGTCGTCAGGGGACGACCGGGTCGCTGGCGCTGGAAAAGGCCGGTCTTCACGCCGACGACCGCGAGCGTTTGAAAGTAAACGACAAGTATGAGACCGAGGTCCCGCACATCTACGCCGCCGGTGATGTCATCGGCTTTCCCGCGCTCGCCAGCACCGCGATGGAGCAGGGACGACTGGCGGTCTGTCACGCGTTCGGTGTGCCGACCAACTCGCTGCCCGAGTTGTTCCCCTACGGTATTTACGCGATCCCCGAGATCAGCATGGTCGGCAAAACCGAACGCCAACTGACCGATGCGGGTGTCCCCTACGAAGCAGGCATCGCGCAGTACAAGGAACTCGCGCGCGGCCAACTGCTCGGTGACTACGAGGGGATGTTGAAGCTGCTGATCCATCAGGACACCCATAAAATCCTCGGCGTCCACGCCATCGGCACCGGCGCGACGGAACTGATCCACATCGGTCAAGCCGTCATGGCGTTCGACGGGTCGGTCGACTTCTTCGTCAACAACGTCTTCAACTACCCCACGCTCGCAGAGGCGTACAAAGTCGCGGCGCTGAACGGGTTGAACAAGCTGCGGCATGTGTAGTCGGTCCGTTTGAATGCTTTGACCTCCTTTGCGCGGCGGGATGGGTAAGCAAAACCGCCCGAAATTGCCCTATTCTGCACCATTTTGCACCATAACGCGGCTGTCGTTCTGCAAGCGCATTGTGCGGCTCGACGGCGGTAAGCGGGGGTAGCGATATGCCGCTTTGATGGGACATCCTGGGGCATTTTTGGACATTCTCATCCTGCCTCCCGCATCGTGCCCCAACCCGATTATGTCGCCTCTCATCCTGTCCAGCACCAGTGCGCGCAGCGTATCCGAAGCGCGCACAGGTCCGCGTTTTCAATCAGATAATGACGTGTTTTCTGTTTGAAGCCGGTGCGCTGTCTGTTCACTTTTCGCGCACTTTCACTATGTCATGCCGAGAGCCCGTAAAGTTTTCGCCCGAGCGGGAATGGCCTTGTCGTGTAGGTAACGCAGAAATGTTCTACGGGATCGAACATACCCCGTCGAGCGCCTTCGGTATGTCATGCTGATGATAGGCTCAAACAGCTTCTACGTGATCGACCGTCCCCCATCCAGCTTTAAAATCTGCCCGGTGATGTATGTCCCTCGTGTCACGAGGAATTGGACGAGGTTCGCGACGTCTTGTGGAGTGCCTGATCGCGCCAGGGGGACCCGCTTGAGATACTTTTCCTGTTCGCTCTTGGGATAGTCCGGCGGCCACTCGACCACGCCGGGGGCGATGCCGTTGACGGTCACGTCGGGAGCGAGCGTGCGCGACAGGGAAAGCGTCAGGTTCACCAGCGCGGCTTTGCTCGCGCAGTAAGCGACGTACTGCGGCCAAGGGCGCTCGGCGAGCAGGTCGACCATGTTGATAACGTGACCGTGACTGGCACGGAGCAGCGGTTCGAGGCGTTGGCAGAGCAGGAGTGGGGTTTCGACGTGGATCGCCATCAGCTTTCGTAGTTGAGGAAGGTTGGTCGATTGAAGGTCGCTTGGCTCGTAGAGGCTGGCGTTGTTGACGAGGACCTTCAGACTGCCGAAGGCGCTGCGGATCGCGTCGTCGATCTCACCGGTCGCCGAGTCGGGGTCGGTCAGGTCGCAATTGATCGCGATGGCTTTCGTGTCGCGTGCCGCGAGATTGCTGATGAGTTCGTCGGCACTGGTGCGGCTGGTGTGATACGTGAACGCGATGTCAAAGCCTGCCTCGGCGAGCGTTTGCACGACAGCCAAGCCAACTCGCTTGGCACCACCGGTCACGAGAGCTACGGGCTTGGCGGATGTCATGAATGAAACAGTTTAGCGAAGAAGTTGTAAATTAAAGAGACCGGTGGGTGCTTGCATGCCTAGCATGGATCGGCGAGAGGGTTACATTTCTGTCAGAATGGTGCGGACGTCGCGGCGATGGCAAAGGTTGACAGGATTGCTTAGTGGCTACGCATTGGACTGATATTTTCATGTTGACACGGATCGGGCAGAGCAGCATTGTGTCGGTATGCTCTCGCTTCACGCACCACTTTCGAGGCAGCGTACCGGCCGAAAGGCATGGGTATCACGAATGTCGCCGCGTGGGCGAAGGGCTGCTAACCGATAGCAACTTTCGCATTTCGAGCCAACGATACCACGCGGCCTTTCTGTCCGCGTGGCTTTTTTTTGTAACTTAGACATCCTATTACGAGGGGAACGGACTGCAACCCGTCCGTTCTGAGACGCGATGAGCCAAGAGCAGCAAAATCGAAATACCAGCCTGCCCGTGCCAGCCGAGGGCGAAGCAGGGATGCCGCAGGATTTGAAGGCCCGGTTTAACGGGCAGCTAAACGGTCAGTCCGTCGTCGCGTGGAGCGAGTTCGACCTGGATGAGCAGAACAAATACGCCAAGCAGTTCGTGGTTTTGACGGAAACGCAGGTCCTTATCGTGGGAGAGGGCGCGGGGGACAATGGCAAACCACCGGCTAAATCGGTGGAGATCAGCTCTGTCGAAGAGGCCAAGACGATCGAGGGCATGGGTGTCGACCGATTGTCGCTCATCGCAGGCAACAAGGTGCTCGCGGAGATGCGTTACTCCAAGCGGCATCGCCGTGGCATGACCAAGCTTCAGCGTAAGCTCGAACGGCGGTTGCCGAACAAGAAAGAAGGGAAGGACGTTCCACCAGACTGGCTGGAAGTGGTCGAGCGGGAAGCGGAGTTGAAGGAACACTGTCCCAAGTGCGGCCAGTTGATCCCCGCGTACGCCGAGGGCGTCTGTCCGAACTGCCTGCAGCAGCGCAAAATCCTCTGGCGTTTGTTGGACGTTGCAAAGCCGTATCGTAAGCAGATCTGGTTTGCGCTCTTTCTGACGCTGATCTTCAGTGGCATGACAGTGCTGCCACCAATCTTCGTTAAGCAACTGATCGACACCGCCGTCGAGCCGAAGATCTTCGACTCGGTGACCGGCAAGATGCAGATCCTTGAGCTACCCAACGCCGAGCGCACTCACCGCTTGATGATGTGGTCGGCGGGCCTGGTCGCGGTCATCGTGCTTAGTGAGTGGATCGGTGGCTGGCGCATGCGCATGCTCGCGCGCATGGGCACGAACGTGACGCGCGACCTGCGTCATCAGGTTTACGCGCATCTGCACGAACTGTCTTTACGCTATTTTGCAAAACGGCGAACGGGCAGTCTGATCACGCGGGTAACGAACGATACGGACCGACTGTGGGACTTCATTGTCTTCGGGTCGGTCAACCTGATCCGCGACATCACGATGATCTTCGGGATCGCGATTGTCATGTTCTGGATGAACTGGCGGCTGGCGTTTCTGGCGCTGTTGCCGTTGCCGATTCTGGCGGTGCTGACCTACTACCGAGGGATGAAAATGCAGCGGATGTTCCACCGGTTGTGGGGCTACTGGAGCCGCATGAGCGGGGTCGTCGGGGATGCGTTGCCCGGTGTGCGCGTCGTGAAAGCGTTCGCTAATGAACAGAAAGAGGTCAACCGCTTTAACAAGCGGTCGGACGAGTACACCGAGAAGGAACAGGAGATTCACGTCGTCTGGACGCAGCTGCAACCGATCGTCTCCGGGTTGATGCAGCTGGGCACGGTGCTGATCTGGATGGTCGGGGGTTACTTCGTCATCACCCAACCCGGCCCGGGTGCGACGGTCGGGACGCTGATGGCGTTCACGGCGTTCGTCGCGAGGTTCTACGGGCCGATTATGGAACTGGCCAACAGCAACCGCATGATCACACGGGCCGCCACGAGCGCGCAGCGCGTCTTCGAGGTGCTCGACACGCCGCCTGACATCTACTCGAAGCCCGATGCCCTGAAGCCGGTGACGACGGCGGGGCGGGTGGAATTCAAGCAGGTGGCGTTTAGCTACGAGGGAACGCAACCGGCGCTGCGCGACGTGTCGGTCGTGTTCGAACCCGGGCAGATGGTCGGCTTGTGCGGGCCCAGTGGCGCGGGCAAGAGCACGTTCGTGAACCTGATCAGCCGGTTCTACGACCCGATCGACGGGCAGATTCTGCTGGATGGACACGATTTGCGCGAGTACGACGTGAAGTGGCTTCGCAGGCAGATCGGGATGGTTTTGCAGGAACCTTACCTGTTCCACGGGACGATCACCGACAACATCCGCTACGGCAACACCGACGCCACCAACGCACAGATCGTCGCAGCGGCCAAGGCGGCCAACGCACATGACTTTGTCGTGGGTTTCCCCGATGGCTATGACACCATGGTCGGTGAGCGAGGCCAAAGCCTCTCAGGTGGGGAACGCCAGCGCATCAGCATCGCACGGGCTATTTTGCACAACCCGCGCATTCTCATCCTGGATGAAGCAACCAGCAGCGTCGACACCGAGACTGAAAAGCAGATCCAGCAGGCGCTGGATCGGCTGGTCGAGGGTCGGACCACGATCGCGATCGCGCATCGATTGAGCACCTTGCAGGCGGCCCACCGACTGGTGGTGTTGGAAAAAGGCAAGATCGCCGAGGAAGGGCGTCACGAGGAACTGGTCGACAAGGAAGGTGGCGTCTACGCGAAGTTGCACAAGACGCAGGCGGAAATGAACGCCCAGGTCGCCATTCGCTGAGGGATCGCGGGACGAATAGGGGAAACCCCTTCAGGCACGACATTTGCGAAATAACGGTTGCCTGTCAGGCGTCAAGACTTCATGGATGAAGATGTTTTGGGGAAGGCAGTGTGTAAAGTGATGGCACGACAACAGAACGCAAAGAAGACCAATGACGCCGTCCTGGCTTTGCAGCCACGGGTGGAACTGGTCGACAACTGGCACGTCGAGTGGACAAAGGTGTTGTCCTTTCTCGACCGCGCGGGACATAGGTCCTCGCTGCACATCGACGACGACGGCTGGCTCTCGGCCCGCCAGGCGGTGTTTGCGGCGTTCATCGGTGAGACCGTTGTGGGGCACCTTTGTTTCCGCATCCAACCCATCGTCATGAACGACGGTCACGTGCGGTTTGACGACCACCACAAGGCCGAATTGGAAGCCTTCGTTGAATGCTACAACATCGACGCGATCCACAAGGCTCATGGCATTGGCAACCTGCTGGTCCAACGCGCCCAAGCTCGGGCGGCGGAACTGAACTGCCAGAAGTTCCGTATGGACCCGTCCGGCAGTGACGACGAGCCAAGGCGGATCACGGTGAAATAGAATGGTTTGGGACACGTCATCCTGAGGTACTCCGAACGATCTCTTCATGCGGACAGCTAAACGCTGAGAGCATTCGAAGCAATTCAGGATGACTGCACGCGAGGAAAACGCTTTCGAAGAATTACGACATGCCAGCCGAACTCGCTCAACTCAGTATCTCTCTTAGTGGGATGCCCAAGCTTTCCGTCACCGAAGCCTTCGTTTCTTTTGAAGGGGTCGCGCAAGATTGGCAGAAGAGCCGCAAGTATCATGGTGGTTTGGACCGCGCGATCTGCCTGTACAGTATTGAACTGTACGACTGGTTGCGCACAAAAGGGATCGACCTGCCGCCCGGGTCGGTCGGGGAGAACTTCACGACGCGTGGCGTCGATCTGGACACGCTCAACGTGGGGGACCGCCTGCAGGTGGGCCAGGTCGTCATCGAACTGACGGCCATACGTGAACCGTGCCGCAGCTTGAACAAGATTCATCCG
>Ga0163144_10013558_pt1 | contig 16997 bp, 19 predicted proteins | sample OliLak19BULKMAT1_FD_123175 | JGI IMG/M metagenome (GOLD analysis project Ga0163144, IMG submission 123175) | Freshwater microbial mat bacterial communities from Lake Vanda, McMurdo Dry Valleys, Antarctica - Oligotrophic Lake LV.19.BULKMAT1 | ecosystem: Environmental > Aquatic > Freshwater >... | reverse complement strand
CTCCCACGAGCGCATCACCGAGCGAGCGATGGACAGCAACGAACTCGAACGCGAGCGTGGCATCACCATCCTGGCCAAGAACACCGCCGTCCACTACGGCGAGACGCTGATCAACATCATGGACACCCCGGGCCACGCCGACTTTGGCGGCGAGGTCGAACGCGTCCTCTCCATGGCCGACGGCGTGGTGCTGCTGGTTGACGCGGCCGAAGGGCCGCTCCCGCAGACGCGCTTTGTCCTGCGCAAGGCCTTCGAACGCGGCCTGCCGCCCATTGTCGTCATCAACAAGATCGACCGCGCCGACGCGCGGGCCCAGGAAGTGCTGAACGAGGTCTACGATCTGTTCATCGATCTCGACGCGACGGAAGAGCAGATCGAGTTTCCCGTGCTCTTTACCAATGGCCGCGCGGGTACGGCGAGCACCAGCCTGGAAGTGCCGGGAGAAGACCTGCGTCCGCTGTTTGAGTCCATCATCGCCAACGTGCCGCCACCCCGTGGCGACGTCGACGCCCCGCTCCAGATGCTGGTGTCGAACCTCGACTCCAGCGAATATCTGGGCCGCATCGCGATCGGGCGCATCTCCAACGGCCGGGTCAAGCTGAACAACCCGGTGGTGATCTGCAAGCTGGACGGCAAGTACAAGGAGACCAAGGTCACCAAGTTGTTCACCTTCGAGGGGCTCAAGCGCGTCGAGATCGAGGAAGCGGCGGCCGGCGACATCGTCTGCCTCGCCGGCATCGACGACATCACTATCGGCGAGACGATCGCCGACCCCGAAAACCCCATGCCGATTCCGCCGGTCGCCGTCGACGAGCCGACGGTGTCGATGATCTTCGGCGTCAACACCTCGCCGATGGCGGGCCGTGACGGCAACTACCTGACCTCGCGCCACCTCAAGGAGCGCCTGGAGAAGGAACTGCTCGGCAACGTCTCGATCAGGGTCGAGCCGACCGAAACACCGGAGCAGTTCAAGGTGCTCGGCCGCGGCGAACTGCAGCTGGCGATTCTGATCGAGATGATGCGCCGCGAAGGCTTCGAGATGCAGGTCTCGCGGCCCGAGATTGTCGTCAAGGAGATCAACGGCGTCCGCATGGAGCCGGTCGAGGAATTGGTCATCGACGTGGCCGAGGAGTTCCAGGGCGTGGTGATCGCGATGTGCGGCATCCGCAAGGGCACCATGAGCAAGATGGTCAACAACGGCAGCGGCCGCGTGCGCCTCGAGTTCCGCATCCCCGCGCGCGGCCTGATCGGTTTCCGCTCGCAGTTCCTCACCGATACCAAGGGCACCGGCATCATCAACCACATCTTCGCCGGCTGGGAACCGTGGCACGGGCCGATTGCCGCGCGCGCCAACGGTACGCTGGTCTCCGACCGCACCGGCGTGGCCACCGCCTACGCGATTGCCAGCATGCAGGAGCGCGGCACGATTTTCATCGAGCCGACAACCCAGGTCTACGAGGGCATGCTGATCGGTGAGAACTCGCGCACCAACGACCTCGACGTCAACATCTGCCGCGAGAAGAAGCAGACCAACATGCGTTCATCGGGTGCCGACGATGCGATTCGCCTGGTCCCGCCGCACTTGATGGGGCTGGAAGTGGCCGTCGAGTTCATCAACGACGACGAACTGGTGGAAGTGACGCCGAAGAGCATCCGGCTCCGCAAGCGCATCCTCCAGCAGAACATGCGTCCGCGCAAGAGCGACGACTAGAGCAATAACAAATAACGAAGAACGAAGAACGAAGCCCCCCTTTCGTTCTTTGTTCTTCCTAATTCGTTCTTTCCCTACGCCGGCCGTGCCCTTCGCCCGTCAGAATCAACTCCACCGCAATCGGCTGGCCCTCGAGCTCGAACGGGCAGCGCGCCCGGCTCACCGCGCTCAGGTAGGTCGTGGCAAAGTCGGATCCCATCGTCACTGTCGGCACCGCAATCGCTGAGGCCGGTTCTACCGCCGCCAGCTTGTTGCGGAACGTGCCGGCCACCATGTTGGCGACTTCACCCATGGCGTCGGGCACTTCGCCATTCAGGTCTTCGACGGCAATGCCCAGCATCGCCCCGGCAATGGCCTTGGCGGCATCGAGCGAGCTGTGAATGGAGACCAGCCCGCGGCGGTGTCCCGCGAAGGCGACGCTCGCCACGACATTGGCGCCCTTGCCCGTGGACTCGGTGTCAGGAGCCGGTACCCGCACCAGCGGCTTGAACACCATCGTTTCGAACACCTCTTCGGTCGAGGTCATCAGGTCGGTCAACAGCTCATCTGGAATCGTCATGGCTACCTCAGAAAGACGCGACGGTCAGGCCTTCAGGGCTGCCTGGATTTTGTCCTTGATGGTGTCGGGCGTGAACGGCTTGACGACGTAGTTGTTGACGCCCGCGCGCAGCGCCTCCTTGATGTCGTCTTCCGCGGCGTTGGTCGTGACCATCAGCACCGGCAGGGCCTTGGTGGCCTCGTTGGCGCGCACCGCCTTGATGAAGTCAATGCCGCTCATCTCGGGCATGTTCCAGTCGGTGATGACCATGTCGACCGCCGTGGTCGCCAACTTGTCGACACCTTCGCGGCCGTTGCCGGCCTCGTGGAACTCCTTGTAGCCCAATTTATTGAGCGTATTGATGATGATGCGTCGCATCGTGCTCGAGTCGTCCACAATCAGAAAGCGCATTGGGGGCTCCGGTAATAAGTGAAACGGTCCGCTCGTAGCTCTCAATCGGCAGTTTCGTGTTAGGGTTGAATTCAGTTGGCTGAGCCCACTCCCGCTCCCGCCTGGCTCGAACGCGCCAACCGTCTCTCGCTGATCGCGCGCGTGGTGTCGAGCACCGTTCACGACGTCAACAATGCTCTCCAGGTCATCGGCGGCAGCGCCGAATTGCTGGAGAGGGCGCCGGGCGCCAGTGAAGCCGTGCTGCGCCGTGGCCAGACCATTGGCACCCAGACCAAGCGCGCTTCGGGACTGCTCAACGAATTGAGCACCTTCGTGCGCGACACCCGTGACCGCCCCGAGCGCGTGGGCCTGCACGCCCTGGTGTCGCAGGCGCTGGCCATGCGGCACTACTCCTTGTCGAAGTTGCGGGTCGCCGCGGTGGTGGAAGGGGACGAGCTGTTTGTCGACGCCAACCCGCGCGAACTGCTGCAGGTGGTCCTCAACCTGGTGGTCAACGCCGAGCAGGCGCTGACGGCGACGAGCGATGCGCGGTTGCGAATTGCCGTGGCACGAGATGGTGGCGACGCCACCGTGGCGGTCGAGGACAACGGCGGCGGCGTGGTGGCGAGCGCCGTGAGCACGCTGTTCGAGGCACGGACCGTCCCGCCCAATGAGGCCGGCGACCTGCGGATTGGCCTGGCGGTGTCCCGCTGGCTGATGTCGCGAATGGAGGGCAGCCTGACGTACGCCGAGGCGCCAGGCCCCGGCGCGCGGTTTACGCTGCGGCTGCCGGCGTCAGGCCGCTGACGAGCCGACGCCGCCGCCCAACCGTTGCAACTTGTCGATCAGCGTCGTCCGGCTCAAGTTCAGCAGCCGCGCGGCCTGGCGCTTGTTGCCGCCGGTCTTTTCCAATCCCCGCGTAATCAGTTCGCGTTCGAGTTGCGTCATCACCGCCGAGAAGTCCAGGCCCTCGTCGGGAATGGTGACCGGCGCGAGCATGGCCGAGTGGCCCGGGCTCCGCACGTCTTCGGGCAGCATGTGCGGACCGATCTCGCGCTCCGCACCGCTCACGGCCACCGCGTGTTCAATGGCGTTTTCCAACTGGCGAATGTTGCCGGGCCACGGGTAGTCCATCAGCACTCGCAGCGCGGCCTGGCCGAGCGTCCGGCTCGGAATGCCGTTGCTCTTGCATGACTTCTGCACGAAGTGGTGCGCGAGCAGCGCGATGTCTTCGCGGCGCGAGCGCAGCGGCGGCAGCGTGATGGGCACGACATTCAGGCGATAGAACAGGTCTTCGCGGAACGTGCCGTCCTTCACGAGCTTTCGCAACTCGACGTTGGTGGCGGCGACGACCCGGATGTCGAACTTGAACGGGCGCGATTCGCCGACGCGCTCGACCTCGCGTTCCTGCAACGCGCGCAGCAGCTTGGCCTGCAGCGATAGCGTCATCGATGACACTTCGTCGATGAACAGGGTGCCCTTGTGGGCCAGCTCGAAGCGGCCGACGCGCGCATTGGTGGCGCCGGTGAAGGCGCCCTTGACGTGACCGAAGAGCTCGGCTTCGGCGAGGCCTTCGGGAATCGCCGCGGCGTTGAAGGCGACGAAGTGATGATCGCGGCGCGGGCTGTTGTAGTGAATGGTGCGCGCGATCAGCTCCTTGCCGGTGCCGGTCTCGCCGTGAATCAGCACGGTGCTGTTCATCGGGGAGACTAGCTCCAGCGACGAGAAGACATGCTGCATTGGCGCGCTCTGGCCGATGACGCTGGCGAAGCTGAAGCGGTCGTGCAACTGCGCGCGCAGTTCCGCGTTCTCCTGCTGCAGCCGGCGTTCGTTGATCCCGGTGTGCAGGATCTGCGCGAGCTGCGTGAGCTGAAACGGCTTGATCAGAAAATCGATGGCGCCGCGCTTGATCGCCTTGACGGCTTCTTCGACGCCGCCACATCCCGTGATCACGACCGCCTTGAGGTCGGGATAGCGCGCGAGCGCGGCGTCCAGGACGCCCATGCCATCGGCATCGGGCAGTCGCAGGTCGACGACTAAGCCGTCGTAGGCAAAGCCTGCAAGACGAGAGGTGGCATCGGCGGCGTCGAGAGCTTGGGCGACCGCAAAGCCCTTGGCTTCGAGCGATTCCGCGATGATCTGACGGAGTTCTGCTTCATCTTCGACAACAAGGACAGTGGGCTGGGACAGCTGGGACATGGGAGTTTGGTGAGCCTATTACGACTATTCGCCGTTCAACTACAGGTTTTTCCGCGATTGCCGATTGAATGACCGGGAAGACAGCAACCACCATGCCAACCGACGTCAATCAATCGCCCTGGGAAGTGATGGTCGTCGACGATGACGAGGCCATTCGCGAGCTAATCGTCTCGTATTTCAATGGTTTAGGGATGCTCGTCACTGGCGCCAAAGATGGCCGGGCGGCCATTGCGACCCTCCAGCGGTCTGCCGGCCGTTTCGGGATGGTGGTGACCGACCTCAACCTCCCTGGCGCCGACGGTTTCGCGGTGTTGCAGGCCGCGCGGCAGGCCAACAACAATTGCTACGTCGTCATCGTCACTGGCTATGCGTCGCTCGATTCGGCCATTCACGCCGTGCGGGTCGGAGCATACGACTATCTTACCAAACCCTTTTCAATGGGGCAGTTAGACGTGGTTCTGACCCGTATTACCGACCGCGTGTCGCTCGAACGGCAGAACCGGGATCTGGTTCGCACGCCGAGTGCGTCGGCCGGTGTCTCGGCAGAAAGGATGGCGGCCGCCACCGCCAGCCTGGCCGCCTTGGGGCAGGGATTGGAGCGGCTTGAAGCCGCCGTGGCCCGCATCGAGTCGCGGCTCGCGACCGGTGTCGGATCGCCGTTCGCCCGACTTTAGGTGTCGGGCAGCCGACACGCGCACACACAATTCTGAAGGCTCCGGGTTCTTGACACCGGAGTTTGATCGTTGGCATCACCCTTGCTCAAAGGGTTGGCGTGAACGACATCTCAGACGGAGCGATTCTCGCCGCCCTTCGCCGGCAGATGGCGCATGCTGTCCAGCGGCAGACCGTGGCGTCGAGCAATCTCGCGAATCTCGACACGCCTGGCTATAAGACGCAGGAGGCGACGTTTGCCGATGCTCTGGAGGACTCCATGGGCGCGACGTTGTCGCTGACCAATGGCGGCCACTTGACCGGCCCCGAATCGGGCGGCGTGAGCCAGACCCGCGACGTCGAGGGCCTGGCGTATAAGCGTGACGGTAACAACGTGCAGCTCGATCGCGAGTTGTTGTCCATGACGAGCGCCGCGGGCGACTTCAGCAAGGCGCAGACCGCGCTGGCCGCGAAGTTCCGCCTGGTGCGCTACGCCATCAACGAGGGCAGGTAGTCATGTCACTCGGCAGCGCCATCAACGCCAGCGCCAGCGCGCTTACCGCGCAGAGGGCACGCATCGAAGTCGCGGTCTCGAACATCGCCAACGCCGAATCAACGCGCGGCGCCGACGGCCAGCCCTATCGCCGCCGCGATGTGGTGCTGTCGTCGATGCCGATCGAGTCGTTCGATTCCGCGCTCGGGCGCGCCGGTGCGGTCGGTGTCCAGGTGTCGGACGTGATCGAAGACATGAGCGAGTTCCGTCATCGCTTCGACCCGGCCCACCCCGATGCCGACAAGGACGGTATGGTGGCCGTGCCGAACGTGGACGTGCCCGAAGAAATGGTCGACATGTTGGGAGCCGCCCGGGCATACCAGGCCAACCTCACCGCCATCGGCCTGATTCGCGACACCGTTCAACGCGCCCTGGAGCTCGGGAAGTAAGCCATGGCGATTGATGCGATTGGGTCGAGTTCGACGGCCCTCGGTGGCGTCACCCCAACGGGCGGGGCGGCCAAGACAGCTGCCACAGCCGCGTCTGGTGCGGGTAGTTTTAGCGATTCGCTGGCCGGCCTGCTGGCCTCGGTTGATGAATCGGCCGGCGCCGCCAATACGGCCGTCTCCAATATGGTGCAGGGCACCGGCGAAGTCCACGAGGCCATGATCGCGCTGCAACGCGCGGAAACCACGCTGCAACTCACCGTGCAGATTCGCAACAAGCTCGTGCAGGCGTATCAGGACGTGATGCGCATGCCCATTTGATGGCTCGGCCTGACGCCTCGTGACTCCCGAACAAATGCTCGCGCCGCTCAAGCGGCTGACGTCGACCCTGTCGACCGGTCAGATGGCCACGCTCGCCGTGGCCTTTGTCGGCGTTGTCGGGATCGTCGCCGGCTCGGCGTACTGGATGAACGCGCCGTCGTACACGCTGCTCTACGCCGACCTCGACCCGGAATCGGCCAACGCGGTGGTCACGCGCCTCAAGTCAGCCAAGATTAACTATGTGCTCGATGACGGTGGCCGTTCGGTGCGGGTGCCGGTGGAGCGGGTCGACGAATTGCGTCTCGACATGGCGTCGCAGGGCCTGCCGGCGACCGGCCGGATTGGCTTCGAGATCTTCGACCGCACGGCGTTCGGCACCACGGAATTCCTGGAACAGGTGAATTTCCGCCGCGGACTCGAGGGCGAACTCGGCCGCACCATCGGCACGATCGCGGAAGTGGCGAGTGCCCGCGTCCACATTGCCTTGCCCAAGGCGTCACTCTTCACCGGGAATGCCGAACAGGCCAAGGCGTCGGTCGTCTTGAAGCTTCGTAACAACAAGCCCCTGGCGCCATCGACCGTCGCCGGCATTGCCGGACTGGTGGCCGCCAGCGTCGAGTCGCTGCGTCCCGAATCGGTGGTGATTATCGACACCTTCGGCCGGCCGCTTTCGCAGCGGGGCGAGGCGGATGACGAGGCGGCCGGTGGCCAGCCGATCGAACGCCAGCAGCGTCTCGAACGCGACCTCTCGGCGAAAGTGGTGGCCTTGCTCGAACCGGTCGTTGGTTCCGGTCACGTGCGGGTCAATGTCTCGGCGCGCCTGAGCGGCAATTCACAGGAAGAGACGGAAGAGCGGTGGGATCCGACGACGGTCATTCGTAGCCGGCAGTCGTCCACGGACTCGAACGCCCTGGCTGGGGCCGGCGGCGTCGCGGGCGCCCGTGCCAATACGCCGACTCCCGTCGGTCAGACGCCTCCCGCCAAGCCGATCGTGTCGCCGGCGCCGGTCATGGCAGGCCGCAGCACGGAAACCACCAACTTCGAGGTGAGCAAGCTGACGCGTCACACCATCGCGCCGCGCGGCCAACTGGCGCGGCTGTCGGTCGCCGTCATCCTGGATGACGCGCGCACGTCGACGACAGACGCGGACGGGAAGACCCAGACCGCGGCCAAGCCGCGCGATGCCGGCGAAGTGGAACGCATCAAGAACCTCGTGGCGGCGGCCGTCGGACTCGACCCCGAGCGCGGCGACCAGTTGACGGTGGAGAACATCTCGTTTGGTGAAGCGCCGGTCGAAGCAGATCTGACGCCGTCGCTGTGGCAGCGGATTGCCCCGCCGGTCACCGACTACGCGCCGCAGGCGGTGCGCCTGCTCGGCATCCTGTTGATGGCGACCCTGGCGTTCAGCATGGTGTTGCGCCCGATGGTTCGTTCCGTGTTCCCGACCCCGGCCCTGCTCGGAGCGGCCGTTCCGCACGGTGGCCTGCCGCAGATTGTGCGAACGGTGGCCGACCTTGAAGGAGAAATCGAAGCCGAGCTGGATGCCAGCGCGACGCCGCCATCGGCCCAGGCCCGCCGCCTGCCGGTGCTGAGCAAGCGCCTGGCAAAGAAGGCTGAAGACGAACCCGAGCACATGGCGCGCCTGGTGCGCTCGTGGCTGGTCGAGGAGGAGCGCTAAGCCATGGCCGTCGTAGCGAAACCCATGAGCGGCGCCCGCAAGGCGGCGATCGTGATGATGGCGATCGGCGAGGAGAACTCGTCGAAGCTGTTCAAGTTCCTGCAGGAGGATGAGATTGAGCGCATCGCGCGCGAGGTCGCGTCGATTGGCAGCGTGCCCCCCGAGCAAGGCGAAAGCGTGCTGTCGGAATTCCACCAGATGGCGTCGGCCTCCGACCACATCTCGAGCGGCGGCGTCGAACACGCGCGCCGGCTGCTGACCAAGTCGCTCGGTCCCGACTTGTCGCGGCGGATCCTCGACCGCGTAATCAAGTCGTTTAACCACAATGCCGGGTTTGCCACTCTCGAGAAGGCCAACCCGCAGCAACTGTCGAAGTTCATCCTGGGCGAGCACCCGCAGACCATTGCGCTGATCCTGGCGCACCTCAACGCCGGTAGTGCCGCGCAGCTGGTCACCCAGTTGCCCGACGAAATGCGCGCCGACGTGCTGATGCGGATGGCGAGCATCGAAGAGATCTCGCCGGAAGTGATTGGCCGCATCTCCGGCGTGATCGATCAGCGCTTGAGATCGCTCGGCAGCGGGTCGCGCGAACAGCACGGCGGCGTGCGGGCGGTGGCCGAGTTGTTCAACCGCCTCGATCGCAGCGTCAGCCAGCCGGCGCTCGAACGCATCGAATCGGAATCGCAGGATATGGCGGTGCAGATTCGCAATCTGATGTTCGTGTTTGAAGACCTGGCCAGCGTCGAGGATTCGGGCATCCGCGAGATCGTCAACCGCAGCGACAAGCGCGTGCTGACCATTGCGCTGAAGGGCGCGAGCGAGGCGATCCGGCAGCGGTTCTTCGCCAACATGTCGAAGCGCGCCGGCGAGTTGCTGAAGGAAGAAATGGAGATCATGGGGGCCGTCCGCCTGCGCGACGTCGAGAAGGCGCAGCACGACGTGGTTGCGATTGCCCGCAAGCTCGAAGAGGAAGGCTTGATCACGACCGGCGCCGGAGCAGGAGAGCCGTATGTCGTCTAAGGCGGTGCGTCTCACCACGGCGGTCAACGTCGAGAGCTACGATTGGAGCGGCTGGACGCCGGCTGAGCCGGCGGGCCGGCCAGCGGCCGCAGCGCCGCCACCACCGCCCGCCCAGACCATGCCGTCGTTCGAGCGCGCGGCCATCGAGCGCGAGGCGTTTGCGCAGGGCGAGCGTTCAGGCGCGGAAGCGGCGGCTGCCAGGAGCGAGGCCGTGCTGCAGCGACTGAAGCAGACGATTGGAGAACTGCAGGCGTTGCGCGCGGAGATGATTCACAAGACCGAACGGCAAGTCGTGCAGCTGTCGATTGCCATGGCCAAGCGCATCGTGCATCGCGAGATCAGCCTCGATCCCGAGTTGCTCGGTGCGATGGCGCGGGTCGCGCTGGACCGCCTGGGCGACGCCGCCACGGCCACCATTCGCCTGCACCCAGATGACTATGCGGCGACGGCCGGCGCCACCGGCGATGCCCGCACCGAATCAAGCGCCGTGCGCGTGGTCGCTGATCCGGTGGTCCGCCGCGGCGGCTGCCTCGTGCAGTCGGAGTTTGGCCTCATCGATGTGAGCGCCGACGCCCAGATTCAGGAATTGGCCACGGCGCTGCTCGGCAGCAACGAGAGCCAGCACCAGATGCACGCCGAGGCTGTCCTTGTGGGCTGAGGCCTCTGACCTGTCTACCATAGCTTCAGCGGAGGTGGAGGGCATCGCGCTCGACGGTTACTTCGACCTGGTCCGCAATTCCGAGCCGGCGCCGATGATGGGCCGGGTGTCGCGCGTGGTCGGGTTGCTGGTCGAGTCGACCGGGCCACAGGCGCGGATCGGCGAGGTGTGCGAGTTGCGCCGTGCTGACGGTGTCCCCGTCCCGGTGGAGGTGGTCGGGTTTCGGGATGGCCGCTTGTTGTCGGTGCCACTGGGCGACACCAACGGCATTCGCCCCGGTGATCGCATCGTCGCCCGTGGCGGCGTGGTGTCGATGCCGGCCGGTCCGACCTTGCTGGGTCGCGTGATCGACGGCCTCGGCAAGCCGATCGACGGGCTCGGCCCATTGCGCGCTCACCAGCAGCGCCCGTTGAAGCCGCCGTCGATGAATCCGCTCTCGCGCGAGTCCATTACCACGCCAATCGCTACGGGGGTGCGGGCGATCGACGGCCTGTTGACCTGCGGCCGCGGTCAGCGCGTCGGCTTGTTCGGCGGCAGCGGCGTCGGCAAGAGCACCCTGCTCGGCATGATGGCGCGCGGCACCGAGGCCGATGTCGTCGTGCTGGCGCTGGTCGGCGAACGTGGCCGCGAAGTGAGAAGCTTTCTCGAGCACGACCTGGGGCCGAACGGCCGCGCGAAGTCGGTGGTGGTGGTGTCGACGTCCGACAGTCCGCCGCTGGTTCGCCTGCGCGCCGCCTATGGCGCGACCGCGATCGCCGAGTGCTTCCGCGATCAGGGCAAGAACGTGTTGTTGATGATGGACTCGGTGACGCGTTTCGCGATGGCGCAGCGCGAAGTCGGCCTGGCCGCCGGCGAGCCACCGACCGCGAAGGGCTATCCGCCGTCGGTGTTTGCGTTGTTGCCGGGACTGCTCGAACGCGCTGGTAACGTGCGCGGCAGCGGCAGCATCACCGCCATCTATTCCGTGCTGGTCGAAGGCGACGACACCAACGAACCGATTGCCGATGCCGTGCGCGGCATTCTCGACGGCCACATCGTGCTCTCGCGCGACCTGGCCGGCCGCAATCACTATCCGGCGATCGACATCCTGTCGAGCATCAGCCGGACCATGCCGCAGGTGACGACCCCGGAACATCGCCGCAAGTCGGGGCAGGTTCGGGAATGGCTCGCGACGCTGCGCGACAGCGACGACCTGGTCAGTGTCGGCGCCTACGTTCGTGGCAGCAATCCGCGTATCGACACCGCGCTCGAGAAGCGCGACGCGGTCGCCGCCTTCCTGTGTCAGTCCGCTGACATGAGCGGTGGACTGACCGACGCCGTGGCCGCGCTCGGCGCCCTGTAAGCGATGCGTCCCTTCCGTTTTCGCGCCGCCGCCGCACTCGATCTGCGGCGCAAAGAAGAAGAGTCCGCCCGGCTGCAGCTCGCCCAGGCGCAAACCCTCCTGCAACAAGCCAATCAGCGAGTGGCCGATGCCGATCACGCGACGGCGGGGGCGGTTGATCAACTCATCACGACCCAATCCGGCGGCACCGAGGCGTGGCGGATTAGTTGGCACCAAAGTTGGATACGAAGACGTCGACTGGAAGCGGAGGCGTGTCGGCGAGCCGTGACGGTATCGGCCACTCTCGCCGACCGCGCGGCCGCTTCAGTCAGCATCGCCCACCAGAAACGGCGGGTGCTCGAACGACTCCGGGAACGGGCGCTGGAGCGGCATCGGCAAACCGCCGACCGTCACGCCACCAACGAGATGAACCAGCTGGCGAACTTGCGCTACCTAGCGCAGGCGAGCGGTAGTGGAGGTACTGACAGTGACGATCGACCCGACAGCAAAGGCGGCGGACCAGGCGGCCTCAAGTAAGAGCGACAAGCTGGCCGATCCCCTCGGCCGCGACGCATTCATGAGCCTGTTGCTCACGCAGTTGCAGCACCAGGATCCCACGCAGCCACAAGCCGACGGCGAGTTCCTCGCCCAGCTGGCGCAGTTCTCGGCGCTGGAACAATTGCAGTCAATGAACTCGAAACTCGAGAGCATGGCGAGCTTCTTTAATCACGTGGAATCGGCCGCGAATGTCGGCGCGACGGAGGACAAGTAAATGGGTTTCTCGGCTAGTCTCTCGGGCCTGAACGTCAATCAGCAGAAGCTGAACGTGATCGGCAACAACCTCGCCAACATCAACACCATCGCCTTCAAGGCGAGCACCGTCCAGTTCATGGACCTCGTCAGCCAGTCGGTGGGCGGCTCGAGCGCCAACCCGATGCAGGTGGGCCTCGGCGTGATGACGGGCTCGATCTCCCCCAGCTTCAAGCAGGGCGGCATCGAGAACACCGGCGTCCCGACCAACGTCGCTATCCAGGGCAACGGCTTCTTCGTCGTCGGGGATTCCAACAACCGCTCCTACACGCGCGCGGGCGACTTCTCGTTCGATGCCGAGGGCATGCTCGTCACGGCGGAAGGCCTGCCGGTGCAGGGCTACACGGCCACCGATCCGGTCACCGGCGACATCATCACGACGGGACAGCCGAGCAACGTGGTCGTGCCGCCCGGGGTGCTCCGCGCGCCCGTGGCGACGACGCAGTTCGGGACGATCAGCAACCTGGACTCGGGCGCGGCCGTAAACGCGACGTTCTCCGCGTCGGTGCAGATCTACGACGCGCTCGGCTCACCGCATGTCGCCACCGTGGGCTACACGAAGACGGGCGCCGGCGCGTGGAGCTACACGATCACCGTGCCTGGTGAAGACGTGACGGGCGGCGTGGCCGGCACGCCGACGCAGATCAAGGCGGGCACCGTCACGTTCACCGCGGCCGGCGCGCTGAACCTGGTGGACGCCGCGGCCGCTGCGGACGTGACCATCCCCGGACCGGCGTGGAAGAACGGCGCGACGGCGACGGCGCTCAAATGGGACCTCGTCGACGCCAACAACGTCGGCTCGCTGACCGGCTTTGCCGGGCCGTCGGCCACCTCCTCCGCCACGCAGAACGGCGCGGCCGCGGGGACCATCAACAGCATCAGCATCGACTCGGACGGCCAGATCCTCGCGACGTTCGGCACCGGCGGCAGCGTGGCGGTGGGCCAGCTCGCGCTCGCGAACTTCAACAACCCGCAAGGGCTCGTGAAGCTCGGGTCGAACCGCTACGGCGAGAGCGAGTCGGCGGGCATCGCCAACATCGGCGTTGCCGGCACGGGCGGCCGCGGCACGCTGATCGGCAGCTCGCTCGAGCAGTCGAACGTCGACATCGCGCAGGAGTTCACCCAGATGATCCTGGCGCAGCGCGGCTACCAGGCCAACTCGAAGAGCATCACGGTGGCTGACGAACTGCTCGTCGACACCCTCAACCTCAAGCGCTAAGGCTGACCATCGTGATCACCTTTGCAAGCCTCGCGGCGGACACCGTGCCGGCCGCGGCGCTGAATGCCGATGCTGGCGGTGCCGTCGCTGCCGACGGGGCCGGCGAGTTTGGCAACGTCCTGCAGCAGTTGATGGGCGCGACGCCGAACGCCGGCGTCGACCTGCTGCTCGACGACCAGGACGACGAGGCGGGCGACGGGGAGGAGCTCGATGAGCTGGTGAATGGCAACGTCATCGACCCGGGCGCCCAGCCGATCATGCGCCTGATGCCGGCCGCCATTTGGATGGCCGGTGAAACAGCCGCCGCCGCGACTCCTCGTGCGGCGAGTGATACTCCAATGGCGGAGCACTCGGTGAGCGCGGCCGCCATCCTCGGCGCACCTCTCGCTGGCGTCGACACGCCGGCACCGAGGTCCGACAACTCAGCGACGGCGTTCGCCGCGCTGATGGCGAAAGCCGCTGCGGTGCCCGCTGATGAATCGTCGATCGCCGACCCGCCGGCGGCGACTGCGCCATCGGCGGAGACGCCGGCTGCGGTCCCCGCGGCGAGCCTGCGGCCCACGTCGATCGCCGACCCGCCGGCAGCGACTGCGCCATCGGCGGAGACGCCGGCTGTGGTCCCCGCGGCGAGCTCGCGGCCCACGCCGAACGCCAAGGCGTTGTTCCAGGCCATGGAGGATCCGGCGGCCCCCGCGGCGACGCCGGAGAGCCATGGCGCGACCGTTGTGCCGACACCAGAGTCGGCGCCCCGGGATGCGGCACCCGCATCCGCCGCGCCTCGCCGCGGTGCCGAGAAGGACGATCCGGCTCGCCAGGTCTCACGGATCACCGTTGAAGCCGGCCAGCGCGCCTATGCGGCGGCGTCCGAAGGCTCGAAGAAAGACACGCAGAACGGTTTTGGCGACGGCCGTCATGACAGCCGCGCCCATGTCGAAGCATCCCCGGCGACGCCGTCCACGCCGCCGGCCACGCCATTCCAGGTCGTCGTGGACCGGCCGGTTCCGCCTGTGGCGGTCACGGTCGGAGGAGCCGGCGTCATGGCCCCCGAGGCGGTGGATGCGGCCGTCGCCACCGAACTTCCGGCACAAGTCGTGCAGTCCATTCGGATGCAGGCCATTGGCAACGGTGGTGAAGCCATCATCCGGCTGCGTCCCGACTACCTCGGGGAGTTAGTGGTGGCGGTCAAGGTGGAGAACGGTGCCGTGAGCGCGGCGCTGCGGTCCGATACGCCCGCCGTTCGCCGGTGGGTGGAGAGCAATGAGGCCACGCTGCGCCAGGCGCTGGCCGAGCATGGCCTGCAACTGGATCGGCTGACGGTGTCAGACGAGGCCCCCACCGCCGAGGGCGGCGAGCGTGAACACCAGGATCAGAAGGAACACGAGGACGAGTCCCAACCGCAGTCTCGGCGCCAGCGCAAGGCCGCGCCAGACGCCACATTTGAAGTCATTGTCTAGAGGATAGATTCATGAATACGACCGTCAACAAGACCACCGGCAGCAACCCCATGAGCGAGTTGTTCGCCAAGGTGATGGACAAGTTCGACACGGACAAGGACAAGAAGCTGAACGCCGCCGAATTTGGCGCCTTCCTGAGCGGCCTCATCGGCGACAACAAGTCCACGTCGGCCGGCCAGGACGCGCCCGCCGCCCCCACGACCGCGCCTCGGGTGCTGCCGTCCACGTTTATGGGCTTCACGCCCAAGCACGCGATGGAGGGCTTTGACTTCCAGCGCGAACAGAATACCGGCAAGAGCGCCAAGGATGCCTTCGCCTATCTCGCCAATCAAGCGCCCCCGCCGCCTCTGAACGACAAAGCGGCGCTCGGTGCGTGGTTCACGCAGTACATCCAGCCCGGCATGAATGAACTCGGCCACAAGGTCACCAACGTGAATGGGGACAAGTTCGGTTTCGAGAACTGGCAGGGCAAGTTCAACGTGGATTACGGACGCGGCGCAGGCGCAGATGGTGGGGCGCTCGCGTGGCAGGTTGGATGACCCGTCCGCGCAGATGGGGGCCGATCGACATCATCCAGGGTGCCTATCCTGGCGGTGGCGTGGCTTGGCAGTGGCTGCGGCGCGAGCCCGAGACCAAGGCCTAGGCCTAGGCCGAGCGCGGTGTCGCCCCGCCGTCACCCAGGCCGGTAACTCGACGCCGGCCACGGGCCGCACACCGCCGGACCTTGACACCCCGCAAAAAATCCTCAGAAAACCGCCACAAACCGCCATCCGTGCCGGCCCTACGGGCTGGCACCCGCCTTGCTGAATACCCAGGCGTGAGCGAAACCACGGCAGCAATCCCCGCCCCCAAGAAGGGCAAGAAGTCCCTACTCGTCATCGGCCTCGCGGCCGTCCTCGTTCTCGGCGGCATCGGCGGCGGCGCGTTCTGGTGGACGAACCGCGCGCAGGCGGCCGAACCGGCGCCCGAAGCGCAACACGCTGCAACCGAAGAGCGCGGCATCGTCTCGTTCGAGCCGTTCGTCGTGAACCTCGCCGATGTGGGTGTCTCGCGTTTCCTGCGCGCCAAGATTCAGTTGGTCGTCGGCAACGCCGAACAGGCTGAGGAGATGGAGAAGTCAGCGGTCAAGTTGAGCCGTGCGCGCTCGGCCATTCTCGAACTGCTGACCACCCAGACGTCGGAAGTGCTGGTCACGCCTGACGGTAAGGCGGCACTCCGCAAGACGATCGCCGAACAGGTCGGCCACGGGCTGGGCGGCCACGTCGAGGTCATTGACGTGCTGTTCTCCGACTTCGTGGTGCAGTTCTGAGGTTGCCATGTCCACCGAAGGCGGCCAGATGGCCGCGAATCTCTCCAAGATGCTCGACGTCGAATGCGGCGTCGACTTCATCATCGGCACCGGCCGCCTGAAGGTCCGCGACTGCCTGCGGCTGGAGCGCCAGAGCATTGTGCGACTGGATCAGTCGGGCGGTGCGGACCTTGAGCTGCGCGTCCACGGCGTGCCGGTGGCCGTGGGCGAAGTGGTGATCATGGATGACGTCACGGCGTTGCGGCTGACGCGCATCCTGGCGCCCGCCGGCAGCGAGGGCTCGTAATGACCGACCCGGTCCCGATCTCGATGCAGGCGATCGCGATCATGATCATCTCCCTCGCGGTCCTCGCTGGACTGGCCTGGGCCCTGCGCCGCAGCGCCTCGTTGCGCAGCAAGAATCAGCCGATCAGCGTGGAGACCGCCGTGCCGCTCGGTGAGCGCCGCTCGCTGGTGATCGTGGCGGTCGAGGGCCGCCGCCTGTTGCTGGGCCTCACGCCGACGCAGGTCACGCTGGTCACCGAACTGCAGAACCCGTTTCGCGAGACCCTCGACAGCAGCATCAACACCGGCGGCGCCCCGTGATTCGCTGGATGGCCCGCTTCACCGTCACCATCGCGATCCTGCTGGCCTCGTCGGCCACCGCGTTCGCGCAGCCGTCGCAACTCGACATCAAGGTTGACAGCATCGGCACGGTCTCGGCGCCGCTGCAGGTGGTGCTGTTCCTCACCCTGCTGACGTTCATTCCCGCGGCGCTGGTGATCATGACGTCGTTCACG
>Ga0163144_10013557_pt1 | contig 16997 bp, 13 predicted proteins | sample OliLak19BULKMAT1_FD_123175 | JGI IMG/M metagenome (GOLD analysis project Ga0163144, IMG submission 123175) | Freshwater microbial mat bacterial communities from Lake Vanda, McMurdo Dry Valleys, Antarctica - Oligotrophic Lake LV.19.BULKMAT1 | ecosystem: Environmental > Aquatic > Freshwater >... | reverse complement strand
TTCAGGCTCCGCACCGGATCATGAATCCGCGGACCCACGCCCTCATCGACGCTCAGGTTCATGCCCATCGCATCGGGAATCACCAGGATGTCGCTGAAGATGATCGCCGCATCGACCCCGATCAGATCCACCGGCTGCAGCGTCACTTCGACGGCAAGCTCCGGCGTGCGGCACATCGTCAGGAAGTCCGCGCGTTCGCGGACCTTGCGGTATTCCGGCAGGTAGCGGCCGGCCTGACGCATCATCCAGACGGGCGGGCGTTCAATAGGCTCACGGCGGGCGGCGCGCAGCAGCAGATCGTTCATGGACTCGACGCTATCAAGAGGGGAGAAAATGACGAATCGCCCGCGCGACAGCCGCGGGCGTCGGAGCATCAGCGGTCACCGCGGCGGGCCATCCGGCCGCCGCAGCGGCCGATGTCGTCGTGGGACCGATGGCAATCAGGGGAGGGCGATGCACCGCACCGCACCGGCCGAGCAGTTGGGCGACGCTCGGGCTCGCGACAACGATCACGTCCGCGCCGGCTGCCGTCTCGCGTGCGTCCGTGACATCGGCCACGACGGTGCGATAGCAGACCGCTTCCTGGACTTCGAGGCCCGCCGCCCGCAACCGCATCGGCAGCTCGTCACGGCGGCGATCACCGCAGACGAAGAGCACGGGACCGCGCACACCTGCCGCGAGCATCGCCTCCGCCAGCGCCGCGCCGGCGCCCAGGACGCGCACGGCGCCGTCGGCCGGACAATGCGGATGCGCCACGAGATCACCAAGCGCCGCGGCCGTTGCCGCACCCGCCGTCCAGACGGCGAGTCGCGGCGGCATGCGCCACGGGACGCCATGCACGGCGCCCTTGGCCCGAAACATCGCGATGCGGCCGGCCAACGCCGAGGCACCACGCGGTGACGTCACGGCGAGCGCGCCGAACTCCCCAAGCTCGGCGAGCGCCGCATCGACCGATTGCCAGCTTTCCGGCTCGGCAAATCGCAGCAACGGCTGCACCCGCAACGTCACGTCCGCATCCGCGAGCTCGTCGGCGAGCCCTGTGAATGCTCCTTCGGCAGCAGTCAGGGCGACGCGCAGACTCACGCGGACGGGCGAATGCCCTGAGCCCGCACTTCCGTCAGGATGTCGGCCGCACCCTCGCCGATCAGTTGCTCCGCGAGCAGCGTGCCGAGGTCGGACGCTTCGGCATCATCGCGCGCCCCCGCCACGAGTGTGCCCTGCACCACCGTGCGCCCGTCGAGCGAGGCGACGCGCCCCTGAAGGACCACGCGAGCACCCTCGACCGTCGCGTGTGCCGCAATCGGCACCTGACAGCCCCCCTCGAGCCGCCGCAGGAAGGCCCGTTCCGCGGCGATGGCAAGACCCACGTCGGTCTCATGCAGCGCGGCATGGGCGAGCCCGCGCGTTCGCTGATCGTCCGATCGGATCGTGATGGCGAGGGCACCTTGGCCCGGCGCCGGCAGCATGCGCTCGAAGCTCATCCGCTCGCTGATGCGGTCGTCGAGCCCCAGCCGGGCCAGGCCCGCCGTTGCCAGCATGATCGCCGACCACTCGACATTGCTGTCGAGCTTGCCCAGTCGCGTATCGAGATTGCCGCGGACGTCCACGATTCGCAGATCGGGGCGCGCCGCCAGCAGCTGGGCCCGGCGACGCAGGCTGCTCGTCGCGATGATTGCCTCCGGCGGCAGCGTGTCGAAGACCAACCCGTGCTTGGCCACGAGCGCGTCGCGCGGGTCCTCCCGCAGCCCGACGGCCGCGAGCGCGATCCCGTCCGGCATCATCGTCGGGAGATCCTTCAGGGAATGCACGGCGAAGTCGATGCGGTCGTCGAGCAGCGCTTCGTCGAGCTCTTTCGTGAACAGTGCCCGCGTCCCGATCTGGCTGAGCGGCACATCGAGGATCGCATCACCAGTGGTGCGGATCTCGGTACGATCGGTCTCGACCCCCTTGGTCTGGAGGATGCCGCGGATGCGCTCGGTCTGCCAGAGCGCGAGGGCGCTGCCGCGCGTACCGGCGCGAAGTCGAACGGCCATGTTCAGGACGCCTTGATGCGAAGTTCCGGAACGGTCTCGACCACTTCCACGAGCGTCCCATCGGGCCGCGTGAAGAGCCGACGCAAGGCCTCGGTGTATTGCTCGAGCGATTCCCCGCGGCGGTGCGCCACGCGGATCGCCGTCATCGGTTGTGCCAGCAGCTTGGCCACAATGCGGTCGGCGGTGCGAGCCGCGATGTCGTCGCCTGCGGCAAAGGCCACCTCGCGGCGGCAGAGCTCGCCAAGCATCTCGCGCAGCGGGCCGATGGCATCGCGCGCGGCGGCCTCGTCGAGCCATACCGCGAAATCGAGCGCCTCTTCCCGCACGATCCCCTCGGCCTGCGGCACCGCGGCCTCGCGCACCGAGACGGCGGCTTGCACGGGCGGCGCCAGGGTGTCCAGATCGACCAGCGACACCCCGTCGAGCCCGACGACATCGGGATCGATGTTGCGCGGCATCGAAATGTCGATGAGGAGCAGTTCGCGACCGGTGGTCTGCGCCATCTCCCGGCAGAATTTCAGCGACGCCGCACGCACGGGCGGCAGATCGGCCGACGTCGCAACGATGCCCACGTCCGCCACTGCGAGCTCGCGATGGAGCGCGGAAAACGGCGCGGCACGACCCCAGAGATCCGTCGCCAGCTCCTGTGCCTTGGCCGGCGAACGGTTGATCAGAACGACGTCGACGGCGCCAAGCTTCACGAGCTGGCGCGCTGCACGCACGCCGGTCTTGCCGCAGCCGATCACCACGCACCGACGGCGCGCCAGCGGGCCGAGCTGGCGGAGCGACAGATGCGCCGCCTCCGCGCCCACGGAGCTGCGCCCGCCCACCAACGACGTTTCGTGCTGGATGCGCTTGCCGACGCGCATCGCCGCGTCGAACAGCCGATGCAGCACCGGACCGGTGGCACCCGCCGTGGCGGCACGCCGATACGCGCACCGGACCTGCCCGAGAATCTGGTTGTCGCCAAGAATCATCGATTCGAGGCCTGCCGCCACGCGCATCAGGTGCTCCGCGGCCAACGCCCCGCTCCGATGCGTTGCCACCTCGATCAGTTCGTCGGCATGCTCATCGCCACCCATCCAGCGGCCGGCGAGCGCCGAGAGCGCCTGCACCACCGCCGCATGTTCCGCACCCGGCGCGGTCACCCCGTAGAGCTCGATTCGGTTGCAGGTGCTCACCAGCGCAAACTCGCGAATCACGGCATCGCGCGGCGCGGCGTAGAGCTGCCCCACGCGATCGTCGGCAAGATGGAACCGCTCCCGCGTCCCGATGTCCGCACCACGGAAGTCCACAGCCAGGGAGATCAGCACGAGATCATGCTCCGAAGGGTCCGTTGCGCACGACGATCGCTCGGTTGAGCGCCACGGCGAACGACACCCATGCGAGATACGGGACGAGCAGGAGCGGGGCGTACGGGGATTGCCGGCCGACGGCGACCATCATGCCGACGATGGAGAGCCAGAGCAGCGCGTTCTCGAACAGGGCCCAGTCCGGCCGATGCAGCCGGAAGAACAGGACGCTCCATAGCACGTTCAGTACGGCGTTCACCAGCCATGCGCCCACCATCCACTGCTTGAGTTCCGGCGTGACCCCCGGTGCCGTCCAGCCGACAACGAAACAGGCGGCCGCACTGAGGAAGATCGTCGTCCATGCCGGTCCAAAGAGCCAATCCGGCGGCTTCCAGCCGGGGAAACGCAACCCGAAGTACCACGCATCGAGTGTGCTGACCCTGACGGCGACCGCGCCGATTCCCACCACATATAGTAGTGCCACAAGAAGGACGGCGCCCGGCGCATCGACAAGTGCACGGATCACCGGCCCCACGCAAATGGACCAGGCGCCGCTGCCGGCACCACCATCCGGCCGAACGCCACCAGCAGTTCGACCCCGTTCTGCGCGAACCCGGGCGCCTGCCGCAGCCGGCGCTCGGCCCGCCGCAGGAGCCGCCGACAATGCGTGGCCGGGTCGCGCGGCGCCGGAGCGTAGCCCAGCGCCCGATCCTCGGCCGCATCCTCGAGATCATCGGCCAACTGATAGGCCCAGCCGAGGTCCCGTCCATAGGCGCCAAGCGCCGTCACCATCTCGGGGGGCGCCCCCGCGGACCGCGCCGCACACTCGAGGCCCAGTTGCGCCAGTGCGGTCGTCTTCTGCCGGTGCAGCCGCCGCGCCGCGCCGCGCAGGGCGCCGGCACGCACCACGTCGACCGCCTGCCCGCCCGACATGCCAGCCAAGCCGATCGCCGATCCCCAGTGCGCCGCATTGCGGCCACCGGCCGTCGGATGCCGGCCCAGCAACTCCGTGGCGATGCCGAGCAGGCCGACGGAAACGAGGATGGCGCCGGCCGTGCCGACGACGCGGTGCGTCGCCAGATGCCCACGGCGCTGCGCCGAGTCGTCCATGCACGGCAGATCGTCGAGGACGAGCGATGCGGTGTGCGTGAGTTCCACCGCCACAGCCACGTCCATCACGCTGTCGACCGGGCGGCCCAGTGCCTCTGCACCGGCGAGGACGAGCAGCGGGCGCCACCGACGGCCGCCGGAGGAGCCGCCGATACCTACCGCCTGCGCCGTCACCTGCTCGACCCACTGCAACTCCGGCCCAAGCTGTCCCACCGACGCCGCAAGCGCCGCTTCCACCCGTGGCCGGTGGGCCGACGCGAAGCGCTCGGCGCGCACCACACTCGGCTCCACCGTCGCCGTCATGCCGGAACCAGACCCGTCAGGTGCGCGATGTTCTTGAAGAAGATTTTCGCGTGGGCCAGCGGGTTCTCGCGCACCAGCTTCTTGTGCATGTAGCCCTCGAACGTCAGGCGCTGCACATCCCGATCGGCACAGATCCGCACGAAGCGCTCGCGGCGGTTGTCGTTGGAGTACCAGAACCACTGCATGATGTTGAGCACGGCGAAGACCTGCCCATGGGCCCGCATGAAGCGGCGACGCGCCTGCTTTAGGGCCCGGGCATCACCCGTGTGCAGCGCCTCCTCGATCGCCTCGGCCGCGAACCGGCCGCCGGCCATCGCGTAGTAGATCCCCTCGCCCGAGGCCGGGGCCACGACGCCGGCCGCGTCACCCGCAAGCACCACGTCGCGGCCGTTGTCCCAGCGACGCAGCGGCTCGAGCGGAATCGGCGCCCCTTCGCGGCGCAAGGTCTCGCAGCCGTCGAGGCCGGACTCCGCCCGCAGGCGCGAGACGGCGTCGCGCAGCGCGAAGCCCTTCTTCATCGAGCCGGTGCCGATCGATGTCGTCTTGCCGTGCGGGAAGACCCACGCATAGAAGTCGGGCGAGTGCTTGCCCTGATAGAAGACGTCGCAGCGATTGGCACCGAACGAATCGCTCTCGACCTCGGGCGAGCGCACGACCTCGTGATACGCAAAGACGGCGCGCGCCTTCTTCGACGCCGGAATGTTCTGGCGCGCCACCTGCGAGAGCGCACCATCGGCGCCGACGACGAAGCGGGCATGCACGGAGCGCGGCGCACCATCGCGGCCCGGACCGTCGGTGTAGTGCACCGTCGCCGATCCATCCGGCTCGCGCTCCGTCCGCGTGAACGTACCCGTCCGACGCTCGGCACCATGACCGACGGCGCGGTCCCGGAGATACTCGTCGAAGACATCGCGATCGACCATGCCGACGTAGCCGTTGCCGACCGGCATGTCCACGCGATTGTCCTTGGGCGAGATCATGCGGGCCGAGGTGATCTTGCTGACGAGCAGCGAGTCGGGCACCGCAAACTCGGTCATGAGCGCGGGTGGAACCGCGCCGCCGCACGGCTTGATCCGGCCGGCCTTGTCGAGGAGCAGCACACGACGGCCGGCCTGCGCCAGATCGTCGGCCGCCGTCGCACCGGATGGACCACCGCCGACGACCACGACATCGAATTCTTCACGCATGGATCCATCCTTGCACGGGGGTGAGGGTCTGAAGTTGATGAGGCGTCCGGGCAACTGCACCGGCCGTGGAAACCGCGAAGATGTCGTCCATCCGATCAGCCGACCATGCCGAGAATCGGTTCAGCGGCAGCGCCACCCGAAAAGGCGCTGCTGCGCTCGGCCGCCGCATCACGCCAGGCCAGGCGAGCCGCAGCGATGAAGCAGCCGGCTTCCAGCGCGAAGACCAGCGCATAGCCGGCCCCGAAGTCCCCGAGCGCCAACCGGGCGCCGTCGGCGAGCATCGCCCCGAGCAGACCGCCGACCGCATAGGCCACCGCCTGTGCCGCCCCGAACACGCCCATTCGCATGCCCGTCTCGTCCGCACCGCGCACGGCGAGGGCCATCATGGCGCCGATCGCGCCGACCGCGAAGGTGCCGTTGGCGAGGCCCAGCCCGAGCACGCTGCCCTTGAGCCAGAGGACCGAACCGACGGTCGGAGAAATGGCCAGCGCAAGGAAGGCGAGGGCCGACGCCGCGCATCCCACAGCGGCCCACTGCCGCAGCGCGCCGCCGATGCGAGCCGCCATCGCCGCCGCGCCGAGCATGCCGATCAGCATGCCGCTCTGGTGCAGGCCGCTGATGCGGGTGGAGTCGGCCGGCGAGAGACCGAAGACGACGCCGGCGAACGGCTCGAGGATCAGATCCTGCGCGCTGTAGGCGAGCATCGAAACGAGTACGAAGGTCGTGAACGTGCGTGCGGCCGGATCGGCCCAGACCCGAGCGAGCGCGACACGGAACGGCACGGCGATACCGGGCACCTGCGCCTGCCGCGTGGCGCGGCGCTCGAGACCGAGGATGGCCACGGCACCGATGAGCGCCGCGCCGCACGAGAGCAGCGCGACCGTGCGCACCATGCCGTCATACGAGAACGGCGTGAGCAGCTTCCCCGCGAGCATGGTGGTCACAATGAAACCGGCGATCATCGTCAGCCAGACGGCCGCTGCGGCTCGCGCACGACGCTCCGGTGCCATGCCGTCGGCAAGCATCGCCAGGAGCGGCGTACCGGCAGCGGAAACGCCGGCGCCGAGTCCGAGGAAGGCGAAGCCAGCCAGCACGAGCCCGGCAAGGCGCGAGGTTGCCATGAGCGCCGTGGCCGCCGCGGCAAGCGTCCCGAAGCCCGCGCAGGCAGCCAGGCCACCCAGGATCCAAGGGGTGCGGGCACGGGCGTCCGAGGCGAAGCCGAACCGCGGCCGCAAAGCAAACTGCACCGCGAAATGCAGAGCCACCAGGACGCCGGGCACCGTCGCCGGGAGGCCCAGCTCCACCACCATGACGCGGTTGAGCGTGGAGGTCATGAGCACAACCACCGCGCCCAATGCGGCCTGCACCAGTCCGATGCGCGCCACATCGCGCCACCGGAAGCCGCTCATGCCCCCACTCCCGCTGCCGCGAAGGCACAGAGCAACATGCCGGACACGAAGAGCAGCACACCGGTCGTGTTGTACCACGGCGCGAGGGCCTTGGGGTCACTCAGCAGCCGGCGCATCAGCGGCACCTGCACCGCCACGAGCACGCCGTAGACGGCGGCCTGCGGGAGACGGCCCCAGGAGGCGAGCAGCACCAGCGCGGCGAGTTGTGCCCCGAGCATCGTGGCGCACGCCACGCGCGCGGCGAGATCGGGGCCGAGGCGCACCGGCAGCGAGCCGACACCAGCAATGCGATCGCCGTCCAGCGCCTTGAAGTCGTTGAGCGTCATGATGCCGTGCGCACCAATCGAGAAGCAGAGCGCCAACAGGAGCGAGCCGGTCGGCGGCAGGACGCCGCCCGCGGCGACGGCCGCACCGGTCACCCACGCCAGACCTTCGTAGGTGATGCCGCACGCCAAATTGCCGAGCCAGCCATTCTCCTTCAAGCGAAACGGCCGCGCGCTGTACATCCACGCCAGAATCAGCGCGACGATGGTGGCCACGAAGCCCACGGGCCCGAGCAATGCGGAGACGGCGAGCGAGAGCCCCGCAAAGATCACGGCGAGCCACATGCCCCAGCGCCCGGGAATGCGGCCAGAGGGAATGACGCGATTCGGTTCGTTGAGGGCGTCGACGTGGCGATCACACCAGTCGTTGATCATTTGCGACGTGCCACAGACCAGAGGCCCCGCGAGGACGATACCGAGCACGAGCTTCGGCCAACCGGCCCCGGTGGCCTGCCCGCTCGCCACGGCGCCGCACATGTAGGCCCACATCGGCGGGAACCAGGTGACGGGCTTCGCGAACTCGAGCACGTCGCGCGCCCGAAGCTGCAGGCGCTCGCTCGATCGTCCGTCCAAGTTGACACTTTCGACCGTCAATTTCACTTGACACTCCAGGGCGCACAAAGCGCGGAATCCTGCCACATCCCGTCACTCACTCGCTGTCGGTCTTGTCGCGATCGAGATTGCCGAACTGGTACCGGCGCAGCTTCACGTAGAGCGATTGACGGCTCACACCGAGCACCTCGGCTGCGGAGGTCCGGTTGTGCTCGGTCAGCTCGAGGGCGGCTTCGATGAAGTGCCGCTCCACCAGATCGGTGGTGTCGCGCACCAGATCGCGCAGTTGTACCCGACCGACGAGCCCGGTCAACTGTTCGACCGCGCGTGTCAGGTCTCGGGCGCCCTGCGGCCCGCTCGCAAGCCGGCGTCCGACGTCGCGGATGGTGAGCCCCACCACCGGCTGTCCACCCGACGGTGCAAGCACGGCCGAGCACTCGACTTCCGCATTCGACCCGTACTCGCCGCGGATGCTTGTCGAGAAGAGCCGCACCACGCCATGCTCGCGGAGCGTGGCCAGCAGCACCGGCAGATCCGCGCCCGGGCGGCCAAACCAGCGCCCGAGGGGCTGACTGCGCATCTGTTCTTCCGTCGCCAGCTGTGCGAGATCCAGGAACGCCCGGTTGGTGGAGATCACGCGGCCTTCGACATCGGTGACCACGAAGGCATCCGGCGCACTCTGGATGACATCGAGGAGCCGGTTCTGGCCTTCCACCGATTCGGTCGCACCCGGCGCGGCATCCGGCATCAGGCGCAACAGGAAGAGCGAGGCGTTGTCCTGACGCACCAGCGACGCGCCGAGGGTCACCGTGCGATTCTGCGCATCGAGGCGCACGCGGAGTTCCTCGGTGCGTCCCGACGAGCGCACGTTGGCGAGCAAGGCATCCAGCGCCCGCTCGCTCTCGGGGTCGAAGTCGACCGGGAAGGCGCGGCCGATGAGCCGCTTCGGTGCGAGATCGAGCAACTTGCCGGCAGCCGGATTCGCATCGACGATCTTGAGCGTCGAGGCATCGGCGACGATGACCGCTTCGCTCGAGAGCTGGAAGAGGAGCCGATACCGCGTCTCGATGTGCCGCATGCGCCAGTAGTCGCGCTCCATCGCCTGCTGGGCTTCCACGAGGCGCTGCTGCAGCGTCGAGAGTCCGCGCAGGTCGCGGCCGATGGCCACAATGACATTGCCGCGACCCAACCGGATCGCCGTGTATGCCACCGGGATATCCGGGCCGCTCGCCGAGCGATGATTCACCTGGCGGCGCTGGGAGACGCCGTGCTGCATCACTTCCGCCAGCATCTCCTTCACCTTGCCGCGTGTCTCGGTGGTGACCGTCTGCTGCCAGTCACGCCCGAGCCACTCGCGCGCTTCCTCGAAGTTCGCATCGCCTGAACCGAACGCGATATCGCGGATGATGCCGGTTTCGTCCACCATCAATGCGACGTCGGCTGCCGCGTGAATCACCGCGGCAACGGACGCGCCATCCAATTCGCCAAGCGCACCGACGCGTGCGTCGAATGTGCTCGCTGAGCTTTGATGCTTCATGGGGTCACGCTGGTCTTCCGACGCATCGGCGCGGGGTTTACGAGGACACCGCGCGGAGCAACTGCGCAGCAAGGGTCGCGGCTTCACGAGCGTCAGCGGTACCGGCATCGGCACCGATCTGCGCCACCAGCTCTGGTGCGTTCAGGAAGATCCGGCCACCAACCAGAATCTGCACCCGCGGATTCCGCGAGTGCCGACGCACATTCTTGATCTCTGCCGTCAGACGCGGCAACTCGTCGTCGCACGATACGGAGAACGCCACGACATCGAGCCAATCCGCCCGGACTGCAGTCTGCAGATCGAAGTGCGACACGGGCCACCCCATCGACAGCTGCCAGCCGGCCCGCACAAAAAACTCGGCCACCATGAAAAGCCCGAGCGAGTGCTGGTACCCCGGCAGCGCCGTGAGCAAGACCGTGCCGGCCGATGCCGCACCCGCATCTTCGTCGAGAAAGTGCCCGCTCATCGCACGCATCACACGCTGGATGCGGCCCAGTCCCACCGTGACGTCGAGGAAGTCGACAATTTCGTCGCACCACATCTCATCGAAACGCCGTGCCGCCGGACCCAGCAGATCCAGAAAGATCTGCTCCGCCGTGACGCCGCGCTCCATCAACTCCGTCGCGACCCGCAGGGACGCGGGCTCGCCGCCAAAGCGCACCGCCTCGAGAAACCGTTCCACATCCTCGGCATCCACGAGGGCGACGATGCGCGCCTCGTGCGGCGGACGCTGATCGGGTCGGGCTGAGCCCACCCCGACCAAGGTGCCACCGAGCGAGGGTGCCGCTGCGGAACGCGAGTCACGATCGGTTTCGCCGGAATTGGCCATCAGCGCACCCCTTGGGCGTTCGCAAGAGTGTCAACCAGAACTGACACCGAGATGTGAAGTCTGTGTCGAACAAAGCTCCGCAAGCGATTGCTCGCAAGACCCTGCCCCCAACTGACGAGAAGAAGATTGTGTCAATCTTGCTTTACGTCAAGAGGTGTTGACAGTTTTGTCTGAGAACCCTAAACTGCGTGGCAAGCACTCCTCCCTTCTCTGGTGGTCTCCACGATGCAGCCGGTTCTCGCGCAGGGAAATCGCGCCGTTTCAGGCCGTGCGCCGCTCTACACCGCGGACGAACGGGCGCGCCGGGATGCCTCGCGCTGGACGTTGGTGCAAGGCATCCTCGCACCCGTCCAATTCCTCATCTTCGCCATCAGCGCGGTCCTCGTCATTCGTTTTCTCGTGACCGGCAACGGATTCACGGCGGCGACCTGGTCGATCATCGCCAAGACGGTGGCGCTCTACGCGATCATGATCACCGGCGCCCTCTGGGAGCACGACGTCTACGGCAAGTACCTCTTCGCCGCACCGTTCTACTGGGAAGACGTCGTCAGCATGCTGGTGATGGCGTTGCATACCGCCTACGTCGGCGCTCTGATCTTCGGGTGGCTGGCCCCGCGTGAACAGATGCTGCTGGCGCTCGCTGCCTACGCCTCCTATGTAGTCAATGCCGGACAGTTCCTCTGGAAGTTTCGCCTCGCGCGGCTTGGTGCGGCGAAGGCATGAGCGCATTGCCGCTGCTCGAGACGCCGTCGACCGGGTGCAGCGATGCCCCGGTCCTGCGTGAGCGCGGCCAACGCGAAGTCTTTTGCGGCCTCACCGGCATCATGTGGCTGCACCGCAAGATGCAGGACACGTTCTTCCTGATCGTCGGCTCGCGGACCTGCGCCCATCTGATGCAGTCGGCGGCAGGGGTGATGATCTTCGCCGAGCCGCGCTTCGGGACGGCCATTCTGGAAGAACGCGATCTGGCCGGTCTGGCCGACGCCAATGAGGAGCTCGACCGCGTCGTGCGTCAGTTGCTCGCGCGGCGCCCCGACATCCGCACGCTCTTCCTCGTCGGCTCCTGCCCGAGCGAAGTCATCAAGCTCGATCTCGGCCGCGCCGCACAGCGTCTGGCACAGGTGTACACGCCGGATGTCCGCGTCCTGAGCTACTCCGGGTCGGGCATCGAAACGACGTTCACGCAGGGTGAGGACGCGTGCCTGCAGGCGATGGTGCCGAGCCTCCCGCCGCTCGCGGCCGGTGCGAAGGAACTGCTGATCGTCGGAACGTTGGCCGATGTGGTCGAGGATCAGTTCCGCCGGATCTTCACGGCCTGCGGCATCGGCCCGGTGCACTTCTTCCCGCCGCGCCGCAGCCGGTCGCTGCCCGCGCTCGGTCCTGGCACCAAGGTGCTGCTCGCACAGCCCTTCCTCTCGGAGACGCTGCGTGCTCTCGAGGCACGAGGAGCGGAACGCCTGTCGGCGCCCTTCCCGCTCGGCGCCGAGGGCACGGCCGAGTGGATCATGGCCGCGGCGCGCGCGTTCGGTGCCGATGAGGCGCAGGTCCGCGAGGTCATCGCGGCCCCGCAGGCCCGCGCGCGGAAAGCGATCGAGCGCTACAAGACGACGCTCGACGGCAAGACGGTCTTCTTCTTCCCCGATTCGCAGCTCGAGATCCCGCTCGCGCGCTTTCTGGCGCGGGAATGCGGGATGATCCCTCTCGAAGTCGGGACCCCGTTCCTCCATCGCGAACTCGTGGCGGAGGAACTGGCGCGGCTGCCGGTGGGCACCGTGCTCAGCGAAGGTCAGGACGTCGATCGGCAACTCGACCGCTGCCATGCGGCCGCACCGGACCTCGTGGTCTGCGGTCTCGGACTCGCCAACCCGCTCGAGGCATCTGGCATCGCGACGAAGTGGAGCATCGAGCTCGTCTTCTCGCCGATTCAAGGGTTCGATCAGGCCGGAGATCTGGCGGAACTCTTTGCACGGCCGCTGGTGCGCCGCGGAAAGCTCCGGGTCTGAGCATGCAACTGACCGTCTGGACGTACGAGGGGCCGCCGCACGTCGGGGCGATGCGCATTGCGACGGCGATGAAGGGCGTGCACTACGTCCTCCACGCGCCGCAGGGCGACACCTACGCCGACCTGCTCTTCACGATGATCGAGCGGCGCGACCATCGCCCTCCCGTCACGTACACCACCTTCCAGGCGCGCGACCTCGGCGGCGACACGGCGGAGCTCTTCAAGCGCGCCGCCGCCGATGCCTACGCGCGCTTCAAGCCGGATGCGATGCTCGTGGGTGCCTCGTGCACCGCCGAACTGATTCAGGACGATCCGGGTGGCCTCGCCAAGGCACTCGCGCTTCCGGTGCCCGTGGTGCCGCTCGAGTTGCCGAGCTACAGCAAGAAGGAGAACTGGGGCGCGGCAGAAACGCTCTACCAACTGATCCGCACCATCTGCGCACCGCTCGCGCCACCGACGACGTGGGTGCGTCCGGCGCTCGAGGGTCGTCGTCCGCGGGCCAACTTGCTCGGGCCGACGGCGCTGGGCTTCCGGCATCGCGACGACATTGTCGAACTGACGCGGCTGCTCGACAAGCTCGGCGTGGATGTGCATGTCGTTGCGCCGCTGAATGCCACGGTCGCCGATCTGGCCCGCCTCGGCGAGGCCGACTTCACGGTCGTGATGTATCCGGAGATTGCGCATTCGGCTGCGGCCTGGCTGTCCCGCACGTTCAAGCAGCCGCTGGTGAAGACGGTACCGATCGGCGTCGGGGCCACCAAGGATTTCATTCGCGAAGTCGCCGCGCTCGCCGGCACCGACCCTGCGGCGGCGCTCGCCGACACCGATGCGCGCCTGCCGTGGTACAGTCGGTCGGTGGACTCGACGTACCTCACGGGGAAGCGCGCCTTCATCTTCGGCGATGCCACGCATGCCATCGCGGCGGCGCGCGTGGCGCAGGATGAGCTCGGCTTCACGGTGGTCGGCCTTGGGACGTACTCGCGCGAGTTTGCCCGGGACGTCCGGGCCGCCGCCGCCGAGTACGGTATCGAGGCGCTCATCTGCGACGACTATCTGGCGGTCGAGGCGGCGATCACCGAAGCCGCACCGGAGATCGTGCTCGGAACGCAGATGGAGCGGCATATCGCGAAGCGCCTCGGCGTGCCGTGCGCCGTCATCAGCGCGCCGGTGCACGTGCAGGACTTCCCGGCGCGCTACTCGCCGGTCATGGGCATCGAAGGCGCCAATGTGCTCTTCGACAGCTTCGTGCATCCGCTGATGATGGGCCTCGAGGAACACCTGCTCGGGATGTTCCGCGAAGATTTCGAATTCAACGACGAATCGCCCTCGCATCTCGGTGGTGGGCATCCACGTCGTTCGGCGCCCGCAGAGCCGCTGCCCCAGGCAGTGCCCGTCGCCGCACCCGAATCGAAGGACGTCCCGGCAGCCGCAGCGGTCATGGCGGCCTGGGCGCTGGATGCAGAGCAGGAGCTTCGGAAGATCCCCTTCTTCGTGCGCGGCAAGGCCCGCCGCAACACGGAGAAGTACGCCGCAGAGCACGGCCTCGCCGTGATCTCGGTGGAAACGCTCTACGACTCGAAAGCGCATCATGGCAAGTAAGAAGGCCGGTACCCCGATCGTCTTCGTCCTGCTCACGCTCGACGCGCATCTCGCCGACGCGTTTGCGCAGGTGCGCGCTACGCTCTCCCGCGACCTGCCGCAGCTGGACCTGCGCGTGCACATCGCGGCGGACTGGACGTGCAAGGGCGCGTGCAGCGCCCCGGGCAATGCACTCGGCGTGAGCTGCTGCGATGCGCGTGCGCGCGCCAACGCGGACATCGCCGAGGCGAACATCATCGCGTGCACGCAGCTCTTCTCCGAGGAGTACGTGCGCGCGGTGCTGCCCGCGGTGCAGGCGCGCCGGCCTGAAGCGGATGCGATCTACGTGGGGCTCTGCGCGCCGGAGCTGGTGCAGTGCACGAAGCTCGGCAAGTTCGTGATGGGCAGCGAGGAGAAGCGCAGTGCGTTCTCCCCGATCGAACTGCTCAAGAAGCTTCGCGGCTCGCGTGAGGACGGCAAGAACAGCGCGGAGCGCCAGCTGAAGATGCTGAAGACGCTGCCGAAGCTGCTGCGCTTCATTCCCGGCACGGCGCAGGACCTGCGCATCTACCTCCTCGGTCTGCAGTACTGGCTTGCCGGGACCGACGACAACATCGCGAACATGATCAAGCTCCTCGTGGAGCGATACGCGTCCGGGCCCCGTGCGATGCCGAAGGGGACGCTCAAGATCGCGGACCCGATCAGCTACCCGGAAACGGGTGTCTATCACCCGACGATCAAGGGTCGCCGCATCAGCGACGACATCAGCCAGCTGCCGAAGAAGGGCGCGACCGGCACCGTCGGCATGCTGCTCGGCCGTTCGTATCTGCTGGCGGGCAACACGGCGCACTACGACGCCGTCATCGCCGCGCTCGAGGGCAAGGGCCTCCGCGTCATCCCGGCCTATGCGTCGGGCCTGGATGGACGCCCGGCCATCGAGGCGTACTTCAAGGATGCCACCGGCCGCACCACCATCGACGCGATGATTTCGCTGACGGGATTTTCGCTCGTGGGCGGCCCGGCGTATAACGACTCGGCGGCGGCGCAGGCGGTGCTCACGGCGCTCGACGTGCCGTACATGGCGCTGCAGACCCTCGAGTTCCAGACGATCGAGGAGTGGCAGAACGATGCCCGCGGCCTCAACCCGCTGCAGGCGACGTTGCAGGTCGCGATTCCGGAACTCGACGGTGCCACGGCGCCGATGGTCTACGGCGGCAAGGGCCGGCCGAAGGACGGCGCACCAGCCGCATCCGAACCGATCGCCGAGCGGGTCGGCGTGCTCGCGAACCGCGTGGCACGGCTGGTGACGCTCAAGCGCACCGAGCGCGCCAAGCGCAAGGTGGCGATTGTCCTCTTCAACTTCCCGCCGAACGCCGGCAACACGGGTTCTGCGGCGTATCTTGCGGTCTTCCCGTCCCTCATCCACACGCTCACCGCCATGAAGGCGCAGGGCTACACGGTGGACGTCCCGTCGAGCCCCGACGAGATGCGCCTCATGATCACCGAGGGCAACCGTGAGCAGTACGGCACGCCTGCCGCGGTGCATGCGCGTGTGAGCACGGACGATCATGTTCGCCGCGAGGTGCACCTGAAGGAGATCGAGGCGACCTGGGGGCCGGCACCGGGCCGCGCACTCAGCGACGGGCGCAGCCTCTTCATCATGGGTGTGCAGTGCGGCAACGTCTTCATCGGCGTGCAGCCCAGCTTCGGCTGGGAGGGCGACCCGATGCGTCTGCTCTTCGAGGGCAACTTTGCGCCGACGCATGCCTTCAGCGCCTTCTACCGATGGATCAGCGAGGACTTCGGGGCGCACGCGGTGCTGCACTTCGGCACGCATGGCGCGCTCGAGTTCATGCCCGGCAAGCAGGCGGGCCTCTCGGACACGTGCTGGCCGGAGCGTCTGATCGGCAGCCTGCCCAACATCTACCTGTACGCCTCGAACAACTCGTCCGAAGGCACGCTCGCCAAGCGCCGCGGCGGGGCCACGCTCGTCTCGTACCTGACGCCGCCGATCGCCACGGCGGGCCTCTACAAGCAGCTCGCCGAACTCAAGGCGACGCTCGACCGGTTCCGCAGTGCCGAAGGGCATGAGCGCACGTCGGTGGCGCCGCTCCTCCAGCTCCAGGCGTCGGGGCTCGAGCTCTGCGCGGCCGAGCCGGCGTGGACCGAGGCCACGATGGCGGCGGTCGCCGACGTGGTGCGCGAGAAGCTGCTCGAGCTCGAGTACGCGCTGATCCCCGTCGGCCTGCACGCCATCGGCGAAGCAATGGGCGACGATGATCGCCGCAACACCCTCGAGGCACTCGCCAATGCGGGCCGCCCCGAGCTGGACCTGCCGGCCCTCGATCAACTCTGCCGCGATGCTGGCCTGTCCACGGATGATGCCGAGGCGCTGGTGAAGGCGGTCTGCACCACGCTGGTACGCGAGCGGAGCGTCGATCGCGCCGTGGCGCTGCTGGCGGAGCGCGGCGTGAGCGACGCCGTCGGGCGGACGATGCTCAGCAGTCTGGCGGAGTTCGAGAAGATGCTCGCCGTGGATTCGGAGGTGCCGGGCGTGCTCCGTGCGCTCGATGCGCGCTACGTGCCCCCTGCGCCGGGCGGCGACCTGGTCCGCAACCCACAGATTCTCCCGACCGGCCGCAACCTTTACGGCTTCGATCCGTACCGCGTGCCGAGCGGCGTGGCGCTCGTGGAAGGTCGGGTGCGTGCGCAGCAGCTCCTGGAGCGCTACACCGGCGACCACGACGGTGCCCTGCCCGAGACGATCGCGATGGTGCTCTGGGGCACCGACAACATGAAGTCCGAAGGCGCCCCAATGGCGACGGCACTGGCGCTCATGGGC